>Ga0180009_10003454_pt1 | contig 17950 bp, 13 predicted proteins | sample OS_PC_MetaG_FD_123537 | JGI IMG/M metagenome (GOLD analysis project Ga0180009, IMG submission 123537) | Groundwater microbial communities from the Aspo Hard Rock Laboratory (HRL) deep subsurface site, Sweden - OS_PC_MetaG | ecosystem: Environmental > Aquatic > Deep subsurface > Groundwater... | reverse complement strand
TCCTGACATCCCCCCTATTCTCGCCTCAACGTAGCGAACAAAAATGAATATTAATAGTGAGGATACAAAGAATATAAGAAACCCTTTAACGCCCATCAATATGAAGGATGCCCCTACGGTAAAGAGGGTCGCGATTATGAGTCTATTCTTATCCGCATGTTCAACAAATGCCCTCCCCTTCCCATCCTCCCTGGCGTAGGTCGATATAGAGCAGGCCAAGGTCTGAGCCCATCTCGAAAAAATTGAGCTGGCTATCAATACCCTCCAAAGGGTATGGGTAGGATATGAGGCATAGAGGCTGAATTTTAATATCAGCACCAGGGCTAGGCCGATTGCCCCGATTGCCCCTATACTGCTATCCCGCATAATCTCGAGGATTCTTTCTTTATCCCTCCCGCCATAGAAGCCGTCCAGCGTATCGGCCAGACCGTCAAGATGAATACCCCCCGTTACTATGACCGATATAATAAGGAGAACCGCCCCCCTGACTAGGGGATTGCCCCCCCTTAAAAGTATGGCTGCGGCTGATAGGATAACCCCTATCAACAGACCAATCAGGGGGAAGTAGAGTAGTGATTCCCCAAAATCCCTATCTTCCAATTCCGATTTTATCCTGACCGGTATTATGCTTAAAAACTGTAAGGCAATAAGAAGCTGTTTCATACAGAAATGCATTCAAAATGATAACAAGGCGGCAAGGAGGAAGCGACACAGGCATACTGTTTGGTATGTCGAGGAGCTGACAACGAAGCCAACGCAGTTAGCGTTTGAATGCGACTTTGTATCATATCTTTTCCGAAACGGCCGCGCTCTCAAAGGTGGCCATCTCGGCAAGTATCTTTAGGCTCGCCTCGATTATCCCAAAGGCCAGGGCCGCCCCGGTTCCCTCACCAAGTCTAAGCCCCAAATCAAGGAGAGGCTCTACGCCTACATAGTCGAGTATCGCCTTATGCCCCCGCTCAACAGAGGAATGGGCGGCAATAATATAGTCTTTAACACTCGGCTCCAATTTATAGGCAATCAGCATGGCCGCTCCGGAGATAAACCCGTCCACCACAACCGGAACTCTATGGGCAGCAGCAGCCAGTATCACTCCGGCAATCCCCCCTATCTCCAAACCGCCAACCTTGGCCAAGACATCTATAGCATCATTAGGATCAGGTTTGTTTATATCGATAGCCCTTTTAATTACATCTATCTTATTTAATAGTGCCTCATCCGAGATACCCGTTCCCCGCCCTGTTATATCCTCTACCCTGCTACCTGTTATAACCGAGGCAAGGGCCGCGGATGGGGTAGTATTGCCGATACCCATATCCCCCATTCCCGCAATATCTATCCCATTCTTAAATTCTTCCTCAAAAACATCTATCCCATTCTCGATAGATTTAATCGCTTCTTCTCTTGTCATGGCCGGTCCTTTGGCAATATTAGCCGTCCCGTATTTTACCTTTTTGACAATAAGATAAGGATGAGGGTTTAGGTCGGTGGCCACACCTATATCAACCACAACAACCCTTGCCCCGGCCAGTCTGGCCAAGACATTTACCCCCGCCCCACCATTTAGGAAATTATAAACCATCTGAGGAGTCACCTCTTGCGGAAAGGCGCTCACCCCCTCGGCCACAACACCATGATCCCCGGCCATCGTAAATATGACCTTCCTCTTAGTCGAGGGATTCTTCTCTCCAGTAGCACCCACAACCTTCTTGGCCGTATCCTCTAACTTTCCGAGACTCCCCTGCGGTTTGGTCAGATTATCAAGCCTCTTCTGGGCCTCGTCTAAGAGAGCCGGATCTACACCTTTTATCTTGGCTATCGTTTCCTCTATCTTCCCCATGCCCTATCTTCCCCCTTTTATTGTGACAGGAATCCCAGCCTGCATAAAAACAACCTCATCCGCCTCTTTGGACATCATCTGATTGGCCAAACCGACCAAATCCCTGAATTGCCTCCCCAACGGATTATCGGGAACGAGTCCGCAGCCAACCTCATTTGAAACTACAATAATATCCGCCTCGACCTCTCTAATTGATCGGGCCAACCGCGTCACCCTCTCTTCTATCTCGGCCTCGGCCAGGTTATTACATAAAAGGTTCGAGATAAAAATACCCAAGCAATCAACAAGGACAACCTTATATCTCTCATCCGCCCCCCGCAGTGCCTTGGCAATATCAAGCCCCTCCTCTATCAACCCCCAAGAAGCAGGCCTTGAATCTCTGTGCCTTTTTATCCTCTCCCTCATCTCTTCATCCTCAAATGTAGATGTGGCGATGTAGAGAACATCATCGGAGATAGACTTGGCCATATTAAGGGCGTAACCACTCTTGCCGCTCCTCACGCCCCCAAAGACAAATGTAAACCTATTCACCGGAGCCCTCCTATTTTTAAACAAAAAAATCCCCGCGCATAATCAATATGCTCGGGGATTCCGTATTTAATCCTCAATAATAACTCTATAAAACCCTCAGCCACGGGGTTCCACAAAATATAGAGTTCCATTATAAGCAGGTATTCTGGCTCCCGAATCATTCTACTAACCGCGCCTTCACATCCCTCAAGAGACATTGGCGATAGGCGGTTTTCGTCCTCGGTTACAGCGGCGGGTCCGCGACGGGGTTACACCGTCTTCCCTCTTATCCTCCTCAGAGGACTTACAATATCTGTGATGATATAAAAGGGGGAGCAACTTGTCAAAGGATATAAAAAATAACCATTCTTAAAAGATAGTTGATAATAGGGGAAAATTCCGATATTTTGAAGCGTAGCTTCTCATTAAGCATAGAACCTTTGTAAAGATAACCGAGGATTTAAATATGCCGCTAAGCGATTTCCTTAAAACCAGAGACGAAGCAAAAGAGACCTACCGCTACCGCAGAATCTACCCCCTTTTGGCCATAATAATGGTCATAATGCTCTACTGTGTCTACTATCAATTCAGTCTCGGTAAACGCCTTATAAGCAGAGATGCCCCCCTGATCGGTGGCCTGACAGAGATAAAGTATGAGATATCAAATGCCCATCTGATGTTCACCCAATCTGTTCAGCCTGCTACCGGCAGGCAGGATGATTATGATTTAGAAAACAGACTACTTAAGATAGAGAAGATATATAAGGGTCTGGAAAATAGTGAGTCGTATTTAAAGGCCCTCCTTGATGGGGGTCGCGTAAAAAAACTTACTATCGAAAAGACAGATGACCCGATACTTCGGAAAGATATCGCCCCCCTTCGGATACAGGTAGCCAAGCTGAAAGAAATTACTGAAAAGTTGGAGGATAGCCTAACCGATAAGAAAGAGTTCCCCCCTAATTTGCGGGCTCGGTACGATAACATCTCTCAAGAACTTATCGCCTCCATAGAGGCAATAGATGTAAGGATACACCAGCTCATCAGCGATAAGGTCTCAGGTTTTGACTCCACGGTGAATATAATATTTTTTACCTATCTTCTCCTATTTGCCGTCCTGATAACCCTCTTTTACCTCTTTGAGAAGACCAGAGCCCACCACTACGAGAAGATTGAAGAGGCCAAAAGGGACGCCCAGACAAAGGAGCAGTGGCTGCGCACAACAATGCGCTCCATGGGGGACGCCCTTATCTCCACCGATACAACGGGCAGGGTTACCTACCTTAACCCCGTGGCCTCAAGCCTTACCGGTTGGACGGCGGAAGAGGCCCTTGGAAAGAATATCGGAGAAGTCTTCCATATAGTAAATGAGAAGACCCGCCGACCGGTTACAAACCCGATACAGGAGGTCTTAAAGAAGAAGTATATTGTCGGTCTGGCCAACCATACCGCCCTGATCTCCAGAAGCGGGAAGGAATATCCGATAGCCGATAGCGGGGCTCCAATAATCGACAGCCGAGGGGAGTGTATAGGGGCAGTCCTTGTATTCCAAGATGTAACGGAAAAGGCGGAGGCCGAGAAGAGGTTAAATAAGTCTAAAAGGGAATGGGAAAAGTCGTTCAACGCCATTAGGGACATTATTACCATACAAGATAAGGATATGCGTATTCTGAGGGCCAATAGCGCCGCCTGTGCCATGTTTGGGGCCAAAGAGGAGGACCTTATAGGCCGATTCTGTTATGAGTTGTTTAATGCCGACCTAAAAATTTGCCCCGAATGTCCCCTCGTAAAAGACAGGGAAGACCTCCTCCACCAAGAAACAGTAATTTCTCAGGAAAAGTTGGGGAAAACCTTTAAGGTGTCGATTGCCCCCGTATTCGATGAAAATTTCGACCTTGAATCGTTTGTCCACTCGGCCAAGGATGTAACCCAAAACATACAATTGGAAGAAGACCTCTACCAAGCGAGAAAGATGGAGGCCATCGGCACCCTGGCCGGGGGGATTGCCCATGATTTTAATAATATGCTCTCGGTAATAATGGGTTATACCGAGCTTTTAGCCGATTTCCACAACAAGGCTCAGACACCGGAGGAACCAAGAGAATACCTCGAAAAGATTCAACAGGGGAGCGAACAGGCCAGGGCACTGGTCAAACAGATTCTAACCTTCAGCCGTAGGGCAAAAGGGGAGCAGTATGGCCCTATAGACCCGAAATTTATCATAACAGAATCGCTAAAACTGCTCCGTTCCTCTATCCCAACCACCATTGATATCCAGAAGGATATTGAAAGTTCGTGCGGAACAATTGTGGCCGACCCCACCAAGATACAGCAGATACTTGTAAATCTATGCGCCAACTCCGCCCAGGCGATGGAGGGAGAGGTTGGGATAATAAGGGTAAAGCTGAACCGGACCGAACTATCCAAGGAGGAGATAGGGAATCCTAAAATACCCCCGGGCCCATTCGTTGAGCTCACCGTGAGTGATAATGGGCGGGGGATAAACAGCTCGATATTAGACCATATATTTGAGCCCTACTTCACCACTAAAAAATTGGGAAAGGGCACCGGGCTTGGGCTATCAATGGTTAAGGGGATAGTGGATGAGTATAATGGCCTCATTCGCGTAGATACAAAGGTCGGAAAGGGGTCGGCCTTCCATATTTTCCTACCGGTAATAGACGCCGAAGAGTCCCTAAAGATTGAGAATAAAGAGGAGATTAGAGGAGGGGGCGAACGGATACTCATTGTAGATGATGAGGAGATAATAGTCGGCCTCTACAAAACATCTCTCCAAAAGTTGGGGTATAAGGTAACCGGCACAACGAGCAGTTCCAAGGCGTTGGAGTTATTCAAGGACAATCCTGAAGGGTACGACCTTTTGATTACCGACCAGACAATGCCAGCCATGACAGGGGTTGAACTGGCCAAACTGGTCTTAAATATAAGACCGAAACTCCCCATAATAATTAATACAGGGTACAATTCCAAAATTTCGGAAGATGAGACAAAAGATCTGAACATTAGGGCCCTGATCATGAAACCGGTCAGCCGAAGTACCTTGGCCGCCACCATAAGAAATGTTTTGGACAAGGGATAATCTAATCGGCAGGAGACATCTCCCGATTGGATTACCCTTCTAAAAAAACCTGCTACAGATATTCGTTGATATATCCTTCGGAATTACCGCTATCTTTAAATCGAACCAACCGGGGGTGATTTTTATACCCCCTATTCTGCCCCCCAAACCATTTTTGGACGGCAGACCTTCTCTCCAAAGCGCTACCGGCCCCTTGGCATCAAGCAGTTTTGGCCTGAGTCTCACATTTTTTACCTCCCGTTAAAACAAGTGGGGGGTAAGTTATTTTGACCATTCTACAAGGGCAAGTAAATTACATAATGGGGAGAAATTGCTATAGAATATGAACGTACGAAAAACACCGGCAAGCTGCCAAGGGTTGCAGAATAAACACGTTTCATAATTATATCAGGAGGCTGTAATGAATTTCATTAGACAAAAATCACTCTTAAAGATATCGATTTTTATCATTTTTTTCTCCCTGTTTCCCCTCGTTTGCCCTCAAAGCAGCCAGGCCGCCTCGGCCGATGAGATTAATATCAAGGCTGATGCAACATTGAAACTTTTTAGAAAAAAGGTGCCGGGGGGCTCAGAACTAATGGCCAAATCAAAAGGGGTTTTGATTTTTCCAAGCGTTATCAAGGCCGGTATCGGCATCGGTGGGGAGTATGGAGAAGGGGCTCTGCGAATCGGCGGCAAAACTGTAGCCTATTACAGCACGGCCGCCGCCTCAGTAGGTTTCCAGCTTGGGGCGCAATCAAAATCGGTAATTTTATTATTTCTAACTGAAGAATCTCTTCGTGACTTTAGAAAAGCCGAAGGTTGGAAAGCCGGGGTAGACGGAGCGGTAGCTGTGGTTGAATGGGGGAGCGGCCAAAGCGTAGATTCGCTAAACATACAGGACCCTATCGTAGGTTTTGTTTTCGGGAATAAAGGATTAATGTATAACCTGACAATAGAGGGGTCCAAGTTTACAAAAATAATCCGCTGATTAGGTCTAATTCCCTTATGGCTGCCATATCTTTTACTTCACATAGGGAAATATGTTTGCTATCCTTTCAAGAGGTGCTCAATGGTATTGAATGCTTATTCCCCCCAAGACACCCTGTTTTACCATTGAGCATATTGCAACCACAGATGATGAAGGAGTAGAAGATGAAATCCGCCAAGTATCGATTATTACTATCATTTCTGGCTCTGACAGCGCTTTTTACCGTAGTCTGGTTTTCATTCCCAAAAACAACTTCCGCCGCTGAGGCCTATGAAATTGATATCAACGTTGAAGCCACCCTGAAACGTTTCATCCATGAAGTCCCCGCAGGGAGCGATCTGCTGACAATAGCCAGGGGGGTATTGGTTTTTCCAAGCGTTATCAAAGCCGGTTTTTGGGTAGGCGGGGAATATGGAGAAGGGGCTCTGCAAATAGGAGGGGAAACGGTTGAATACTACAATATAGCCTCCGCCTCTATTGGGCTGCAGTTAGGCGCGCAAACAAGATCAATGGTAATAATATTTTTAGATGAAGACGCCCTAAATGGATTCATAAACAGTAGCGGCTGGAAGGCAGGAGTAGATGGAAATTTGACTGTAGTAAAGTGGGGCGGAGAAAAAAACGTAGACTCTCTAAACCTGAGGGACCCCATCATAGCCTTTGTCTTCGGGAATAAAGGGTTAATGTATAACCTAACACTGGAAGGTTCAAAGATCTCAAGAATAGCCCGTTGATTAGGGGTAGCCAGACAACAACAATCCCCCCTTAATAATCCACTATTGTCTTGCATGACGATTTTTCTTGACACCAAGGCGGACATGCGTTTGAATGTATGGGTTGTTGTAGCATTTTCCCTCTCAGGTTTAACCTGTTGAGGGGAATAGTTGTATGGATTTGTATTCCCCCACATTCTCCCTTTTGACAAGGATAATTGGAGATTGTTCGGCGGCAAAATCCATGCTTATTAATTTAACCCACGCGCTGATTTTACCGAGGGTGCCTGCAAAGGTTTCGGTATAAAGGTGAGGCGCGTGGATGATAAACCATTACGGAGGTAGTATGCAAGAAGTAAACATGCGTGAATTGTTGGAAGCCGGGGCCCATTTCGGACACCAGACTAAAAGATGGAACCCGAAGATGAAACCATACATCTTTGGCTCTCGTAACAAAATCTACATCATAGACCTTAGCCAGACCGTTAAGTTGGCCAATGCCGCCCTTAAGTTTGTAACTGAGGCGGTAGCCAAAGGACAGAAGGTTCTCTTCGTCGGAACAAAAAAACAGGCCCGCGATATAGTTGCCGAAGAGGCCAACCGATGCGGGATGTACTACATAAATAAACGTTGGCTGGGGGGAACCCTCACCAATTTCGCCACCATCTGCAAAAGCACCGGCCGCTTAAAAGAACTGGATACCATGAAAGAGAGCGGTGTCTTCTCAGTTCTGCACAAAAAAGAGGCCTTGACCCTTGAAAGGGAAGCTGAGAGATTGGATAGGTTTTTCGGCGGAATCAAAAATATGACATCCATACCGGAAATTATATTCATTATAGATATCAAAAAAGAGAAAATAGCCCTGCAAGAGGGGCAGCGCATGGGTTCTAAGCTTATCGCCATGGTCGACACAAACTGCGACCCTGAAAACGTAGATTACGTTATCCCCAGCAATGACGATGCCGTCCGGGCCATACAATATCTCTCCTCCCAAATTGCCAATGCCGTTCTTGAGGGACAAACTATTCTCGAAATAAAACGTAAGGCCAAGGAGGAAGAAGAGGCTAAGGAGAAAGAGAAAAAGGCCCAATTGGATAGGGCTATAAAAGAGGCCAAAGATAAGGAAAGAGAAAAGGTAGCGGCTGCTAAAAAGGCCGAGGATGATCAAAAGAAGACATTGAAGCCTAAAGAGAAGGAAGAAAAGTCCAAAGAGGGGGGTGAGAAGCATGTAAAAACAGTCGCTCCTACAAAGACACTTACCAAAAAGTCAGCAGCTCCGGTTAAAAAGGCCGCCGCCGCTACAAAGACCACACCTAAAAAGACGATTGCCAAAAAGGTTGTTACCAAAAAAGAAGATAAGAAAGGTGACAAGTAATGAGCATTAGTGCAGAGATGGTAAAGGACTTAAGAGAAAAATCGGGGGCCGGCATAATGGAGTGCAAAGAGGCCCTTAAGGAGACAAACGGAAATATCGAAGAGGCCATAGTCTGCCTGCGTAAAAAGGGGATAGCCGGGGCTGCCAAGAAGGCCGGGCGCTCCACTTCGGAGGGTTCCGTAGCCTCCTATATCCACCAGGGGGGTAAGGTTGGGGTGCTGATTGAAGTCAACTGCGAAACCGATTTTGTCGCTAAAACAGATGATTTCCAGGGATTTCTGAATGACTTGGCCATGCATATAGCAGCCTCATCCCCTCTCTATGTCAAGAGGGATGAGGTTCCTGAGGAACTAATAAATAAAGAGAGAGAAATATATGTCCACCAGGCTAAGGAGTCGGGGAAACCTGACAACATCGTCCAGAAGATGGTGGACGGCAAGATAGACAAGTATCTTAACCAGATATGTCTTACCGAGCAGGCCTATGTTAAGGATCAAGATATCAGCATAGACGAGTTGGTTAAGAGGTATATAGCCAAGTTGGGAGAAAATATATCGATTAACCGTTTTGCCAGGTTTGCAATAGGCGAATAAATCCTACGGAGTTGCATTCAAATGACTACAACCCCCTATCCCCCTTTGTTAAGGGGGAATAAGGGGGTTGTATGCCGAGGATTTGACGACGAAGCCAACAAAGTTAGCGTTTGAATGCAATTCGTATAAACCCACTCTTAAGAGGGACAGAATAGATGTCTAAGCCAAAATACAAGCGGATACTCTTAAAGCTCACCGGAGAGGCTATGTCGGGCGAGGCCGGTTTCGGGGTAAATTTTGAGGTTTTAGAGGATATAGCACTCCAAATCAAAGAGGTGCATGACCTTGGCATTGAGGTAGGTTTGGTTATTGGCGGGGGAAACATCTTCCGCGGGTCCACGGCGGCCGAGGCCGGCATGGACCGAGTAACCGCCGATTACATGGGAATGTTGGCCACCGTAATAAACGGGATGGCCCTCCAAGATGCTCTGGAGAGAAACGGGGTAGTAACCAGAATGCTCACCTCCATAGATATGAGACAGATAGCGGAACCGTTTGTCAGAAGACGAGCCGTCCGTCATCTCGAAAAGAATCGGGTTGTCATATTTGCGGCCGGTACGGGGAATCCATACTTCACCACGGATACCACCGCCGCCCTAAGGGCAGTAGAAATAGGGGCTGATGTAGTATTAAAGGCAACCAAGGTCGACGGTATATACAGCCACGATCCAAAGAAGGTAGACAACGCGGAAAAGTATCATACCCTCACCTACCTTGATATCATAAAGATGGATCTTAAAGTGATGGACACCACAGCTATAACCCTATGCAGGGATAATGAAATACCGATAATTGTTTTCAATCTTATGAAACCGGGGAATATAAAAAAGGTGTTGATGGACAGTTCTATAGGCACAATGGTATGTAACTGAAAGGACCCATGATATGACCCAAGAGACACATAATGCACTCAAGGAAAAGATGGATATCTGCCTAAGCCATTTTCAGAAAGGGCTGACAAGGATTCGCACCGGCCGAGCCTCCGCATCTCTTCTCGATAATATCAAGGTGGAGTATTACGGCAACACCACTCCTCTCAAACAGATGGCCAATATAACCACACCGGACAGCCAAACCATCGCTGTCCAGCCGTGGGATATATCGGCCATGAAGGAGATAACTAAGGCTATACAGGCCTCAGACATTGGGCTAAACCCGGTTGACGATGGGAGGATGGTTAGGATATCTATCCCCATGCTAACCGGAGAGAGAAGAAAAGAGCTTACCAAGATAGTTAAAAAAGAGATTGAGGAGTGTAAGGTTGCCCTGAGAAATGTTCGCCGAGATGCTATGGACAGCTTGAAAGACTTGGAGAAAGATAAAGAAATTTCCAAGGATGACCTTAAAAAGGGACAGGATGATATTCAAAGTCTAACCGATACGTATGTCAAGAAGGCGGATGATATTGGAGCCAAGAAGGAAAAAGAGATAATGGAAGAATAAACCATGTTGGGCATTGTGAATATACCCCGTGCCGCAACCAATACTCGCCAGACCACTCTAAATATCAAGCTCAAGAGTCACTTAACATATTGGTGCTTCTTTGTTTGCAACCTGGCAGTACCCCGCACCGAAGGGGTTTCAATTTGTCTAACATTTGGGCTGGTAGGGAACTCTTTACAAATGCCCGTATTATCTCTATCATAAATACCTTTATCTGTTTATTCACCAAATAGAGACAAAATATAAATGCGACTTAAAAACATAAAACTGGCGGGATTCAAATCCTTCGCTGAAGAGATAAGGCTCGACTTTAATAGTGGCATTACAGGGATAATCGGCCCTAACGGTTGCGGCAAGAGTAATATTTCAGACGGAATAAGGTGGGTCCTCGGAGAACAGAGCAGTAAAATCCTCCGTGGAACCAAGATGGATGAACTGATCTTCAGTGGCAGCCAAACGCGCCGAGCCGGCGGCATGGCCGAAGTCACCTTAAACCTAGCCGATATAGACGGGGCCATCACCTCCCCCACCCTATCCTCTTTTGAAGAAATCTCGATTACAAGGCGACTGTTCAAATCGGGCGAGAGTGAATACCTGATAAACAACACCCCCTGCCGCCTAAAAGATATCGTCGACATATTTCTCGACACCGGTCTAAGCGCCAGAAACCTATCGGTAATCGATCTCGCCTTAGTAAACCGTATCATGAACTCCAAACCGGCCGACAGACGTTTCCTCATCGAAGAGGCCGCCGGTACGATGAAATACAGGCAGCGCCGCAAAGAGGCCCTCGGAAAATTAACCTCCTCCAAACAAAACCTCGTCCGGGTCAACGACATAGTAAAAGAATTGAGTACCCAGATGAATTCTCTCAGGAGACAAGCCAAAAAGGCAGAAAGATATAAAAGCCATAAAGAGGAGATTCGAAACCTAAACCTCAGTCTTACCTCAGCCGAGATTCACTCTCTAAAAAGTGGGCTGGCCAAAGAGTCCGGGGAGAAAAGGCTTATTGCTGAGAGGGAAACAGAGCTTTCGGCCAACTCTGCAGAACTCAAAAACAGACTGGAAATCCTAAAGACAGAGCTCCTCGTGGCTGAAAAAGAGGCTGGGGCTCTACGTCAGTCAGAGTTTGAAGGGAAAAGGGGTATAGAGGAAAAGGAAAATATCATCAGGATGATGGAGAAACAGATAGAGGAGATTGAACAGACCTCCCTGTCTAATGCCGGAGAAATAAACTCGCTAAATGTAGAACTAACCCGCCTGTCCGAGAAACAAAAAGAAAAAGGGGCGGAGATAGCCGAGACAGATAGAAACCTAAGCGAGATGGAAAAGATCTTCCGCGAAAAAAAGGCCCACATAGAGGAGAAGAACGCCAGCCTGAGGGAACTTAAATCGTCGGTCGAGATATCAGAAAGGGAGATGATATCGCTGATAAGCTCAATTTCTCAGAAAAAAAATCTAATCGCCTCAATTGAGGCCCGCCTTGAGGCCTCAAAGACAAGTAAGGATAAACTGTCGAGGGAGAGTAAAGATACCCTGGTTGAAAAAGAGGCAACGATAGAAAAAATCGCCTCAATCAAGCAAAAGATTGAAGAAATAAATAGTTCAACAAAAGAGAAGAGGCAGACCCTCGATAGATTAATCCCGGAAGAGAAGAGCCTTAAAGGGGAACTTGATGAGGTGGAAAATAAAAAATCTTCCCTCAGGGAGTCCTTGGCCGGGAAAGAAGGGCTTCTTAACTCTCTGGTAGAACTAAAGGATAGCTTCGAAGGCTTCGGTAACGGCGTTAAATCGGTCATGGCCCATAAGGAATCGGGGCATCTACAGGGAATAGAAGGACTCTTGGTCGATCATATAACCACCGATGCCCGGTACGAGACAGCCATAGAAACGGCCATTGGCAACCACCTGAGCGGGATAGTGGTAAACAATAGTCGTTCCGCCTGCCAAGCAGTCAAGATGCTCAAGGAGACCAGAGAGGGGAAAGGGGTCTTTATCCCCTCAGAGGCCCTGTCTCAGAATAGTTCTCCCATAGAGGTCAGCGACGGAGATATCATCGGCACAGCCCTAAGCCTAGTCAGATTAGACGGTGGATACGAAAAGATAGCCCGGCATATCCTACACAATGTCCTGATAGCCGAGTCTCTCGAAAGGGGACTGGCCTTCAAGGCCAAGCAGAATATTGATTGCATCATCGTAACCCTTGATGGCGACATCATAGGCACCTTCGGCACGATAATAGGCGGTAGGGAGAAGGGGGGGAATGAGAGTCTCCTAGCCAGGAAGCGCCGCATAGGTGAGCTTAAAGGGGAGATAGAAAAAGACAGGATAGCCATAACAGAACTTGACGAGAGGAGCGCCAAACTCAAGGTCAGCATTGAGCAGATTAAGGAAGAGATAAAGGGGATAGAACTTAAAGTAAGGGAAGAGGAGATAATAAACAGGAATAACTCTGATACCCTGACCCGCTTAAATAACGAGCTCGACAGACTGGAAAAGAAGATTCAGGCCATAATTGCAGAGATGGAAAAGTCATCAACCGAATCAACCTCTATGGAGGATGATCATAGGGAAAAATCGGGCGAAATTGCAGATATGGAGCTTAAGAGGGAAACAGTCGAAAGGGATTACCGGGCTAAAAAGGAGACTATTGTCTCAAAACAGTCCTCCCTCGACTCTATCCTAGAAGAGGCCAAAAAGGTGGAGATTGAACTTACCTCTCTGCGGGGGAGAAGTGAACATATCCGCTCCTCCATCGAACAGATAAAGAGAGAAGAAGCAACCATACATGAGAGAATCAGAAGGATAAATGAGGTTGAAACCGCCCAAAACGGGAAAAAGGAGGGTTTAAAGGAATCTATCGGTAAAAATATGGAGGAGATCCGTGCTATATCCCTAAAGATGGATTCCGATAAGGCCCTCTTGAGAGTGGTTGAGGAGGCCATCGCCCAAAAGAGAGATGCCATAAACCACGACGAAGAGGTTATCAAGGGGGTCGATAAAGAGGGGGAAGAACTTCGGGATGCCTTGGCCAATATACGCCTCAAATGTTCTGAGACAGAGATAAGGATAGAACACCTCAACAGGAAGATTGTCGAGGAGTTTAACATTGAGCCGAACGACATTCCTGCACCTCAGGAAGATGGAATAAACAGAGAAGAGTCGGAAAAGAGAATAGCCCTCCTCAGAAGCGAACTGGAAAAATATGGGGAGGTCAACCTGACCGCCATAAGTGAATACGAAAAGGTCAAAGAGAGATACGATTTCCTGTTCAATCAAGAGAACGACCTTAATCAGTCTATTGCCAATCTGGAGCAGACCATAGAGAAGATAGATACAACAACAACCAAGATGTTTAACGACACATTTGAGGCGGTCAATGAAAACTTTGGGGGCACCTTCAGGAAACTCTTCCGTGGAGGGAAGGCCGACTTGGTTATTACGGAAGGGAAAGATGGGGAAGAAGAGGGAATCGACATAGTAGTCCAACCTCCAGGGAAAAAACTACAGAGCCTGTCTCTCCTCTCGGCCGGAGAAAGGGCCATGACCACCATATCACTCCTCTTCTCAATATTTATGCTCAAACCTGGACCATTTTGTCTGCTGGACGAAATAGATGCCCCGCTTGACGAGGTAAACATAGGAAGATTCAAGGCTATGCTGGCCGAGATGAACCATAATACGCAGTTTATCGTCATCACCCATAACCAGAAAACGATGATGGACGCCGACGTACTCTACGGAGTAACCATGGAGGAGGATGGTGTTTCTAAGGTAGTATCGGTGAGCCTAAAAGGGAAGAAGAGAGAACAGGTTACAAGTTTAGGATAGTGTAGCCTCTTTTCCCAAAACATGATAATCTTGAACATACTTTTTTTGAGCAAGAGTTTTGGTAGTGGTAATAAACATTAACATTAGGCTGCATCTGAGGCCAAGCAATGGTAAAAAAGATGAAAGATACTGATTCTAAAAAAGATAGGAAGAAATCGCCTATTAGTAAAAATTCCCTGACAGTACTGGAGAGAAGGTATCTTAAAAAGGATGCCAAGGGAAAGCTGATGGAGACCCCGGAAGACCTCTTCAGGAGGGTGGCCAAAAATATTGCCCAGGCCGACCTAAATTATAAAGAATCGGCCAATCTCAAAAAGACTGAGAATGACTTTTATAACATGATGCATAATCTCGATTTTATGCCCAACTCCCCTACCCTAATGAACGCCGGAAGCAAACTGCAGCAGCTCTCGGCCTGTTTTGTCCTCCCCGTGGGGGATTCAATGGAGGATATATTCGAGACAGTTAAAAACACGGCCATAATACATAAAAGCGGCGGGGGAACAGGTTTCTCCTTCTCCAAACTCCGTCCGGCCAACAGCCGCGTAGCCTCGACAAACGGGGTCTCAAGCGGCCCCATTTCATTCATGCATGTATTTGATTCTGCCACCGAGGCCATCAAACAGGGGGGAACGAGAAGAGGGGCCAACATGGGGATACTCCGTGTTGACCATCCCGATATCTTTGAATTTATCACCTGTAAAAGCAGTGAGAAGGGTTTCAATAACTTCAACATATCGATAGCCTTAACCGAAGACTTCATGAGGCAGGTAACCAACGACTCGGAATATAAGCTGATAGATCCGCATACCGGTGTGGCCGCTAAGAAAATTAAGGCGAGGGATGTCTTTGATCTGATTGTAAAATCGGCCTGGGCCAACGGAGAACCGGGGATAATATTCATAGACCGAATAAATAAAGACAACCCAACCCCCCATATCGGAGAGATAGAAAGCACTAACCCCTGCGGAGAGCAGCCTCTCCTCCCCTACGAATCGTGCAATCTCGGCTCGATAAACCTGGCCAATATGCTCCTCCAAGACAAAGAGAAGGATAGTTACAAGATAGATTGGGACAAATTAAAGGATACCTCCCATAGGGCAGTTCATTTCCTGGATAACGTCATAGATATGAACAACTACCCTATCCCTGAGATAGGCACTCAGACCAAAGGGAACAGAAAGATAGGGCTGGGGGTAATGGGTTTTGCCGATATGCTTATTCGCCTGGGCATAGCCTACAACTCCGACAAAGGGATAAAGACCGGCGAAAAGATAATGGAGTTTATTGACAAAGAATCAAAGAAGGCCTCGGTGGCCTTGGCCGAAGTGAGAGGGGTATTCCCCAACTATAAGGGAAGCACATATGATAAGGATAACGCTAAGAGCAAGTCTCCCTACAAAGGGATGAAGCTTAGAAACGCCACCACTACAACAATAGCCCCCACCGGAACAATCAGTATCATAGCCGATACAAGCAGCGGGGTAGAACCTCTCTTCGCCCTCTCCTACATGCGTAATGTAATGGATAACGACAAACTTGTCGAGGTGCATAACATATTTGAAGAGACCGCCAAAAAAGGAGGCTTCTACTCCAAACAGCTCATGGAAGATATCGCCATGACCGGAAACCTTGACGATATGAAATCTATCCCGGAGGGAGTTCGGAAGGTATTTGTAACCTCGCACAACGTATCACCAAAGTATCATATGATGATGCAGAGCGCCTTCCAGAAATATACCGATAATGCGGTATCGAAAACCATCAACTTCCCCAACTCGGCCACCGAGGATGATATAAGGGAAACCTTCATATTAGCGGCCGAACTCGGCTGTAAAGGGGTAACCATATATAGAGACGGAAGCCGCCAGAACCAAGTATTGAGTACCGGAACCACCTATACCAAAGAGGAAGTGGTAACCACCTCACATATTGTTCCCCGCCCCAGACCAAAGGTGACTCGGGGAACAACCCGTGTGGTGAGTACAGGCTGCGGCAATCTTTATGTAACAATCAACGAATCAGACGATGGGAAACCATTTGAAATATTTACCCAGATGGGAAAGGCCGGAGGTTGTGCCGCCTCCCAATCTGAGGCGATAGCCAGACTTGTCTCCCTGTCACTAAGGTCAGGTATTGACCCGGATGAGATCGTCAAACAGATGACCGGTATCAGCTGCCACATGCAGACCTGGGACAATGGGGCCCGAATCCTCTCCTGTTCCGATGCCATATCAAAGGCAGTGGCCGCCTTCCTGCAGAGGGACGGCTCCAAATTGACGGCCAAGGCTAAAGGAAAGACCAAGGCTATCGAAAAAACAGTCTCGGTATCAAAAGGCGAATCTACTCTGATTGTCGGCGGAAGTAATGTATGTCCCGATTGCGGGGGCCAGATAGAGCATGTAGACGGCTGTGTGGTCTGTAGGATATGCGGTTATTCAAGGTGTTAAAGAAATATACAGAATTGCGTTCAAAATGATTACAATCCCCTTATTCCCCCTTAACAAAGGGGGATGGGGGGTTGTTAGGGTTTGAATAAGGCATCGTATAAGAGTCGGGGCGTAGCGCAGCCTGGTAGCGTACTTGCTTCGGGAGCAAGGAGTCGGAGGTTCAAATCCTCTCGCCCCGACCATTTAAAAAACAGTTAGGAGCAGCAGTAAGGATATGCAGGGAAAACAGGAGAAGCTTCATAAGAGTTCTCTCAGGGACCCAAAAGGTTTTTGGGAAAAAGCTGCTGAGGATGTTCACTGGTTCAAAAAGTGGGACACCGTTCTTGAGAAATCAAACAAACCTTTCTACAGATGGTTTCAGGGGGGTATGGTCAACACCTGCTACAACGCCCTCGATATCCATGTAAAGGATGGGCGGGGAGAGCAGGCCGCCCTCATCTACGACAGCCCTGTTACCAATAAAAAGAAGAGTTATACCTATAGCGAACTCCTTGACCTGACCGCCAAATTCGCCGGGGTCTTAACAAAACTCGGGGTCGCCAAAGGAGACAGGGTAATTATCTATATGCCGATGGTCCCTGAAACGGCCGTAGCCATGCTGGCCTGTGCCCGAATTGGAGCTGTTCATTCTGTAGTCTTTGGGGGCTTTGCCCCGCACGAGCTGGCCACCAGAATATATGACGCCAAACCAAAGGTTATCGTCTCCGCCTCTTGCGGCATAGAGGTAGGGAGAATAATACACTACAAACCACTTCTTGATGAGGCCATAGAGCAGGCCAAACATAAACCGGACAAGGTTATTATCCTGCAGCGCCCACAAGAGAAGGCCGCAATGATAAAAGGGCGTGACCTTGACTGGAAGGCTCTTATAAGCAAGGCCGAACCGGTAGATTGCGTGCCGGTCGCCGCTACCGACCCCCTTTATATTTTATACACCTCAGGGACAACCGGAATCCCCAAGGGTGTTGTCAGAGACAATGGAGGACACCTTGTGGCTCTCAAGTGGAGCATGAAAAACATCTACGGCATGGAACCGGGGGATGTCTTCTGGTCTGCCTCCGATGTCGGTTGGGTAGTAGGACACTCCTACATCATCTATGGGCCGTTATTTCACGGCTGCACTACCAT
>Ga0180009_10003453_pt1 | contig 17955 bp, 13 predicted proteins | sample OS_PC_MetaG_FD_123537 | JGI IMG/M metagenome (GOLD analysis project Ga0180009, IMG submission 123537) | Groundwater microbial communities from the Aspo Hard Rock Laboratory (HRL) deep subsurface site, Sweden - OS_PC_MetaG | ecosystem: Environmental > Aquatic > Deep subsurface > Groundwater... | reverse complement strand
CTTCGGCGCTATAAACAGATCGATTTCTGGAAGTCACTAAAATCACACGATTTATTCTTTGCTGGATTGTTCCAGAGTCGTTTACACTTTATATGATATGTTCGCCGCGAAAATCGGTGATCAATACAATCGCTCTCCTCTGCTACGAGTGTATGGTCGATAAGCTCATAAAGGGAGCCTCTCGATTGTCGGCAAAATTGGATATTTTCCTGAAAATGAAAACGGCCATAACCTTCCGCAATACATGCTGTTGAAGATCTTGAGGATCTTATCATTTGGTCAGATAGCCTATATCTCTCCTCTAAAGGTAGCCTTTTTGTTAACTCCCATATTTTCTTCCGTATTACTCGGCACCGCTGCCAAACCTCAAGATCCCTGAAATCATTGTATTTACCGTCGTCTTTCATCACCAATGGTTTCACTTATCGATTTGACTATTCAACTACTTTACTATTTGACGAATTACCGATTCAACGATTCAACAATTTGACTATTCACAAATCTTAAAACCGCTTATAAAACCGCTCTTTCGGTTGAGCCGGTTCGTCTCTCGATACCCAGTAGGTGGATGCATCGGGATCGGGAGACAAGGGCAAGGGCCGTCCGCCGAAGAGTCTTTTAATCAGAGTCGCCGGCGTGATGACTGCATAATACGCAATGGCCAGCATCAGTGTTGTAATCACCTGGCCGATAAAGTGGGCTATTTTCAGCCATGCTCTATAAACCGGTCTCAGGATATCCGGAATAAGAATGAAACCGATACCCAAACAAGACAGAAACCCGAAAAGATATATGGGAACCGGTTTGTGTCGCCAGATACCGACAGCACAAAGGATTCCGAAAAACAGAAACGCAATGAGGCCGAATTTCCGTATATCTCTTATATCAGTCGAGAATGAGTTCATCCCGCCAGTCCTTTTCCTCCTGCCAGGGCGGCTGTTCTTCTTTAACCAGCATAAAATCTTCGATGACCAGCACATCCATTTCGGTTCGCATAAAACACCGGTACGCATCTTCCGGTGTACAGATGATGGGTTCCCCCCGCACATTGAAGCTCGTGTTGACCACCACCGAACATCCGGTCAACTTCTCAAACTCCGAAATGACCGCATAATAATCCGGTTTGTCGTTCCTGTTGACCGTCTGTATGCGTGCAGAATAGTCGAGGTGAGTGACCGCCGGAATATCGCTCCGCTTATTCTTTAAACGTTCCAGAAGCCCCAATCCGTCCGTGGAGGGTTGCGGGAATCGTCTGCCCTCGTTCACTTTCGCAACCAGCAGCATATAGGGGCTCGGCCGATCGATTTCAAAGTACTCCGAAGCCTTATCCTGAAGAACCGTCGGTGCAAAGGGCCTGAAAGATTCTCTATATTTTATCTTAAGATTCATAACACTCTGGGTCTCCACTTGACGGGGGTCACCCAATATAGACCTTGCGCCCAACGCCCTCGGCCCGAACTCCATGCGGCCGGCCATGTACCCGACGATTTTCCCTGCCGCAATCTGCTCGGCAATCCGTTTTTCCCTTTCTTCCGGCTTAAGCTGCCGGTAGGGGTATTTATTCTGATTCAAAAAATCTTTGACGTTGTCGGTTGAAAATCCGGGACCTAAATAAGACCCTTTTTGACTGTCTCTCCCTTCGGTATGAACCCTGTCATTTCCCAAAAACCGGTGCCAAACCGATAATGCAGCGCCCAGCGCGCCTCCGGCATCACCGGCCGCCGGTTGAATCCAGATATCTTCAAAGGGGCCTTCCCTGAGAATTCTGCCATTGGCGACACAGTTCAACGAGACACCGCCTGCCAGACATAAATGCTTCATTTTCGTTTCATTATGCACATGCCGGACCATTTTCATAATCACTTCTTCGGTCACAGACTGTATGCTGGCTGCAATGTCCATTTCCCTTTCGGTAATTTCCGTTTCCGGTCTCCTGGGCGGACCGCCGAAGAGTTTTGAAAAACGATGATTGGTCATTCGCAGACCGCCCAAAAAATCAAAATACGACATGTTCAGCCGGAGCGAACCGTCTTCTTTGACATCAACGATATCGTTTAGGATGACATCTTTATATTTCGGTTTTCCGTAAGGGGCGAGCCCCATAAGTTTGTATTCGCCGGAATTCACTCTGAAGCCGGTAAAGTATGTAAACGCCGAATAGAGGAGACCTAGAGAATCCGGAAAATGAAGCTCTTTAAGTATTGTGATGGCGCTGCCGGACCCGTATCCGTAACTGGCCGTGGCCCACTCTCCCACCCCGTCAATGGTTAAAATGGCGGCCTCTTTAAAAGGCGAGGGATAGAATGCAGACGCTGCATGGGCTTCGTGATGTTCCGTGAATAACACATCCCCTTTATAACCGATCTCCCGTTTGATCACTTTGGGCATGTGCAGTTTTTTACCGAGCCAAAGCGGCATGGCTTCCAGCCATGAGTGGAGTCCTTTTGGAGCAACGGTCAGAAAGCTGAGCAGCAGCCGCTCAAAGGTCAAAAAGGGTTTATCATAGAAAACAACGTAATCCAGTTCATCCACAGAAATATCGGCTTCCTTCAGGCAGTACCGAATCGCATGTTCCGGAAAGCGGGGGTCATGCTTTTTCCGGGTGAACCGTTCTTCCTGTGCGGCGGCGAAAATGCTGCCGTTCTTTAGAAGACACGCAGCACTGTCATGATAAAAGCAGGATAGCCCCAGGATATGGTTCATGAATGCTGCTTCTCCAGTTCTTTTAATTTTGAAAGGCTGTCCGGCGAATTGAAATTCTTCTTGTCTCCGTAAGGATCGAACCGAACGCCGATCAGATAGTCGTAACTCTCACCCGGATAATCCGAGGCCCAGACCACCACTCCCTTGAGTACGAGCGACTCTCCGTTATCCGGAAGGTAAATTTTTAGGGTTACTTTAGCATCCAGATTGAATGACGCTTGTGACAGAAACCGTATTCCCCCGAGGCTGATATCATGAACCGGAATGTATCCCCCTGAAAAACTAGAAGATTTAAACAGTTTCTTTTCGATCCGGTATGAAAGGGTCGCACCCGGCAAATGGAAACGATCGCATTCTCTTCTTTCTGTTTTACTCATCATATGATCCCATTCAATTCAATTAATCCGAATATTTTATATGAAAATTACCACAGATCCAATAGATATACGCCGGCATTTTGATATACGCATCATCAGTTATCCAAGTCCGGCGTGATTGCCCATGAAGATTTTAAACAAAGCTCCGCTTTCTCGATCAAGCCGATGAAATTCTATAACCTATTGTTATTTATTATAAATTCTCTTTGACGATCTTTAAATCAACTGTCTATAATTTGGTTCAACACCTCTATGCGTTCCGGTTCGGATATCATAGGCGCGATTTCATCTTCGATCTCTTCTGCGAGTTGTTTGATCTGCCTTTTCAATTCTTCGTATTCGCCTAGTTTTAATTTCAGAAACCGTATGGTCAGTTTGGCTTTCTCCTGAAGCCCTTGAGGCGTCAGCATATAGGTATAGGGTCTTTTATCTTTGGCGCTCTTAAACCTAATGATTTTTATCATACCCCTCTTCGCCAGCTCGGATAGGCAATAGTTCACCTTTCCCAGGCTGATGCCGGCGCGTTTTGCCATATCCCGCTGGGACAAATTCCCTTCCTGACTCAGGATTTTAAGTACGCGGTATCTGATTTCCTGTTCAAACTGCATGTTCATGACGTGAACTTTAAAAAAAACAAGTGATTATGTCAAGATAAACGATTAGATGGGGTATAATTTAAGAAATATTGAAGGGGTGCATGCAGTTTGATTTGACTATTTTTCTTTTTCAGTCGACTTCTTTAACACAGAATTATAACTAAATCAACAATTTTTCTTGGAATATCTGAATCTTATGAATCATACCCTTTCGGGTGTTTTTGATGCCAATTCCATGCGGTTTCCACAATGGAAACAAGATCAGGGAACCGGGGTTCCCAGCCGAGTTCATTCTTTGCTTTATCGCTGGAACCCACCAAGGCAGCCGGGTCGCCGGCCCGCCTGTTGACCACCCGATTCTTTATGGGTTTTCCGGTTATCCTGCGTGTGATATCGATAACTTCCCGGACCGAATAGCCCACTCCGTTTCCGAGATTATATGTTCCACTGCCCTTTCCGTTCAACAACCGTTCCAAAGCCCTCAAATGAGACTCGGCCAGATCATCCACATGTATGAAATCCCTGATGCAGGTTCCGTCGGGTGTGGGGTAGTCGTCACCGAAAATCCGGATCTCTCCCCGCTGCCCCATCGCGGCCTGAATGGTGAGCGGAATCAAGTGGGTTTCCGGATTGTGGTCTTCCCCCAATTCACCTTCGGGGTCTGCACCTGCTGCATTGAAATATCGCAGTGAAACAGATTCAACCCCATAAGCAGTTCTGAAATCATTCAATACCTGCTCCACCATGTATTTAGTCCTGCCGTAAGGATTAACAGGGTTTCTGGGATGGTTTTCCGTGATGGGAATTTCCTCGGGTTCACCGTACACCGCACAGGATGATGAAAAGACGAAATTTTTTACTTCCGCTTCCACCATCACGGACAACAGGCAAATGGTGTCTGCCAAATTATTCTGATAATATATGGAGGGATCTGTGACGGATTCTCCAACATAGCAATATGCCGCGTAATGCATGACCGCATCGATGCGATGTTCCGAAAAAACACGTTTCAGTATATTCCGGTCAGAAATCGATCCCTCAATGAAAGGCCCCCACTTGACCGCTTTTTCATGCCCTCTGGACAAATTGTCCAGTACAATCGGCAAATAGCCACGCTTTGACAAGCGCTTGCACATGTGGGACCCGATATAACCCGCCCCGCCAACGACAAGTATTTTTTTCATGAGGGATTAGCTCTCGGGAAACAGTTTGTTCAGTTTGTCTACGGTCGTTTTTTCAATATCGAAAAATGAAACGCTGATGTCATATTGGCCGTCTTTTATTTTTTCAACGCGCACAACAGATCCGATGACTGTTACCGGAGCCTCCTTGGAGGAGACGGGAATTTGAAGTTGAACCTTGGACCCCATTTCCAACGGATTTGTACTTTCAAACCTCATGCCGGTGATACTGATGTTTTTACCGATTCCGGTGACGTCTTTTAAGTCGTCGAAGTTGATCCCCCGTATTTTGATCTCGGTCGTGAAATCGATGCGGCTGCTGTGCCGTTTGTCTTTAGAGTAAAAGGCAATGTTGTTCTTCCCGGAACGCTTGGCATTGTACAGCGCGTTATCGGCACATTGCATCAATTTGACGGGATCTCTGGCGTCTATGGGGTATGTGGCAAGCCCTCCGCTTACCGTCATGGTAATCGGTTGTTTGTCATGCTTCATTTTCAATGCTTCGATCTTTTTCCGGATTCTTTCTCCGGACACAAGGGCTTGAACTTTACCGGTTTCAGGAAGAATCAAGACAATTTCCTCCCCGCCAAATCGTGCCGGGGTATCTTCGGATCGGGTTTCTTCTCTGATCACCCGGGAAACACTCCTCAACACCATATCGCCGGCAAGATGGCCGTAGGCGTCGTTTACGTCTTTGAAATTATCCAGATCGAAGAACAGAATGGAAAGATCGCTTTTGGAGCGCCTGGCACGGGCGATTTCCCGCTCCAGGGCGGAGTCGAAAAATCCTCTGGAATAGAGCCCCGTAAGACTGTCAAATTTTGATGAATTGGCGGTCGCCTCAAAAATATGGATCTCGATCACAATGGGATTTTTCAGGGATCTGTCGATGGATTGAAAATAATCACAGATAGCGGTTCTTAAACTGATATCCCGGCCAAGGGTATCACTCAGGCTTTTTCGGTGTGTTAACATCCGGTTCCAGCATTCTTCCGCCTTTAAAGGCTCCAATTCCAGATGCGTCAGCACATGGAGAATAACCGAATAGGCTTGGCGTCCGTGAATTGAGATTATTTGATTTAGCTCGGAGATGAGACGATCGTCCTTCCCCGGGAAATCATATAAACTCTTGATGACTGAATCTCTGATTAGTTCCATCGTTTGCCTTTCAAGTTAAATAGGACGCAGATTTGCGCAGATACACGCAGATAATAATCTTTTTTTCTTAATCTAAAAAATCTGCGTTCATCAGCGTCCCAAAAACAAAATTTTTATACATTCAATTTAAATAGAACGCTTTGATCGTATCGACTATGTATTCCTGCTGTTCAACGGTAAGTTCCGGGTATATGGGAAGCGCCAGGGTTTTTTGGGCCGCTTCTTCGGCAACAGGGAAATCACCCGAATTATATCCTAAATATGAGAAGCAATCCTGAAGATGCAACGGCACCGGGTAATAGACTTCGGTTCCGATCCCCGCCTCCTTTAAATATTCCCGCAATTCGTCTCGTTTCTCCGCCACCCGGATCACAAATTGATTGTAGATATGTCTGTTTTCTTTTTCCACCGGCAGGTCCAGAACCTCCGACAGGCCTGCCTTATCGAACAATTCCCGGTACCGAGCTGCATTTTCCTGCCGGGCCCGGGTCCATTGATCCAGGTGCTTCAATTTGACGGAGACCACCGCAGCCTGCAGCGCATCCAATCTGAAGTTTCCCCCCACAACCTTATGATAATACTTGGGGCGTGCACCATGAGCCCTGAGTATTTTTAGTTTGTCAGCCCGTTCCTCCGACGATGTGGTAACGATTCCCCCGTCCCCGAAAGCACCCAGATTTTTGGACGGAAAGAATGAAAACGATCCGATATCGCCCATGGATCCGGCCCGTTTCCCCTTGTACTCTGCCCCGATGGCCTGGGCGGCATCTTCAATGACAAAAAGATCATACGTCTTTGCAATTTCAAGGATTCCGTCCATATTCGCACATTGACCGTAAAGATGAACGGGAATAACGGCTTTGAGCCTTTCTCTATCCTCGGCGGACAGGTTTTCTATGGTTTTTGCCGCTTGATCCGGTGAGATATTGAATGTTTCACGATCGATGTCGACAAAAACCGGCTTTGCCCCCACCCGGGAAACACACCCGGCAGAGGCAAAAAATGAGTACGGGGTGGTAATAACCGAATCACCGGGGCCGACATCTGCCGCCAGCAATGAAATGAGTAATGCATCGGTTCCGGAAGAAACGCCCACGGCAAATTCCGTATTGGAGTATTCGGCGATTGCCTTTTCCAACTTCTCCACCCAGGGTCCCAGAATGAAATACTGGCTTTCGTAGACATCTTCCGTCACGCGGAGAATCTCGTCTTTAATCGTCTGGTACTGGCTTTTGAGGTCAAGAAGAGGTACTTTCATGATCACTATTGAATTCCTTTAATATTGTTGATTTGATAACAAATCGAATTCACCGAGTATCTGATATTTCGTATTTAGATACTTGCTGGTTCATTCTAAGAATTTGTCTCTAACATTTATGATATTTTGAAATCTATGATTGTTTTTGAACCGCAGAATGCTGAACAAGGAATATCCAATTTCGAAGTTTTCCAATCACTTCTGCGGTTCTAAATTCCTTGTTCTATATTCGATATTTAAATTCAAATATCTTTGGAAAGATTTATACTAAACACTTTCGTTGACCGTCTCCACCTGAATAAAAACAAGGATTCGGTCACCGGTATTTTCAATCTCCAGTGTACGGCGTTCCGGCATCTGGAGAAAATCCCCTTTCCTATAATCGGTCTGTTCTTGCCCGTCTTTAATGGAGGCCCTCCCGCTTATAAAAGATAGCTGTTTTCTCGATCTGCTTCCGGTGCGGTTTTGAAACACCGAGCCCGGATATACGAGCACCCGCTCCACTCTTGAATCCGATTCCTGTTCCAGAAGGGTGATGGTACCCCACGGATGGTAATCGGTCTTATGGGTCCTGAACTCCTGCCTCCCCCTTTCCTTAAGGGTTGTAACGATCGCCTTGACATCTCTGCTGTTCTTCATATCAGATACAAAGACGGAGTCAGGCGTTTCCACCACCACCAAATTTTTGAGGTGATTGGTTGCGATCAACCGTTTATTGCCCAGAATAAAACAATCTTCAGTATCCTTTGCAATGATGTCGCCGTCCAAAACATTTCCGTTTTCATCCTTGATCAGAAAATCGTATAAGGATTTCCATGAACCGATATCACTCCAACCGAAATCCGAAGGAACCACAACGCCTTTATCTGTTTTTTCCATAACGGCATAATCGATGGATATGTCCGGCAACGCCTCATAATCCTCCAGTGCTACACTGCCGTCTTCCAGTATGATGCCGTCCATCTTTTGGTAAAGCTCCGGGGTTAATTGCTTGAACTCTTCCAGAATCACGGATGCCCGAAACGCGAACATTCCGCTGTTCCAAAAGAAATTTCCAGCCGCAACATAATTTTCTGCGGTTTTTTTGTCCGGTTTTTCAACAAACCGCTTTATGCTCAGGGCATCTTCGGAGATCCGATCCGCCCCTTCGATATAGCCGTATCCGGTTTCAGGAAAGTTCGGTTTGATACCGAAAGTCACCAGATAGCCGGTTTCTGCCAAATTCAAGGCAACCGCCAGTTTCCTGTGAAAATCGTCGTTATCTTTGATCACATGATCCGCAGGAAAAATGCCGAGCACGGCATCCTTTTCGGTCTTTAAGATTTGAAGCACGGCAAGCAGGATGGCCGGCGCCGTGTTCCTTCCACACGGTTCACAAATGACCTTGTTCTCAGCAGGGAACCCGATATCCTCCATGTGCCGCCTGATCTCGTGGTAATGTTCTTTACCGCAGACGATCCGAACATGTTCTTTTCCCATTGTGGGCGTCAATCGCTTCAGCGTGCTTTGCACCAGAGAGTCATTGCCGATAAATTTCACAAGCTGTTTCGGATACCGCTCCCGGGACACCGGCCACAGACGGGTCCCGGTTCCCCCAGCCAATAAGACGGCATATGCATTAAGATTGCGATTTCGATCTCCATCCGGTACTTTCAATTCTTAACCTTTCAGATTTTTCATCATCATCATGAAGGTTGATACACGGCATCCGAGCACACGGTTTCAACAGCACCATATCCGAGAAAACCGTTAATCTCTCTGATCAGGGAAGCCCCCGCCTTAATCCTCAGATCCTCCGGAAGTGCTATAACGGTTTCCGTCCGATCAGGATCGTTCAGATGGATAAACGCATTGCAGGATCCGGGATGCCTCATGAATATATTGTGGAGCGTTGTGAGTGCATTCTTCTCTGTATGATGAATATCGAGTCTGACATGGACCGCCGCCGTCCATGTCTCTTCGGCCTTATTCACGGGAATTATGGTATCGGCGAGAATTTTTACCGCGTTTTCATCCCGCTGGAGCTGGCCCTGAATCAAAATCGGCGCATCTTCCACCAATAACTCCCAGGCTTTTGCATAAATCGACGGAAAAACCGTCACCTCCACCGTGCCTTGAAGATCCTCCAAATTCACAAAGGCCATCCGCTCACCCTTTTTGGTGGTGATGGTTTTTGAATTCATTACAATCCCGCCGATCCGTACGGTCTTGCCGTCTTCTGTTTCACTTAACGTCAAGGTATCGGTATTGGTGAATTTTTCAAGCAAATCTTCATACTGGCCCAAAGGATGTCCGGATATATAAAATCCCAATGCCTCTTTTTCGAAAGTCAGACGCTGTCTCTCATCCCATTCCTCTATCTGCGGCATGGGCGGGGTGTTGATGGGGGCTGGACTTTCAGAGCCGCCCGAAAACAATCCCATCTGCGGACCGTTCCTTTCCTTCTGCAGGGTTTGCCCGTAATCAAGGGCATCTTCAAGGGCTGCCATCATCTGGGATCGACAGGCCCCGGTTGCGTCGAACGCACCGCATTTAATCAGGCTTTCCATCACCCTTTTATTGACCTTCCTGAGATCCACCCGTTCACAGAAATCAAATATGGATAAAAACTCCCCGTCTTGTCTCACCTCTAAAATCGAATCGATGGCTCCTTCACCGACGTTTTTAACCGCCACCAGCCCGAAGCGGATCTTTGAGCCGGATACGCTGAACTCCTTTTCACTTTCATTGATATCCGGAGGAAGCACCGGTATATCATGACGACGGCATTCGGCTATATATTTAACAACACCGTCTGAAGACTGCATTTCGCTGGTCAGTAATGCCGACATAAACTCTACGGGAAAGTGGGCTTTGAGGTAAGCCGTTCGGAATGCGATGAGTGCATAGGCGGCACTGTGGGACTTATTAAATCCGTACCCGCCGAATTTTTCCATCAGGTCGAAAATGGTCCCGGCTTTATTCACCGGTATGCCGTTCATCTCAGCCCCGTTCACGAATCGCTCCCGGTGTTGCGCCATCACCGAAGAAATCTTTTTCCCCATGGCTTTTCTAAGGCCGTCGGCTTCCGCCATGGAGTATCTGGCCAGCTTGCCGGCAATCTTCATCACCTGCTCTTGATATACGATAACCCCGTTGGTTTCCTTTAGTATGGACTCCAGCTCGGGCACCAGGTATTCCACCGACTTTCGACCATGTTTTCGGTCCACATAATCGTCGATCATCCCGCTTTCCATGGGACCGGGTCGATAAAGGGCAAGCAGCGCAATGATGTCGTCGAAACAGGCCGGTTTTAAACGAACCAGCAGATCTCTCATGCCGGAGCTTTCAAGCTGAAACACACCCGTGGAGTCGCCGGCTGAAAGCAGCCGATAGGTCGCCTCGTCGTTTAAATCCAGATCGGAAAGATCGGGGCGGGTTCCGGTTTGGCGTTCGATTTCCGATATTGTCCGCTCGATCACCGTAAGGTTACGCAAGCCTAAGAAATCGAATTTCACAAGCCCGATTTTCTCGACCCATTTCATATCATACTGGGTGACAACCTCCCCCTTTTTCCCTCGATAAAGGGGCATATAATTCACAAGCGGCTTGTCCGAAATCACTACCCCGGCGGCATGGGTGGATGCATGCCGGGGAAGCCCTTCCAGCACCCTGCTGATAGCTATCAGATCCGCCACCTCGGGCTGTTTTTCCGCCATCTCGGTGAGACGCGGCTCCTGCTTGAGCGCGGCATCCAATGAGATGTTCAATACATCCGGAACCATTTTCGCGATGGCATCCACCTCCCGTAAGGGGATGTCCAGTGCACGGCCCACATCCCGAATGACCGCCCGGGTTTTTAATTTTCCGAAGGTAATAATCTGTGCGACAAAATCACCGCCGCCGTACCGATCCACCACATATTTGAAGACATCCTCCCGGCCGTTGATGCAAAAGTCCACATCGATGTCCGGCATACTGATCCGGTCGGGGTTCAAAAACCTTTCAAATATGAGGCCGTGTTCAATTGGATCCAGGTCGGTTATTCCCAGGGAGTATGCCACAAGGCTGCCTGCAGCCGACCCCCTTCCGGGACCCACCGGAATCCCATGCTCTTTGGCATAATGGATAAAATCGGCAACAATCAAAAAGTACCCGGCAAATCCCATTTCATGGATAACCGACAGTTCATACTTCAGCCGATCCGTATAGGCCGCTTCATCAATGTCCGGATTTCTTTTTTTGATTTTCCGAATTACTTTTTCAAATCCCGCCCGGACCTGCTCATTGAACACATCGTCAATGGGTCGGCTGCTTTCGGTTTTGAATTGGGGAAAATGGTAGGTCTTAAAATCGAAATCGATGTTGCATCGAGCGGCGATTTCCTTGGTAATCTGAATGGATTCGGGATGATCACCGAAATGTTCGATCATCTCTTTCGGAGATTTGAAATAGAGCTGATCGGTTCGAAATTTAAATCGATCCGAGTCTTTAACGGTCTTTCCGGTCTGAATGCACAAAAGAACATCATGCGCCCTGACGTCTTCTCTATTCAAATAATGACAGTCATTGGTTGCCACCACAGGAATGGACAGGCGGTTTCCCATATCGAACAACGCCTCATTAACGATTTCCTGTTCCGGCAGGCCGTTGTTTTGAACCTCAAGATAGAAATTATCCTCTCCGAAAAGGTTCTGGTAAAACCGCGCTGCATCATCGGCATCCGCAGGACGATTTTCTTGGATCCGCGTCGCCACCTCCCCGTGCAGGCAGGCGGTCAGGGCAATCAATCCGTGGTGGTGCTCTTTCAACAATTCCTTGTCGATACGCGGTTTGTAGTAGAAACCCTCCAGGTGTGCTATGGTCACCAACTTGCACAAGTTTCGATACCCCTCCTGATTCTCACATAAAAGGATCAGGTGCGTCATTTCTCTGTTGTCAATGGGCGTTTTGTCGGTGAGCCGGCGCGGGGCAATATAGCACTCACAGCCGATGATCGGCTTTATTCCGTTTTTTCCGGCCTGCTCAAAGAATTCAACGACTCCGAACATGGTGCCGTGGTCCGTGATGGCCACCGAATCCATATTATATTCGGCCGCTCGGTCAAACAGCGGATTTAATCGTATGGCGCCATCCAGGAGACTGTATTGGGTGTGAACGTGAAGGTGAACAAAGTCGGACATAGTTGTCAATCAGAATTCGTTATAGGCGCTTAATTGTTATTTTTGGCAGAATATTTTTGAATGCAATAATAAGCTGCTCAAAGAAGTGCCTAAAATTAAAAGTGCCTAAAATGCCTAAAGTTGTGGAATTCTATCATTTTTATAAAAAAAGATAGAGCAAAGCGATACCTTAACTCTAGGCACTTCAAACTTTAGTTCACTTGTAACTTTTCCGGCTCGTCCGGGTTAGGCAATTTGAACAGAGCCGATTAATCGAGCCGGTAATTGGGAGCCTCTTTGGTGATGATAACATCATGGACGTGGCTTTCACGCAGACCCGCAGCGCTGATTTTGATAAAACGGGCGTTTTCTCTAAGCTCCTCGATGGTTTGGCAGCCCAAATAGCCCATTCCGGCCTTAAGCCCGCCGATCAGCTGCAGCACAGTTGCCGAGAGCGAGCCCCGGTATGGCACCCGACCGACAATCCCCTCGGGTACGAGTTTGTCCTCACTGATTTCTTCGCCATGGTAATATCGGTCTTTGCTTCCCTTCTTCATGGCTTCGATGGAACCCATCCCTCGATAGACCTTGTAGCTGCGGCCTTGGAAGAAGACCGATTCCCCGGGGCTTTCCTCAGTCCCCGCGAACAAACCGCCGATCATCACGGAATGTGCGCCGGCCCCGATGGCCTTTGTTATATCACCGGAGAATTTTATGCCCCCGTCTGCTATCAATGGTACGCCGGTTTTTTTAAACACGGATCGACAATTCATTATGGCGGTGGCCTGGGGAACACCGACACCCGCAACAATTCGAGTGGTACAGATGGATCCCGGTCCGATTCCGATCTTAACGCCGTCAACACCGGCTTTGACCAGATCTTGGGCGCCTGCCTCGGTGCCCACATTACCGGCAATGAGTTCGATGTCTTTGAAATCGCTTTTGAGTTTTTGTACGGCGTTCAACACATTTTCGGAATGCCCGTGAGAAGTATCGATCAAGATAACATCGGCGCCGGCGGCCAGCAAGGCATCGGTTCTCTCTTCCATGTCGGGTCCGACACCGATGGCGGCACCCACGCGAAGTCTTCCCATGACGTCCTTGCAGGCCTTGGGGTATTTTTTTATTTTTTCGATGTCTTTTATGGTGATCAAGCCTTTCAATCCGCCTTTGGCGTCCACCACCAGTAGTTTTTCAATGCGATGCGCATGCAACAGCTTTTTCGAATCTTCAAGTGTAATCCCTTCAGATACGGTAATGAGATTCTCCTTGGTCATCACCTCCGATACTTTCTTTTCCAGATCGGATTCGAACCGAAGATCTCTGTTGGTTACGATTCCCACCAGTTGTTTGTCTTTTGTTACCGGTACCCCTGATATCCGATATTTTTCCATGAGTTTGAGTACATCGCCTACCGGTTGGTCCGGATGAATGGTTACAGGATCGATAATCATGCCGCTTTCGGATTTCTTGACCTGATCCACCTCTATGACCTGGCTTTTAATGCTCATATTCCGATGGATAAAACCGATTCCGCCTGCCCGGGCCATACTGATGGAAGTCCGCGCCTCCGTAACGGTATCCATGGCAGCACTGGTAATCGGAATATTCAGAGATATGTTCCGGGTCAGCTTTGTACTAGTATCGACGTCTTTTGGGAGTACAGCCGAACGATTCGGCATGAGAAGCACATCATCGAATGAATATGTTTCTTCCATCGGGAATGTTTCCATTGAATCCTCCGAAGAGAGATCAAAGCAAATAGGACGCGGATTTACGCAGATATACGCAGACAAAATCGTTATTTATTGATTTTAGATCCTTATCATCTGTGTTCATCTGTGTCCGAAAAGTAAGTTTTGGAACTATAAATCTATATCGAATTCATGGTTCACGTTAAATGATTAACAGATCTAAATAGCAAATGGCGGTTGCTTTCGCAACGGTTTATTTGCCGCTTGACAATAATAAGGAGACGCTAATATAACGCAAAATCGCAAATATTACACGGAACAGAACAAATCATGCTACTAAAAATAAACCCCCAAAATCCGCAGGAACGATTGATCCGGAAGATTTCTGAAATCCTCCAGAGGGGGGGAATAATCGCTTATCCCACCGATACGCACTACGGTATCGGATGCGATATCTTGAATAAGCGTTCCATCGAGCGGATTTATCAACTCAAACAAAGGAGTAAAAACCAGCCCTTCAGTTTTATCTGTTCCGATCTGAAAAACATCAGCCACTATGCAAAGGTCTCTAATTACGCCTATAAAACAATGAAACGGCTGCTGCCCGGTCCCTATACCTTCATATTGGAAGGTTCCAGGCTGGTGCCCAAAATAATGCTCACCAAGCGTAAATCCGCGGGTATCCGGGTGCCGGATCATCCCATCTGCATATCGCTCGTCAAAGCGCTGGGAAACCCCGTTATATCCACAAGTGCCACGCTTCCGGACGGCTCCTTGTTATCCGATGCCTCGCTCATACAAGATGTTTTCAAAGGGCGTCTCGATGCCGTAATCGATGGCGGCCCGGTATCGGGAAATCCGTCCAGCGTCATCTCCCTGATCAATGATGAGCCTGAAGTGATTCGGGAAGGGATGGGAGATGTGAGTCTATTCAGATAGGGCAAACGGTGTACTTCCGGCGGAATAGTGACCTGAAAAATATTCTGGGGATAGCATCAATTCTGAAATCTGTCCGAACAGGGTGCCGAATAAGTATTTGATCAGAGAAAACCGCTTCTCAGGAGCATAAACAACGGCAATTTTACCTTCTATCCCGCCTTTTCGACCGGCCCACTCAATGGAGTCCTCCAGGTTTCCGATCCGATCAACAAGCCCGAAGTCTTTAGCCTCCTCCCCGGTGAAGATTCGGCCGTCGGCCAGCGGTGCCAGTATGTCTTTCTCCATTTTTCGGCCCAATGCGACATCTCTGACAAATTGTGCGTGGATTTTGTTGGCCAAGTTCTGAAGGATTTCCCGCTCCTTGGCGGTCATCTCCCGTACCGGAGATCCCATATCCTTGTATGCCCCGCTCTTGACCACAACCGGGACCAGACCGATTTTTCTTAAAACTTCCTGAAAATTGGTGAACCCCATGATCACACCGATACTGCCGGTTATGGTGCCCGGATTTGCGATAATGCCATCTGCTCCGGCGGCGATATAATAACCGCCCGATGCGGCCACAGTGCCCAAGGATGCGATAACCGGCTTCTTCTGTGATGCTTTTCTGACTTCCCGGTATATTTCCTGAGCCGGACCCACGGCGCCGCCGGGGGAATCGATGCGGAGCACAATGGCTTTTATCGATTTTTCGTCACGAAATCGCTTGATGTTCTCGATAATCGTTTTAGGATCGGAAACAACGCCTTTGATTTCGATGACCCCGACCTGGCTCTTGCCGCTGCCGAACTCAACGAAATCTTTTCGTTTGGAGCTGAACACGATCATGAGTGACAGCCCCAGAACGGTAATGGCAACGATGGTAGAAAATATTAATAGGAAAAATAGATATGGATGTCTGCGGGAAAACATGGGCGCCCGCTATTCTTCATTGAGTTTTTCCTGAAGATTTTCCCTCAGCATTTCCCCGAAGTCTGATGTTGGGGACTGCATCATATTGGTGTAATCATCAAGAATATTCTGTTCGCTTTCTAATTCAAGCCGCTTGATGGAAAGGCCGATTCTTCTCTCGTCAACATTGATGTTCATAACCTTGGCATTGATCATATCACCCACATTAAACTGCCCGGCAGGGGTTTTGATCTTTTCTTTGGTTATCTCCGATACATGAACCAGGCCTTCGATACCTTCCTCCAACTCCACAAAGATACCGAAATCGGTCACATTCGTTACGGTTCCGGAGATCTCGGTACCGACCGGATAGCGTTCGGGCACGGTTTCCCACGGATCCGCTTCCAGCTGCTTGACCCCTAATGAAAACCTTTCGTTTCCCTTATCGATATCCAATACGATGGCCTGGAGCAAATCCCCTTTTTTGTATACTTCAGACGGATGCTTGATCCGTTTGGTCCATGAAATATCCGAAATATGCACGAGCCCGTCGATTCCCTCGTCTATCCCGATGAACAAACCGAAGTCTGTGATATTCTTTATTTTCCCTTCGATGGTTGTGCCCACCGGATATTTTTCGCTGATAACATCCCAAGGGTTCGGAGCGACCTGTTTCATCCCCAGGGAGATTCTTCTGCTTTCCGGTTTAATGTCCAAGACCACAGCCTCCACCTCTTCTCCGATGGATACGACTTTAGATGGATGTCGAATCTTACGGGTCCAGGACATTTCGGAAACGTGGATGAGCCCCTCAATGCCTTCTTCCAGCTCAACGAATGCACCGTAGTCCGTGAGGCTTACAACGGTTCCGGCAATTCGTGCATCCGGCGGATATTTCGCGGCAGCCGTTGCCCAGGGGTCTTCCGTAAGCTGTTTCATTCCGAGGGAAACCCGCTCCTTATCCAAATCCAGATTCAAGACTTTGACCGAAATGGTATCTCCAAGGGAAAACAGTTCGGCAGGATGTTTCACACGGCCCCATGATATATCCGTGATATGCAAAAGACCGTCGACACCGCCAAGGTCGATAAATACACCGTATTCGGTAATGTTCTTAACCACGCCTTCAATAATATTACCCTCGGTTATGGTCGACAGGGTTTCGGCTTTTTTCGATTCTCTTTCCTGTTCCAGCAGCACTCGACGGGAAAGGACGATATTGCTCCGTTTCCGATTGTATTTCAGTATCTTGAAGGGGTATATCTGCCCCACCATTTCATCCATATTTCGAATGGGGCGCAAGTCGGCCTGGGAACCGGGTAAAAACGCCTGAACGCCGATGTCCACTGAAAAACCGCCTTTCACACGATTCGTAATAACCCCTTCAATGGTTCCATCGGTCTCGTATGCTTTCTTGATCTCATCCCACACTTTCACAGTAGCGGCTTTTTCTTTTGACAGTACAACGACCTCTTCATCGTCGTCCCACCATTCCACCATGACCTCAACGGTATCGCCCGCCTCTGCGCTAACGTTTCCGTCATCATCCTGAAACTCACGTATGGCGATCTGCCCTTCGGATTTATAACCGATATCTACAGATATGTAATCTTTATCAACAGAGATGATTTTCCCGGCAACCACCTCGCCTTCTTGAAATCTTCTAAAGCTCTCTTCATACATGTCCATCAGGTTTTCCATATTCCCGCCTGCAGATTGAGGTTGAGAAGCCTCGGATGATGTGTCTTGAGCCGGTTGTTCCGGTTTGGCCGATTCTGATTTCGAGGTGTCGGTATCCGCTTTTGAGTCGATTTCGGAAGTCGGTTCAGTTGAATCGTTTTTTAAACTGTTTTCCATGAAAGAATGTCCCCCCTTAGCCTTATTGAATGCCGATGCCGTTGAGCATCAGCACAATCTGAATTTGCTATCAAACTACTTTATAAAAAGCAATGATTAATTTACCGGATTTAACGGGTGGCGGGAATATTCAAGGCTGGCGATTCTGCTTATTTCGGAT
>Ga0180009_10003452_pt1 | contig 17963 bp, 7 predicted proteins | sample OS_PC_MetaG_FD_123537 | JGI IMG/M metagenome (GOLD analysis project Ga0180009, IMG submission 123537) | Groundwater microbial communities from the Aspo Hard Rock Laboratory (HRL) deep subsurface site, Sweden - OS_PC_MetaG | ecosystem: Environmental > Aquatic > Deep subsurface > Groundwater... | reverse complement strand
TGTGATATTTGGCGTAACAAGCGGAAAACTAACACCATCAACAAAATTGCCAGCGCCGTTCGAAGGATCTTCGTCTCTGATACCGTCGTCGTCGTTATCAAATAAGTCTTGAGCGTTGGAAGGAGATTCAAGGAATTTCCATCCGAAATAACCTGCAAATCTTCCGCCCGCGCCTTTCATATCCTCATCCCACGAATAAACCATGTTTCTTGATCTTTGCTGAACGTTCGATAACTGAAGTGAATTTCCGAATGGATCAATAAATCCTGCCATATCATCAGAGTAATCAGATGGTCCTCCCACGTGAGGATCGCCATGCATACCAAAGTAAGCTCTGGTAAGATCCTTTTTGCTAGCATTTGTAATTTGGTAAACTAAAAACATAATGTCTTCTGCCAGAGGGTTATTAAACTGTATTACTCTTACAGCCATGTCTAATCCCAATCCTCTTTTAGTTGAGTCGTTTGGGAAAGGGAAATAATTAAATTCGGCGTTTGTGTAGTCATCGACAACAAAGAACACTTCTTCGTCGGGTGCCGTTGCTTGATCGCCTAAAAATGCGGGCCAAACATATTTACCTGCTCCGGGGGAATACCAGCTTTCGGGCCAAGAATCGGGTTTGCCGTCTCCGTCTTTATCTCCCACATTTAACCGCGCAATTTCATTTTGTCCTACTGTAGTATCTACATATTCAGATTTTGGCAGCCATCCCCATTTTAATGTTGCGCTCGGATCATAGTCTCCTTGAAATGTTCTAATAAACGAATCAGAAACTATTTGCAGTTTTTCTCCTGCGGCGCCGTCAACCTCTGCGGCGGCTAAAGGACCAAATTCAAATCCATAACCCAAACCTTGCCAAACTAAGTCAGCAATGTTACCGAGCCTTTGGGGGGCACAGATTGACCCATAGTTGAAGAGAATGGTCGTAATTTTATTTCCGCTGATAATGGATTCTTTGATATGCCTAGGATTACCGTTTACCTTAAATAATTTAGGCGAGTACATATCGCCAAAAATTCTTTTTGCATCTTCTTCGGATAATTTCTTCAAATTATAATTTCCGTACTCATCCTTTTCTTGAGCGAAGGAAACACCGGAAAAAAGCATTGCTGCAAAAAGAAGATAAATTATATGCTGTTTAATTTTCATAAAAGTTATTCTCCATTAAATTAGAACTAGTTAAATAGTATAGTAAAACCTAAACGAACTTCGCGCGGTCTGTTCACACGGTCGGGACGATCTGTGTAATAACCGTCTATTTCTTCTATACCAAATAACCCGGGATCATCTGCGTTTATTCTTCTTTTTATATCGTTAAATTGATTTGGATTTATTGCTTCATCAACTGTTTTTAATGAACGACCGGTACTTGCATAAACCGAAAGTTCATTTTCTGTATCTAACAGATTTTCAACATGTATAAATATCGAATATTTGAAAGGACCAAATTCAAAAAACTTTTCGAATTTCAGGTTAACATTCCATTGTGCTGGTTGATAGCCGGAATTTTGTTCAAATGTAATTGGAACAAGCTGCGAAGGGAATGCCGGCGTGTAAGGTTTACCCGCTTGTAAATTGGCAATTATACCTATTGCCCAGTTATCCGGTTTGTACAACCCTAGCGTTGCATTTACAACATGAGGTCTGTCAAAACTAAGCGGCACTAAATAAGTTTCTGTCTGCTTACCGGATTCTTCACTGAAAAATAAATCTTCATCCGGTTCGGTTCTGTTTCCTTCGGCAACCATGAATGTATAATCTAAAGTTGCATAAAACATATCGGCAGGTGTTCTTCTTTTTTCGAACCGTAACGTAATTCCTCTAACATTTGAATAGGCGAGGTTTGTAAGCACGCTGAATTTTCTTCCTGATGAGGTATATACATCTTGTGTTTGAATATAATCTCTTACGTCTTTGTAATATCCGGTAAGTTCCATTTTAAAATCATCGCCTAATTGCTGCTGCAAACCTAACTCATATTGTACCGATCTCTGCATATTTACGTTTGCATTACCAAAACTTGGGGAAGAACCCACATTTGCAACAAAGAAATCAGGATTAGAATATAGACTCGATAACGATCCATTTTGATAAAAATGACCGTAAGAAAATCTAATTACACCTCTCTCGGTAATTGGGTAAGACACGCTGATACGAGGCGAAAGATACTGTTGAACCTCAGCTTTTTTAACTCCTCTTGAAATATATCCTGATTTTAGATCGAGAAGATCTGCCGATAAATCCGGATTATAATAAGCTTTCGGATCGAAATACTCGTAACGCAAACCAAGATTTAGAATCAAGCTTTTATCTAATTCTATTTTATCTTGAACGTATATGGCTCCATCAATAGGATATCGTTTATAAGTAGTAATCAATGATCTTTCTGTTTTTGAATCCGGAATTGTTCGGCTGATTACTAAAGTCGTATCATAGAGGAGATCAATATTGTCTATTGCAGTACCATACTGATCTCTAATTTTAACGCTATAATTTTCGTATTGCAAGTTATGAATTCTTGTTTCATATCCAGCTTTCATTTCGTGATTTTTGAACATCTGTGCAACAAGATCACCCTTTGAAGTGAAAGTTGATGTCCTTCTGTTTGTGCGGGTATTAACCGTTCCGCCAGCAACGAATCCTGTGTTAGCAATTCCTAATTGATAGACTTCGGAAGGTAAATATCTTTCATCGTTTCTGTTTTCATACAAATAGTAACGATAATTGTTGAAGCCATATGAGGCTTTTAAAGTATAGAATAACTTCTCATTTACTGTATGTGTAAAATCAAGTGTTTGGATTAAACCGTCGGAGTAATTTGTTCCAACTCCATCAGGGTTAAATTTCCATTGAAAACTATAGTTCTTACTATTGCTTTTGTCATAAACCGCTTCATATTTTATTTTCAATAAACTGCTGATATTATAAATTATATTTCCTTGTATATTGAAGCTGGTTGATGGATTCATTGCAACAACCTTTCCATCGCCTGTTGGCGTTCCGTCACTGTTAGCTGAGTAAGGATTGAAATAATATGGTAAAGTGGAAGTTGCTTTCCTCGCATCTCCAGTTTGAAACGCTTCGCGGCTTAAGTATGAATCTGTTGGGTTGTACAGCCTGATTCCATAATAAGAGCCTTTAAAGTTTTCGTACACGGATGAAAAGAATACTTTTACTTTATTATTTGTTTCTGGGATCGGTCCGCCAAGTGTTGCTTCAAGTCTGCCGCGGTTTAACGGGTCTATGTCATCCATGTTAAAATACAAATCGGTATTATTAGTTAGATAGTCTCCCGAATAACCTCTAAGGCTGAAAGTGATTTTATTACTTCCCTCTTTGGTAACGTAGTTTACAACTCCGCTGAGAGCATTTCCATACTCTGCAGTGAAAGTTCCACTCGAAACAGAAACTTCCTGCACTGCATTCGTAGCGAGTCCAACTGATCTTCTGTTACCGTATGGATCGTTTAGTGAAATGCCGTTTAGAGTGTAAGCTGTTTCGTTCGCATATCCGCCGCGAATGTGGATTTCGCCGTCGTCACCCACAACAATTCCGGCTTGAAGTTTTATTAAGTCTGAGATTTGATCTACAGGCAGTTCATCAATCTGTTCAGATGTAATTGCAAACTGTGGATTGGTTAAATCCTGCCGAATCAACGGATTCCTTTCGCCCTGAACAATCACAGCTTCCATTTCAATTGAACCTAAATTAAGTTCAAAGTTCAATCGAGTTGTAAAGTCGATGCTTACTCTTACATCTATAATTGTTTTTTTCTGAAAACCTACAATTGACGCAGTCACCGAATATATTCCCGGAGGAATATTCAAGATGGTGTAATATCCGTCAATGTCAGCAGCGGCACCTTGTGAAGTTCCGTCAATAAAAACATTTGCAAATGGTAATGGTTCGCCAGTTTCAAGGTCAGTCACTCTTCCGCTTATTTTACCGGTATTTCCGGCAAACAAACTTGAATAAAAAAATGATGACATGATGACGAGGGAAAGTAGTAGTTTTTTTCTCATATTCCCGCCTAAGTATTTTTGATTATTTATTATGTTGGCTAAAATTGACAAGTTACACGTCGCTCTTCTCTAAATGTACTTCTATAAAAATTTCGTGTAAAAATAGTACCCTTATCTGACTTAATCAAACAATAGTTTCATTTGATAGAAATAATTCTCAAAGTGATCTAAATAATTCCGACTTGAATTATTAATTTTGTTCAGCCAAGGTTATAATACATCTATAAAATCATTTGTTGTTCAACTTCGCCTACGGTAACGTTGCTTACTTCTTTTGTTTTCTCCGAGAAGTAAGAATAAATCGCCGGGATAACAAACAATGTTAAGAATGTAGAGAAAATTAATCCGCCGATAACAGCGATACCCATCGACATACGGCTTTCCGATCCGGCGCCGAGCGCGAGAGCAATTGGGAACGTACCGAGTATTGTTGATAAGCTCGTCATAAGAATAGGACGCAAACGTAAACGAGCAGCTTCTTTAACAGCTTCAACTACGCTTAATCCCTGCGCCTTTTTCTGGTTTGCGAATTCAACTATTAATATACCGTTCTTTGTAACCAATCCTATTAACATAATCTGCCCGATCTCGCTGAATATGTTGAGTGTTTGGTTGAACATCCATAACGAGAAAACTGACCCTGCCAATGCAAGAGGAACGGTAAACATAATAATAAAAGGATCGCGGAAACTTTCGAACTGTGCCGCTAATGTTAAGTATATCAAAACGAGCGCGAGCAAAAATGTGAATAAAAGAGACGATGAGCTTTCAACGAAATCTTTCGAGGAACCTTCGAGAGCGGTTGAAAATGTTTCATCCAGAACATCATCTGCAATTTTATCCATTGCCTCTATGCCGTCGCCGATGGTTTTATCGGGAACGAGACTCGCGCTTACGGTTGCGCTTACATACCGGTTGAATCTAAATAGCTGCGGCGGACTGCTTCTTTCATTCAACTTGACAAGGTTATCAAGTTGGATTAATTCACCGCGGATGTTTCTAACATAGAGAGACGCTAAATCTATCGGCTTTTTCCTGTTCTCTTTCAATACCTGTCCGATTACCTGGTACTGCTTTCCGTTAAGCACGTAAAAACCAAAACGCTGACCGGAGTAAGCAAGCTGTAAGGTTTGGGCAATATCAATTGCAGAGACGCCGAGTTCGCGCGCTTTTGTCCGGTTAATCTCAACTACAATTTCGGGCTTGTTGAATTTCAAGTTCACGTCGACGTTTGCGAATGTGGGGTCATCCTGAGCAGCATCTAAAAACGGCGGGATAACCTCACGGAGTTTTTCAATGTTCAGCGCTTGAATTACGTACGAAATCGGCAACCCGCTGCGTCGAGTTGAAATCGATTGGCTTTGCACAACGAAAGACCGCGCATCGTTCAATTGTCGGGTAATGCCGGTGATTTCTTGTGCAATGTCCTGCTGCGACCGTTCGCGTTCGGTTGCGTCTGTTAAGGTCAATCTAACAAAGCCGCTATTGTTGGAACCGCGTCCTCCTGTAAGAGAAATCATCGCGTCTATTTCGGGAATAGAATCGTGTAGTACGTTCGACATGTGGTTTATTATACTGGTCCATCATTTCGTATGATGTTCTTTCTGCCATGGTGAGCGGATTTGAATTTCACCCCGGTCTTCAATTGGCGCAAGTTCGGATGGAATATTTATCCCGATCAAAAAGATCATTACCACCGAAACGAGCATGATCATGAAAGCCAGCCATCTTTTTGCCATAAAATTATCAAGAGTGTTTCGATAACTTGTTTCCAGCCATTTAAAGAAGGGTTCTGTTTTATAATAGAACCAACTGTGTTTTTCGCGCGCTTTTAATATTCTTGTGCTTAACATCGGGGTTAATGTTAAAGCTACAAATGAAGATATTATTACCGATCCAGCAATTACAACGCCGAACTCAACGAATAATCTTCCGGTTATACCCTGCAAAAACATTATAGGAAGAAATACTGAAGCAAGGGCAACAGTTGTTGAAATGACGGCGAAGAATATCTCCGATGTTCCTTTAACTCCCGCTTCAATCGGGTTCATCCCGCTTTCAATTTTTTTATAAATGTTTTCCAGCACAACAATTGCATCGTCGACTACAATGCCTATTGCCAGCACTAGCCCCAGCAGCGTAAGTACGTTTATCGAGAAGCCGGCAAGGTACATAATAAAAAACGAACCGATCAGCGAAACAGGAATTGCGATAATGGGAATCATAGTAGTTCGCCAGTCGCGCAGGAATAAAAAGATGATGAGAATAACCAAACCGAACGCTAGGAAAATAGTCTCTTCAACTTCCGTTATAGAGCGGCGAATATATGTAGTAATATCGAATCCGATTCCCAAACTTACATCTTCGGGTAAATCCTTTTTAATTTGTTCTATTCGTTTGTAAAATTCATCGGCTATGTTAACATGGTTAGCTCCGGGCTGCGGTTCCAGCACAACACCCACCATTGGAATTCCGTCGCGGCGTAAAAGAGTTTTATCATTCTCCGGGTAAAGCTCGGCGTAACCGACATCTTTAAAGCGGACAATAGCTCCCCCCGCCTCTTTGATGATAAGGTCATTGAATTCGTCAACAGTTGTCATCCTTCCCATGGTTCGAACGGTTAACTCCGTATTTCTTCCTTCAATCATACCGGAAGGTAGTTCGATGTTTTCTTTATTAAGCGCGCTGCGTATGTCCATCGGAGTAATTCCGTAAGCGGCAAGTTTTGCCGGATCCATCCAAAGACGCATTGAGTAACGGCGCTCGCCCCAAATTCTTACCTGGCTTACACCCGGTATTGTTTGAAGTCTTTCTTTAAAAATGTTCTGGGCAATGTCTGATAATTCAAGCAGACTTCTTTTATTGCTTTGAACATTCAGGAAAACGATTGGTATTGCGTCTGCATCCGCTTTGGATACCGTAGGAGGATCGCAATCCGGCGGTAAATTTCTCTGCGAGCGGCTTACCCTGTCCCGTACGTCGTTGGCGGCGGCTTCAAGATTGATTGTAACGTCGAACTCAGCGGTGATGGAACTACGTCCGTCGCGGCTTTGTGATGTTAGTGACCGTATACCCGCGATGCCGTTGATCTGTTCTTCGAGCGGTTCGGTTATTTGCGATTCAATTACATCTGCACTAGCGCCGGTATAACTTGTAGATACGCTTATTATCGGCGGGTCGATACTGGGATATTCCCGCACACCCAAATATGTAAAACCGATTATTCCGAACAATACAATTGTAAGTGACATTACAATGGCCAGAACCGGTCTTCTAATACTAACTGATGATAAACTCATAATTTATATCTATGCAAAATTTGGAAAAGTCTTTAATTAATTGAATTCAATTTTACAGGCGCATTGGGGCGTAACTGAATTATACCCGATACTATTAGTGTATCTCCGATGTTTAAACCGGAAACGATTTGTATTTCATCCTCGGTTCGGATTCCTGTTTCAACCGGAACGGGAACAGCTTTACCGTTTTTATAAATAAAGATTTTTTTTCCTTCAATATCAGGTACAATTACATCGGTCGGCACCATAACCGCATTGTTCAACTCTTCGAGTACGATATCAATTTCAATATAAGCGCCGGGTGTAAGTTCACCGCGGTCATTAGGAACAAGTGCGCGAGCCTGAACGGTGCGTGTGTTTTGATCGATCTTCGGTTCTACGGCGTAAATTTTTCCGTTAAATAATTTATCGGTAGAAGATTGTTTTACGAATATTGATTTACCCGCTTTTATCAGGCTGAAATATTTTTGCGGAACGGAGAAATCGACTTTCATAGGATTGATACTTTGCAGTGTTGCGATTTTTGTCTGCGGCGAAATGTAACTTCCCAGGCTTACCGATCTTAATCCGACAACTCCGTTAAACGGTGCTCTAATTTCAGTTTTGTCAATCTGCGCTTGAGTCAATTCAACATCGGCAAAAACGGAATTTAACTCGCTCAACGCCACATCATATTCTTGTTGACTTGTCAATCCTTTTTCAAGGAGCTGTTTGTAACGGAATTCTTTGTCGCGCGCCAATGTTTCGCGCGATTGATTTTTCTTCAACGTTGCCTGAAGTTCGGCGTCGTTTATCTTTATTAATAGATCGTTCTTCTTAACTCGTCTTCCTTCCTCAAATTGTATTTGGGTTATCTTCCCCGATATTTCGCTTTGAATCAAAACCTCTTCGTTGCTAATCAAAGTACCGTTGGAGAATATTATATTCTGCAGCGGTTTAGGTTTTACGATCACGGCGTTTACGGCTACCTATCTTGCCGCCGGATTGCCCGTACCGGTTGAGGAAACTCCTTCGCTGTTGAAATCAATCTTTAACAGAATTATTATTATCACAACTACCGCAACGGCAGACCAAATTAAAATGTTCTTTTTGTTCTTCATATTGAACCTTAGTTAACTTTATTATGATTAAGTTCAAAACCAAAGGTGACAATACACAAAGGGAATTAACTATTGTAATAAATCGGTTTGAAAAATTGTAGGAAAAATGGAGACTATTGGGGGATGGAAAGCGTTCATGTATTTTTATTTGAGAACCGACATGAGCTTTACATACTCGTAATAAATTTCTTTGCGAATTGTTTTTATGTATTGAAAGGCAAGATTAATTTTTACATGTTTACTATGATGACTGATCAATATATAACAAATTAACAAACACGTTTTTAATCGGCAAAAAATCTTTATCCGTAGTTATTAAAATTGAATTTGATAACGAAGCAGTAGCTGCAATCCAGATATCATTATCACTTAATTTAATTGCTGAAAAACCCGACGGATTAAGCGGGTGTTTATTCCGGCAATAAGTATCAATTTCAGAAAATTTTAGAGAAAATTAGGAAATAACAATTGTTATTCTATTAATGAGTCTACTCCAAAAAACAAATAAACCGTTAAAACTGTTAAAAGAATCACAACTGAGTCAAAATTAACCCACGACTTAAGTCGTGGGTTTAACAACAGCTTAGAGAATCGGCGAACCGTTTCTACGGTTTTCAATTCTTTCTCAAAATTGAATTAAAAACCTTTTTGCAGTAGACTCATGGGTATTTATAATGATATAAATCGGGATCGCAATGACATTACACAAAAGAACCTTTTTAGAGTCGACTCATAAATTATAAATTAAAAAGTAGAAAGTAGGAATTACAAATGAACAGATAATAAAAGCTCAGCCACAGGATGCTGGATTCCGACTTCGCTTCGGCGGACAAGGGTGGATACTCGATGCTGGATGCTTAATTCCGCAACGTAAAGACTTGATAGTTGCGAGTAACGGCGGATACAACCATAAATCCAAGCGATGTCAAATGATGAATAAAAATCTAATTCCTACAAACCTTCAATATTTATTGGAGTCTTCTTATCTTTATCCACCTTTTAAAAAATGGATCGTCAATTTCGTAGCCAAGTTCAGTTTTAATTACTAAACCATTTTGAGATAATCGTTTTAAGCCGCTGAATATCGTGCTCGAAGCGCCGGTAAAATATTTTTTAGAAAACTCTGATGAAAGCGGAGTAATTTCGGATAACGACATTCCTATTAGAATTTTCATATCGGTTCTGTTGATACTATTCCAGAGGCGTTCATAATCCTTATCATGGTGCCGGATAATTTCGCTAACAGCCTCCTCAACTGGATTTTCTAAATACCGCGTATTATTCAATAATTCCCAAACATTAAAGGCTAATTGCTGTGAATAATATGGATGCGATTTTGTTATTTCTAATATCTTTAGCGCTAATTCTTCTGATTTAATTTCCAATGATTCTAAACCGGCAGCGAAATATTCCAAGAATTCTTGATGTGGTATTTTATCTAATGGCAGCAAATAGCCGAAATGATAAAACGGAGATTTTTTCTTTTCGAAAATATCTCTCATTAAAGATTCTTGACTTCCTAAAAATACGTAATTAATATTTTGATAATGCTGGATTGTAGCGCGAAGCTTACGATCTAATTGTTTATCAATATTTATTATTTCTTGAAATTCATCAAAAACAACTATTGAGTCCACTCTGAAAAGTCATATTGTTATTAACCCCACGTTTTAACGTGGGGTTAACAAGCTAAAAACAAACTTTCCCAAACGGGTTTTAACCCGTTTGGGGTTTTTCAGAGTGGACTCATAATTCAAATGAAAAATCCGAAAAAATAAGGTTGCAATCAAGTACATTTTTTTGCTGCTCTGAAAAGATGCTCAAATAACTGTTAATAACTTAACGTGTTATTTAACAAACTTATTTCCCACAGTATTACTGAGTTACACATACTGACATTTCTAAAAAGTTACTACAAAAGAATTCTTAAAAGCACCACGATTTCTATTTCAAAAGCATCATCTTCTTTGTCTGTGAAAAACTAACAGCAGTTAACTTGTAAAAATACAAACCGCTTGCCAGCAATGAACCATCAAAGGTTACTTCATAAATTCCAGGGGTTTTATATTCATTCACTAATGTTGCAACTTCTCTGCCGAGAATATCGAATACTTGTAAAGACACGCTGCTGCGTGACTCTACGTTTTGGGGGATTGAAAACTTTATAACTGTTCTCGGATTGAACGGATTCGGGAAATTTTGTTTAAGCGAGTAGGTTGTTGGGATCGATTCATCTTTCAGGTCCGTAGTCAAATCAACTAAGCACGAATCAAAATCAATTTTCTCTTCAGCTTCGTTCAAGCGCATATTTTTATACAATATGTAGGAAGGACTGGTGGAAAGAGAATCCACTCTTGAAAATTCAATTGTAAATAAGATTCCTTCGGGAACAATTCCGTTCGTTGCCGCAGCCGCAAATTTAACAAATCCTTTTGAAGCAGTGTCCTGAACAATCATCCCAGTTCCTAAGTTTTCATACTGAATGTCTTCGAACTTTAAGATGGAATTGTCAAATCGCACTCTTCCTTCGAACGAAAAGACATTTTCAAAATTACTAGCATAAATAGGAACGAGAACTTTTCCATCTTTAGCTGTTACAAAATCAGGAAGAACAACATCTCCGTCCGGAATTACCGATGTTGGTTTAGGAAGCGTCTCAAACAATCCTGCTGTGTATTGAAGTATGACAGATGCATCCAATGCTGAAGTAGATTTATCGAGAGTAACATCAGCATTGATTTTCTGCTGTAACGTGAATTCCGGATAATTGCCAATCAAGTATTTCAGAATCACGGCTGCATCATAAGGTTGAACCAACTTGTTAAGATCAACATCTCCATAGAAAGGTTGTAGAACTCTAACATATCCATTCTCAATTCCAACTTCATAAATGCCGGTATCGAACAAAGCGGAAGAGATGTTCACCGGAACTATTTCTTCAACGTCATCAATAATTGAGAATTTTAAAGAAAGTACATTCCCGGATTTTTCAATAGCCGAAGCACCGGCAAAAGAGATTACTATCAGCGTGTCTTGGTTATTTACAATAATTTCATGCCCTGCCGAGGATAAAAGACTATGCGTAGTATCAATTTCAAGGAACTGCAAATGCTGAGTGAAGTCACCAAGTTTTATTAATCCGGAACTAAAAGTGATGCCGCCAATTAGTTCTAAAGATAAATCCAATGTAACTGTATCCCCAGGAATGCCAAACGAATTACTAAGTGAGAGAATAAGATTATTCAAATATATGTTGTCAGAAATTGAGAATACCGCATCTGATACATCCAACATTGATGGGTTATTAGAATCGAAAATTTTCAATTTGCAGAGATTGGAAACATAATTCGGCACACTCCAACTATATGTTTCAGCAGCGGCGTCAATTGATGTCGCGATAGGAATCCATGTAGCTCCATCATCCACTGACAGATAAATATTTATTTGAGTAATTAATTGTGTTGCTTCTGCAGTCTTGAAATGGCTTCTCGATTTATTTCCGATAGACCAATTGATATTATATTTTGAACCGACTTTAACCGTATCACCGCCATTTGGTGAGAGAAGCGTGAGGGACGAAACATTTGAATGAATTGAGAATGGTTGTTCAGATATATCGGGAGTTATACTGCCTGTTGGGTCGGATATTTTAATCAAACAACTATCAGAGGGAGTGTTGGGGACTTTCCAGTTGTATTTCTGCAATCCGGCCGGGAAAGTATATTCTATCGCTATCCAATTAGCGCCGCCATCAATTGAATAGTTAATTTGTACTACTCCGATATTTTGTGCCCTCCAGGTAATCGGGAAAATCTTAGTATAATCTAAAACTTCACCGCCATTTGGGGAGGTTAATTCCAAGATTGGAGTCGGGTCGTAAATTGTGAATACCTTGTCGGACATATCAGAAAACGCGTCATTATCAACGCTCGTTATCCTAATTTTACAGGTTTCCGAAACGGTATTTGGCACAAGCCATTGATATGAGCCGTTGGAAACTGTTGATGATACGATAGTGCTCCAAGAAGTTCCGTTATTTGTTGAATAATCAATTTTTACATTAGTGATATTTCGGAAATCCCAGGTAATATTATAATTACTTCCAATCTGCAAGAACTCATTTCCATTTGGGGATTTAACACGTACAAGAGGTGTATCTTCACCCGTATATTTTAGAATATTAGTTGAAGTCATTGCATAAGTTGTAAATTTATCCGGAGAATATACCTTATGTATGCTACTGTTATAAACTCCATTTGTTCTGTACTTCCATGAATTCCCTCCGTCCGTTGTTTGTAATGTAACAGCCTCAGAATGTGTAGTTCCACCAACTGTATGGCTTGCAAATCCGGAAACCCACCCAAAATTTTCATCGGAGAAGTGAATATCTCTTAAGTAAAAAAAAGCTGACTTTTTTAACTTTTGCCAACTGTCCCCGCCATCAGTAGTCTTAATTATATTATAATTTTCAATTCCATAGCCTGTATTTTCTGAAACAAACGTGATTTTAGAAAGTGATGCTGCATAGGAGGAAAGGCTAATTTTTTCCCACGAATATCCTCCATCCGACGTACGCCAAAAAAATTGCTCACCACCACTATCACTTGGGTAACTAACTATTAAATAACCTTTTAAGTCGGTAGGGAATTCAATATCAATTATATCCTTTGGGTCACTTATTGGCATGTTCATCCATGTCATACCACCATCGGTCGAATTAAGTAATGTCCCACCTTTCCCACCAACAAAAATTTTGTCACTAGTTGAGCTAATACAAGTTAAATCCTTCGTAACTATCGATGAGGCAGGTATCCAATTGAATCCTGAATCGGTGGTATGAAAAATCTTACCGGAATTTCCCACAATTATTCCCCTTCCATCTGCAAACATTCTAATTGCATTGAATGAATAAGTAGGGTTTGAAAAGATTTCATTGAATGAAGTACCACCATCTGTAGAATAAAAAACTCTATTATTGGAAATAATCCATCCGGTATTACCAATAAAAGTGAAATCCTTAATAAATAAGCCGGCATTATAATTCAAGTTAGACCATGAAAGAGATGGTTCAATTATCGAAATTTCTGAAACTTCTGAAAATACTGAACTATTTCCGGTGGCAGATATTTTCAACCGAATATTTTCGTTTCTCGGATAAGGTACAGTCCATGTGTATTTCCCTTTACTCGCCGGATATTCGTATACAAAAGTTGTCCAGTTCAAGCCATCATTTGTGGTATAGGAAATATCAACTGAAGGTACGTTTTGAGAAATCCAGGTTAATTCGTAGGACTCGTCAATAGTGATGCTGGTGCCCTGATAAGGTGATGTAAGCTGTATCGACATTCCTTCTTCGACAAATGAGTTGGATTTCAGAAAACCATCTTGTCCGCCAAATACAATAGTATTCTGTCCGGTAAAATCAATAGCGAAAATTGATTTTGAGTTAATTTTACTATTTTCATTAAACCAATTAATTCCACCGTCAATAGTATATAACAAAGTTCCTTTGGAGCCCCCAATATATCCGGTTAGGCTATTTTTAAATTTTATCGTATATAAATCGATAGTTGATGGAGCGATGTTTACGATCTGCCAACTTAATCCACCATTAGTCGTTCTTAGAGCCCTACCTGCTGCACCAACAATCCAACCATTATTTTCATCCGCAAATTCGATCTTATGTAAGATCGAGCTTAAGCCTGTAATTTGTGTTGCCCAAGTTATTCCTCCGTCGAAGGTTTTTAAGATATTCCCATTTTCGAGCGTGATAAAACCACGTAATTGGTTTACGAAAAATAAATCTGTAGTTCCATAACTGTATGCTGGTATTTGATATTCTGTCCATGAAGAACCGCCATTCGTGGTTTTTTGTATTTCATTTTCACCTAAAGCCCAACCTAGAGATTCATTCAAGAAATAAATTTTACTGCAAGGTTTGTTAAACTCGTAGAGTAGAGACCAATTATCACCATTAGTGGTTGACTTAAAAAATTTATGATTTGCACTATAATCAGATATTGCAAATGCTAACTGACTACTGACAATTTCAATGTCTGCAACATAGCCAGAGATACCGCTTACTGAAGGATTCCATGTTGAACCTCCATTTGTAGTTTTAAATATCCCTATATCATTTTCACCGTAGTATTCAGCCGCGTGGATAAACCCTATATTAGCATCTAAATATTGAATGTCTTCGACTTTGCTAGGAAATAAATTTGCATCCATTCTAGTCCATAAATTCCCACCATCAACAGTTCTACTTATTTCGCCATTGGTTCCTACTGCAATGATGAAAATCCCATTAACATAATTATCAAAGGATAAAAATTTTGGCTCTTGAACTCCCAAAGGATGTTTATTAGTCCAACTTTTCCCACTATCTGCACTCACTAACACAGTACCTTTTTCGCCAACTATTACACCATAATTATCACTTTTAAAATTAATATCTGAAATGTAATTTGAGGTTACAAATGAAAGTGACCAGTTCAAACCACCATTAGTAGTTCTGATCAATTCGCCGGAACTAGTAATTAACCACCCTTTTTGTTTTCCATTAAAATCAAGTGCAGTGGCTTGTCCGCTTAGTTGAGGAATTTGTACTTTGTTCCAAGAATTTCCGCCATCCGTGGTTTTTATTAAGAATGCTTTTCCATCGTTACCACCGATAAATCCGTTTTGGGAATCGACAAAAACAATATCCTCAAAACTTCCATCTGCCAATCCAGTTTCTAGTTCAGTCCAGGTACTACCGTTATATTTTAGTAATGTATTGTAGCCAATTAAATATCCTTCAAACCTCGATAAAAAAGAAGAAGATCTGAAATGTGTAAAAACAGTGGAGTTTTCTTTGCTCCAAGTAAATCCAGCATTCGTTGTTTTTAATATCAGCCCATTACTGCCTCCTATGAAACCATAATTCACATCAGGAAACGCCAGCGTATATAGATCTTCTTGGGTGCCTGAATTGATACTCATCCAGTTCAATCCAGTATCTGTAGATAAAGCTATTGTGCCGTCGGCTCCAATAGCAATTGCGTTATTTATGGAACCCATTTTAACATCCGAATACCTGCTGCCGTTGGGTTTGGGGTTTAGCCATTTAGAGGATGTGATTTGAGCGGTAAGTGAAAATGAAAAAAATACGAGATAAAAACTCACTAGTATGGTAAACTTTTTCATTTAATTTTCCTTTTATTTTTTTAAAAGCATTTTCCTTGTTACTGTAAAATTGCCAGCTGAAATTCTGTAAAAATATAATCCAGTGCTTAAACGTGAAGCATCAAATTTTACACTTTGAAAACCTGCATTCATTTCTCTATTTGCTAACTCAGCAACTTCTTCTCCAAGTGAGTTATAAACACTAAGTTTTACATTTGCTTGTTCGGGAAGTGAAAACTCCTTAAAAAGCACGGAGCTCACTTAAAACATTCTATTTTACCAAGAGCCCCTAAAAAAAACTGCAGGATTACTCAATCATTTTATTTAATGAGTAACCCCGCCAAAAGCAGCGGGACTGTGTCAAAATAAATATCCCGCTATGCGGGACTTTATTTCAACAGCAGCATCTTTTTAACATTCACAAAACCACCTGTCGAAATTCTGTAAAAATATAAACCAGAGCTTAAATTAGAGGCATCAAATTTTACACTTTGGATGCCAGCATTCATTTCTCTATTTGTACATTCTTATTTAGAATTTTTCCAATTCTCTTATCCTTAATGTTGAAGAGGAAATATGCCTTTTTACTTTTATCGTTTCCATAATTGTCTCAATTATTTACTTATATATAGTTTATTAATTCTATTTTTTCAAGTATCTTTTTTGGTTAAATTCAAAATAGCAGCTTATAAATTGCTTTCACCACATCATTCTTAAAAACCTTTGCGTCTTTTGCCAATGGCATTCCTACGGAAGCGGTTTTCTCTCTCGACTCAAATTCCCCCAAATTTGTCATCTCTCATAATAAAAACACTATCTTTAGATTTCTCCCACCCAATAAAATGGCGGGCAGCAGCTGGAAGAAAGCAGCAAACATGAACGGTGCTCAGTAATCAGTAAATAGTAAACAGAAAGCAGTAGGTAGTAAAAGAAAATCAAGTGTAAAAAGGGAATATTGTTTATCTGTTGAATCGTTTATCAACCAGAGGTTGACGAGTTTGTTAAAAAGTTAATGGCAAACTGGGTTGCATGAAATTTGTATTTTTAGATTGCTTCGTTCCTCGCAATGACTGGATTAAAAGTGAAGCCCCGATAAAAGACACTGGGGTAAACCATGCTAGAGGCAGGTAAATGCCAAATCAAGACTCCGCTAAAAATACGTTGGACAAGCCCTCCAGAGGCGGGCAAGTACGAAAATATTTCTAAAATTTGCTTCGTGGCACTACGAAAAATGAACTCCTCTCTATCGTTCGTCAAACCTGCCTGCGGCAGGCGGGCAGCATTTTTCGTTTAACGCTATACTCACCAAATTCTTTAACGAAATATTTTCAAGGTCGAAAAAATGAAGGTGCGGATAGTAACTTGAAGCTATAAACAACAGGTGACAGAAGTAGTAGTAGGCAGAAAAGGATAAATTCCAAATGAAATCCCGGTGGGATATGCTTCGCATTCCCCACAAAAAGCCCGCCCAAAAAGACGGCAGGTAAAATGGCGGGCGAGCACGGGACAGGCCCCGGGTGAATATTAGAAATAAATGCATCCCAGGTGACAGGCAGAAAACCGAAAACAAATGTCAAAGGTAATAGGGAAAATAAATGTATTGTTTATGTGTTGAATTGTTTATTTGGGAATTGTTTAGAATATAAAGAGGCGGGATTGTGATTGGGAAATTTTATAGACCGTAGTAGATTGCGAATGAGAGATCGCCGATATTCTTTTTTTCAAAAGCACCATTGGATTGTTCTATTGAGATATGAGAATATTGATAATTTAGTTCTGCGAATAGATCGTGGATGAATTGGTATTTAATATTAAGACCATAGTTGGTATAATTTTTATCGAGACCGAATAAGAACGGCTGAGACGGCGTTGTGTATTGCTGCTCAACTTCCCCATTTTCTCCTTTTCTGATGAATTCGCTCCAGAGTGTGAATTCTAAACCGCGTAAGATTCTGTAATTTAATTCGAGGTATAATTGATCTGCATTGTGACCTATCCAGTGACCGAGTGCGTAACCTCTGCTTGCATATGTCTGAGTAGGTATATAATGTTCGTAAACGAAGGGTAGAATTTTTGCATATTCAACTTTGGTTGTAAGATTTTGCACTGGCAGATCAACAATTGAAAAGCCAAGTTGATATCCGATTTGATTACGTTGATTTTCTTTACTGAATATTTCACCAGGAACAATTTCATCAATTATAAGTGACGCGAATAGATGAGTGTTTGGAATGTGATTTCTTGAACTTATGTTGAAAAAGAATTGAGAATTAGCGCCGGCGTTATTATTGCCAGAACTCAGGTAATGATCTGCGGCTCGGAAAAAAGAAAGGGGGAAAAGATATAAGAATTCCAGATTATCAGAATAAATAACT
>Ga0180009_10003451_pt1 | contig 17964 bp, 15 predicted proteins | sample OS_PC_MetaG_FD_123537 | JGI IMG/M metagenome (GOLD analysis project Ga0180009, IMG submission 123537) | Groundwater microbial communities from the Aspo Hard Rock Laboratory (HRL) deep subsurface site, Sweden - OS_PC_MetaG | ecosystem: Environmental > Aquatic > Deep subsurface > Groundwater... | reverse complement strand
TGTTCCCTCAAGCAAGTCTGAACGTATCTTTGGCCATAATTTGCGGAAGGCATCCGGAAATTCATCGACGGTTACAGCGTCGATCCCGGGAGCCCCTTTGTTTGCTCGAACCTGCTTCCAGGCCTGGCGAACATTTTCCGCTGACAGAATACGTTCCAGTTTTCGGCTAATACTTGTGTTAACAAACCATATGTTAACAGGACTCACGTATAGGGGACTTTCACCCCATAAGTTCACGCCCGTGCCGGGCGTACACAAGCAACATGCACCGGATTTCACCGCTTATTTGGGGTTGTTATGTGTTACAACTTGACAAGACGTACGGAATGACGTACCTTATAGAAAAACATTGAGGTGCAACATGGCAACATTAACTGCTACAGAAGCACGACAACAACTATACAGGCTAATTGATGAAACAGCATCAACTCATGAGCCCATTACAATAACTGGGAAAAGAGGGAATGCTATTCTTATCTCCGAAGGTGATTGGAAAGCCATACAAGAAACAATGTTTCTGGTCAATATCCCCGGCATGAGAGAGTCTATACTTGAAGGCCTCAAAACGCCTGTAGAAGATTGCAGCGAGGAACTTGATTGGTGAAATGGAAAGTTGTTTTCACCAATCAGGCCCAAAAAGATGCTAAAAAAATAGCATCTTCTGATCTTAAGAAAAAAGCTATCACGCTAATTGAAGTTCTAAAAGAAAACCCTTTTCAAATACCCCCTCCATATGAAAAGTTGATTGGCGATTTATCAGGGGCATATTCACGAAGAATCAACATACAACATCGTTTGGTTTATCAAGTTCTAAATGAGGAACATACAGTAAAAGTTCTTCGTATGTGGACTCATTACGAGTAACACATAACCCTAAAGGATTGACACGACTTGCAAAGTCGTACTCAATCCATTGTTCAAGAAGCCCGGACTCAAAATTTCATGTATAGGGTATTGCTGAACAGGAGGTGAAGAGAAAAAAGGATTTAAAAAGCGTCTGGCGGATCAGGGGGATCACTTTCGGGTAAATTAAAAACAGACGAAAAAAATGGTTAGAAAATGGATAATGGTAAATGGGCTTGTCTTGTTTTTCAAGAACGTGTAAATTTGAATATAGCGAAGTTAAATTAAATAAGGGAACCTGGATATGCCTACAATATTAGAAGAATTTGAAAATAAAGCCAAGAATCTGCCGCTAAAAGATCGTGCGGCGTTAATCGAAAGTCTAATTTCCAGTCTTGACGAACTGGATGAAACTGAATGTGAAGAACTTTGGGCCCAAGAGGCGGATAAACGCTATCAAGCGTACAAAGCGGGAACGATAACAAGCAGACCGGCCAAGGCCGTTTTCAGTGATGCGAGAGAGATGTTAAAGGAAATCCGGTGAAAAACATCAGATTCCTTTCTCCCGCTGAGATTGAGATGTTCGACGCTGCTGCTTATTATGAAACACGTGTACCCAAATTAGGAACAGATTTTATCTCAACTATTGAATTTGCGGTTTCTGACCTGTCAGAGCATCCGGAAAAATGGCCAGCGATCGGCAAGGGGATCCGCAAACGTATTCTTCCCCGTTTTCCATACAACGTTCTATATAAAATTGACCCCGACGAAATCATCATTGTTGCAATTATGCACCAGAAAAGACGCCCGAATTATTGGATAAATAGATTGTAAAGGGTTATGTATGAGTTTTATAATTCTTGTTCGGGCCAAATCAACAGACAAAAACCTTTAAATAGCCTTAGACTACCATTTTTACCCTCAGTAATATCGTTTTAAAGAGTACACTCTGATTTCAACATCGAAAATGCACCGGGTTTCACCGGTGATTTTCCAGTTGGGCTGCGTGAAATCGTGAGACTATTAAAATCAAAAACAGGTGATGCAATAGATAGAGATCAACGAGATTTCACTTCGATCTCTTCTACGCGCATTAGGCAATTTGCCATCAGCAAGGATCGGAAAAATGCATATAATCTAATGAAGGATGATGCGTTTGCCTCATTTGAATATAAAGGGGTTACGTTAGAAAGGTAGACTATGCCTGAAAATTTAAAAAGAATATATATTCCAAATGATAATATGGAAGCAGACCTTATCAAAGATGTTCTGGAACAAAATGAAATTTACTGCTTTATTCAAGGATATGAGCATCGCAGCATGCTTGGAATGTTGGGTTCTTATGTAGATTTGGGCATTATGGTTCCAGAAAACCAAGCCGAAGAAGCTTCCGAAATCGTTAGCGATTTTCTAAAAACAATACAAGTATTGCCGCCAGAATTCGAAGACGAAGAAGAAAAAGAGGCTTATGTTCCTCCCAAAAAACTTAGACCGAAAAGTAAAAGAGTAGTTGTCTTCTTGAGTTTTGTTGTTCCTGGAACCGGAAGTTGTTACGCTGGCAGTTCCGATTTAGGAAGTTGGATTATTGTGGCCTATTTCGTTTGCCTTGCATTTTTAGGCTTATCAATGTCTTCAAATATTCCATCCGCATTTTTTTCTATTATGATTGTACTCATGGTCTCATTGATACCATTGGATATCATTATAGCTCTAAAAAACCTAAATTCGGAATTTAAGGAAAAAGATCAATAGACCGTTTAAAAATCGTGCATAACAAATAAAGAATTAGTAACCGTGTCGAGGCACGAGGCCCGGTACCCGGTACTAATCCTATGGTTCATGAAGCCGCTGACATACAGGGGAAAAGGTTAACGATTTACTGGGTGTGTAACCTGAAGGTCAGAAACTTAAAACCGAATAATGATGAATCGGCTTGTCTTGTTTTTCAATAACGTGTAATTTTGAATACTGCGAAATTAATTTTAATTAAGGAACTTTGGGCCCAAGAGGCGGATAAACGCTATCAAGCGTACAAAGCGGGAACGATAACAAGCAGACCGGCCAAGGCCGTTTTCAGTGATGCGAGAAAGATGTTAAAGGAAATCCGGTGAAAATGGCCGATGATTGGCAAAGAAATTCGCAGACGTATTCTTCCCCGTTTTCCATACAGCATCCTATATAAAATTGACGATAAGACGCTTAAACAGCTTGATATGCTTGTCAAATCAAAATTTTTTTCAAACCGTAGCAACGCCATTCAACAGGCCGTTAACGAGAGATCTGGCACTGTAATTGCCGTCGCTATCACCAGCCAGCGGCAAAAGGATATCAAAAGCATCCGACGAAGAGTTGACGTTCATTATTGACAGAAAGCGCAGCCATGGTCCAGGCAGGTTGTGCAGTTAAGATGCATGTTTTTACACAAGCCCAGAGAGAACATGCTCTTTCCGCACGACTGGCAGACCATGGGGTCCATTTGTTTTGTCACAGGATTATACATCATGAAAATGTTTTTTTTCCGATGCCCTGAGACCAGCGTAACAAAAACCTTTACACAGGGGGTGACCACTTCCAGGGCTGCAACAGGCGTGATGCTGATCCTGATGCTGTACTTGTTTAACAAATCCTTTTTTTTAGCTGCAAGTTCATCCGGAATCATGGCAATCTTTGCCTCTCTTTCCTGAATGAGCCTGTCTGAAATACCGGTCCGCAAAAGACTTTCCTGCATCTCTTTTTCCAGAGCCATGTAATATGCGTCAAGGCTTGAATAATCTCTTTTAAACCTTCTGTTCATGCTCTGCCTGAATTCCGAAAGGTCACCATCAAGAATATCAGGGCTGTATAAATTTACCAGTTCATGAATACGCCTGATTTCTTCTTTTGTATATCCGCCAAAATCTTTTACCTGATATTCTTTTTCAATGCCGGGCAGCATCTTGAGCATTCCCGATGCCAGGGTGCCTGTATCCATATTAAAAGAAAAATCCATAAGCCCTTCTTTTTGTTCATCACTCTGGGCAAGAAATTTACAGGTCAGAAGAATATATCTGGTTTTCATCTCACCTGTGCCGGTAATTTTCGGTTTGCTCTTGAAAAATTCAAACTGTTCCTGGATCAGGTTAGCAAATCCCTGGGTCTTGATATAATGAAACGACAGGGCAGTTTTCAGGAATGGCGGTTTTGAACCGGCCATGGATGCGATTTTGTCAAGAAGCGGACTTTGGAATTGTATGGTATAAAGTGTGTATTCTTTGGATTCGCTTACATTTACTGTGCCCGGAGCCAATGAAATATATTCTTCCACATTCAGGGCACAGGAAAGATCCTGGGGCAAAAAAGCGTCTGTTATTTCTCCTCTGGTTTCCAGAATTGCGCCTTTTTCTTTTAGAAAACGCGCTGCAAACCGGACAAGGTCCAGGTCTTTTCCGATCGCAAAAGCATCAGAGTTCATAGGTATCTCCAAAAAGCTTGTCATCCAGTTCCCGGGTCTTGCCATACCCTGTTTTGGCTCTTTTGAGCAGCGTTCCCAGATTGTCAAAAGAGTCTTTGCGATCTTCCGGTGTTTTTGAGTTTACCCAGATCTCATAGACCATGTCGCTGAATTCCTTTTCTCCTCTGATCCGGCCAAGGATCATGTCAATTTCACCAATGACCATTTCAAACATATTGATTTTTTTATCCAGGATCTCAAGGATATAATCTTCGATAGAACCTGCTGCGCAGAAATTAAAAATCTGCACCTCTTTTTCCTGGCCTATCCTGTGGATGCGGCCAATCCGCTGTTCGATTTTCATGGGATTCCACGGCAGGTCATAATTGATCATTCTTGAACAAAACTGAAGATTCCGACCCTCACCCCCGATTTCAGTGGTGACCAGAACCTGGGTTTCATTTTTAAACGCTTCAATAGCCTCATCTTTTTGCTGGTTGCTCATTGCCCCGTGAAAAAGAGAAAATGAGATTTGGTTCCACTCCAGAAATTCAGCAAGGTGCTCAATGGTGCCCTTATATTTGACAAAAACAATGATCTTTTCCCTGAAAGCCTGGACGATTTTTAGCAGGGCCATGTTTTTGGGCGTGTCCAGAGTGTTTCGGCACAAATTTTTCACAGCCCTGAGCTCCGCTTCATGTTCCAGAAGGTAATCCTGGTTTTCAAGCATTCGGGTCAGGGTCAGTTCAACTGCCCTTGGTGATGAGCCTGCCTGGGCCAGCAGATTTTTGGAAATCATTTTTGCTTTTCCCTGTTTTTCCTGGTTCAAGGACAGGATTAAAGCCTCCAGCCTTTCATTAAATGATTTTTCAGCCTGGGCAGGATCAATGCGTATGGTCTGTGCAAACCTTGGCGGAATATTAATACCTGCCAATGCCCTGGTATTGCGGATCATGACCTGGCCAAGCAGCTCCTTGAGAAGCGCCCGGTTCCTTGGATCAGTGGGATCTCCCCGTTTCATGAATTTTTCTTTGAACACCGTGGCTGTTTCAAGCTGCCCCGGTTTAAGCAGGGTAATCAGGTTGTAAAGCTCCATGAGGTTGTTTTCAACAGGGGTTGCCGTAAGAAGAAGAATAAACCTTTTTTTCAGGGAATTGACCAATTTCCAGTTCAGGGTTGTGCGGTTTTTTAAATGGTGAGCCTCGTCAACAATGATGATGTCGTACTCCCTGGCAGTAATCAGATCCATATTTTTACTTGATTTGGCCTGATTAATGGATGCAATGACAAATGGTTCTTCCCAGAATGTTTTTGAACCCGACTTAAACCCTGGATCATCTGTTGAGGGAACATCCATATCAAACTTTGATTTCATTTCATCTTTCCACTGGCTCACAAGGGGAGTCGGGGTCAGGATCAGCCCGGTTTTTACCATGCCTCTTCTGATATATTCAGTGAGAATAATCAATGCCTCAATGGTTTTACCAAGGCCGACTTCATCAGACAAAAGCGCTCTTCCCCTGAATTGCTTTAATACTTTTTTTGCTGTTTCCTCCTGATACCAGAAAGATTTTACCAGAGTAAGGGAAGGAAGACAGATAAGGGTTTCAAAAGATTCGGCAAACCGGATTCCATGGCTCAGCAAAGCAAGTTCATATGCTTCAGGCCCAACGGGGACAGGATCAGACAAGGCGTTGAAAAAAGGTTCTTCATTAATTTTATAGATGATGGGGATGTCCGGAATTCTGAGTGGTTCTGCTGGTGCCGGCCCAACCCCATGTTTTTCTGTTCTGACCGGGTCTGTTCCGGTCTGGTTTGTTTCTGGCGCTATCTTCATATGATCAGATAGAGAAGACCGGCGGGTGTCAGAAAAATTTTCCTTTTCTGCCGTCATTGCGAGCATGACCTGGCAATACCCTTTAATATCCTTTATTTTTTTACTTACATTTCTTTTGTTTTTGATTTTCAGGATGGAAAAATTTTCAAGCACATCATCGGCTTTTTGATAGCACTCCTGATACTTTCCCAGGTTGACAAGCATGATGACTCTATTGATTTTCATGTCATCGGTTATTTTCCCGAGCCGTTCCATGTTTGCCATGGCTTCCAATTCCAGGATACTGTCTTCTGTCTGGGCGGCAAGAAGCCCCATTAACCGGAAAACATCTTCTTCATTGGATAAAATCCTGGCAGCTTTTTTAATTGATTTTACAGCATTCTCCATGTCACCGGTCTCAAGAAAAAACTGGGCGCCTTCAAAAAAAAACCAGCCTTTTTCCCTTGCAGCCTGCTGAGACCTGTTTGTTTTGACCTGCTTTTGTTTTGCCTTGCGTTTCTGTTTCTTTTTATCAGCTTTGGATATTGCCAAAGTCAAACCTCTTTCTGAATCACTCAATAATTATTAAGCGTTTCAAGTTGTGAAACCCATGCATTAAAATGCTGACATTTTGACCTTATCTTCTGAAGTCCGATATGTTCAGCAATTATAGGCCCGGCCGATGGTTTTTCTCTATCATAGGACGGCAGGAACTTAATGATCCGTTTTGAAGGCGCAGTATCAGGGTTTTCGTTTATGAGCTCCGGATTCGTGACTCCTGAAACATCCTGTTTTAATTTAGTGAGCTGGCTGTTGTGGTCAATATAGTAGTGATGAAATTTTTCGATATCGGAAAAAAGCAATGCTTCATATTCATGAAGTTGCAAATATGGGATAAAGCGAGGAGATGCTATGTCAGCTGAGAGTTTATCTTCAATTACTTCAATTTTCCTGTAGGGATCGGGTTGTTGTTTTGCTTTGTTAAAGCCGGGGAAATCACCAGGCAGCTTATAAAAATCAAACATGGTTGTAAATCGTGCATCGTCCCCCTTATCTTCCTTCATCCATAATTGTATATCTTTTTGTGCTTTATGATATGAAATCATCCCGCCTCTGAATATCTGGTTACGTTTTCTCCCAGTTTCTACACATCTGGCACGAGCGAAAACATTGAAGACCGCCAAATGCGGACCGAGTATCTTATTAATGAAGGTTTCCTCTGTTTGTCCTTCGACAACAATATTCAGACGAATCATTAAGCCGGCCTCCCGCCAAGCACGTTCTTCTCCCACAACTCACTCATCGTATATTCCTTAAGCCAATCATCAAGTACGGCCGGATCTGGTCGTCGGAATTCTGACTGCCCATCTTTTCTGTCAACGACGATAATATCTTGTGGATCTAATTCATCTACCAAATTGGCGGATTGTGTTGAAATCAACAATTGAGACCTTTCAGAGGCACTTTTTAACAATCCTGCAAGAATGGTAATTGCATAGGGATGCAATCCAAGCTCAGGTTCATCAATGATAACCATAGAAGGAAGCTTAGGTTGCAGAAGCAGGGTTACAATTGCCATCATCCGTAACGTTCCATCCGAAAGCTGATGTGGGCCGAAAAGCATATCAGAATTCTTTTCTTTCCAGTTCAGTATGACATTCTTATCGCGCGGGATTAAAACAAAATCATCAAAAAAAGGAGCACAAAGTCTTATCGTTTCGACAATTCGTTGATAATATTCTTTTTTATGCTCTCTCATTTGGAAAAGAAACGGGGCAAGGTTACCTGCATTGGCTTTCAGGAAATAAGAATCGTCAACATATTTTGACTGCTTGATGTGAGCATTAGAAGAAGTATCGTGGAATTGAAATACCTGCCAATCACGCATCATGGTACGAATAACCTTGGCAGTTGTTGTAGCCATCGTTCCAGCCTTGCCTTCTGATTGGGCAATCATTCCCGATTCCTTATGCCCGGCACCTATGGAAATTGTTGGCCCCTCAGTTTTTTTTCCTTTTTTTGAATATTGTATTTCCTCATCAGCAAAGATGAGTGTATCCCCTGCCGCATGGATAAGACGCATGTGATAGCGATTGTAACCGCTGTTTGTCTCAAAGTTTATCGTGGATGACAGTTGAGGTGTGATCTTTGGTCCATAACACAAAACGCTATTTGCCCCCCCCTGTTCACCAATATGTAATTGCAAGGCCCCGGATTCGAGAAAGTTGAGTAAACGAAAAAAACCAATGAGATTTGATTTACCAGCACCGTTAGCACCTATTAAAACGTTCAGTTGCCTCAGCTCAAGCGTCATGTTACGAATTGACTTAAACCCGTCTATAGTAAAATTTTTTATTCGATTCATTGGTTACACCTATAAAATATCAAAAAAAACAACCATATTTGAAACTTAGAAAGTTTCGTATCAACATTTCAGCTACCTGTAAAGCGATTTGGATAGGATAAAACAAATTCTTTACTGTTCTATACCATACGTCTTTTGTTGCTAATATCTTTCTTTGATTTTCCGGAAAACTGAATGCGGCAAATCCTTCCATTCCATCTGAATTTATTATTTCAAAAATTGTTCAAATTGCTGTATCCTCTTTTTGCTGGAAAATGAATATACAGAAAGATTTTTACACTATTAATTTGATCGGATAACTCATCCGATACTGACGCTTAATTTGAACAAGAAACTGTCTTGACAATGGGGTCCACTTTATCTCTTAAAGACATAGAATAGAAGGAGTCTGAAGACAGCCATTGAGAACCGGGAAAACAATTGTTTTTGCTGATACGGAAATTGATCCTCAAAGCGGCAGGATACTGGATATCGGCAGCATAAAGGACAATAAGGACATCTTCCATTCCGGTTCTGCGGCCGGGTTTGCCGAATTTCTCAAAGGCTTGCGTTTTTTATGCGGCCACAATATCATCCATCATGATTTACATTATATCGGCCAGATGGTTGAAAAAGCAGGAATAGACCGGGCCGATATTATTGATACACTGTTTTTGTCTCCCCTGCTCTTTCCTGCCCGGCCCTACCATGCCCTGCTTAAAGACGATAAATTACAGACCCAGGATACCAGCAATCCCTTAAACGATGCCATAAAGGCCAGGGACCTTTTTTATGACCAAGTCGAAACATTTGAACAGGCAGATATTGATTTAAAACAGATCCTGTTTTTTCTTCTGCATGACAAACAAGGATTTCAGGGGTTTTTCAGGTTTCTTGAATTTCAGGCAGATGAGACACCCGGCCTTGAAGCCCTGATCTTGAAAAAGTTTGGTTTAAAGATCTGTCACCATGCAGACCTGAAGAAAATCATTACGGATTTTCCTGTGGCGCTTGCCTATTGTCTTTCTCTTATCAACGCGGATGACCGCTATTCCATCACACCGCCCTGGGTATTGAAAACCTGTCCTGAAATCGAACAGGTGATGTATCTTTTAAGGAACCATCCATGCCTGACAGGCTGTGATTACTGCAACCGGGCATTGGATATCCACAAGGGGCTGAAAAAATTTTTCACCTTTGATGCCTACCGGGCTTATGGCGGAGAGGCCTTGCAGGAACAGGCAGTTCAGGCTGCAGTGAATGGGAAATCCATTCTTGCAGTATTTCCCACAGGCGGAGGCAAATCCATTGCCTTTCAGGTGCCTGCGCTGATGAGCGGAGAAAATGCCAGGGGATTGACCATTGTCATCTCTCCGCTCCAGTCCCTGATGAAAGACCAGGTGGACAACCTGGAAAAGATCGGGATTACCGATGCCGTTACCATAAACGGGCTGCTTGATCCCATTGAAAGGTCAAAATCCTTTGAGCGGGTGGAAAACGGCACTGCTTCAATTCTCTATCTTTCTCCGGAATCCCTGCGATCGCGAACCATTGAACATCTGATCCTGAAACGAAATATTGTCCGCTTCGTGATTGACGAGGCCCACTGTTTTTCCTCCTGGGGGCAGGATTTCAGGGTGGATTATCTGTATATCGGGAATTTTATAAAAGCCATTCAGGAAAAAAAACATCTGGAAGGCCCGATCCCTGTTTCCTGTTTTACGGCAACAGCCAAACAGAAGGTGATCCAGGATATAAAAACCTATTTTAAGGATACCCTGCAGCTGGATCTTGAAATTTTCAGTGCCAGCGCTTCCAGAACCAACCTGACATACAAGGTTTTTTCCAAAGACAATGAAGAGGAAAAATATAATATGCTCAGGAATCTGCTGGATCAAAAAAAATGCCCCACCATTATTTATGTTTCAAGAACCTACAGGGCCTATAAACTGGCACAACGGCTGACCGGGGACGGATACCATGCAAAACCCTATCACGGCAAGATGGACAAAAATGAGAAAATGGAAAACCAGGACGCCTTTATCAGGGGTGATGTCCGGATCATGGTTGCCACATCTGCTTTTGGCATGGGGGTAGACAAGAAGGATGTCGGCATGGTGATCCATTTTGAAATCTGTGATTCTCTTGAAAATTATGTTCAGGAGGCAGGCCGGGCAGGAAGGGATGAAAATATTACGGCTGACTGTTTTGTTCTGTTTAATGAAGAGGATCTTGGCAAGCATTTTATTCTTTTGAATCAGACCAAACTCAATGTCAGGGAGATCCAGCAGGTCTGGAAGGCGATAAAGGATCTGACCCGTTTCCGCTCAAACGCATCAAATTCAGCCCTGGAAATTGCCAGGAAAGCCGGCTGGGATGATAATATTGCCGAGATAGAAACACGGGTGAAGACAGCCATCGCAGCCCTTGAAAATGCAGGCTATGTCAGGCGCGGCCAGAATATGCCCAGGATTTATGCAAACAGCATCCTGACGAAAAACGCCCAGGAAGCCATTGACCGGATAATGGCTTCAAACCGGTTTGATGAAAGACAGAAACAGCACGCAGTGAGGATCATCAAAAAACTGTTCTCAAGCAAAACCAGAAAACAGGCCGGTGATGAAGCAGCTGAATCAAGAGTGGATTATATCAGTGATCACCTGGGGATCGTAAAAGAGGATGTTATCCATATTATCACCCTGCTCAGAGAAGAAAAAATACTGGCAGATGCCAGGGATCTGACGGCATTTATCAGAAAAGGTGAAAAAATCAACCGTTCTCTGGGTATTGTGCAGGCATTTGCAGGCCTTGAAAAATTTTTACTGGCGCGTGTTGACCAGCAGGAAACCGTTTTTCATATCAAAGAACTCAACGAAATGGCAGAAGAAAACGGATGCAACAATGTCAATCCTGCTTCCATTAAAACGATCATCAATTTCTGGGCCATCAAAAACTGGATAAAAAAAACCCATCATGGTTATTCAAAAGATACGGTTGCTGCAGCCTTAACCCAGCCCAGAGACGTATTTAAACACAAACTTGAAAAACGGCATGAGCTGGCCCAGTTCATCGTTGAACTGCTTTATGAAAGAAGCAAAGAAAAGATCGGGGAAGATGAAAGCCCTGTGGGAGAAGGTCTGGCATTGATCGAGTTTTCCGTACTTGAACTCAAGGCGGCCTGGGAAAGTATTGAATCCTTGTTCAGGCGCAAAACCTCAGTGGATGAAATAGAAGATACCCTGTTCTATCTTTCCAGGATAGGTGCGATCCGTATCGAGGGCGGTTTTCTGGTTGTCTACAACCGGCTGACAATTGAAAGACTGGAAATGGACAACAGAAGACAATACAAAAACGAGGACTATAAAAACCTGGGACAGTTTTATGAAAACAAGGTGGCGCAGATCCATATCGTGGGTGAATATGCCAGAAAGATGATCAGCGATTACAAGGATGCCCTGCAGTTTGTGGAAGACTATTTCAAGTTAAATTATGCCTCGTTTCTTCGCAGGTATTTTAAAGGCAGCCGGGGAGATGAAATCAAAAGAAATATTACGCCTGCCAAATTCAGACAGCTGTTCGGCGAGCTTTCTGCTGCCCAGTTAAACATCATAAAGGACAATCAAACCCAGTACATGGTGGTTGCAGCGGGCCCTGGAAGCGGCAAGACACGGGTGCTGGTTCATAAGCTGGCCTCTTTACTTTTAATGGAGGATGTAAAACATGAGCAGTTGCTCATGGTAACGTTTTCACGGGCTGCTGCCACAGAATTCAAGAAACGGCTGATCGCGCTGATCGGCAATGCAGCGAATTTTATAGAGATAAAAACCTTTCATTCCTATTGTTTTGACCTGCTGGGCAAAATTGGAAGCCTTGAAAAATCGGGCGATATCATCAAGCAGGCCATTATTAAAATAAAAAATGGACAGGTTGAACCTGCCAGGATTGCCAAAGCGGTCCTGGTGATCGATGAAGCCCAGGATATGGACGCGGACGAATACGCCCTGATCACTGTTCTGGCAGATCAGAATCCTGACATGCGCATCATTGCCGTGGGCGATGATGATCAGAATATTTATGAATTCAGGGGGTCCAGCTCAAGATATCTTGAACAGCTCATTGCAGATAAAAATGCTGTCATGCATCAACTGGTTGAAAACTATCGAAGCAAGAATAATCTTGTTGAATTTACCAACCATTTTGCAAAAAAGATCCGCCGCCGTTTAAAAGGAACTCCCATTATCGCCCGTCAGGCAGACTGCGGGAAAATCAAAATTGTTCGCCATGAAAGCCGCCATCTGATCTGTCCTCTTGTTCAGGATCTTCTTTCAACCCGGCTTGAGGGCTCAACCTGTGTCCTGACCCCCACCAACGAAGAAGCCCTTCAGGCACAAGGTCTGCTGCTTGAAAATCACATGCCGGCAAAGCTGATTCAGACCAATGAGGGGTTCAGTCTTTATGATCTTTTGGAAATAAGATATTTTTTAAACCTGCTCAACCTGCGGGACGACACGTTTATCATCCATGACGAATTATGGGAATCTGCCAAGCGCGGGGTATGGAATGCATTCAGGACCAGCTCGAAAATGGATATCTGCATTAAAATTATCAAGGGATTCGAGGCGGCCAACCCCCAAAAAAAATACAGATCAGATTTTGAAGTATTTGTCAGGGAGTCCAAACTGGAGGATTTTTCAGATGAACCCGGCGACACTGTTCTGGTATCCACCATGCACAAAGCCAAGGGAAAAGAGTTTGATAATGTTTTTTTAATGCTTGATCATTTTGATCTGATCAATGATGAAAAAAAACGCCTGCTGTACGTTGCCATGACACGGGCAAAACAGAACCTGACAATTCATCTGAACGCAGACTTTCTGGATGATATTTCAGTCCAGAAAATGGACCGGATCAACAACAATGAAAAACATTTCCCTCCGGATCAACTGGTCATGCATTTAAGTCATAAGGATATCTGGCTTGATTATTTTATCAGCAGGCAGCATCAGATTTCACAACTCAAAAGTGGCGACGGATTAATCGTCCATGGAAACAGATGTCTGGATAAAGGCCATGTTCCTGTATTAACATTTTCAAAATCATTCTCGGAAAAACTCAAGACATTTTGCCAGGCCGGGTATGTGCCCATCCGGGCCGTTGTCAACTATATCGTCTGCTGGCAGAAGGAAACTTCAGAAGAGGAAACAAGAATAATCCTGCCTGAACTTTATTTAAAAAAACCAGGAAATATTCCCGTTCGGGACTAAATTTAAATAAACTGGAAATTATGGACACCGACGGTCCAGTTGGGAAAAACCTTGCACGTATTGAAAGGCCTTGGGTTAAAGGATAGCTATCGTTTATCTGTGAGAAGACGAACTTGAGTTGACACCTTGCTTGATTTAGGTCGTGAGTCGGACCAGGCAAATTCTCTGGAAACGGCGATTTTTAAAACCCCTGTCCGGTTGAACTATAGGCATTTTTGCTCCGGACACAAAAAAGCAATATAAATGCGAGCCGGTTATTTGGAATCGTTATATGGCTTGAAGCGATCAACTAAATAAGGTATGTGAAAGATATGAAAAGAAAGTGAAAATTTGAACATGAAACATGCACTTTGTGAGTAGAAGGAAGGATACTGATGAAAGAAAAAACCAGAAAGAACATTGATACTGCATTTATCGGTGAAGCCAAAGCATATTTCCGACTGCTTGCCTTTGCCGAAAAAGCTGAAGAAGAAGAGCTGCCACAGGTGGCTATGCTGTTTCGAGCAATTGCCGATGCGGAACGCATTCATGCTACCCGTCAGCTGGGATTGATTAAAGACCTCATCGTCAAAGATACGGATACCAACCTGGAAAAATCTTTCCAGAGCGAAAAAACCGTCAGTGAAAATGTTTACCCGGACTTTATCAAGGACGCCGAAGAAGAAGGCGAAACCGCAGCAGCAAAAGTTTTCAGTTTTGCCCGGGACGCGGAAAGCTATCATGCCAAGCTGTATGAACGGGCCATGATGGATGTTATTAAGGACACGGTTAACGCTTACCATGTTTGTCAGGTCTGCGGTTATGTGACCCACAAAAAAGCTCCCAAAGAATGTCCGGTCTGTGGCGCACCCAGGGAAAAGTTTAAAACAATTGAATAAATGGTTGAGTTTATATAAAGCATTTGGAATGCAATTGCTATGGATTCCATAACACAAGCCTCACTGGGTGCTGCGGTAGCCTACGCCAGCTGGCATCGTCAATTGGGTAAACCGGCTTTGCTTTGGGGAGCCGTTATAGGAACCATTCCAGATCTGGATGTCCTTTTGTATCCCGTCCTGGATGATATCCAGAGGCTTTACTGGCACCGCGGCGAGTCGCATTCTTTCGCCTTTACAGTTATAGCCAGTTTTTTAATAAGCTGGCTGCTCTGGAAAAAAAGGTGGAAGGACAATATCACCTTTTATCGTGTCATTACCGGGGTATTTATCGTCATTGTCACACATATCACAATCGACTACTTTAACGTCTACGGAACTCAATTACTGGCGCCTTTCTCACGTTACGGATTCGCACATGGCAATATGTTCATCATCGACCCTTTGTACACACTGCCTCTGCTTGCGGGAATATTTTTAGCCGGAATTGACACTGGAAAATTCGGTTGGAAGGGGAATACTGCCGGTCTGATCATAAGCAGTCTGTATGTTCTTTTTTCAATGGTATCCCATACATACGCTGATTACACTTTCAAACAACAACTGGAAGAAAATAAAGTTGTGGTATTCGATTCAATTACCGGTGCTACCCCCATGAACACATTGCTGTGGAGACATATTGCAAGAACCGATGAGGGAATTCTGATCGGCTATTTTTCCATTATCGGAAACCATCCTTGTGAAGAGATTAGTTTCGATCTTGTTAAAAGGAATGACTCTCTGCTCGCGCCATTTAAAGACCAGCGCAATGTTAAAGCTGTTAAATGGTTTTCACAGGGATTTTGGGTGGCCCAAATGCAAAACGATGTTGTTACACTCTCTGATCTTAGATTTGGAGAATTTCGCTCAAGAGTAAACGCCCCATCAGACGAATGGCGGTATATTTTTTCCTGGAAAATCAGTGAGGACCCGGATATCCTTACACGAAATTCACCCTCAATAAGGGATAGCAAAGCTGCTATCGCAGTCCTCTGGAGGCGCTTGATTGGCGCATGTCTGCCCTATTTATAATGTTCAAGTGTCATAACGTAAAGATGTCTGCTATCGATATGATCATCCCCCGGTATTCTAGGCACGAGGTTAAGCTTCTGATTGAAAATTAATGTTGCAGGTATTTTTTCAAATCTCTGTAAAAATTTTCATGAGACCCAAATGTATATAAAAACAGAGTTGAATCAACTATTGATCCTTTTTAAAAAGATCATCAGATACTTTCACTGCTGTCGCCATAATTCCTCCATAACTGAGATTATGGTTTTAATTTAACACCATGAATTTCTTAATACAACCAAGATTTTTGTGTTCACGGCGGGTGCGCCGCGATTATATTTTTAAGCCAGTGGGGGGACAGACATAAATTCCTTTTTTAATTTCATAGGGTTCATCAACAGGAGCAATGACCCATGCTGATTCAGGTTTTATTGAATCAATCAGCTCATAAAATCCCCGGGAAGGTTTTGGCGCCTTTGAAAGTTTACATTCAAAAAAATGCCGTTCTCCTGCCCTTTCCAATATAAGATCTATTTCTGCACCATTGGAGGTTCTCACAAAGGATGGTTTCCAGCGATCATATTCCGTAATAATATTTTCAATGACAAAACCCTCCCAGGATGCACCAGCTGCCGGGTTGGCCAACAAAGAATCATAGGCTTCAATATCAAGCAACGCATGAAGAATTCCGCTATCGCGCAAATAAATTTTCGGAGATTTAATCAGTCTTTTCTTTAAGTTTGTTTCTGCTGGAGGCAGCAAACGAATCATATAGGTCTGCTCCAGAATGGCCAGGTATTTTTTTAATGTCGGGATTGATATATCTGCTGCTGCCGCCAGTTTTTGATAATTTGCAGTTTGACCGTGGTAATGGGCCAAAAGCAGCCATAAACGTTCAATTATCGGGACCGGAATGTTAAAGCCGAGATTAGGAATATCCCGTTCCATGAATGTTCGAATAAAATCAAGACGCCAATCAAAACTATCCATATTATTTTTGGCCAGAATACTTTCAGGAAATCCGCCCCGAAGCCAGATATCTGACCATATTGAGATGTTGGCAACTTCATTAATTGTAAACGGAGTTAGATCAATATAGGCGATTCGGCCGGCAAGGGACTCAGTTGATTGTTTTATAAGATCGCGGGAAGCTGAACCCAAAATTAAAAATCTACCAGGTCTTCTATCTTTATCTATTTCTGAACGGAGGATAGAAAAAAATTCAGGAAGGAGTTGAATCTCGTCAAGGCAAATAACCTTATCTCTATAGTGATCAAAAAAAAGTTCCGGTTCTGACAGTTTATTTCGATCAACCCGGTCCTGTAAATCAAGATAAACTGAAGGGATATCTTTGAGGAGCATTTTGGCAGTTGTTGATTTCCCGGACTGTCTGGGGCCAAGGATGGCCACCGCTGGAGAGCGGGAAAGTGCATTGTGCAATTCTTTCTCTATTTTTCTTTGTATATAATCATGCATATCAAGAATCCTTATTAATAATTTACATTGATATTACAATTATTTATATAAAATGTCAAACAATTCAAATGAAGACGGACAAAACGCTTATTTGGGATGTTGGACAAACCGGAGATTGAACCTTTTTTTGGCTTCTTAAAGTCACAGATCCTAAACATTAGGGGTATGGAGGATTTAATTTTAGCAGCCGGTTTCATGGCTTTATCTTGACATAGATCTTAATATGGTCTAAATTAAGGTCAAATTAATTATGGAGAACAACATGAAACTCAGTGAATCTGTCAAGCCCATCAGCTATTTTAAAGCACACGCTTCGGAAATCGTCCGACAAATCGTTAATAGCCGGCAGCCCATGATTATCACCCAAAATGGGGAAGCCAAAGCGATTCTTCAGGATCTTGTCCAGTATGAACAGACCCAGGAAAGCCTCGCCATGTTGAAAATGCTAGCCCAAAGCCAAAATAGCCTTAGAAAGGGAGATTACAGGCCTGTTACCGATGTTTTCAGCGACTTGAAAAAAACTCTGGGAAACCAATCTGAATGAAATACAATGCTTATGTCATTTCTGATGCGGAAAAAGATCTTTTTGAAATTTATGATTATATAAAAAAATCCGGATACCCGCAAAACGCAGGAAAAATTTTTTCAGAAATTGAAACAGCTTGCCAAAATCTGTCATTTAGCCCGGAAAAAGGTCACTATCCTCCAGAGCTACAACGAATTGACGTACATGAATATCGCGAAATTCATGTGAAAGTCTACCGCATTATCTACCAGATCATCGAATCAGATGTTTTTATCCATTGTATCCTTGACGGCAGGCGGAATATCCCGGAAATACTTCAGCAACGAAATTTGAGATAAGA
>Ga0180009_10003450_pt1 | contig 17965 bp, 16 predicted proteins | sample OS_PC_MetaG_FD_123537 | JGI IMG/M metagenome (GOLD analysis project Ga0180009, IMG submission 123537) | Groundwater microbial communities from the Aspo Hard Rock Laboratory (HRL) deep subsurface site, Sweden - OS_PC_MetaG | ecosystem: Environmental > Aquatic > Deep subsurface > Groundwater... | reverse complement strand
GACCTGGTGGCCCCGACCACGGACGCGGACCGGCTCGAGGTCTTCGGCCGGGAGAGCGTCGGCTTCCTGTACCTCGTCTCCTCCACCGGGGTGACCGGCAAGCGCTCGGGCGGAGACCTCGCGGGCTATCTCCACCGGGTCCGCGCGGCCTGTCCCCAGCCCCTGTTCGTGGGTTTCGGCATCGACTCCCCCGACGTCGCCCGGGAGGTCTGCCGCCATGCCGACGGGGTGATCATCGGCAGCGCCCTGCTGCGCATCATTTCCGAAGCCCCGGACGGCCAGGCCGTGTCCCGGGCCGGAGCCTTCCTCCGTGCCGTGAATGCCGTCATGTCCCCAGCGACCCGAGGTGAACGTCCATGATCATCGAGATGAAACCCGACAGCACCCTGGCCGACCTGGGCCGGGTCATCAGCGCCGTCGAGACCCTGGGGTTCACTCCCCGACCGCATCACGGTCCGCAGCGCACGGTGATCGGGGTGATGGACGCCGGGGCCAGGGACCTCGAAGGCGTGGGGGACCTGGCGGGGGTGGCCCGGATCACCCCCCTGGCCGGCAAGAGCAAGCTCGTCAGCCGGGATTTCCGGCCCGAATCCTCGGTGGTGAAGGTGGGCAAGGTGCAGATCGGCGGCCCGGGCTTCGTGGTCATGGCCGGCCCCTGCGCGGTGGAATCCCACGACCAGCTGCTGGGCACGGCGCGCCACATCAGGTCGGCCGGCGCCCACGTCCTGCGCGGGGGGGCCTTCAAGCCCCGCACCTCGCCCTACAGCTTCCAGGGGATGAAGGAGGAGGGACTGCGCCTGCTGGCGGCCGCGAGGCAGGAGACGGGCCTGCCCGTCATCACGGAGGTCATCGCTCCCGACCTGGTGCCTCTGGTCTGCCGTTACGTGGACATCCTGCAGATCGGGGCCCGCAACATGCAGAACTACGCCCTGCTCGAGGCCGTGGGCAAGGTCCGCACCCCGGTGCTGCTGAAGCGGGGGCTGATGTCCACCATCGAGGAGATGTTGCTGGCCGCCGAGTACATCATGTCCAACGGGAACGACCAGGTGATGCTCTGCGAGCGGGGCATCCGCACCTTCGAGCGCGCCACCCGCAACACCCTGGACCTGTCGGCCATCCCGGTGATCAAGCAGCAGAGCCACCTGCCGGTGATCATCGATCCGAGCCATGCGGTGGGGGTGCGCGAGTTCGTCGAACCCATGGCCCTGGCCGCGGCGGCGGCGGGGGCGGACGGCATCATCGTGGAGGTCCATCCGGACCCCGCCCAGGCCGTCAGCGACGGGCCCCAGAGCCTGACGTTCCCCGGGTTCACGGGCCTGATGGAGAGGTTGGCCGGTGTGGCCGCCGCGGTGGGCCGGCCGCTGGCATCCACTGCCTGAAGGAGATGGTGCGATCAGGGCCGGGAGGACTCGGGTGGAGCCGGGAGCGGCCGGAAAAGCGGCCTTGCGCCCGGCGGTCTCTTGCCGTATCTATTCGGCCACTTTCCGATGACGTCGTCCCAACCAGGAGGGTCCCATGCCCGTCAACCTTCCCCCCGATTACCAGCCCGGTCCCGACGAGCCGTACATGAACGACACCATGCGGGAGTACTTTCGCCAGCTGCTGTTGAACTGGCGCCACGAGCTGCTCGAGGACAGCGACGACACCCGGACCCACCTGACGGAGAACCTGTCCACGGACTCCGATTTCGTCGACCGCGCCTCGAACGACCTGGACCAGGCGATCGAGCTGCGCACCCGCGACCGCGAGCGCAAGCTGCTGAAGAAGATCGACGAAGCCCTGCAGCGCATCAAGGACAAGACCTACGGTTTCTGCGCGGACACCGGGGATCCCATCGGCATCCGCCGCCTGCAGGCCCGACCCATCGCCACGCTGAGCCTGGCCGCCCAGGAACGGCACGAGAAGATGGAGATCGACTTCTCCGCCACCGAGGAATAAGGCGGCACGATCCTGAACGAGGAACCCCGCCCCGCCGGCCCGCCGCGACCCGGTCCCGATCACCTGGAAAGCCTCACCGTACGCCGCTACCTCCTGGGCATGATCGCCCAGGGGGTCTGGTGGTCCGGCTACCTCCTGTTCCCCTTCGTCCTGGCCAAGTCCCTGGGGGCTCCCGGCTGGCTCGTCACCCTGTCGGTGGTCATGGAGACCACCTTCATGCTGCTGGCGGTCTTCTGGGGCCAGCTCATGGATCGCGGCGGCCGCAGGCGGTGGCTGGTCTTGGGAGGCGTCGGCGGACGCCTGAGTCTTCTGCTGGCGGTATTCACCGCCACGGCGGGCCAGTTCCTGGTCCTGATCGGTCTGGCGTACTTCTTCGCCGCCCTGGTCTATCCGGCCCAGAACGGCATCCTCCAGGCCAACATCTCCCCCGAACGGCGAGGCCGGGTCTTCGGCCTGGGCGCGATGGTGCAGCACTTCACCGCTGCGGCCACCAGCCTCCTGGTGGGGTACCTGCTGGACCTGGACCCCGGTCTGTACCGCCTGGTGTTCCCGGCCATCGGGGCGGTGGGTTTCCTCTACCTGCTGATCCTCGCCCGCCTGCCCCGGCCCGAGGGGGATACGGCCCACGATCCCGCCGGCATCTTCGTCGTCCCCCGCCTGCCCCTGGGCCGGCCCCGGTTCCGACGCCTCGGACGGGCCCTGGTCACCCCTTATCGCGAAGCGGTGGCGACCTTCCGCGCGGACCGGGCCTTCTTCTGGTTCGAGTCCAACTTCATGATCTACGGGATCGCCTACATGATGCTGATCCCGGTCCTGCCCCTGTTCTTCACCCAGGAGCTGAATCTCAGCTACAAGGAGATCAGCTCGGCCCGCGTGCTCATCGCGTCGGTCGGAGTGGCCTCGCTGGGTCCGCTGATGGGCAGGCTGATGGACCGGATCCACCCGGTCCGCCTGTGCACCATGAGCTTCGGGATCATCACCCTGTACCCGGCCGCCCTGGCCGTGGGCGCGGCGCTGATGCCGGACCGGCCGGCCCTGGTGGCCTATCTGGCCTTCGGCTTCTATTCCCTGGGCATGGCGGGGATCAACGTGACCTGGAACGTGGGGTCCATCAGCTTCGCCCCGCCGGGACAGGGCGGATACTACCAGGGCATCCACGTGGCGATGGTGGGGATCCGCGGATTGCTGGGTCCGGTCCTGGGCTTCGCCCTGACGACCTGGGCGGGCTACCGGGAGGTCTTCATCGTGGCGGCGGGGGTGTTCATCGCGGCCTCGCTGAGCAGCGCGGCGCTGGGAAGAACAATTGCCCCGGCCAAGGCGGTTTGTGATCCACCTCGTTAAAGTGCATTCCTCGCCAGGTCGATTTTTCGCCTTCCGCGTAATGAATTATGATTCCTTGGGATTGAGGGTGCCGAGTATGTAATGGGGCTGCTGAGGGGTGTTCACGACCCCGTCCCCAACCCCTTCAATCCCACGACCACGGTGGCCTTCGAGCTGCCGGCTCAGATTGCCGTGAACTTGCACGTGCTCGACCTTCAGGTCCGGCTGGTCCCTCCTCGGCGGCAAGGTCGTCCCCCAGGGGCGCCACGAGGGGCCCAGTGGGACGGCAGGAACGACTTCCGCCGGCAGGAGGCGGCCAGTGGGACATTCTTCTTCCGGCTCGAGGTCGGCGGGCAGGTGGAGGCGAAGCAGGCGGTACTCGTGAAACCTGACGAACCCCCGGAGGCTGGGTCCACTTCCGGAAGGTTGAATCCTCTTAAGCGAATTCCTTCGCCCATTGACTTTCCCAAACAGCAGGTTTGTAACAACCGCGCCCTATATTTTGAGCGATTATTCACCAGCTGGGTTCGTACGAACCCAGCTGGTTCATGTTTCTTCAAATTTGGGGACATGTGTAAGCGGTCACCAGGAGCGTATTGACGTGTCCTGGGACAGGGCAGGGAGGCTGGGATGGGTTTTCCCCGAACTTTTCTTTCCAGAGTCTCGGAGTCAGTTCGCCGACCCGGTCCGCTGGGTGGGTACCCAGCCTCTGCAGCCCATAGACCAGGAGCCCGGCCGTGACCGGGCTCCCCGCCTTCCGTTCGTTCCTCAGCCGTTCTTGACGGTGGAGTCCTTCCGCTGCGGCTTCACCGGGCAGATCTTCCCCCCCGAATCGTCCCACCAGGTCACCAGGCCGGTCTCGAACCGGTCCAGGGGGTAGCCCTCGATCCGCGGCGTCACCCGCACGGTGAAACCGCGCAGGCCCGCCCGCCGGCAGGCGATGTTCCCGGTGAAGTCCAGGAACCCGTCGTAGGGATCACCGGTCGGGAACATGGTCGCCGTCTCCCCCTCGACGATGGTCCCGGAGGGGTCGACCAGGCCGTGGAAGACCTCCACCAGCACCTCCTCGGCCGGGACCTCCCCCAGGAAGAGGGTGGCCTGGACCGGCATGCTCGTTCCCATGGGCTGCACCATGTCCGGGGCGGCGTTGACGCACTCGATGCGCACCTTCAACCAGTTGGCGCGGATGCGGCTGCGCCAGGCGGCGAGGTTGCGGGCCTTCTGGAATTCGTCCGCGCCCAGCCGCCGGGCGTTCTCGAGGCAGGGGATGTAGAAGCGCTCGGTGTAGTCCTCGACCATGCGGTTGGTGTTGAACTGGGCGCTGACGGTTCGCATGGAGTTCTTCATCACCCGCGTCCACTCGCGGGGCACCGCGTCGCTGCCGCGTTCGTAGAAGGCCGGCAGGATCTCGTTCTCGAGCAGGTCGTACAGGGCGGTGCTTTCCACGGCATCCTGGTAGTCCTGATCGTCGTAATCCTCGCCCGCCCCGATGGCCCAGCCGTTGTCGGTGCGGTAGCCCTCGCACCACCAGCCGTCCAGGACCGACAGGTTCACGCCGCCGTTGGGAGGAACCTTCATGCCGCTGGTGCCGCTGGCCTCCAGGGGCCGGCGCGGCGTGTTCAGCCACACGTCCACCCCCTGGGTCAGGAAGCGCGCGACCTCGATGTTGTAGTCCTCGATAAACACGATGTTCTTGCGGAACTCGGGCGTCTGGGCCAGGTGGATCAGCTGCCGGATCAGTTCCTTGCCGGGATGGTCGTTGGGATGGGCCTTGCCGGCGAAGATCAGCTGCACGGGGCGATCCGGGTCGTTGAGGATGGCGCTCAACCGCTTGGGGTCGCGCAGGATCAGCGCGGCCCGCTTGTAGGTGGCGAAACGCCGCGCGAAGCCGATGGTCAAGGCTTCGGGGTCGAGCACCTCGCTGGCCTGGCTGATCCAGGCGCCCTTGACCCCTCGCTTGAGCAGCTGCTTGCGCAGCCGGCGCCGGACGAACCCGACCAGCCGTTCGCGCATCCGCTCGTGGGAGCGCCAGAGTTCGGCGTCGGGGATGAGCTCCACGCGGTCCCACAGGGACTTGTTCGTGGGCTCCTCGTACCAGCGGGGGCCGAGGTAGCGGTCGTACAGGCGCGCCATCTCGTTGCACAGCCAGCTGCGGGTGTGGATGCCGTTGGTCACGTGCGAGATGGGGATCTCGTGCACGGGCACCTTGTTCCACACCTGGCTCCACATGCGGCGCGAGACGCTGCCGTGCAGCTCGCTCACCCCGTTGCAGAAACGGCTCAGGCGCAGGGCCAGCACGGTCATGCAGAAGGTCTCGGACTTGTCCTCGGGGTTCTGCCGGCCCAGGGCCAGCAGGCGGTCCATGCCGATCCCCAGTTCCTCGGCCTTGCCCTTCAGATAGATGCGCACCAGGTCGGGATGGAAGTGGTCGTTGCCGGCGGGGACGGGGGTGTGGGTCGTGAACACGTTGCTCGCGCGAACCACCTCGAAGGCGGTGTCGAAATCGAGTCCACGGTTCTTCATCAGCAGGTTGATGCGCTCGAGCCCCAGGAATGCGCTGTGGCCCTCGTTCAGGTGGCACACCGTGGGCTCGTAGCCCAGCTTGATCAGGGCCCGCAGCCCGCCGATGCCCAGCAGGATCTCCTGCCGGATGCGCATGTCGTGGTCGCCGCTGTACAGCTTGCTGGTCAGCTCGCGGTCCTCGGGCCGGTTGACGGGCAGGTTGGTGTCCAGCATGAACAGGGGGATGCGGCCGACCTGGATCCGCCAGACCTGGGCGGTCACGACGCGGCCGGGGTAGTGCACCTCGATGGTCACGGGCTTGCCCTGCTCGTCCTGGGCCAGGGTCATGGACATGTTGTAGAAGTCGTTGACGGCGTAGTCTTCCATCTGCCAGCCGTCGTGGTTCAGGTACTGGCGGAAGTAGCCGTACTGGTAGGCCAGACCCATGCCCACCAGGGGCAGGCCCAGGTCGGTGGCGCTCTTGAGATGGTCCCCGGCCAGGATGCCCAGTCCGCCCGAGTACAGGGGCAGGGATTCGTGGATGCCAAATTCCAGGGAGAAGTAGCCGACCAGGCCGGGCTGGACCCCGGGGTGCTCGCCCTCGAACCAGGACGGCATGGTCAGGTAGCGGTCGAGGTCTCCCTTGACCCGCTCGAGGTGGGCGAGGAAGGCCTTGTCCTTCTCGAGTTCGGCGACCCGCTCCGCCGGGAGCGAGCCCAGGACGGCCATGGGGTTGCCCTCGAACTTGTCCCACAGGTCCGGATCCACGCGGCGCAGGAGGTTGATGGCTTCGACGTTCCAGCTCCACCACAGGTTGCGCGCGATGTCCATCAGCGGCGTGAGGGAGCCGGAGAGGTTGGGCGTGACGACGAATTTCTGGACCGACGGCATGTTCGACTCCTGGATTCCGTTTCGGGGCGCCGGGGTGTTATCTTGGGGTAGGTTTCGGCACCGAACGGTCGGGATAAAGAAGATCATCCGGGGCAACGGTTCCCGCAGAAGGTAGACCAACCCCCGGCCCGATGGCAACCATTCTTGGGAGAAGGCTCATGGCTGCGGACAAGGACGACCTCTGGGAGACCATGACCGCCCATCCGGGTTTCGGGGCGGGCAACGTCCTGGACCTGCGGCCGGCGGCGGCCTTCCGGCGGGGCCATCCCCCCGGAGCGGTGAACCTTCCCTTACCGGATAATCCGGACCGGGATGCGGTGCCTGCCCTGCTGGAAACGGCGGTTCCCTCGATCTTCCTGCCTCCCCGGCACGAGCCCCTGCTGGTCCTGGCGCTGCCGGGCCAGCATCCAGGGGAATGCGCCGCGGCTCTGGCGGCCCGGGGCAGGGAGGACGTCCTGGGCCTGGCCTTCCCGGATCCCGCCGCCGGTGGGGTTGCGCCCGGACCGCTGGCCACCGGTTCCGGCCGAGATATGTTGTGGCGTCCGGACCCCTGGCTGCTGACCCACCAGAACCTGCTGCCGCCGCCGGCCGCCGGCCCGGTCCTCGATCTGGGCTGCGGCAGCGGCAGGTCGGCGGTCTGGCTGGCCCTCAGGGGATACCGGGTGGTGGGCATCGACCGGGATCCCGAGGCCCTGGCCCTGGGCGCCAGACTGGCCGAGGCCTGCGCCGTCCGGTGCGACTTCAGGGAGGCCGACCTGCGCCGCCCGGAGGCCGTCCCCGCCGGTCCTTTCGCGGCCGTCCTCGATTTTCGCTACCTGGAGCGCGATCTTTTGGCCATCATTCCCCGCCTGCTGGTCCGGGGCGGGACGGCCCTGGTCCGGACCTTCCGGGACGCCCCGGGCTACGGGGGCCATCCCCATCCGCGGCACCGGCTGGCCCCGTACGAACTGTTGCGGGCCTTTCCCAGGCCCGGGTTCGAGGCGCTGGCCCACGAGGAGAGTTTCGACCCCGACGGCCGTCCGGCCGCGGGGATCGTCGCGCGGCGCACCCACGCGCCCCTTTGATTCGACAGGAGGCACGACGTGCAGATCGGCATCATCGGCATGAAGTTCACGGGCAAGACCACCCTGTTCAACGCGATCACGGGGGCGGGCCTGCCCACCGGGCAGGGCGGAGTGGAACCGCACCGGGCGGTCGGGCAGGTCCCCGACGCCCGCCTGGATTTCCTGACCGGCATGTTCAAGCCGAAGCGGACGGTGCATGCGGCCGTCGAATGGGTGGACATTCCCGGCTTCCAGGGCGGGGCCGGACCGGACGGGAGTCGCGAGGGAACCAGGTTCCTGGAGCACGGCCGCAAGGTCGACGCCCTGGCCCAGGTCATCCGGTGCTTCGGAGGCGGCTACGGGGAGCCCGAGCCCATGGCCGAGCTGGAATCCCTGGCCCTGGAAATGGCCCTGGCCGACCTGCAGGTCGTGGAGAACCGGCTGGAGCGGATGGCCAAGGACAAGGCCCGCATGGGCAAGGTGGCCAATCCCCTCGAGCCGCCCTGTTTCGAGCGCCTCCGGGAGCAGCTGGAGAACGACCGGCCCCTGCGCGACCTGGAATTCAACACCGACGAGCTGAAGCTCATGTCCGGCTTCTCCTTCCTGACCCTCAAGCCCCTGATCGTGGTGCTCAACCACGGCGAGGGTGACGAGCCGCCGGCCGACGTCGCCGAGGCCGCCCGCAAGGCCGGCGCCGAGGTCGTCGCCCTTTGCGCCAGCGTGGAGGAGGAACTGGCCCAGCTCGATCCCGGGGAGGCCGCCGAGTTCCTGGCCGACCTGGGCATCGCCGAGCCGGCCCTCGGGCGGATGATCCATGCCGCCTACGGAGCCCTGGACCTGCAGAGCTTCTTCACCGTCGGACCCGACGAATGCCGGGCCTGGACGGTGCGCAGGGGGGCCCTGGCGCCCGAAGCCGCCGGCGCCATCCACTCCGACCTGCAGCGCGGCTTCATCCGGGCCGAGGTCACAGCCTACGACGACCTGGTCGCCGCCGGCAGCATGCAGGCGGCCAAGGCCGCCAACAAGGTCCGGCTGGAGGGCAAGGCCTACGAGGTCCGGGACGGGGACATCATCGAGATCAGGTTCAGCGTGTGAACCGCACCGCCGGCAGCGGGGGCGGTCGGGACGGGGCCCTCCCCCCGGTCCTGCCCCTGCTTCTGCTGCTGCTGGCCGGACTGGTCTTCTGGGGCGTCTTCCAGCAGCGGGCCGGGGAGTCGGTCTTCGGCCGGGCCCCCCTCCTCGACGAGATCTACTACCTGGACCGGGCCGCCGGCCCGGTCGACGGCGGCGGCGAGCCCTTCTTCATGTCCCCCCTTTATCCCCTCATCCTGAAGCTTGTCGGCAGTCCGCCGGTGCCCGAGTCGCAGGTCTTCGCTCCCGGCGACCTGGCCCCCGTGCGCCGGCTGCAGGGGCTCATCTGGCTGGCCACCGCAGGTCTGATCGGGCTGACGGCCAGGCGGGACCTGTCGCCCCGGGTCCCCGGACCCGCGCGCCGGATCGGAGTCATGCTCCTGCCGCCGGTCCTGTTCCTGCTCTACCGCCCCGCTGCGGTCTTCGCCGCGTCGGTCATGGTGGAATCCCTGCTGGCGTTCTGCATGGCGGTCCTGCTGTGGGCCCTGCCGTCGCGGCCGGCCGGGGGAGGAAGCCGTCCCCTGGCGGCGGGCCTGGCCCTGGGGGCGGGGGCGCTGCTGCGGGGATCGTTCATCATCCTCGTGCCGGTGGCCGCCTGCCTGGCCTGGAGGGCCGGGGGTGAACCCCGGCGCCGCCTGGGGGCGGCGGCCCTGGTGATCGGGGTGGCCGCAGCGGTCCTGGCTCCCGCCGTGGTCCTCAACTCCAGGACCGTGGGCCGGCTCATGCCGCCGACGGTCAACGGGGGGGTGAACCTCTACATCGGCAACGGACCCGAGGCCAACGGATTCTACGTGGCGGTCATACCCGGGGACTGGCGGCGCGATCCCGCCGGCAGGACCTACCTGGCCGAACGCCTGGACACCGGACCCCTCTCCGCGGCCCAGGCCGACAGCATCTGGGCGGCCGAGGCCCGGCGGACCATGGCGGAGCGCCCGGGCCGCACCCTGGCCCTCTGGCTCAAGAAGGTCTGGCTGCACATCCAGGGATGGGAGATCGCCCAGCTCACTCCCCTGGACGCCTGGCCCCGCGAGGTCCCCCTCCTGCGCTGGCTGCCGGTTTCCTACGGGGTCCTGGCCGCCCTGGGTCTGGGGGCGGTCCTGGTGATGGGTCTCGGCCGCATCCCGGGACCCTGGTCCTGGACCATCCTGGCCGGCGCCCTGATCGCGGGCCAGAGCCTGTTCTTCGTGGTCTCGCGCTACCGTCTCGTCCTGGTTCCGGTCCTGGTCCTGCTGGGAGGATGGCTGGTCGCCCAGGTCCTGGTCGGCTTCAGGCGGCGGCACCTGGTTGCGCCGGTTGCGGTCCTGGCGGTGCTCCCCTGGGGGCTGGGGGACGTCTCGGCGCTCTGGAAGGCCCTGGGCAAGGCCAACGAGGCTCGTCGCTGGGCGCAGATCGGGGCGGCCGACGGCTCGATCACGAACCTGGCCCGCAGCGAGACGCTCTACGAAAACGCCCTGGAATCCGGAGGGTCGACTCCGGCGATCTGGCTGGGGCTGGCGGCGGTCCGCGGGGAGCAGGGTGACGCCGAGGGCGCCGAGGAGGCCCTTTCCAGAGGGATGGAGGCCTTCCCGGACAACACCGGCCTGGCCCGGGCCCGCATCGCCCGCCTCCTGGCGGAGGGGCGGCCGGCCGAGGCCCTGCCCCTGCTCCAGCGGGTCCTCGCCGATCATCCCCGGGACGCCGACGCCCTGCACAACCTGGCGGTCCTGCTGGCGGGTTCAGGCGATCCGGAAGGCGCCCTGGCGCGTGCCGAGGCCCTGGTCGAGGCCCATCCGGACGACCCGCGCGGCTTCCTGGACAAGGGCGTCATCCTGGCCCGGCTGGGGCGGGGACACGAGGCGGCGGAGGTGTTCGCGGAGGGCCTGCGGCGGCATCCCGGCCATCCCGACCTGACCAGGAACCTGGAACTGATCAACCGGGAAACCGACGATTCCCTGCCGAATCCGAATAATTAAAAAATTTCGCAAATATCACCGCTGGAATGGCCGCGGCGTTGCGTTGGGTATGATGTCACGTGGGAAATGCGCAAGGACCCCGACCCCAAGACCTGATGCAATACGAGGAGGACCCCGAGATGAAGATGACCAACAGGAAACCCGGATGGCTGGCCGCCGCCGCCGTCATGATCCTTCTGATCGCCGCGACGGCCGCCATGGCCCAGGGCCCAGGCAAGGGAGCCAGGGGAGCCCAGGGCGCGCGCTGCGGCCAGGAGGGGTTCGGTCCCGGCCATGGCGGGGGCTTCGGCGGGGCGTTCATGGCCGAGCGCCTGGACCTGACCGGGGAGCAGCAGACGGCCATCGACAAGATCCGCGAGGAAGGCCGCAAGGAGAACCTGGAACTGCGCAAGCAGATGATGCGGTTGCGCAACGAACTCCACGGTGAGATGCTCAAGGACGACCCCAGCGAGAAGACGGTCCTGGATCTCACGAACAGGATGGGCGAGATCCGCACCACGCTGCAGGGCAACCGGATCAAGCACCAGCTGGCCGTGCGCAAGGTCCTGACCCCGGAGCAGCGCGACCTGATGCTGCTGATGGGCGAGGGCGGTCCGCGGGGTCGCGGCGGCCGCGGCGGATCCGGTCCCGGCCACGATCGTTGCGATGGTCAGGGTCCCGGCGCCCGGTGCGACGGCGACGGACCGGGACGGCGCTCCGGCGGCCGAGGCCTGGGCCTCCAGCAGGGACAGGACGTGGACTGACAGGTTCCGGACGGGACGAAGCGACCATGACCAGGGAAGAAGCTCTTGGACCCGAAACTGGACGACGATGCCTTGATGATCCGGACGGCGCGTGGAGAGGAGGCGGCTTTCCGCCTCCTCGTCCAGCGCTGGGAACACGACGTGCTGGCCTTCCTGTCGGCCATGCTCGGATCGGCGGAGGATGCCGAGGATCTGGCCCAGGAAACCTTCGTCCGGATCTATCGCAACGCCGGCAATTATCGTCCCGAGGGCATGTTCAGAAGCTGGATGCTGCGCATCGCCGGCAACCTGGCGCGCAGCCGGCTGCGACGGCGCCGGATCATCGGCTGGATCCCCTTCGACCCGACGGACCACGACGTCGCGGACCAGGGGGCCGGCCCGGAAGCCGTGCTCCAGGCCGGCCAGACCTCCGATCTGATCCGGGGGGCGCTGGCCAGGCTGCCGGACCGGCAGCGCGAGGCGCTGGTCCTTCACCGGTTCCAGGGCATGAAGTACAAGGACATCGCCACGACCATGGGGACGACCCTGCCCGGAGTCGAATCCCTCATCCAGAGGGCGCTGGCCGCCCTGCGGGATGAACTCAGCCGAGGGGACCGAATGCCATGAAACACGTCACCGGACACCTGGCCGCCTATCTCGGCGGCGAACTGGATCAGCCGACCCGCGCCCTCGTGGATACCCACCTGGCGGAGTGCGCCGCCTGCCGCGCGGAACTGGCCTCCTTCGACCAGGTCTGGGCCATGCTCGACGTCGCCGCCGCGGCGCCGGTTTCCGCCGGTCCCGGTCTCTGGAGCGGGGTCCGGTCCCGGACGGTCGCCGTGGATCCCGCACGGGTCCCCTGGTTCTTCGGGCGAGGCCCCTGGACCCGGAGGGGATGGGCCGCGGTCGCCGTGGCCGCAGGCGTGTTCGTCGCCCTGGTCCTGCCGGGCGGCACGGGACCGGACGGAACGGGTCCGACGGTGCTCGCCTCCTCCGATTCCGCCGGGTGGCTGTCGTCGACCTGGCTGGATGACACCTCCAACCCGGGCCTGGCCGAGCAGTGGATGCTCGCCGGCCTGGACTCCGACGGGAGCGCGCCATGAACAAGGGATGGCTGCTGGTCCTCCTGGTCTCCCTGGGCCTGAACCTGGGGCTGGGATACCGCATCTGGAACGCGGAGTCCACCGGGGGGGCCCCCGGCGGTCCCCCCGGTGGACCGTCCCCCGGCGAGGTGGGCGAGGGACGCTTCACGCCCAGGAGCCAGGACCGCTGGCGCGAGATGGCGGGACGCCGGCTGCAGCATCTGACCAGGCGGTTGAACCTGGACCCGGAACAGCAGGACGCGCTGCGCGCCATCCAGGAGGAGCACGGCCGCCGTATCCAGGAGAGCCTGGCCGCGCTGGAGGAGTTCAGGATGGAACTGAGGGGTCGGATGCTGGCCGAGGACGCGGATCCGGCGGAAGTCCGCCGGGCCATCCACGCCATGGGGCGCCGGCAGGCCGTCCTCGACTCCCTCGTCACCGAGACCGTCCTGCAGGAGCTGGACGTCCTGCGTCCCGACCAGCGCATGGAATATCTCGAACTGATGCCGTTCGAGCGCGGACCGGGCCGATCGGGGCGGTTTCACCGCAACGGACCCAGGGGCGACGGGCTGGACGAGGCGGGAGGACGGGGCGGGGAATAATCCGGTTGACAGCCAAGGCCCCGATTTCTTATCTATTAAGCGAAGAGACGGTCTCATCCGGCTCGAAAACCCATGATGCGCGGCGGCTTCCCTGTGCATCCCGACAAACGCTCCCCACCCCGATCTGGTATCATCCCGCAAATGCGCTCTGATGCCGCACGTCCCGAGGGGGATTCTTCATGATGAAAGTGCGTATCATCCTGCTGGGCGGCCTCCTGGCTCTCGCCGCGCTGGCCGGATGCCGCTCGGCCCACACCACCAGCGCCATCCTGTACATCGACGAGCAGAAGTACGACAAGGCGGTGCAGGTGATCCACGAGGGTTTCCAGTTCGCCGACAACGAACCGGACGCCTATTACTACCTTGCCGAGGCGTACAGCCATCTCGCCGAGGAGGCCGTCGAGCGCGACGACTATCCCGAGGCCAAGAAGAACTACGAGCTGGCCTACGAGGCCTACCAGAAGACCCTGGATCTGGACCGCGCCAAGTGGGAGGAGGAAGTCAACGACTCCCTCAAGTACAATTACAACAACCGGTACCGCCAGGCCGGCCTGGACTGGAACGACGAGTACTTCGAGCAGGCGGAGGGCCACCTGCGCCTGGCCTATGCGGCGCTTCCCGACTCCCTGGCCCCCATCAGGAACATCGCCCGCATGAAGATGCAGATGGCCAACATGGACGCCTATCAGGAACAGCGGGAAGAACTCATGGGGGAAGCCCTCGACCTGCTGGACACCGTGCTCGAAGCCAGGCCCGAGGCCTATGAACTCCAGGCCAACAAGGCCAACGTGCTGACGGCCCTCGGCCGCAACGAGGAGGCCGGGGCCATCTACGAAAAGCTCCTGCGCGAGCACGGCGACGACACGAGCCTGCTGCTGGACATCGTCCAGCTCGCGGTCAACGACGGCGATTACGCCAAGGCCGCGGACTTCTACGTCAAGGTCGTGGACCTGAACCTGGCCGACACCGACGCCGGCAACGACGAGGACAACAAGGAGATGCTCGTGCGGGCGGGAACCTGGTACGCCATGGCGAACATCGGGCGTTACGATGATGCCATCGCGGTCCTGGACCGGGCCGCCAACCTGGAGATGATTCCCACCCAGGAAACCATGCTCCAGCGCTTGCGGACCTACTACAACTACGCTAGGCATGTGAGGCAGCAGGCCGCCGACGCCACCGACCCGGTCGAGAAGGCCGAACTGGAAGCCAAGGGCAAGGCGTTGCTGGACCGTTCGGTGGAACTCGGCGTGGCCATGACCAACAACTTCCCGCAGGTGGCCGAGGGCTTCCTCTACCTGAGCATGGCCCAGATCGACCTCGGCGATTTCGCCGCAGCCGAGCTCAACAACAAGACCTATGAGGAACTTTCCGGGGGAAGCCAGTAAGGCCTGCCCGGTGTGGCGCCCCGGGCGCCGGTCATGATCGTCTCGCTCGGGTCCGGATCCGCGGACCGGACCCGCTTCGCTCCATGGACGTTTCCGGTGAGGAATTCAATCCGGGGGTTCTCATTCTGGCGCAGTTCGTGCTAGGATAAGGTATCCAGCCAGGGCCATTGAGCCCGCGCTCGTATTAACTCAGGGGAACATTCAACCCATTCCGCCGTGGAATCCCTTCCTGGCACCGGCCCGCCTGCGCTGCGGCCGGGGCCCGTTCCCCGAAACCCATCGGACAGCCTGTCCGAGGAGAATCATGGACATCAAAGATCTGCAGGAGATGAACATCCACGAGCTCGTGGAAGTCGCCCGGGGTATGAACATCGAGGCCTTGAGCACGCTGCGCAAGTCGGAGCTCATCTTCAAGATCCTCGAGGGCCAGACGGAGAAGAACGGCCTGATCTACGCCGAGGGCGTGTTGCAGGTGCTGGCCGAGGGCTACGGCTTCCTGCGTTCGGCCAAGTACAACTACCTGCCCGGGCCGGACGACATCTACCTGTCCCCCTCCCAGATCAAGAAATTCGATCTGAAGACCGGCGACACCATCAGCGGCCAGGTGCGGCCGCCCAAGGACAACGAGCGCTACTTCGCCCTGCTCAAGGTCGAGTCGGTCAACTACCAGGATCCGGACAAGGCCAAGAAGGTCACCCTGTTCGACAACCTGACCCCCCTGTATCCCGAAGAGATGCTGAATCTCGAGCACAACCCCAAGGACATGACCACCCGGCTGATCAACCTCCTGTCGCCCATCGGCAAGGGGCAGCGCGGCCTGATCGTGTCCCCGCCGCGGGCCGGCAAGACCATCATCCTGCAGAAGATCGCCAACGCCATCACCGCCAACCATCCCGAGGTGCACCTGATCGTCCTGCTGATCGACGAGCGCCCCGAGGAGGTCACGGACATGGCCCGGTCGGTCAAGGGGGAGGTCGTCAGCTCGACCTTCGACGAGCCCGCCGAGCGCCACGTCCAGGTGGCCAACATGGTGCTGGCCAAGTCCCGCCGTCTGGTGGAGAACGGCAAGGACGTGGTGATCCTGCTGGATTCGATCACCCGCCTGGCCCGGGCCCACAACACGGTCGTGCCCCACTCGGGCAAGATCCTCTCCGGCGGCGTGGACAGCAACGCCCTGCAGAAGCCCAAGCGGTTCTTCGGCGCCGCCCGGAACATCGAGGATGGCGGCTCGCTGACCATCATCGCGACGGCCCTGATCGAGACAGGCAGCCGGATGGACGAGGTCATCTTCGAGGAGTTCAAGGGCACGGGCAACATGGAGATGGTGCTGGACCGGAAGATCGCCGACCGGCGGGTCTACCCGGCCATGGACATCTTCAAGTCGGGGACCCGCAAGGAGGACCTGCTGGTGGACCCCAAGGATCTGGCCAAGATCTGGGTCCTGCGGAAGTACCTGAGCGACTACAACCCCATCGAAGCCATGGAGTTCCTGATCGACAAGCTCACCAAGACCAAGGACAACCAGCAGTTCCTGGCCGCCATGAATACCTGACCGGAAGGGTCGGCCTGCGCAGAAATTCCTTGCCAGACGGCCCTTTCCTTATTTCTTTTTGCCCCTCGACCTGACAGAGAGCATTCGGGCCAAAGGCGTGAGGAAAATGAAAGAAAAGATCCACCCCAAGTACGTCGACTGCGAGATCACCTGTCTGTGCGGCAACGTGATCCACACCCGGTCGACCAGGGACAAGCTGAACGTCGAAATCTGCTCCAACTGCCACCCGTTCTTCACGGGCCAGCAGAAGATCGTCGATACCGCCGGGCGCGTCGAGCGCTTCCGCAAGCGGTACGAGAAGAGCACCTACGGCAAGAAGTAATCAGCTGTCGGGGACTTGCCGCCCCTGCGGGGCGGGCATAGGTGACGAATCCGAAGGGTGCCGGGTCGATATCCCGGCACCCTTTCAGTATATTGTGCTGCGGTCGGCCGCCGGACGAACCGCCGGACCGGACCCAGCAAGGAGTGCCCGATGAAGACCGTCAGCCAGCAGACCGAGCCCGCCGCGACCCGCGAGACGCGTGCGGTCTGCCCCGATTCGCTCAGCTCCGACGAAGCCAGGCAGATGGATCTGGCCGTGGGCGGCCAGGCCCTGATCGAGGGCGTGATGATGCGCAGCCCGCGCTACCTGGCCATGGCGGTGCGCACGCCGGACGGCAGGATCGTCATCCGCAAGAAGACCTTCGGCAGCGTCATCAGGAAGCTCCCGTTCCTGAACCTCCCGGTCCTGCGGGGCGGCATCCACCTCATCGAGACCATGGGGCTGGGCATCGACGCCCTGATGTTCTCCGCCGACCAGGCCGCCAGCGAGGACCGGATCGACAGCAAGCAGGGGACTTCCCTCAAGGACAAGCTGGTCATGTGGGGGACGGTGGCCTTCTCCCTGGTGCTGAGCCTCGGGCTGTTCTTCTACCTGCCCATCATCCTGACCGATCTGGTGGTCGCCGAGGGGGAGGGCAGCGTCACCTGGAACATCGTGGACGGCCTGTTCCGCGTGGCCATGTTCATCCTCTACCTCTGGGGCATCAGCCAGCTCAAGGACATGCGCCGGGTCTTCGAGTACCACGGGGCGGAACACCTGGGCATCCACGCCTTCGAGAACGGCAAGCCCCTGACTCCCGAGGGGACCCGGGGCTTCACCACCCTGCATCCCCGCTGCGGGACCAGCTTCCTGTTCTTCGTGATGCTGATCTCCATCGTGGTGTTCTCCTTCCTGGGACGTCCCGAGGACATCGGGGACCGGCTGCAGCGGCTGGCCTTCGTTCCGTTGATCGGCGGCCTGGCCTACGAGGCCATCAAGCTGTCCGGCAGGTACGGCCGGGCCTGGTTCCTCAAGCCGGTGATCTACCCGGGCCTGATGCTCCAGAAGATCACCACGAAGCAGCCCGACGACTCCCAGCTCGAGGTGTCCATGGCCGCCCTCAAGGCCGTGTTGACGCCCGAAGCCGACGACTTCAGGGAACGGATCTATTACGATCTGCCCGCGGACGCGGAGGGACCCGGATCGGCGGCGGAGCAGCCGGAGATCGCGGGAGAGACGGCGTGAAAGAGAACGTCCTGACCCTGCAGCGGACCTACGACCAGCTGAGCGCCAAGCTGTCCGATCCGGACGTCCTGAAGAACCAGGACGAGTACCAGAAGCTGACCCGCGATCACAAGCGCGTGGGCAAGCAGCTCAAGGTGGGCCGGAAGTGGCTGTCCATCGTGGAGCAGATCGACGAGAACCGCGCCCTGCTGAAGACCGAGAAGGATCCCGAGCTGGTGGCGATGATCCGCGAGGAGCTGGCGGGCCTGGAGGAGAGGCTGGAGCCGGCGACCGAGGCGCTCGAGGAGGCCCTGCTG
>Ga0180009_10003448_pt1 | contig 17980 bp, 19 predicted proteins | sample OS_PC_MetaG_FD_123537 | JGI IMG/M metagenome (GOLD analysis project Ga0180009, IMG submission 123537) | Groundwater microbial communities from the Aspo Hard Rock Laboratory (HRL) deep subsurface site, Sweden - OS_PC_MetaG | ecosystem: Environmental > Aquatic > Deep subsurface > Groundwater... | reverse complement strand
ATTCCCTTGCTTCCCTGGCCATACGCCTAGGAATGAGCCCAGCGGGGGTTGGCTATGCCGTACAAAGGGGAGAGGCCATTGCTCATGAAAAAGGTTATCAGCTTATCCAATGAGATATTTAATTACTTAAGGGCGTCCCCCTTTACACTCTGGCGTGCCCTGGACTTTAAAGTAGGCTAGAGCGAGGACCGGAAAACCTCTCGCGGCAATGGGCCTGGCTAAATACTCCGGTTTACCGCCTTCGGAGCCACCAAAAATCAGCACTCCCAATTTCTTCGGTGCACCATCCGTATAGTAGAAATCGGCGATAAACCCGTGTTCAGTGAGTTCTGTTTTCACAGGATCTCCTGCATAGCTAGCCCACGTTAATAAAATGCTATATATGACGAATACATTGCGCAAGACATTCATATTTTAGTTTTTAGTCTCCGGTACGATCGCATAAGACCTTATTTATGATACAACCTTGAACCTACCGGAACCCCGCCGTAACTCTTGGAGAGGGTATCAAAAAATGGAGGTTGGAATAAGGACTATTTCAGAAGGATTTGGTCAAGATGATCGGGGTGGATGAGGTGACCATTGCCTTGACTTACTCCCCTCAATTTCATACAATCCTACCAGGGATAAGAGAAGAATCCATTTGGGAAGCAGAAGAATTTTAATAGAAGAGGTGCCCCATGAATCAGCGCCGGCCATACCGGTCTTTCGTGAGCTATATCGATCGCAGCCGGGAGTACTATGCCGCGCAGGGCTACTCCCAGCCGTATACCTGGGCCCACCACGACGACGCCCCCTTCACCCCTCTTAAGAAGCCGCTCTCCGAGTGCCGGGTAGGGTTGGTGACGACCGCAGGCAAAATGGATGCCGAAGCCGAAGGACAGGGCCGGCGGAAAATCAGGGAATTATACGCGCTGGCGGCAAATCCGGCCCCGAGGCGCATGTTCACTGCCGACCTGTTCTGGGACAAAGGCGCAACCCACACTGACGACGTCGATAGTTTCCTACCGCTGAACCGTCTAGCCGAGTACGCTGCTGGCAGCCGAATCGAGTCGGTGTCGCCCCGCTTCTATGGGGTCCCCACCGACTACAGCCAGGGCAGGACGTCGTTGCGGGACGCCCCGCAGATCCTTGAGTGGTGCCGTGAGGATGGTGTCGACGCCATGCTCCTCTCGGCACTCTGACCGGTCTGCCACCAGACCGTGAGTCTGGTCGCCCGACACCTCGAAGAAAACGGCGTGCCTACGGTGGTATTGGGCTCGGCCCGCGACATCGTAGAGGAATGCGGCGTCGCCCGCTTCGGGTTCACCGACTTCCCGCTGGGAAACCCCTGCGGGAAGCCCTGGGACACAAAGATGCAGCGCTCGATCGTAGGAACTGCCCTTGATCTGCTTGCAAGGGCCTGGATGCCCCGCACCACGGTTCAGACGCCGTTTCGCTGGGGCAACGACGAGTGGCGCGACGCCTTCATGCGGGTCGACGACAGTAACCGCGAAGCGCTCGCCCGGGCGGGAGAAGAGCGCCGCCGCCAGCAGGCCGAAGCGAAGAAAGGTGACCGCTACCGCAATGGCAAGTCTTGAAATCCTTCAGAAATCATTGCTGGGTATTTCCCGGAGGGGACGGATAGGAAAGTTGATTGGGGAAGGAGGCCTTTCTCGGATTTTTACTGGGTCCTTCTCCATATAAAATTTCTGTCATTTCCCGAATCAGACGACGATTTTGTTTCCGAGGAGGTTTAGCTAATTCTTCTTCGAGAATCTCCTGACCTAATTGCATGATATCCTTTATGCCTGATTCGTTTCTTTTTCTTTGATTGATTACCCCTTTTGATTTTTGTTCTTTATTGGAGGTGCCGTCTTTTAAAAGCGAGGACATTAAGTTATCGGTAAAGCAGACCTTACCCTCCTTGTTTACATACTTGTAGACCTGAGCAAAAGAATCCGATCCGAAGAAAAGAAAAAAACCTACAAGAAAAATCAATACGGCCATGATCCGCCTCCTGCTTTTTTGGGCCATTCTATAATAATTGTTTTTGTCGTAACGAAGTCACCTCTCCACTTTGTTCTTGATATGCGTCCCAGTCAATATCTTCCACTTTTACGTGCAGGCCAAAACTACCGCTTTTATGCAACAAAAAAATTGTATTATCTATTTCTGTTTTTTGATATAGATACTCCCTCGTTTTAATATGTTTAAGAACATCTCCCCGCAATGTTAATAATTCTCCCGGAGCCAGTGATTCCAAATATTCAGATAACATCTTCAACCTCTATCGTAAAGCAACGAGAGGATAATGAAATATAAGTTCGGGAAACCATTGTCATTGAATAATCTGCCTATTCTCTCAGGGCAAATTTTATGCCACCAGATCATTGAAGGCAGAAAGCACCCTGGAAGGGAAAAGCTGGGGGTAAGGTTGAAATATTTTTATTGACAGTTTTTGAGTGTTTTTGGAAGTTGATCTTATTTAGTCTCTTTTCTAAATTATTAGGCGGAATTTTTATTGGTTATCGGGATGGCTTGATTTATGTTTAATTCGAAAGAAAAAAGAAGCCATTGATCATTTTTGTGCAAATTCCAAGGAAAACAATCGGTTTATGGCCATTAAATATTGGTTTATAAAAAGATAATTTTACCTCAACCATACCTATGGTAAAACAAATTTATATATGCCGCTTCCTGTACTTTTCGCAAAAAAGGGTACGGGTAGTTAACGGTTCCCTTACTCATTGCCTCTTGAAAAACCTTGGGGTCCCGGTGGGCCAGTTCGATGACCGCCCCGTTCGGTTCCCGCAAAAAGGCCAGGCGAATCCCGGGCGTTGGTTCGAACGGCTCGCCGAGAAATTCGGCTCCCTTGGCCTTCAGATCTCGATAAGCAGATTCAAAATCATCGGTCTTGATGCCGAAGTGATGGACTCCATAGTGTTCCCGGGGATCCACGGGCTCGCTGGCCGGCCCCATGTACATCAATTCCAGCATACTTTCGCCGATGCGCAGAAAGACGATGCGCTTGGAATCGGCCAGATTTCGTTTCAGAATGACCTGCGCACCAAACATGCGGCGATAGTAATCGACCGAAGCTTCGATATCCCGGCAGCGGATGGTGACATGTTCGATTGAGAAAGGCATCGGATCACTCTCCTTTAGAAATTTTTCCCTACTTCCCCATTGGTATCAATTTAGCGTTTTGAAAAGACACGCTAAATTTCATTGAAAAGTGAAAATTGCAGATTGAAAAATGCAAATTTTTCTGTAAAACCATAATCATTTTGAAATTTTCAATTTAACTTTTGCATTTGGCATTGAAGTTTAGCCAATTTTTCGAAGGGCTAAACAGTTACCCCCATTTTTTGAGAAGTTGAGTCTAGACTTTTATTTTGGACGATATTTTCGTTCGTACAGATCCGGATCGTACGGGGCTCTCCTGCCGGGACATTTTTCCCTCGGGCACAAAAGGCAGCTTTCGAAGCTCTCCTCGGTAGGAAACCATATCCCGGAGACTGACTTTATTGGTACCATGAGGAATGAATCCGTAAGTTTGATTCCGATGGAGGCCGGCCCCCCCCCGAGGAGGGCAAAGAGCTGCCGCTGCTCCGGCAAGGGCCAATCGGCCAATGATCCAGGATTCATTCTCGACATTTTCCCGGGTTGAAAATGATCGATCAGATGTTCTTTCAAGTGCTTGAGGGCAGCCCGCAGGGCCATTTCTTTGATCACATCCGCCCAATATTTTTCCAGCAGGTCATCGATTGAACTCGACCACTCCTCTAACTCTAACCCGCAGGTTGTCACGAACGGGAAGACGCGATGGGCCTTTTCCAGATTGACCCGCAGGACCCTGCTGGTAAACATAACACCTTCGACGTTTACCTGATCATCCCCTCTGGATTCAATGAAGGCCGCCTTATAGGAGGCTTTCGGCCTGCCTATAGCCTGCGCTTTATCAACCAGATGGTTCAGCCTGGCAACAAGCTCACCCCCCTTTTTTATTTTTAAGTTTTTATAAAGTTGCTCCGGGTCGATTGGGAAGGGAATGTTATCCAATACCAAGAAATCCATATTTTTCTCCTTACCGAGCGGGTTGGGCCAAACGGTTCCATGCCCGGCGCATCCCCCAGTTGGCGGGGAGAAAAACCTGGTGGCAGCGGCGGACTGGCCAAAAACGCTTGAGCATGGAAGGATAAGAGTAGAAACATTGATTGGCCCAGTCATGGCCTTCCTGGAGCTGTTCAATCGACATCCCTCTGGGTTTAAAGACCACATGGTTCATGTCATAGAGGTCCCAGTTGCGGGATATAATCCTATCTTCGCGGGTATATTGTTCGTATAGGCGCGTTCCGGGGTAGGGAGTTAAGATGGCGAAGACAGCGGCATCGATCTTGGTTTCTTCGCAAAACTCCACCACCTGAAGAAAAACAGAAAAGTCGTCTCCATCTGAACCGAAGATGAAAGACCCCTCAATGCCCATCCCCTGATCATGAATCTTTTTTACCAGATCCCTGTACCGGTCGGCCCGGTTGGCGGTTTTATGGTGGCTCTGCAGGGTCTTTTGCGAAAGGGATTCAAAGCCGATGAAGAGCCCGTAACAGCCGCTCTCCCCTGCCTTCTTGAGGAGATCATCGTCTTCAGCAATATTGATGGAAGCATGGCTAAGCCACTTGACCCGGTATTCCTTCAAAATGGAGAAAAGGTCCCGGGCATAGACGGGATTGCCGATGATGTTGTCGTCAACAAAAAAAATGAAGTTTGTCTTTTGCAGGAGGAGTTCCACTTCCTTCCGCACTTCTTCCAAAGGGCGCAGGCGACAGGTGTGGCCAAAGAAAGCGGTCACGGAACAAAAGTCGCACTGGAACGGACATCCCCTGCTGATCTGCATGGTATTGGTGAAGAAGTAAGCCCGCTTTGGCAAAAGGTTACGTCGGGGGATGGGAAGTTTTTGTAAATCTGATCGGCCTTCAGCCTGGTAGAATTTCTGTAAAGATCCTTTTTTGAAATCCTCGATGACTTGAAGCCAGACCATTTCGGCTTCCCCCAAGACTACAGCGTCGGCATGTTGTCCTGCTTCTTCAGCCATCCAGGTGGCATGAAATCCTCCCATGACTACAGGGATGGATATCCTGCGAAATTGGTCGGCGATGGCGTACCCGCGGTTGGCCAAAGGGGTAATGATGGACACCGCCACCAGATCCGGTTGATCCTGAAAATTAATTTGCTGGACATTTTCATCTTCAATCGTTACTTCCACATCTTCGGGGGTAAGGGCTGCCAGCGTAGTCAGGCTCAGGTAGGGGAAACGGAAGATAAAATGGCGCCAGAGGCTTTTTTCCGGCCACCTCGGGCAGATGATTTTAATTTTCATTTTTCATTTGGACGCAGATTTGCGCAGATAAACGCAGATAAGCATTATTAAAAAAACTTTTACCTCTTTTTTATACATGATGAAATTCATAAATAAATTAAATTAATTTGGACACAGATTTCCACAGATAACCACAGATAATTATTTTTTTGCATTTAATATCCTAATAATCTGTGTTCATCCGTGTCCCAATTAAATTTCTTTCTTGAATAACAAACCAACATTGGCCCCCCCGAAAGAGAAACCATTCAGGAGGGCGTATTGAACCGGAACTTCCCGCGGCTGGTCCATGACATGGTCCAAGTCGAACTCAGGGGTCTTCAATCCGAGGGTTGGAGGAATTCGGCCATCTCTCATTGAAAGAAGGATGGCCGCCGCCCGCAAAGCTGCCGAGCCGCAAAAATCGCCAATGTGCCCCTTAAGCGAACTTACGGGAATGGGTCGTAAGGCCTCGGCGCCAATCTTCTGGATGGCCATGGCTTCTGCCCGGTCTAGTTCCTTGGTAGAATTAGCGGCAGCGCTGATATAATCCACCTGCGCCGGAGAAACTTTAGCCTTCTTCAGGACATCTTTCATGACCCGGGTCATTTGTTCAGCCTCTACCTCATAATGCTGAATTCCTACGCATCCACCGGTGGCAGCCCAAGCGGCCAGAGAACCATAAATCTTAGCTCCCCTCCCCCGGGCATGTTCTCTTTTCTCCAGGACAAGGATGCCGGCTCCCTCCCCCAAGACTCGGCCGTTCCTCAGGCGGTCAAAGGGACGCATACCTTCCTTACGGCCCCCCTGGGGAGATAGGACTCGCACTGCGGCAAAACTGTGAAAAAGAACGGAGCTGAGTTCATCCACGCTTCCCACCAGCACGGCCTCCGCGCGGTCCTCCTGCAACAGCTGATAAGCATAAGCCAGGGCCTGCTCACCCGAGACTTCGTTATGACTGAAGGTGGTATTGGGCCCTTTGATACCATGGTAAATGGACACCTGGCTGGCGGGGGCGTTGGGAACGGTATCCGGGAAAAGACTGGGGTTGGCCCCTTCGGGGCCTTCTTTCAGCATCCCAACGAAAAATTCATCGGTCTGGGCCGTACTTCCATATCCGGTGCCGATAACCACTCCCGTCGAAGAAGCCGCCGGCAAGGAAATGGGGAAAGCTGCATCCTTCAAGGCCTCGATACTGGCGGCGACAGCCAAGCGAGAGACTCGACTCATTCGCCGGTATTTCAAGGAAGGCATGAAATCCCTGGGATTAAAATCCCGGATTTCGGCGCCAAGGTGAGACGCATAGGCTGAAGTATCAAAAGCCTGGATGGGGGCAATTCCCGTCTTGCCGCTGAGGCAACTTTTCCAGAACGATTCCTTCCCCACTCCGCAGGCGGAAATAATGCCGATACCTGTTACAACGATTTCATCCATATTAATTGATTATTTGCCACAGAGGGCACAGAGAACACAGAGAAATTATAGTTTTAAGAATAGGAACGAAGCCACAACTTCTCACTATTTATTCATGCTATGCAGTTACTTAATCATTCTCTGTGAACTCTGTACTACTAAAGTTCAATTTCTGAAAATTTTATTAAGAAATTTTTAAATTTTATCTATGTTTATCTGTGGTTATCTGTGTCCTAAATTGTCTTTTTAAAGGTTTTTCTTTATATCTCTGTGATCTCTGTGCCCTCTGTGGCTAAAGTTTTTTTGGTTGCGGCTCTGCTGGGCTGTGTTCTCTGTGGCAGAAAAATTTCTTTTCAGCTTTTCCATTTCCCAAAAACCAACGCCGTGTTATTCCCCCCAAAAGCAAAAGAGTTCGAAAGAGCTATGGCCACTGGTTTATGGCGTGCTTGGTTGGGTACATAGTCTAAGTCGCACTCCGGGTCCGGCGTTTGATAATTGATCGTCGGCGGAATTCTATCCTCATATACAGAAAGAACGGTGGCCACTGCTTCCACGGCGCCCGCCGCTCCCAGGCAATGGCCGATCATCGACTTGATCGCACTCACCGGGATTTTTCCCGCCTTTTCTTTAAAAAGTTCTTTGATGGCTTTGGTCTCGGCTAAGTCGTTGGCCGCAGTCGCCGTACCATGGGCGTTGATGGCATCTACCTCCTTGGGCTCGATGCCGCTATCCTTCAAAGCCGCCTCCATGGCCCGCAAAGCCCCTTTTCCTTCGGGGTCCGGAGCGGTCATATGATGCCCGTCGGCCGTAAGGCCATATCCTCGAACTTCGGCGTAAATTTTCGCCCCCCTCCTTCGAGCATGTTCGGCTTCTTCGATTACCAAGATGGCCGCGCCTTCCCCCAGGGAAAGGCCTTTACGATTAAGGTCAAAAGGGCGGCAGCGGTCTTGGTCCACTGAACGTAAGGCGTTAAACCCGCCAAAGGTTACTTCGGAGAGAGATTCACTTCCCCCCGCGACAGCTGCCACAACCTCTCCGGATCGGATTAAGCTAACGGCATAGCCAATGGCGGTAGCCGATGAGGAACAAGCTGTGGCAATGGTGGCTCGGGGGCCCTGAAGGTCGTATTTTTCGGCGAGGGCGTCAGTGAGGGCACAAGTGGCAAAAGGAAGTAGAAGGGAAGGTCGGGCCCGGTGCCATCCCCTCTGGAGCATCTCCCTGCGGTACTTTTCGGCTGAAAAAATTCCGCCCGCCCCGCCGCCGATGAATATGCCGATTCGGTCCCGGTCGGCGTTCTTCCAGTCCCATTGAGAGTCGGAGATGGCCTCTGCCGCGGCTTTGAGCCCCAGCTGGTCGCAACGCGACATACGCTGGAGACGCCGGTTGGAAAAGTATCGGCCAGGGTTAAACCCTTTTACCTCGGCGGCCTTTTGCGATCGGTACCGGGAGGCATCAAAGAGAGTGATTTTATCTATCCCGCAAACTCCTTCTAAAAGGTTCTGCCAAAAAGAGGGTACTTCATGGCCAATGGCGGTAATGATCCCGAGCCCAGTTACTACGGCATGGTAAAAATTCATGGCGTACTCTGTTCCCATACCCTTACAGAGGGAGGAATTTTTATCTTCAGGTCGTCATCGGTGAGGGGGGGGTTGATCTGGAGGTTTTTAAATTCCAAGTTCAGGCGATCCCCATTGGCTTCGACCATTTTGAATCTTATGATGGCCCCGGAGGTTTTGTCAATCCACAAATCCACCCTGGACAAGAACTTCCGGACTTTCTCATCTCTGGGGTGCAAACTAAAATGATGGATGTGCTCGGTCTCCAATCCGCCGTAAATAATGGCGTAATCGTCGGAGAGTTGGTGAAAAGTTTTTTGGAAAATCGCCAGGAGCGGTTCCAGGGATTGAGTCATTCTCTTATTCCGTCCTAAATAATATTTCTCAGCCTGCAGGCTGCCGGGATGATAGATCCAGATGCCCTTCCCGGAGATAGCCACTTCCATTGGTTCCGGCTCCGCATAATTCCAATGGATCAGGTCCGGGCGTTTGAATCTCACTAAACCCGAGGAGAGTAAGGGCATCTTTACGAGCGAGGTCTCCTTTTTCTGGACAAAAAGGGCGGTGATAGTTTCGATTTTCCGCTGTTGTTCATCAATGCTCCGGATGAGTCCTTTGACATCCTGGCCGCAAGCCGGTGAAAATTGGCCTGTTAATAAAAGGGCGATTGCCGCAAAAACCAATATCCTCTTACCTCTCACCTTTTACCTCTTACCTTTTCCCTATAGCCTATTACCTATCACCTATCACCTATTTTATATCCTTGCTCATCCCGAAAAGTTCCTCCAGGGTAAGAAATTCCATTCCTCGGTCGCGGAGAACACGAAGAATTTCAGGTAAAGCCTTAAGAGTCGCCGTCCGGTCTTGGTTGAGGACGGAATCGGAACCATCGTGCAGCAGAATGACTCCTCCGGGATCGGCTTTTTTCAAAATCCTCCGGGAAATGGCCAGGGGGTCTTGGCGTTGGGTATCGAAGGCCCGAACCTGCCAGCCCACCATGGACATTCCCAGTTCTTTCAGAATACCAAAAATATTGGGATTACGGAAACCCGCCGGCTGCCGGTAAAAACGGGGTCTGTAGCCGACCCATTTTTCCGCTTCCCTCTGACATTCCAGGATCTCCTGACGGAGTTTCTGCCCCGAGAGAAAATTCATCATGCGCAGGTGGTTGCAGGAATGGTTTCCGATCACATGTCCCCTTTGGGAGGCCTCAGCGGCCAGAGCCCCATGCTCTTGCAAATATTTTCCGATGACGAAAAATGTGGCTTTAGCTCGAAAGCGGTCCAGGATTTCTAAAACGCGGGGGGTATACAAAGGATGGGGCCCATCGTCAAAGGTCAGAGCGATTCCCCGTCGATCCCCCTTCCAGAGCACTTTCCCTAAAAGAGCCCCTCGCGGGTTGGCGATCTCGTTCAGGGCAAAGAGGGCAAATCCAGCAATCGAGGCAATCCAGAGACTCATAGGATTATGGAACCCGATGTCGGGCGAAGTAATCGTAGAAGGTAAACCATTGATCGGGATAGGAGCGAATAAATTTCTCCATGACGTCGGCGATGCGTTGAGCATTCACGGCCAAATCTTCGTCCCGGTTCCCGGTTCTCTGCAGGGGAAGCGGAGGTTCGGCCAGGCACAGGTATTTACTATCTTTTCCCATGAGAACGAATGTGGGAATAAGAGGCGCCTCCGAGAGGTGAGCCAAAAGCGCCGGGCCAACCGGAAAATATACCCTCTGCCCGAAAAAATTCACTGCGATTCCCTTGCCGAGCAATTCCCGGTCTCCCAGAAGAGCTACGAGTTCATTGACCTTGAGTGCCTTGAGAACAGCAAGCGAAGAGGATAGGGTATCGTTCAGGGTAATAACCTTGATCTTCTGTCCTTGGCGGAGTCGGGTGCGGTAACTATGGAGTCGAACCGCCACGTCCGGGGCCGTAATAACGTTTAGGTCATACCCCAATAACGTCAGAAAGACACCCCCCATTTCCCAGTTCCCCAGATGGGCGGTAAGAATAATCGTTCCTTGCCCCCTGGCCAGGGATTGATCAATATGCTCCTTCCCTTGAAACTCGTAAACCAGAGAGGAAAAGTTTTTTTCCCGTAAAAGGTCCATCTGCGTATAGTCAACCAGATATTTCGCGTAATGGATAAAAGTTCGCCGCACCGTTCTTCTTCGGTCAGCGGGGTTTTCCAAAATCCGGCTCAGGTTCCGGTTAACCATCTCCCGGTCTCTTTTCATGACCGCCCAATAGAAACTACCCACCAGGATAGCCAGCCAGAGCATAAACCGGCGGGGGAGGAGGTGGCTAAAAAAACCAATCAGATTTAGGTAGAAAAGGCCAAGGCGGAAAAGAAGTCGTTTATTCGACATGATGGCAAAAATATTACTTTTAATGATTCGCCCATGTCAAGGAAAATACGGGATTCGCCCTTGACAGAACCTTGCTTCCGGATTCATAATTCTTGAATAGCTTTTTCATATTTTTTTTCGAACCAGAAAACTATTATATACACTCTGGGCTTGCTCTTAAGCTCAAAGCTTCGGGGAATGCGAATGCGTGTGTTTTTAATCGCGCCGGCAGCGACTTCTTACCTCTGGCGCAAAAGGCGAGCCGCTTTTACCATGCCCCCCATGGCTCTGCCGGTTTTAGCCTCCCTCACCCCGCCGGAAGCAGACGTTCGGTTGATTGACGAGGCTGTAGAGGACGTGGACCTCAAGTTGGATGCGGACTTAGTGGGCCTGTCGGCCATGACCGCCAACGTTTCCCGGGCCTACGCCCTGGCCGATCACTTTCGCTCCCGCGGGATTCCGGTCGTAATGGGAGGAGTTCATCCCTCCAGCCTTCCGCAAGAAGCTTTGCAGCATTGTGATGCCGTGGTCGTCGGAGAAGCCGAGAACCTTTGGCCCCGGGTATTGAAAGAAGCAGCCCAAGGTCGCCTGGAAAGAATTTATAAGCAATCGGCCCCCGTTTCCTTGGAAACCCTGCCCACCCCCAGGTGGGACCTCCTCCGAGCCAACCGATATTTTATCCCCCAGACCGTTCAGGTCTCCCGGGGTTGTCCCATGGCTTGTTCATTCTGCTCGGTCAGTTCCTATTTTGGCAGATCTCACCGATCCCGGCCTATTCCTCAAGTCATAGCAGAGGTCAAAGCCTTGCCACGGAAATTATTTATCTTCGTGGACGATAACATCGCCGGAGACCCTGATACAGCCAAAGAGCTTTTTGCCGCTATGATTCCTCTGAAAAAGAAGTGGGTCGGCCAATGTTCCATATCCATCTCCGAAGACCCAGAACTCTTGGATCTGGCTACCCGCAGCGGCTGCCTCGGCTTGCTGATCGGCTTTGAATCTATTTCCCCCGCGGTCTTGCGCTCCATCGGCAAGCGGTCCAACCTGGGGCGTAAATACGAAGAGGCCATTCGCAGGATTCACGCCCGCTCGATCCACATTCAAGGCTCCTTTATCTTTGGGTTCGATGACGACACGGCGGAAGGCATTCAATCCACGGTGCAGTTTGTCAAGCAGAATCGACTTACCGGAGTGAACTATTGTCACCTGACCCCGTTCCCGGGTACCAAGCTATACGCGGATTTGCAGCAGGAGGGACGGATCCTCCACCAGGATTGGGCTAGGTACGACCGGCAGAATATTGTTTTCCGCCCCCGGCATTTTACCCCGGAGGAATTGCAGGATAAGATCTTTTGGGCTTACCACCAGACTTACAACTGGCGTTCTTTCTGGCAACGCCGCCCGTTCTCCTTTCAGCATTTCAGTCTTTATTTGGCCTTGAATTTTGGCTTCATGAAGGGAGTACGGAAGATGGAACGGGATGCGCAAAAAATCCGGCAGGAATTCCGGCCGCATTCTGGGGCTCGGGCTGGTTCTTAAGATTGCTTTTAACGAATCTTGGACTGCAATTCTTCCACGGCGAGTCGAACCGTTTCCTCGGCTACCTGGCCCAAAGGCCTGAAGATCCGCCCGCCAGTTTGGGAAATCGACCACACTACGAGGCCGGTTTTGATCGACACCAGGCGGGCGTTGAACCCGTTAGCAAATCTCCCCTCATTAGTCGACATGGTTCACCTCTTCGGTTTCCCGGCCCGCAAAACTTTTTTCTCCGAAAAAGCAGGAGATTGCGGAATCCCGGTATTCACACAGAGACTGACTTCTCCGCTCCGATCGGCGACCACCAGGTCATTCGCCCCCGGTCGGCTCCAACTGATCACCCGGGGGGAAGCATTTTCTCCAAACTTTATGGACAGTTTTTCTCCTTTGTTGTCATATTGGGGGTCTTCATTCGTCCCCTTGTTGAGAAAAATAAAAATTTCCCCGCTTCCGTTCCCCATTAACAGATCAATCTTCCCGTCTTCGTTCCAGTCAACGACACAGGGAGAAGCTTTGCCCCCAACATCTAAATCTTTGCCGGCTGCCTGCACCATCACTCCCGGCGCGAAATCGAGGGAATCTACAGAACCCGCGTTGGGGAAGAAGTGCAGGTACCCACCGCCGTTCCCTACCAGCAGGTCTATTTTCCCATCTCCGTTCCAGTCCATCACGATCTTCTCGCCGTATCCCTTCCCGGCCCACATCTTCATCACCACGGGGGCAGGCCTGGAAGGGGTGGGTGGGGCAGATACCACAGGGGCCGCAGCAGCAACTTCCAATCCAGTGGATCGGGCCAGGTTTCCTGGCGCGATCTTTGCCCCTGGTTCTTCCTTGGTGATTTCGGCCCAGGAAGTGTCCGTCTGCACAGTTTGTACCGCCATCTCCCCAAGTTTGATATCCTCACCTTTGAGCATCTTCCCGGTGACTGGATGCCGCACGGGAGCACCTTTGCGGAAGGCTAAAAAATTCATCCCTGGATCTACGCCGTGGATCTTTCCCAGGTCAATCATCGCTCGCTTGCCGGTAACCATTACTACATACCCTTCGATAGGAAAATCCTTTTTAATAGTGTCGGCCAGGGAATCCATCATCCGTTCGATCGCATCCAATCCCGGCCCCCGGATTTTTTCCGCTTTGAGAATGGAGCCATCCTCCACGTTGATCAAACGGGTATTGACATCATAAATATTGCCGAGCCGGATCACGGAACCGGTGATTATCACTTTGACTCCCAAAAGTTCCCCCACTTTGGACGCGGTTTCCTGGCTGATCATCCCGCTCATTCCCATTTGTTGTTCCTTGAGAATTTTTTGCAGTTGGGCCCGTTCCACCACGTCAAATCGCCCGGTCCTTACCAGGGAGGTGATCAACAATTCGGCCACGATCTCTCCGACTTGCCTGCCCCTGAATTCCTGTTCCCCCTTTTGCTCAAAGTCGATGACCGCAACACGGGTTTTCGCAGCCCCCCAGGAATGGAAAGGAAGGGTCAGGGAAAGGCAGAGGGCGAGCAAAATCCCGAAAATTGGACCTACGCCGGAAATTGTCTTGCGCTTCATTTCATCCCTCCTGAGAAGGAAAAATTCTCATAGAATTCCCAGGTACCCCTGAAGGACTACCAGACAAATATAAAAGGTGTCCACTACCGGCCGAAAGTTGCTCTGGGGGGCATTCCCGTTCATGTAGATATTTTTAACCGGCACGCTGCACAGGCGAACCCCCCGGCGGGCGCCCCGCAGGAGGACCTCGGTTTCAGTCTGGAAATGGCAAGTGGTTAAAACAATCTGGCGGAGTACCCTTGAAGGATACAGGCGAAACCCACACTGGGTATCTTCAAGGTGTTGCCCCAGGGCTTTGGATATGAAAAAGACTGCCGTCCGGTTGGAATAATAACGCTGGCGGGGAAATCGGTCTGCCTGAGCCATACGGGAACCGATCAGGATGGCTCCGGAATCTTGATCATGAGCACTGAGGAAGCTCGGGATATCTGCCGGATCATGTTGCCCATCCGCATCCAAGGTAAGGATGGCGTCGCATCCGTTGGAGAGAGCGTGGGCAAAACCCAGGCGAAGGGCATACCCCTTGCCGCGGTTGGAGGGGATGGTGATGAGTTCAACGCCATGGCTGCGAGCGACCTCACCGGTTTGATCGGTGGATCCGTCGTTCACCACGATCACGTGTTGAACAAATTTTTTTGTCCGGTCAATGACCTCGCCGAGGGAGCTCTCGGCGTTAAAAGCCGGAATGAGCGCATAAATGTTGCTGTTTTCCATGAAACAAACCTACCCTATCAACCTTAACCTTGACAAAATGAACGCAAGCTGTTAAACGATGCTTCAGGATGTTCAACAATCGCTCATTGACGGATTAATAATTAGATACATCTATCAGAAAAATCCCACAGGCGCAACAACAAAAATTGAGGCTGGAGATCTCTGAAAATAAAACGTTTTCCTTTCGCCGAGATCTCCTTTATCTCCCTTCGTTATGCTCTTGCACGGTGAAAAAAAATTAAGCTGGGTGGCCAATTGGTCCTATCGCCATTACCAACTTGTGCTGGGGAGCACTTTGATCCTTGCGCTGCTATCCGGATTGCTGCTCAGTCGCCTTCAGTTTCAAAGCGACGTGGTCAACCTCCTGCCATCGAATGCTCCCGCCACAAAAGCGTTTGTACAATTCCTCCAAGAGTTTGGAGCCGCCGACTCGTTGTTCATCGTCCTGGAACGGAAAAGCGGAGGGGAGGTGGAAACCTATAGCCCCTTTGTCGAAGTTTTGGCGCAACAGCTGATAGAGAGCGGAGAGTTTCGAGAAATCCAGGGCTGGCGGGGAAAAGTTATCGAGAAACCAATCGAAGAGCAGTTCCTCGGCAAGGCTCTGCTTTACCTGACCGAAGAAGAATTGAGCCAAATGGAAGGCCAGCTAACGGATGCGGCCATTGACCAGCGCATTCGGGCTTTAAAAACCCGCCTTCATTCCCCTCTCGGCTCCTGGGCATCCCAGTGGATGGTTCGTGACCCCCTGGATCTCTGGCCGCTTTTTAAAAAACACATTCCTGCGGGAAGGCCAATCGCATCCTCCGGATACTTGTTTTCGGAAGACCGGAAGATGATGCTCCTGATCGCCAAACCCAAGGGGTCGGCACCCGATGTAGGCTACGACGAAATACTGTTAGAGAAAGTGCGCTCGGCAGAGCGGGCTGCCCGGCAGGCTTTCATCAGAGAAAAAAAAATCGACCCCTCTCTCGACCTTCAGGATCTCCGGATTGGCTTAACCGGTGGATATATGCATGCCCTGGAAGACCGCCGGATGATCAAAAAAGATCTGGCTACAAACTTTTCTGTTTCCTTGACCGGTGTCGTAATCCTTTTTACTGTCGCTTTCGGGAGGCTCGTGGCCTTCTCTTACGCTTTATTTCCTCTGCTGGCCAGCCCACTCATCACTTTGGGATTCCTCTCCCCCTTCCTCGGGCGGATGAGTGAGTCGACGGGAGCTTTTGCGGCTATCATCCTGGGGCTCTCCATCGATTTTATCATCCTGCTTTACCTCCGCTACCTCGAAGAAAGAAATGGGGGGCGGAGTGTTTCCGGAGCTTTGGAGAAAAGTTTGAGTAAGACCGGCCCGGGAGTGTTTACGGGGGCCCTGACGACCACGGCAGCCTATCTTGCTCTCCTGTTTTCAGATTTTCGGGGGGTGCAAGAGCTGGGTCTTCTGACGGGCACGGGCATTTTTTTCAGTATGCTCGGGGCTTTTTTCCTTTTTCCGGCTTTGGTGGCCTGGAGGGAGAAGAGCGGTAAAAAAGAAAAACCTTTTCGGCCCGTCTCTTCTTTGGGCCTCGAACGGTTAAGTCTTTGGTCCTTGAAGCGACCTTCGCTGATTCTGGCCCTCTCTGCCGCTATGACCCTGGGCACGCTAATATTTGCTTTTAAAATAGATTTGAACAACGATCCGAAACGGCTTCGGCCCGCCGACCATGCTTCTCTCATTCTGGAAGAACGAGTTCAGGAGAAAATGGGGGAAGGGCAGGAAATGATCGTGGTTTTAGCCCAAAGCCGGAAGGCAGAGGAAGCCCTGGAAATCCAGGGTATGTTAAAGGCCCAATGCGCAAGAGCCATCGCCGCAGGGCTGCCCCTTTCCCGATATGAAAGCCTGGCCACATTCATCCCGCCTTATTCCCGCCAATCCCGGAATCTGCAATGGATCCAAGCTCGGGAGCAAGGAACCTTCAACTTCGACCGGATTGAGAGAAAATTCAGGGGGGTTCTCCAGCGAGAGGGACTTCAAGTCGAACCCTTCCAACCAGGGTTGAATACATTGCAAAAGATGCTGGCCAATCGGGAAATGTTAACTTGGGAAGTTTTTCAGCAAATTCCCCTACAAGTGCTGAGCGAAAGGTTCTTGAGAAAAAGGGGAGAGATTTTCATTTCTGCGGCTTACCTTCATGTCAGGCCGGACTTTTGGAAAAATTCCCAGGCCCAAACCTTTCTGACCGATCTTCAAGGAGTTGCTCCTCATATTCAAATTACTGGATCAAAAATAGTCCAGTGGGAGCTGGAAAATTTGATGGCCGGCGAAGCAAAAAAATTATTATTGATCGCCTTGGCCGGAGTCTTGGGCCTGATCTTTTGGGACTTCCGTTCCTGGAAGCTCACGCTGCTAAGCCTTCTCCCTGTTCTCCTGGCCTCATTATGGACCCTCGGTGGCATGGGCTTTTTCCAAATAAGCTTAAACTTCATGAACATGATCGTTTTTACTATGGTATTGGGGGTGGGGGTTGATTATGGCATCCACATTCTGCACCGAGGATCCGAAAGTGGGGCAACCGGTTTAAAAACAGGGTTGTCCCAGGTGGGTAAAGGTGTGGGGCTGGCCGCATTAACCACTTTGGTAGGTTTCGGCTCTCTCGTTCTATCGGAATACCCCGGACTCCAGTCCATGGGGGCTGTTGCCCTGATGGGCGTTGGCTTCAGCGCCCTCATTGCTCTCACGCTGCTACCGGTGCTTCTGCAAAAGCTGTTGCCAAAAAGAAGATCTTCTTGAATAATGGGGTTCAAATCGGGAAGACAATATATTCTTGCTTTAGAACTGCCGACCGGCGCAACCGACCGAAAAATGAAATCCCCCCAGCCGAACGAGAGAGGTTATAAAAAGCATCTGGCCGCATTGAAAAAGAATCCCGGCGGGTTTTATATTTTTGAGGAACCTGCGGATGAAACTGGATTCCATCCGGAAAACTTTGTTGATTATGAATGTGCTTTTGCCGCCGACCAGATCCGCCAGCTCCATCCCCGCAACCTATTAGACGTCGGATCTTACCGCCATTTTATTCTGGGGCTTCTGGCCCATTTCCCCATCACGACGATTGACGTCCGCAGCCGCCAACCGATTTGCGCGAACGAAACGATCCTTACCGGTGATGCCAAAAAAATCAATTTTCCTGATCATTCCTTTGACGTTGTCCTGTCCCTTTGCGCGCTGGAACACTTCGGCCTGAGTCGGTACGGGGATGAATTCGATTTGCATGCCGATCAAAAAGCCTTGGGGGAAATGATTCGGGTGTTAAAACCTGGAGGCCGTATGATCTTCACTACCACCATCCACCACGCCCAGCCTGCCATTGCCTTTAACGCCCATAGAATCTATACCTATGGGATGCTCCAGGCATTCTGCGACGGATTATTGAGCTTCGCAAAAGTAATGGAACATTGATCAATTTATTACGCTCCCCTCTCCCCCGAATCCGGGGGAGAGGATAAAGGTGAGGGGGTTTAAGGCAGTGTCAATGCCCGTTCCATTATT
>Ga0180009_10003447_pt1 | contig 17981 bp, 17 predicted proteins | sample OS_PC_MetaG_FD_123537 | JGI IMG/M metagenome (GOLD analysis project Ga0180009, IMG submission 123537) | Groundwater microbial communities from the Aspo Hard Rock Laboratory (HRL) deep subsurface site, Sweden - OS_PC_MetaG | ecosystem: Environmental > Aquatic > Deep subsurface > Groundwater... | reverse complement strand
GCCATCCATGGCCGTCTTCCGAGGGCGGTCGTTAGCATCGCCTTCATGGCGATGCTTAACCACTCCCAATCCGTTCAATTACATACAGGTCTCAGCTTCTGCTTAGATAAAGTGCTGAATAGTCGCAAATGATCGGCCATACTGCACCCAAAGGGTTGATCATTCAAGAAACGGACGAGTTCATCCATGGAGCTCCTGGAATCCATCCATGGCTTCCAGGGTTCTTGAAACACAATACCTTCGGGGCTGAGCGGAAATCAAACTGAATAGATACTTATTATGAATCATTATTGGTCGTCATGTTTATTTAATATAGTTCAATTTATATCCCGCCTGCACCCGTCCCTGGACAGAAAATGGTTACGGACCCGCTGCCACTGCTCCAGACCCATTCAGCCGGTCCGCCCGGGTAATCCTGTTTCTGCCGTCAGTTGCCGGTCAACCCATTCAAAAAGGGTCCATCCGGTGCTTTCCATGGATGAACGTTTGATTCTTGACAAAGAAACTAGATTCGATGGATTATAGGACATATCGACATCTTTCACCGGGCTTTAAACTTCCTTAAAATAGTATTAACCACTAAAAATCAGGCTTTCAGCGTGTAGTATTGATAAACGGTCTTTTTGCTGACGAGGGTATCCAGGTTCCAGACGGCATGCCGAGGGCGGATCAAAATCATACTGTGGCGGTCAAGCCAGTCGTTTCCGGCCTGCAGTGGAGCGTGTAACCGGTGGTTGCGAGATGACTTGTGCATGAACTGATCAATCGATCATCCAATCATAACGGAGAGGAATTATGTCAACCAGAGAAGTTGTTATTGTAGAAGGCGTGCGAACTGCTTTTGGCCGCATGGGCGGAACCCTGCGGGATATTTTCTGTTCCCGGCTGGGCGGTTTGGCCATCAAGGGTTTGCTGGACAAAACCAAGATTGCTGAGAAAGCCCATGTGGACAGCGTTTTTCTCGGCTCAGCCGCCCACTGTTCCCAAGCCATGAACCCTGCCCGCTGGGCATTGCTGGATGCCGGTCTTGGATATGAGACCTCCGCTTCCTATATTGAGATGCAGTGCGGGTCTGCCATCGATTCCATCAACCATGCCGCCTGGAAGATTCTCGCCAATCAGGCCGACATCATTATCGCCGGTGGGATGGAGTCGTACAGCCAGATACCCATCAAGTTCTCCATGTCCACCCCGCCCTATAAGCTGATTCCACCGATGCCAATAAAGGGGACGCTCTCACCGGTTGCAGAGGAGTGTATCGGTATGGGGTTGACCGCTGAAAACCTGCAGGTGATGTACAATATCCCGAGGGAAGCTTCGGATGAATTTGCCTACAACAGCCAGATGCGGGCCAAGGCTGCCATGGAAGCCGGGTATTTCGACGACGAGATTATTCCGGTCACCATTCCCGCCACCCGGAAAACACCGGCCTATGAATTCAAGGTAGATGAGCATCCGCGACCTGAATCCACCCTGGAAGGCATGGCCAAATTGAAACCCGTCTTCAAGGAAGGGGGTACGGTCACAGCCGGAAACTCATCCGGGCAGAATGACGGTGCAGCCTTTGTCTTGATGATGAGTGCTGAAAAAGCCAAGGAACTGGGGTTTACCCCGATGGCCAAATGGCTGGCCGGTGCGGACTATGGCTGCGACCCCAAGATCATGGGCATCGGGCCTGCCTATGCGATGCCCCAGGCCATCGTGCGAGCCGGGCTGAAGCTCTCCGATATGGATGTCATGGAGTGTAACGAAGCCTTTGCTGTCCAGAACCTGGCGGTGATCAAGGAGATCGAGAAGCAGATGGGCGGCACGGTTGACAGGGAGAAGTGGAATCCCATGGGCGGTGCCATTGCCTTCGGTCACCCCAACGGCGCTTCCGGAGCCCGGATCTGTATGTTTGCCATGCGGGACATGATCCGCAAAGGCGGTCGCTATGGCGTATTCGGCTCCTGCTGCGGTGGCGGGCTGGGTGTGGCTACCGTTATCGAGAACCTTCAGCTGTAAGCAGACTGTCACGTGTCTCCGTCATGAAACGATGCCGGAGACCGTCCCAGGGTCTGTTTCAGTATCCCGCGGCCGGCTCTGCGTTGCGATCCGGCCTTTTTCTGTTTCAGGCTGTCTACTCCCCCGCGGATTCCCCGTCCCCCGGCGTGAGACCGGATACAGAAGTCGATGCCTGCGGGTCATCAATCAATCGGGAATAGTTCCTGAATTCGGCCATGGAAATCTTCTGGTAAATATAGTACAAAAACAGCCCCATCACCTCTGAAAACTGGGCGGCCTTTTCCATAAAATCATCCAGTGACATCTCTCTGCTTTTTTTCACGACCAGCGCCTGGGTGTCCCGGTGCAGATATTTCGCTACAAATTCAAAGGATTGTTTCAGGTTGCCGGGATCGGTACCGTCTTTGGGACCGAAACCCAGACGATCCATGGTGGTGATCAGCTTTCCCAGGGTAATATCAAGGCTGCTGTACGTAACCTTGCCGCCTTCTTCCTGGGGTGTAATGATGCCCCAGTCGATCATCCGCTGCAACCATCGTTCACCCAGTCCGGTGGCCTTGAGGTAGGCATCGGTGCCTTCCAGGTTCTTCTCATCCAGCAACCGATCGATGGGTCGGAAATGCTCTGTCATGATGCGCAGGGATGCCTGCTGGTCGGGGGTTGCCCGGCGGTTTTTTTTCATGACCCTGCGGATCACCGAGAGCGGCAGGTAGTGATTGTCCTGCAGGGCTTTAATGGTCTGTATCTGGTCCACATACTCCTCACCATACTGGGCCACATTTCGACCGGTCTTCCGGGGCTTCCGCAGGAGTCCCTCGCGGATATAGTAGTGAATCGTTTCCTTCGAGACACCGGTTTTTTTAACGAGTTCGCTGATTTTCATAGGGGGATCTGGGGCAATGAATCGGAAAATGAATGCTCTGCCTGCTTCCGGCTTCCGTTACAGGAGATCACCAAAAACATATCTGGTTGTGATCATAACCACTTCAAGCGGTTATTTATTCAGAAAAACGCATGAATCCATCCTTGGAGCTTCTGGAATCCATCCCTGGCTTCCAAGGTTTTCTGAACAAACAACCTCTTTCCGCTTACAGGTACCCACACATATTTGGTGCAACCGATCACCGGAATGGGTTGACATCGATCGTTAATTCACACTATACAAAAAATTGCGGTCTGTGAACCGGTGAACGATGATTTATTGAGCACAGAAAACCGAGTCCTTTGGACAGGGTCAAGTTCTATTGGCTAAGCCGCGAGCTTTGCTTGATCGTAAGGGTAAGAGTAAGGGGATGAGTAAGGGGATGAGTAAGGGTGGGGGTATTCCGGTGGCTCTGCCCCGGGCTTTTCAGACAAGGGTATCAGGACGCGCCCGGGATACGCGGACGGTGTCTGAGCGATGGCACACCAGCCCGCCGGCTGCCGGTCAACCGGATTCGAAACCGGTGCCGGCTATTGAGTCGGTTTTGGTGTCTGCAGGCATTGCGAAGGTCTTTCTTCCAGCGCCTGTGCAAACCTTGTGTATATCCGGGCGCTGTTGCCGGGGTCAGGGGGGTGACACAACAGGCATTGACCGACACGCAGAACCTGCTGCTGCTCGACCCGGTTGAAGGGGCGGGAGCCTGTGCGGGTGGCCGTGTCGCGGGTTTTCGTTTCCAGAAAGGAGGTCCACGCATCACGGGGAAGGCCGTCTGCAGGATGACGCCGGCTTTCAGGGGTGAACTGTATCGGGATCTCTCCCGTCCTGTCGGTGACGGTACCGTATTCAATCCGGCCTTCCCCCAGGCCCAGCACCCGGGGATCCTGGTGACAGGACTGGCAGGACCGGCTCTCCAATTGCACCGTGTGTGAAAAAGTGGGCGCAAACATGCGTCTGAAGACCTGGTAACGATCCGGATCCTTTTCGGGTGGGGCGTTGCTGTCCGGACGGTTGTCACTGATTCCGCCGATGGTGAGGATCATCCCTGGGATAAAGGTATCCACGACCTCCCGCTTGAGTCGTTTGTCCATGCGGACGCCCATGACCGGTGGCAGTGCCAGAAATTCCTCCTTGTATTCCCGCCACACCCCCTGGACCTTCTCACCGGTATAGTGATCCTTTCGCTGTTTGTCCGGCAGGTACTGGGTATGACATTCAATACAGGTTGGGGCCCACCGGGTGTGGCAGGTTTGGCAGGTCAACCGGTCGTGTTCAGGGATAGCGGTGCAGGCTGCGGCCGGGGTCTTCAGTTCCCTGGGTTGTTGATCCAGTTTTCCCTGAAACCGGACGGCACCATCCGGCCCACGGGTCAGATTGATGAGCGGTCTGCCGGTTCTATCGGAGGCCAGGTATTCAGTGCTTTTTCGATTTTCCACGTTCCGCAACTGCAGAATCTTGATGGAATCTGCATCGAGGTCACCGTAGGTGACGAAGCGGCCTTGATCCTGGCGATGGCAGTCGATACAGGCGATCTCCACCTGCTCACCCTGGTGATTGTAGCCGGTTCCGTCTCCCATGGCATCCCGGGCAGAATGGCAGTCCAGGCAGAGCATTCCCTTTTCATGATGCACATCGGCCCCTTGAAAGGTCAGAACCCGGCGATCCTGCAAAATGCGGAATTTTTCCAGCTGTTTGGCTTCTTTTGGTTTGAGCAGGGTTTCATGCCAGCCTTCATAGTTGAGCGAGATTCTGGCAGAACGGCTGTGACAGCCGAAGCAACGCTCGTTACCGACCTTGATGTTCAGGGCCGGATGCAGCCGGGGCAGTTCCCTGGATTGATGATAGTCTGCCATCTGCTGCCTGGCTTCGGCGCTGTAATCAATATGACAGGCGGTACAGCCGCCTCCCCTGGATTTCTCGTCTATGGCGGCCGACACTGTCTTGGGGAACCCCAGGTGGCAGGTGACACACAGCTGTCTGAGATGGGTGTCCGCCGCTGAGGAAGAGAGATGGGAAAGATGACCGGGTCCGTCCGGTGACTGGGTTTCACCGAAAACATACCGGTTGACGGAAACCATGCCTTGTCCGGTGGCCATCAACGAGCCCGTGACTTTTACAGCCAGATCCCGGTGACAGTCACTCTGCCCACAGGTGGCCATGACCGTCTCCATATTTCCGGGGACTTTTACCACCCCCTGATGGGCCATTTCCTTGTCTGCTGACAGCGGATTCCCCTGATGACAGGACGAGCAGCCAATAGCCAGGGGGTCATGGGAGGGCGACAGCCCGGTCATCTCCTGATGGCATAAAAAACACCCTTCCCGGTGTCCCATGACCACGGGAATATCCTTCTCCTGCAAAGGTTGTGGCCCTTCTTCCCGGTAAAAATGAGCGATGGTCAACATCAAACCCGCCAACCCGATAACCAGGGCCGGCAGGATCCATTTTTTTGGCAGTGCTTGATTATCCGGTCTCATCGGTTCTTCGTCCCATGCGGCCCGTTTCCGAAACCGTTAAAAGAAAAGGGAGTTCCAGTTTGCGTCCCGGAAGCCCCAGTTGTTGATGGTCAGGACCCCGTAAACAACCAGCAGGACAAAGAGCCCCTTCTTTGTCCATCCCGACCCGGCACCCTTCATCCAGCGAAGCAGCAGAAAGATCAGCAGACCGCCGGTCAGCAGCACCATGACAACCAGGGGATTGGGAATCCAGTGCAAAAGTTCCTGTAACCCCATGAAATACCAGGGGCCCCTGATTTTCGCAGCCCCTGAAAGCTGCAGACCCTGCGGAATCAGAACCGCCAGCATGGCGGAGACCCCCAGCAGGTATACATAGGAAAGCAGTTCGGGCCAGGCACGGCGCATGTGTTCAATGATGACGATCCCGATAAACAGGGTGGTGGTAATCAGGTGGTGGATATAGATCAGCTTGAGACTGTCGGCATTTCCCAGCACAGCGATCCTCAGCTCGGTTCCCACCATGGGGATGATCTCCAGCAGACCGCTCAGAATCTGGCGGGCCATCCGGCCCTCCACATCCGCCTTGAGAATAAATCCGGAGACCATGACAAAGAACGCGAAGAGCAGGGCCAGCACCAGTCTCAGCCAGAGCCCTTCTTTCAGACCCCTTTCGCTGTTCTTTGAGAGGTGCTCAATAACATGGATCAGGGTAAACAGCAGGAACGCCTGCCCACTCCAATAGTGCAGGGAACGGAAAAACACAGCGCTCTGACTGGTCAGGAGTATCAGCTGCAGCGAGTCGGATGCCCGCTCAACATCATAGGCAATTGACAGGGGTATACCACTGACCACGGCAATGATGAACGCCGCAAAAGCAAGGTTGCCGAAGGTCGAACATCTCAGATTCCAGAAATTAAATATCGATCCAGGCATGAAACGCTCTCAGTTGGGCAGGAAAACGGTGTATTGCCGTCTGGCTGCATCCGCGGCAAAAGACAGTTCAGTCAGATCCCTGACCGCCGGGCCTTCCAGCACCTTCCCTGCCATGGAGAACTGGGAACCGTGGCAGGGGCAGATCAACCGTTCATTCTCAAACCGGTTGATCTGACACCCCAGGTGCGGGCAGCGGGCAGCGAAAAAAACAGTCTTGTCCTTTTCCCGCCATGCAATAATATCCGTGTGAAAGGATATCCCTTCGGGCAGATCCATGGTCAGGACCTGTTGCTTCTGAGTCCCGGTACCGGGACGGGTCCGGCTGACATCATAAAAGAGTTTCAGCGGATAGACTGACAACAGGATCGCCGTTATTTTGAGGAAGCTTTTTCTGGTCAACAGAACGGGTTTCAGGGTGTGGTTCATTTCCTTCCAGGTTTAGACGGAGTTCATGACCGGCACGACATCAGCGAGCGCCGATCCGAGTCGCTATCTTGCCATATTGCAACAGGGATTGCAAACCGGGTGGATCCAGCGGGTGCACCAAAAACATGTAGGGTTGTGATCATAACCGCTTCAAGATGTTATTGATTCAGAAAAACGCATGCATCCCTCCCTGGCGCTCCTGGAATCCATCCCTGGCTTCCAAGGTTTTCTGAACAAACAACCTCTTTCCGCTGACCGGTACCCACACATATTGGGTGTACCCGATCCCGTCCCCTGCCCGGGCGGACAACAGGTAACCGTTCTTGATACGGGGATTGGACGGAAAAACCCCCGGCCATGCATCGAAAACCGTAAGCCGGGGATTTCCCTGGGGGCTGGCAGGCACCGCGCGTTCACGGTGCCTGTGCCTGGGCGGAGTCTAGCCTCTGGGGGTGACTTTGAGCTTGCCGCTCGGATCAAAAGCGATCTTCGCATCCAGGAACTGCGCGTTGTAACCGTTCTCCTTCAGCGTCTGGTAGGCCATGGAGGCCCGGACCCCGGTTTTACAGTGGATGACAATCTTCTTGTCCTTGGGAATCTCACTCAGACGGGCAGGGACATCCTGGGTGGGGATGTGCAGGGCGCCTTTGATGGCGCCTTCTTTGGTTTCACCCTCGTCCCGGACATCCAGGATGAGGGTGTTTGCCGGCAGGGCGGCTGCAATGGCCTTGAACTGCTTGATCGCGATGGAACCGGGTACCGGCTTGGGCACATAGACAATTTTTTTGCCGGCGCTGCCGGTGGTCATCGTAATCCCGGCTGTCTGCCAGGTCTTGAGACTGCCATCCAGAATGGCGGCGTTTTTGTAGCCCCATCCGCGGATGGTCTTAAACGCTGCGACAGCATCCTGCTGACTGTCTGAGTAGATAATAATCGGCGCCGATTTGACGGACGGGAATTTGCCTTTGGCCCCTTTTTCGGTCAACTCAGCGGGGGAATAGGCTACAGCGCCTTCGATATGACCCTTTTCGACTTTGTCAGGAGTTCTGACATCCACCAGTACCAGTGGGAATTTCTCGGCCTTAGACTGGCTGACATATTTGGGTGAGGTGTAAACAACATTTTTTCCTTTTTTCCAGACGGGAAGTCCACCAATGAATACTCTGATATTCTTATAACCAAGCTTTTCTGCCTTACTGGCAGAAGATGGGCTCAGCCGTCAGGTAGGCCCTCCGCAATAGAAGATGAGCAGTTTGTCCTTGTCCTGGGGGAGTTTTCCGATATTCTTATCAAACTGGCCGTCATAATTGGAAACGGCACCCTGGATATGACCTGCCAGAAACAGTTTCCCGGGTCGGGCGTCAAACAGTTCGTAGTTGCCTTTCTCGGGTCCCATGGCTGCCAGTTTTTCCATCTCCTTGACATCCAGGATCCAGGCCGGTGGAATCGTGGCCGGCTGTTTGGAAGAAACCGCCGTTGCCATCAGGATGTTGCCCTTCTGGACAAAGTCAACCAGGACTTCATGGTCGGCCGGAATCTTGGTAATGGACTTGGCTCCATCGACTTTCGTGTTCTCATCGAAATTCACCAGCCAGGCACCATTTCCGACAAACACTTTCATTGTCTTCGCTTTTCTGGATTTGGCTTCCAGCCTGCCCCGAATCTGGTTGGCTTCCACTTCGTGGCACTGGGCACAAGGCTTCAGCATTCTCGGTTTCTGGGCATCAGCCAGCACAGGCGACCCCACAAACCCCACTGAAGCCATGAACAACGATAACATCAGTAATTTAAAACGTTTTCTCATTCTTTCCCCTCCGTAGTGTCTTTAAAAAAGATCGAAGTTATAAAATCAGTCTCATAAAACAATGGCAAACAAACGGCTGACCCCCTGGCACGGGTTCCTGGTCCATCAATCGGCAGTGACCCGGTCATTTTCCAGACACCCGTAAATCGCTTACGTCTCCTGGTGTTGGATAAGATCCTGTTGTTCCGTTACTGCATAGCTGCAATGGGCATACCAAACCAATAGCCGTCTAATCTGGTTTTTATATAACTGATATTTTTTACTATATCAGCTACAAACAGTCTCCGGAGTGGATCCCGTCGCAGCGGTTTTACACATGTTTATTAACAGGTGTTTAATCCGGAGTTAACACCTGTTGACGACTTCAGCCATGTTCCAAGCCGTGACCATCCCCGGTAAGATTTCCGGGATCAGAACCGGAGACCATCCCGCAGGCTTCGAAACTCAATCGGAAGCCATAACCACCGATAAAAAGAAATTTTCCAGGCCTGCAAGGTGTCTGCTGGAAGCGACTTGGAATATATGGGGCACAACGAAACATGAGAATGGCAAAATCGGGGGACATGTACTTCGTTACGTGTACCCTGATTTTGCTATTCTCATACAGACACCCATGACCAGCAGGTCACAACAAAGGATGAAAAATAGCGATGCCTTCCCATGCCTGTCATAAAGCTGTTTCAATTGCGGATTCGTTTCAAGATGATCTAAGGCGCATGTCGCTCTTCGAAGCTGCAAGTTTCGCTTCTCACCCCAACTCGCTTCGCTCAGACAGGCGGGGTTTCTGTCGCTCCATGTCGCCAGGATCATCTAAGAAACTGCTCCACACAATTCAAACAGCTCTATGACAGTCACTCAGCCCAGCTTGTTTTCCTCCGTGATCTCTGTGTCTCTGTGGTGAGTTTTTTCATACAAACGGTGCTGTTCGGAACGTGAATCACAAAAAGGGAACAGGGGTCTGCTGGATGGGATGAAGCGGAGGTGTCAATGGGACGGCGGTGGGGTGGAACGGATAACCCGATCCATGGATCGAATCCGGTTATCCGTGATTGTCGGCAACCGCTTTTATTTGCTGCGATGATACTTGTAGACGCGATGAAAACCGGTCAGCATCACTTCAAAATGCTGCTTGACGGTGTCCCCGGTCGTTGCCAGATACAGGTGCCCGAGGAGAAAGGCCAGTATACCGAAGGCACTGATCAGATGCAGGTAGAAGACATATTTAATATTTTCCTGCCCACCCATCCAGTTGATCAGAAACGACATGGTATCCGGTCGCATCATGATCAGACCGGTGATCAGAATGACGGGCATCAGCCCGAACATGACACTGAAATAGGCCGGTTTTTGAAGCGGGTTCAACCGATGCTCCTTCACCATGTGGTATGGGTGTTCTTCCTGCTTGAAGATGCCGATGGCATAGAATTTTCCCTGTTTGATCAGCCCTTCTGTGAACTCCCAGGCGGCCGGAATAAACTGTTTCACATCCCGGGTCAGGATCTCGTAGACAAGAAAAAACAGGTACTCAACCACCAGGAGGTACCCCAGCCAGTGATGGACCTGGCCGTAGGTATGCCCAGCCCCGGCATAGTGCATCTGAAATCCTGAATACAAAAGTCCCAGAATCGTAAAGGCATTAAGCCAGTGCCAGAGACGTGAAAAAAGGCTGTAAATGTATTCCTGCCCAACCTCCTCCAGTTTTTTGGGACGTCTGCGATTGGCCACAATCCTTCCCAGGCCGTGCATCATGGCGAAACCAATAGCTCCCAGGGATGCCAGGATACCGAAAATCTCGATCGCTGGATGGGTGGTCGACCCGATCACATAGTTATAGGGCCTGTCCAGATCTGAAATATCCTTGACCGCATAGACGTCGGCCCTGCTTCCTCTGGTTTCCATGTAAGGCACGCCAGTCTCTGCGCCAGCGGAAACACTGGCTGTCCAGAAGACTAGGGACACCGCGGCTGCCAGCAGGAGATAAAGGAGATACGCGATCAGATGTCTGCGAACGGTTCTGGTTTTCATTTAACACCCCTCCTCTTCTTCCTCTTCGTCTTCTCCGAGTTCGACCTCTTCCTCTTCCTCTTCGACGATATTTTTGACCCCGGCCAGCAGCCATTTCTGCCCTTTCTTCTTCAACAAGGGATCATTCCCGGCCAGGAAATAGGCCATCGCTTTAATTTCCGGTTGAACAGCCTGATCATCCCCACTCAGACCCGGGTTCAGAATATTTGCAGCGAAGCCATTGAACCCGCCATCCAGATAGCGGACATCATAGCCGTAGTGACGCAATTGGGCAGCGGCTTCCAGGCCATCATCGCTCTGGCTGCCATAGACAATAACCGGCATCTGCAGATTGTCAAAGGTCTTTCTGATCCAGGCAACATCACCCAGATTGCTCCTGTCATAACATTTCAGGAGATGGATCATCTTTTTCTGATCGGTACACGCCTGGGCGTCCAGGAAACCGGCCACCTCAAAATCACGCTTTCCTTCAGCCATCCAGCCAGCGAGTTGTTCACTGGTGACTGGATTGCGCTGCAGCTGCTGCTGATAAACCGTCAGGTCCGGCTGTACCAGCGGATTACTGCCACTGGCAATGCTGAATGCTGCCAGGAGCAGCCCCAGAGCGACACTGACGATAATAAACATGCGGGGTATGGCGATATTCGCTTTTGTTTGCATGGGTTTCTCACTCTTGATATATATTCAATAAACGTCTGACACCGATGGTTCAGCCGACGGGTTTGGAAAACTATTTCTTCGGGTAAAGACGACCTTCGAATTTCCCCAGCAGGTAAAAGGTTGCAAAAGCAATGATCACCACCAGCAGTACAACCAACCCGTAGGGTAACCCCAGTAGACTGTTCAGCATCATCTTCCCATCGCTTTTCGACAGCAGGGGTTCAAAAATCCAGGAAAAGGTTTCGGCATAAATCAGAACGCCGACAAAAAATCCTGCAATAAAAATCCAGGCATCAATCTTCTTTGCTGCACCTGCAACAATTGATGTGCCCGGTCAGTAACCACCTATGACCATCCCCGCCCCCAGGAGGAGACCGCCGATGATCTGGCCCGAGAGATTCAGCCCGGCGAGTTGAACCAGACTGAGATCCAGCAGCCCCAGGTAGTAAAACAGAAAGGTCAGCATCATGGCGGTTACTACCGCGGAAAACATGATTCGCATGACGGCCCAATCCTCACCATAGAACATGGCGGCAATCTTGCGGGAGTTACCCATGCCGACACTTTGCAGGATATAGCCAAAAGCGAATCCGATCAGGATGCCGATGACAATCATCCCCGGATAGCTAATAAATCCCAGTTTAAACAATGGTGCTACCATTTTATCTCCAATGTCTCATATGTATGTTTGTATGTTGAATTCTTACAGCCATTCCCGGCGGACAAAAAAAGCCACGGTCAATCCCGCGACAAAAACCGAAATAAAAAACACCCAGCCGGCAACGGCCATCACAGAGGCTCCTGTCAATGCCAGACCACTGGTGCACCCACCAGCCAGGCGGGCTCCCGTGGCAACCAGGATTCCACCGAAAAAAGCGGTCAGGGCTCTTCGTTTATTGGTTGTGTGATCGCCTTTCAGCATGATGGCGTTCATTCTTTTTCCCCGAATCCCAGCCACCAGACCCCCGGCAAAAATCCCGAGCAGCATGTATACCAGCCAGTTATCCAGGGGATGGATCGAGCCGCCGAGGTAACGGCCGAAATAGTCGATCGTTGCCGTGTAGTCCGGGGCGACTGAATCCATACTGAAAGCCAGCAGGCGGGTCAGGGCCCCGGATCCGCCGAGTCCTTTCCCGATCAGAAAGAAAGACAGAAACAGAATCGTCCCGATACCGATACCACCGATATAGGGATTCAGATATGGTTTTTCACCTTTTGGTGCATCGATCATGGTCTATCCTTGAAATGTGTCACCGGCAGCAACCCATCAGGGATAATGTCCCCCTGTTGGATCCTGGATGACATGTTTTTTTATATTTAACTGGCTTTAACGGCCTTTTTTTCAACCGGAAGCAGAAAATAGTATTTGGGCTTGGTTCGCTTGTCCTCTCGCTGCACTTTATACTGCCGTGTTTTCAGCAGACGGGATATTTCACTGCCGGAATCCGACAAATCCCCGAAGACCAGGGAACCGGTGGGACAAACCTCGACACAGGCCGGTTGACGATCCGTTCCCAGACGATGCTCACAGAAGGTACACTTATCCACGGTATTGCCCGGTGCCAGATAACGGGCGCCATACGGGCAACCCGAGATACACTGGCGGCATCCTACGCAGAGATCGTTATCCACCATCACAATCCCGTCCTTGACGAAACTGGCCTGGGTCGGACAGACAGACACACAGGGGGCAGATTTACAGTGCTGACACCGATTGGAGAACAGTTCCAGCTTCAATCCACCAGCATCTTCGGTCAATACTTCTTCAGTCCATGTCCTGGCATGTCCGTCCGGCACCTTGTTCTCCATTTTACAGGCCAGGACGCAGGCATCACAAGCAACACAGGTGGTTAAGTCAATACTCATTCCATATCTTGCCATTATTTCCTCACTAGACAAATGTCACAAAATTTACTTGAGAACCGGTGGATCCCATAATGGGGTCGAGTTCGTATTCCGATAGCAGTCCGTTGTCATCGGCTCCGACCTTATAGGACCTGGTTAATCGTTGATCGCTGCGGCCGAATCCATGGGCCATGTAGACACAGTCCTGGCGGATCCGCTTGGTTACCCGGACCTTGACCGGATTGCTTTTGACACCCTGCCCGTTTTTAAGCACAACGGGCTGTCCATCTTTCAGGCCATAAATCCTGGCAATGTCGGTGTTGACCCAGACCGCGTTCTCCGGAAAGAGTTCCAGCAGCATGGCGTTATTGGACGTCCTGGAAAAGGTATGCTGGGGCGTCCTGCCGTAAAGCAGCCGAAAATAGTTGTCCGGGGGTTGTGGATGATGTATGAACTGGGGCATGGGGTCGAAGCCCGCTTTTGCCAGGGTTTTTGAAAAGAGCTCGACCTTTCCAGAGGGCGTTCTGAATTTCATCTCCGGCTGTTCGAAGGCCTTTTTCAATACCCCCCCCTTCTGGTTAATATCCTTGATGGACGAACCCATCTGTTTCAACTGGTAGTCGATAACCTCACTGAAATTCACATAGTTAAAATGTTCGCCCAGACCCAGTCGTTCAGCCAGCTGCTTGGCAATCCACCAGCTCGGCTTGCTCTGATAGAGGGGTTTGACAACCGGCTGCCGGATGGAGACAAAGGGCTCCCGCCATTCGGGGGCATTCATGACATCGTAACGCTCCAGGTAGGTCGTATCGGGCAGCACGATATCCGCATAACCGGTGATTTCAGCCGGCATGGTTTCGACCACCACCATCAGGTCCAGGTGCTGCACCGCCTCGGCGATCAGGTCCGGGTTGGGGACAGCACGGACCAGGTTGGTACTGTAGACCAGCCACCCTTTCACCGGGGCATTCTGTGTGGCGCCCTTGAATCTGCCCGGGATGGTGGCATCGATAATATCCTGAACCGGGGTGCTGGTCCCCAGAGGATACTTTTCCTTGTCTTCGATCGCATGTTTTGCTTTGACATGTGACTCCGGGTATGGAAATCCGGGAACCTTGATCCGGTCGCCCAGGAAAATACCGCTCTCTGAACCCCATGCGCCCAGCAGGGCGTTGATGATGGCCATGGCCCGGGCCCGCTGGGTATCATCGCCATACCACGCAAACCGTCTGCCCGGAAACAGGAGTGAATGGGGGATGGCGGCACCCAGTTCGCGGGCTGTCTGGCGAATATCCCTGGCTTTGAGACCGGTATACGGGGCGGCCCATTCCGGGGTCGTTTTTTCCACATGCGCTTTCAGTTCATCAAAGCCGGTCGCATAGGTCTCAATAAATTCACGGTTATACAGTTCCTCATAGATCAGGACATGCGTCCAGGCCAGCAACAGCGCAATGTCTGTTCCCGGGCGGATTGGCAGCCAGTGTTTTGCCTTGCTGGCCGCGGTTGAGAATCTCGGATCCACCACGATATGACTGGCACCGTTACGAAGTCCGGTGGTGTAATCCTGCACTGTCACATTGTGCATGTTCTCACCCAGATGGCCGCCAATAAAGGCAACGACCTGGGCCTTGTCCAGGGCGACACGCTCAACACCGCCCGGCCCCTTGCCGAATGTCAGGGACCAGCCCAGATCCCGGGCGCCGCGACATTGTGCATAGGAGGGATGACCTTCGGTCTCCGAACCGATGGCATGCCACAGCCTCTCGAATGGATCTGCTCCCTTGCCGTGCTTGAGCAGCGCCATGGATTCCGGTCCATGGGCGGCCATGATGGACTTCATTTTCCCGGCGACATGGTCCAGCGCTTCCTGCCAGCTGACGGCCTTGAACTGATTGTCGGAGGTTCGCATCAGTGGTGTTTTGAGGCGATCCGGGTCGTACAGCTGGCCCAGTCCACCGGTCCCCCTGGGGCATAATTTCCCGCGGGAAATCGGATGGGCCGGATTACCCTCAATCTTGATCGCACGGCCGTTTTTAACCGTCACATTAATCCCACATCCCATGAAACAGACATCACAATAGGAGGGAATCACCCATTCACCCCGGGTGTCGTTTTTGTCAGCATCCGCATCGCTGTTTGCGCTTCTGGCACTGCCGGACATCAACGCAGATGCGCCGGCGACCGCAGCACCACCCAGAATCGCGGATTTGGTTAAATCGATAAACTTTCTTCTTGTAATCGTTGCCATCTGTTTTCCTAATAAATTTCAGAAAATTATGTCTTGACTAAACAGTTGTAAACAGGATGTGCACGGGAACAGGATCCTCCTGTTCCATCAATATTCGAACGGCTTGAACCGGGCGTTCTGAAGGTTGCTGTTGACAGCCACGGCCCGATCCACAATCTGATAAAACCGAATTCCTCATGGGTTCAACCTCTATTTAACGATGTTCAGCTGTTTAATCTGTTAAGTTGCAATAGGTGTACCTTTTATAAAATAAGACCTTCCGCACATTTAATATGCTGTTATTTTAGTATAAATATCTTTTAACGGTGGATTCCCGGTCAGAAAATTGCTTTGACAAATTAACGACTGTTAAGTTAAGATTAACACTCGTTCAAGCGAACCCTGAACAGTTTCATGATTATTCATGACACCGGTTTTCTGAATTCAGGTATCCTATCGCAATTCATCCAACATCTCTCAGACAGCGGGACATATGGCGGTCGAAAAACAGCTGAACCGACTGGAAAATATTGATATCGGAAAATATTCCGAAAAGATCATCGAAACAATGGCCGAAGCCCTGGTCTTGATAGCTCCGGATGGGACCATTTTAATGATCAACAAATCATTTGAAAAAATGTTTGGCTACCAGGCTGATGAAATTGTCGGAAAATCCTGTACCCATCTCAATTGCGACCTTTGTGAAACAAGCTCCGGCAGCAAGCTGAGTAAGTGGTGCTCGCTCTTTTCTTACGGGCTGGCCGTCAAAAAACGATGTCATGTCCGGAAAAAGGATGGCAGTTATCTGCCGGTTCTGAAAAACGCCTCCCTGCTGAAGGATGATAACGGGAATGATATCGGTGCTGTGGAAATTCTGACGGACATTTCGGAAATGGACCGTCGGGATCAGACAATTGATTCACTCTCCCGGCAATTACCCGAGGATTCAACATTCTATGGCATTGTCGGGAAATCACGGGTGATTCAGAAAGTGTTCGAACTGATGAAAAAGGCCGCCCAGAGTGAGGCCCCGATTATCATTTACGGCGACAGTGGCACGGGTAAAGAACTGGTGGCGCAGGCTATCCACAAACTCGGACGACGAAACAACGGGCCTTTTGTCCAGCTCAACTGTGCCGCCCTAAATGAAAGCCTGCTGGAAAGCGAACTGTTTGGCCACGTCAAGGGGGCGTTTACTGGGGCTTATCGACATCGTATCGGCCGATTTGAAACAGCCAATGAGGGTGACATTTTCCTGGATGAGATCGGAGATGTCCCTCTTTCCATCCAGGTAAAGCTGTTACGGGTTCTGGAACAGAAACAGATTGAACGGGTGGGTGACCATCAACCGATTCCGGTGGATGCCCGGTTGATCACCGCAACCAACAAAAATCTGCAGGAGCTGATTCAGAGAGGAGAATTCAGAGAAGATTTCTTTTTCCGGATCAACGTCATACCCATCCATGTGCCCTCCCTGAAGGAACGGCTTGATGATATCCCCCTGCTGGTGGATTACTTTATCCGCCAACTGCGCAAGCGAACTGAGAAGAAAATCACGGGACTGACATCGGAAAGTCTTGATCTTTTGCTCACCTATTCCTGGCCCGGCAATATCAGAGAATTGAAAAGCGTGCTGGAATATGCCTTCGCCGTTGCTGAAAAGGGACTTATCCGGGTGGATCAACTGCCGCAGAATGTGTTAAAGACAGATGGAGCGGCGGTTCAAATCGAAAAAGCAACGCAGCACGATGATTCCGATGAAAAAATCGAGCTCATCCAGGCCCTGACCGAGGCAAACGGCAATCAGTCTCAAGCGGCCCGTTTACTGGATGTCAGCCGTGTGACAGTCTGGAACCGGATGAAGAAGTTCAACATCGACCTGAAAAAGACCCTCCACTGATGGAACGCAGGGCACCTTCGATACTCCCTGCCGAAAATCTGGATCACCCTGATATATCATGATGACAATAACCAGGTCGGACCTGCCCCGATTGAACCCGGGGAAAGGGGCCTACTGTGTCTGGATCGGAATTCAATGAGGAAAACGGATTTGGTGGAGAAAAGAACAGTCTGTTCCCGCAGCAGACGATTGTTGCTGACGGCAATCGCGGCACTTTTTTTTCTGCTGCCGGCGGAGAATCCGTTATATGGAAGGTCAGTCACCGTTCCATTTCACAGTCACGCCGGAAAAATCCCCGGAGAGTTCCTGCGACCGGTTTTCAAGCATAGTCGCACCTTCCCGGAAGTCATCCTCATCCCCGAGGAAAAGGGATGGTTGATATCCATACTGCTGCCCTATATCGTCCGGGAAACAGATCCAACCCTGCTGCCCGATCTGTTTGTCGTTCCAGAAACACCGTCACTGACCTGTGATCGATTTCTCTCAAGTTTCAAAGATCGGAAAATTCTATCGTTTGTCAATCCGGAACGAATTCAAAAGGACTATGGTATACGATTTGCGGACCTGGAGTACTTCAGCCTGAGCGACACCCCTTTCAAGGCTGCCCTGCAGTTGGCGGATGCTTTCACCGACAGCACCCCGCATGTGATGCTGGGCAGCCTGAAAGACCCGGAACAGTTCATACAGGCTGCCATATTTGCAGGCCAGATCGGGATTCCCTTTGTTCCCCTTCGAAACCGGGTGGATCGGGACGCGCTGCACCTTTTTTTCCAAAAAAAAAG
>Ga0180009_10003446_pt1 | contig 17988 bp, 14 predicted proteins | sample OS_PC_MetaG_FD_123537 | JGI IMG/M metagenome (GOLD analysis project Ga0180009, IMG submission 123537) | Groundwater microbial communities from the Aspo Hard Rock Laboratory (HRL) deep subsurface site, Sweden - OS_PC_MetaG | ecosystem: Environmental > Aquatic > Deep subsurface > Groundwater... | reverse complement strand
AGCAACAAAAATCACAATAATGATAACATTCACCGGCCATCCTGGTAATTGAACCCCCTTGCCTGTAAATGCCTGAATTAAAAACCCCAGGACCATGATGGATAAAGCAATAATAAAACTTTCCCTGTATCCCCAGGGAAAGCTCCAGATTCCTCTTTTTCGGTTTTCCTCTTTCATCGTTTTTTATAAAGAATACAAAAATAGTTATTAAAGTTCTTACATATAAAAAAATACAGTTAAATACAAAACTTCAGATAAGCATATGAAAATTGATCATTTGTATTTTGCCAAACTATCCGTCAGAAAACAGGACTCTTTGCGTACTTTACTATGTTCTTTGTTTACCTTTGCGATGCCTTCTGGAATCAAAACCCTGGAACGTGAAAAAATACATTTCACTTAAAGATAAGTTAATTTTAAATTTTGTTTTGATAGGCATTTCCATCATCCTTGTCATCTCATTTTTTGCTTATTACACCGCTAAAAACATATTGATCGACAGAACATTCGAACAGCTTACAACGTTAAGGGTAATAAAAAAGAGGCAATTGGAAGGCTTTTTCAAAGACAGGAAAAACGACATAGAACTACTTGCATCTTCCGAAGGCATTTATAAAATAATGGAGATCCTGAAAAATAAAAACTTAAAGGATACATCCGATATTGAACAAATGACCGTAACTATTCAAAAGTCATCAAATCTTGATCAACTGCTTTTTTATTTAAGGTCAAAAGGTTATTATAAGAATCTTTACATTATAAATCCAGGCGGGATAAGTCTTAAGACCAGTTTAGATCAAGGCAACCAAAGGTTCTTAAGCTTTAAATCAGGCACATTCGGCAATTTATGTTCGTCAATAATACAAAATAATATCCCATACCAAAGCGCAGTCATTAAGGATCTTGATTCTACAAATTCCGGTCATGCTTTTCTATCAGTATGCAAATTAGCCGGATATGAAAAGGGTTCTAATGGAGTGATCGTTTTAGAGATCCCCGCTTCAGCGTTAAACAGCATCATGCTGGAAGATAATCCTTACAGTGGCCTTGGTGAGTCAGGTGAATCATATCTGGTTGGGAAAGACCATCTGATGAGAAGTAATTCAAGATTTCAGAACTCCTCAATACTCCGCACCAAAGTTGAAACCCAGGCAGTAAAAAAGGCATTGGACGGAGACAGCGGGACCCTGATTACCCCCGATTACAGAGGGATAAAGGTATTAAGCTCTTTTGCACCGGTTGTTACCGAAGAGATAAACTGGGCTTTACTTGCCGAAATCGACCTGGAGGAAGCCCTTACTCCATTATCAGCCATAACAAATAACATCATTATTGTAGGTACCTTCATCGCCTTGATCCTGTTTATTTACACTTACATCATATCCCATACCGTAACTTCTCCGGTAATAAAGCTAAAAAATGCAGCTCAGAAAATAGGCCAGGGAAATTTTGATATAAATCTCCCCGGGGACAGTTACGACGAAATTGGCGATCTCAGGGTATCTTTCAATGACATGTCGGCCAGGCTAAAAGATATTACCGAAAAACTTAAAGAGGAGAGAACCAGAAGGTTACGTTCTGTCTTTGACGGCCAGGAAATTGAGAGGCAAAGATTATCCAGAGAGTTGCATGATGGATTGGGACAGAACCTGATCGCACTGAAGTTGATGCTGGAAAACATACGGGGGCACGACCTTTGTGATGTGTTTGAATCAATCAGGGAAGTAAAAAAGTCGATTGACACAACCATCGACGAAATCAGAAGAATGTCGAATAACCTTATGCCTGCAGTACTTTTTGAATTCGGGCTCATAACTGCGATAAGAAAACTCTCTGAAGAAATTAAAAACAACTGTCATATCAAAGTAGACCTGGAAACTTCCCTTGAAGAGGAAAGCTTAAGTAAAACAAACCGTACCTATCTATACCGGATCGTTCAGGAAGCCTTAAACAACTCACTTAAACATAGTGAAGCTTCCCTGATAAAAATAAAAATTAATCAGGATCAGGAAAATTTTAGAACTACAATAAGCGACAATGGAAAAGGATTTAATATGGAGGACAACCAGGCATTTTCCGGTAACGGATTATCGAATATGAAAGACAGGGCCGGAATGATGGGCGGAACCCTGAAAATCAATTCGGAAGCCGGTATGGGTACAACAATTGTCGTTGAAATACCTTATGCAAAACAGCGGAAATAAATGGAGAAAATAAAGATAATCCTTGTTGATGACCATCAGATCGTGCGGGATGGAATTAAAGCTCTTATAGCAGGAATGGATGAGATGGAGGTCATTGCGGAAGCAAGCACCGGGGAGATGATGTTAAAAATACTCTCAAACAACTCACCTGATCTAGCCATAATAGATATTGCTCTACCCGATATTTCCGGCATAGAGCTTACGCGCCAGATACATGAAAAATACCCGAGCATCAAAATCCTGATCCTCTCAATGTATACTGATGAAGAATTTATCTTCAATTCCCTGAGGGCCGGAGCATCAGGGTATCTTCCAAAAAACACATCCAGGCATGAACTCAGAGAAGCTATCTTAAGTGTAAATAATGATGTTGAATACTTACCGGAAACTATTTCAAAAATAATCTTAAGAAGCTTTGTCAAAAAGGCCAGGAAAGAGGAAGACCAAAAGGATTTCAGTCTGCTTTCCAACCGGGAAATGGAGGTCTTAAAACTCATCCTGGCCGGAAACAACAATCGCTATATAGCTGAAAAACTTTTCATTAGCACAAGAACGGTTGAATCTCATAAGAATCATATAATGAACAAGCTTGAAATCAAATCAATGCTTGACCTTGTAAAATACGCCATTCAAAACAAGATTATCGATATCTGAAAAACAGATCCTGGAGGCACCTTTTTTCACTTAAAATAAACAGCTTTTAGGTATAACACGGAAATAATCTTCCGTGTTATACCGATCGATTTTCAGTTTTTATAGTATTGATTCTCAGAATAATCTTTTAAACTTTTGTTGTTTAATTATTAACTACAAAAGCAAAGGTTATGAAACGATCCACAAAATTCATCCTGTCGTGCACGGTTTTAGCATTGATTGCTTTGCACTCATTTTCGCAGGAAAAAAAAGTAAGCCTCAATGCAGGGGCCGATATTATGAGTCGTTATATTTGGAGGGGAACAGACTTTGGAAATGCACCCAGTGTGCAGCCAACCCTTTCGGTTTCCGCATTCGGGATCGAGTTAGGAGCCTGGGGAGCATATTCTATCAGTGGGCCCGGCTACCAGGAAGCTGACTTGTACCTTTCCTACACATTCATTAACGACATGTTCACCATCGGTGCAACTGATTATTTCTTTCCGGGAGATACCTGTAAGAATAATTATTTCGACTACGACGACAAGACAACCGGGCACACTTTTGAAGCAAACCTTTCATTCAATGGAAATGATAAAATTCCTTTCAACGCTTCGGCCAACTATAATTTCGCAGGGGCTGATCAAGACAACTCCTGGTATTTTGAAATTGGTTATAGTGGAAGCATCCAAAAAACCGGATTCAACATCTTTATGGGCTTCACACCCGACAAAGGTATTTATCTGACACCCGGTGCTGAAGGATTTAGTGTAGTGAATGTTGGGATTACAGCAACAAGAGATATCAAAATTACCGAGAGTTTCTCATTGCCGGTACAAGCATCTCTCATCACCAATCCCCAGGCGGAGAATATCTTTATTGTCTTTGGTTTCTCATTATAGTTCATTTTAATAGTAGAAATTAATAATATTTTATCATGGAAGGACATATTGGATTTATGTTATTGGCCACCAGTCTTGTGATGCTAATGACCCCCGGCCTGGCGTTTTTTTATGGAGGACTTGCCAGTAAAAGGAACATTCTGGGTATAATGATCCAGACCTTTGTTTCGCTTGGAATCACAACAATACTATGGTATGCCATTGGTTTTTCGCTAAGTTTCAGTGGCGGTAAAGGCGGTATTATTGGCAATCTTGACATGGCATTTCTTAGCGGGATGACCTTGCAAGAATTGTATTCTTCAGCAGATGGCAATATCCCACCATTGCTGTTCTTTGGTTATCAGATGATGTTTGCCATTATTACACCGGCGCTTATTACCGGTGCTTTTGTAAACCGTATTACATTTAAATCCTACCTCATTTTCCTGGTTCTTTGGCAAATCTTTGTTTATTACCCATTCGTTCATATGGTATGGGGAGGCGGATTACTCCAGGAATGGGGAGTGCTTGACTTTGCCGGAGGGATACCCGTTCATGCCACTGCCGGATTTGCTGCTCTGGCTTCAATTTTATATGTAGGCAAGCGTCGCGACCAGGCTTCTCCACCCAATAGCATTCCTTTGGTTGCCATTGGAACCGGATTGCTTTGGTTCGGATGGTATGGATTTAACGCAGGAAGTGAACTTAAGGTGGATAATGTTACCATTCAGGCATTTGTCAACACTGATATTGCCGCTTCCGTTGCAGCCATTACCTGGTTGATCATTGAATGGAGCCTTAAAAGAAAACCTAAATTTGTGGGATTATTAACCGGAAGTATCGCCGGTTTGGCCACAATTACACCTGCTGCCGGTTTTGTCCCCTTATGGTCTGCCGCATTGATCGGAATGTTTGCAGGTATAGTATGCTATCTCGCTGTTCATATGAAAAACAGCCTCGGTTGGGATGATGCTCTTGATGTTTGGGGTGTACACGGTGTAGGCGGCCTTCTGGGAACAATTTTACTGGGCGTTTTCGCTACAACATCGGTAAATCCAAATGGAATGGAAGGCCTTATTTACGGCGGATCTGCATTTTTTGGGAAACAAGTGGTAGCCGTTATTATTGCCAGCGCTTATGCATTTGTCTTCACGTATGTTATGCTGATATTTATCAATCTGATTACACCGGTAAAAGTACCTCAGGATCAGGAAGATATTGGACTTGATGAGGCTTTGCACGGTGAAAAAGCATACGATGGAAGTCTGTAAATTATGTAAAAAAAGTCCTGATTAAATCAGGACTTTTTTTATTCTTTTTGCTTCATCAGTTTAGATCTGCGATCAAGAAGCAGGTCAATTTCTTCTTCTGTCAAATCAGTTTTTTTTAACATTTCATCAATTTCCTCAAGACTTTTGTTGGTATCATTGGTGAAGTTCTCTTCTACCTTTACATCCTCCATAATATTTACCGCATCCTCCCCCAATTCCTCCTTCAACTGCTCCACAAGACCTGCGATCATTCCCTTTACCGGTTCACCAAACTTGTCAAGCAATTCTTCGGAAATCTGGTCTTTCATCATTTCATAATTATTCAGGAGATACTCGAAATTCTGGTAAAATGCTTTATCTATCCCCTGAATTTCCGCAAGGGAAGACTTACTTTTCAACCGTCTGAACAGCTTTATTAAAAGGTCAAGATTTTCTCTAAACGATCTGTCGGTCATAGCTTTTCAACTTTTTTACAAAATTACAGATTTTTATCACTGCACCTCAATTTGTTCTATATTTGCTTTTCAACATGTATGAAATGTGTTTAATTACAATATCATACAAATTTCAGATGTTAATTTTGGTGATCCTATATAACCATTAGAATCTATTGATTAATATACGAAATAAACGATGAAAAAGCTGTTTTGTTTCCTGTTTTTACCCCTACTTTTTTCAGGAATGGCTTATACCCAGGAAATTAATAAGATCATTATGGATCCGAGAATTGACCGGGAAGTGGTAGTTGGATACTGTAACCGTGACGGACTTCAATGGGGTGAGTTCCTGGAATCTTATGTAGAGGAATATGATATCTATACTCCGGAAATTAAGTATTTAAAAAAAATCCGGAAAAAACTGGATGACACAAAAATTGTGATCGTCCTTGGAACCTGGTGTAGCGACAGTAAGACGCAGGTGCCACGATTTCTGAAGGTTCTTGATCAAATTGATTTTAATGAAAGCAATTTGACGATGATAGGGGTTGACCGTTCAAAAACAGCAGGGGATCTTAATATCCGGGATCTATCTATAGAGCGTGTACCTACTTTCATCTTTTACCACGATGGATTTGAAATCGGCAGGATCATTGAAACTCCGGAAACTACGTTGGAAAGGGATACTTATAAAATTCTGAGGAAAAAGTAGGCTTATGGAATTATATAAAACCATCAGGGATGTGAGTTCCCGTATCACCACCCTGAAAAAAGATGGTCAAATAATCGGATTTGTTCCCACTATGGGAGCGCTGCATGAAGGGCATATCTCCCTGATCCGTCTGGCCAGGGAAGAAAACAATGTAGTTGCCTGCTCCATTTTTGTGAATCCTATCCAGTTTAATAATCCTGAAGATTTGAAAAAATATCCCAGGACGTTGGAAAAGGACATCGATATGCTGAAGCAGGCAGGTTGTGATATAGTCTTTGCACCGGAACCCGATGAAATGTATCCGGAACCTGTAATCCATGAATATGATTTTGGAATGCTGGACAAGGTTATGGAAGGAAAATTCAGATCAGGGCATTTCAATGGCGTTGCCATCGTGGTGAAAAAACTCCTTGACATCATAACACCGGATAATGCTTATTTTGGGGAAAAAGATTTTCAACAGCTGGCTATCATCAGGAAATTAGTTGAATTGGAAAGCATTCCTGTAAATATCATTGCCTGTCCTACGGTCAGAGAACCCGACGGGCTGGCTATGAGTTCCAGAAATGTGAGGTTAACAGAATCACAACGAAAAACAGCTCCGGTTATATACCGTATCCTGAAAGAATTAAAAGCAAAGTATTCAGAAGAAAATTCAGAACATCTTATTGAACAAGCCATAAAACACCTCAACCAGCAACCTGAAATGAGGGTTGAATATCTTGAAATTGTTGATTCCGGATCATTACAACCCCTGGAATATTTCAATCCCATGATTCCGGCTCGTGCCTGCATTGCTGTATTCCTGGGAGACGTCAGGTTAATCGACAATATCAGCCTGAACCTTTAGGATGAATAATTGTCTTCTTAATTAGAGGGCCTTGTATTGATAAATATTTTTAATTTTGCAGCGCTATGCAGATTGAAGTTCTAAAATCGAAAATCCACAGGGCTACCATTACACACGCCGACCTTCATTATGTCGGCAGTATAACCATAGATGAAGACCTTATGGATGCCGCTAATCTTATAGCCAATGAAAAGGTACATGTGTACAATATCAACAACGGGGAAAGATTTGAAACTTATGTAATCAAAGGAGAGAGGGGATCCGGAGTCATTGGCATTAACGGTGCAGCGGCCCGCAAGGTCATGGTCGGTGATCTTGTAATTGTAGTTTCTTATGCCAGCATGCCGGTTGAGGAAGCCAAAATCTTTAACCCGGTCATACTTACCCCCGATGCAAACAATAAACTGAAGTAATCATTTGAAGAAAAGGATATTTTCGGCAATTAATTACATCTTCTTTCTCCTGATAGGGGTATTATTTCTTTGGCTTGTATTCCGTAAAGTTGACCTTCATCAGGTGATGAAAGAGATCCTGGAAGCCAATTATTTTTATATTCTTCTTGCTATTATTGCAGCCATTATTTCGCATATTTTCCGGGCAGCACGGTGGAATCTGATGATCGGATCGATGGGATATCCTACAAGACTTAGTACAACTTTTTATGCCGTAATGATTGGTTATCTCGCCAACACCGCAGTGCCAAGGCTTGGGGAAATATCCAGGTGTGGAGCTCTGACCAACAAAGACAAGATACCTTTTAATTCTCTCTTCGGGACAGTCATAGCCGAAAGGGTTTTTGACATGATTATTCTTCTGCTCATTATCCTTGGAGTGATACTTTTTCAGCTTTCTCTGGTTGGACAATTTGTCCATGACAATATTATTGCACCCTTGTTTTCAAATGTAGAACGCAACTACCTTAATATTATCCTCTTCAGTATAATTGCAGCGGCCGTTGTTTTCCTGATCATTTTTTTGATCCGCAGGATGAGGCATCATTTTGAGAAATGGCCCTTCCTGGTAAAAATGAAAAAGTTTGCGCAAGGATTGGTGGAAGGAATAAAAACCATAAAACGATTACCGCAGAAATGGACCTTCCTGTTTTACACATTCATAATCTGGCTAATGTATGCTTTTATGGTATATTTCCCGTTTTTTGCAATGAACGGGACTGAAGGGCTTAACTTCGGAGATGCAGTAACTATTATGGCTATTGGAAGTTTAGGGATAGTTGCGCCCGTCCCGGGAGGGATAGGCACCTACCATTTCATTACCACTGCGTTGTTGTTTGAACTTTACGGTATTGATAAAGCTGTTGCAGCTTCTTTTGCTACACTTACCCATGCTGCCCAGACTATAAATATTATAATTTTGGGGGCTGTTTCATTTTTATTAATTCTAATGCAAAAAAGGAGAATGACGGATGGAAATCCAGAATTATATCAAATCAAAAATTCACGCTGACAATCAATCTATTGAAAGTCAAATTGCTGTCTGGAAGTTTCTTAACCACAGGATCGTATTCACGAACGGATGTTTCGACATTCTGCATTTGGGACACATTGATTATCTTTCGAAGGCGGCAGAGATGGGAGATATCCTGGTGATAGGGCTGAATACTGATGCTTCGGTTCGCCGTCTGAAAGGACCCAACCGGCCTGTAAACAATGAATTGGCCCGTGCATCTGTTTTGGCTGCCTTGGGCTTTGTTGACGGTGTTTTGCTATTTGATGAAGAAACCCCTTATGAGCTCATAAAAAAGGTGAAACCAGACGTTCTCGTCAAGGGAGATGATTATGAGATCAGTGAAATAGCCGGTCATGATATCGTAGAATCCTATGGTGGTATCATTAAGACTATACCTCTGGTTGATGGCTACAGCACCAGTTCTATCATTGAGAAAATCCGGAACATATAATATCTTATGGTTAAAACACGCACGGCATATTTCTGTCAGAATTGCGGTGCACAATCACCCAAATGGGTAGGCCGCTGCCCTGCATGCGGGGAGTGGAATACTTATGTCGAAGAAGTCATCCAGACTGAAGGTAAAAATCAAATTCTTACTACTCCAGGAAAAGAGAGTCGGCTTGTACCCAAAACCCTCAAAGATATTGAAATCAATCCGGAAAGACGTTCCACAACAAAAATACAAGAACTTGACAGGGTTCTGGGAGGAGGCCTGGTTCCAGGTTCCATCATCCTTTTAGGTGGTGAACCGGGTATAGGAAAATCGACCCTGATGTTACAGGTTGCCATGGCAAGAAAGGACATCAAAACCTTATATATCAGCGGGGAAGAAAGCATTCAGCAATTGCGTATGCGAGCGGAAAGACTGAACCTTGAAAGCGAACATTGTTATTTCCTTTCTGAAACCAATACCCAGGCCATTATTAACATCATTCAAACATTGCAGCCCGGGTTGCTGGTCATTGACAGTATACAGACGCTTCACAGCGATCTGATAGAATCATCTGCAGGAAGTATTTCTCAGGTAAGGCAATGTGCATCGGAATTACAACGATTGGCCAAATTAACGCACACCCCTGTTTTCCTGGTTGGGCATATAACCAAAGATGGAACCCTGGCCGGTCCAAAAATATTAGAGCACATGGTGGATACGGTTTTGCAGTTTGAAGGCGATCGCCACCATGGTTACCGCATCCTGAGGTCGATGAAAAACCGTTTCGGGTCAGCCTCAGAACTGGGTATATTTGAGATGACCGACAAGGGTCTGAGGGAGGTCAGCAACCCTTCTGAGATACTGATTACCCAAAGGGAAGAAGATACCAGCGGTATTGCTATTGCAGCAACTATTGAAGGAATGCGGCCTATGCTGATTGAGACACAGGCCCTGGTAAGTACGGCCGCTTATGGCACACCACAACGCTCAAGCACAGGATTTGATGCCAGGCGCCTTAATATGCTGCTTGCCGTTTTAGAGAAAAGAAGCGGATTCAGGCTGGGCAGCAAGGATGTTTTTCTGAATATCGCCGGAGGGATCTATGTGGATGATCCTGCTATCGATTTGGCAGTCATTACGGCTGTCCTTTCTTCCAACAGCGATATACCCGTCCCCGCAAATATTGCCTTCGCAGGAGAAGTAGGCCTCAGTGGCGAGATCAGGGCAGTAAACAGAATTGAGCAGCGTATTGCAGAAGCAGAAAAACTCGGATTCGGAGAAATCTACATTTCATCCTATAATGCCAGAGGGATTTCTTTAAAAGACAATAAAATCCGGATACGAACGGTAAAAAAAGTGGAAGATCTTTTTACCAGATTATTCGGTTAGTCTCAAGCATGTTATAAATCAAAATCCAAGGTAGCCGGGCAATGATCGGAATGCTTTGCATCCGGCAGAATCATGGCACCTTTCATTTTACCGGCAATCGGCTCACTGACCATGTTGTAATCGATGCGCCAGCCAAGGTTCCTTGCCCTCGCATTCGCCCTGAAACTCCACCAGGTATAATGATCGGGTTCGTTATTAAAATGCCGGAAGGAATCCACAAATCCGCTGTTAATGAAACCACTCATCCACTCCCTCTCCTCGGGAAGAAAACCTGAGCTCTTCGCATTACCAACCGGATCGTGAATATCTATGGGCTGATGGCAAATATTATAATCGCCAGAGATGATAAGATTGGGTCTTTCTTTTTTCAGCCTGTCGATATATTCCTGAAAATCAGCCAACCATTTCATCTTGAAAGCCTGACGTTCATCCCCGCTGGAACCGGAGGGATGATAAACACTGACAACGGAGATATCACCATAATCTGCCCGCAGAAAACGGCCCTCATCATCGTAAACCGGCATACCCATTCCTGCAACAACTTTATCGGGCAAATCTTTTGTCAGGATGCCAACACCGCTGTAACCTTTCTTTTTCGCTGAAAACCAGTATGTCTTGTATCCTAGCTCTTCAAATTCGAGTACAGGAATCTGGTCCGGCTGAGCTTTGGTTTCCTGGATACATACAATATCAGGTTCCACAACGCGGATCCATTCAGTCAAACCCTTGCCTATGGCAGCTCTGATGCCGTTAACATTATAAGAGACAATTTTTTTCGTCATCGATAAGGTATTTTATTTACTTTGCATCCAATAATAACCAGGCTAATATAAAAAAGTTCATCCACGATTAATCTGATAATTTTGAAATTCCCTTAAGAATCCCATGGCTGGAAAAAGAAATATATTAGGCCGCTTCCTTATCTGGAGGATCAAACATATAAGTGACAAGCACTTCATAATGATCCTCAGCGTTGTGATTGGAGTTCTGGCTGGTTTGGGTGCCGTGATCATCAAAAACGGCGTCCGGCTGATCAAGCAGCTTCTCACGCATGGTTTTTCCGAAGAGTATTACAACCTGCTTTATTTCGTCTATCCTGCCATTGGTATACTGGTGGCTGTTATCTATGTGAGGTTTATAGTCAGGCAACATGTTGGTCATGGCATTCCCAGCGTTTTATATGCAATATCCAGGAATCACGGAGTGATTAAACGGCACAATATTTTCTCATCCATTATCACTTCCGTATTTACCGTTGGTTTTGGAGGTTCCGTAGGACTTGAAGGCCCGACCGTTGCAACAGGAGCGGCTATTGGCTCCAACCTCGGACAATTCTTGAGACTAAACTACCGGCAAATAACACTTATGCTCGGTCTTGCAAGTTCAGCAGCCATGGCAGCCATCTTTAAATCCCCGATTGCCGCCGTGGTTTTTGCAATAGAGGTGATCATGATAGATCTTACCCTCGCTTCTGTGATCCCCTTGCTTATTGCTTCGGCAACCGGGGTATTGACTTCTTACTTTTTCCTGGGACAAGCAGTGCTTTATCCTTTTGAGATGAAGACAGGTTTCACACTCCAGGAAATACCCTGGTATATTATGTTGGGTATTCTTGCCGGGTTTATATCCATTTATTTCACTAAAATGTATATTTTCATTGAGGGTAGATTTTCCAGGATAAAAAAGTGGTACAATAAATGGTTAATAGGCTCGGTGATACTTGGGTTTTTGGTTTTTATTTTCCCCCCATTATACGGTGAAGGCTACGAAGCGGTTAATGCCTGTCTGAAAGGTGATTATAGTTTGCTTTTTGAAAACAGCCTCTTTTATGATTTCCGGGAAGAGTTTATTTTTGTCTTTCTGCTTTTTCTGCTGATCATTTTTTTCAAGGCCATTGCCACATCCGTGACCTTCGGGGCAGGAGGCATAGGAGGTATTTTTGCCCCTACCCTTTTCCTTGGGGCATTTACAGGATTGTTTTTTGCAAACCTGGTAAATTATCTTGGAATCGGAGAACTCACAGTTAGCAACTATGCCCTTGTTGGCATGGGCGGCTTGATTGCAGGGGTTCTGCATGCACCCCTTACCGGGATTTTCCTTATAGCAGAAATTACTTCAGGATATAAACTCTTTGTCCCCCTGATGATCACCGCAACCATTTCCTATGCTACCATTAAAATCTTCATAACCAATTCGGTGTATACCTATCAGCTGGCGAAGAGGGGGGAACTGATCACTCATCACAAAGACAAAGCCATTCTTTCCTTACTGAGGGTTAACAAGCTGATAGAAACCAATTTCAAACCCATTAATCCCGACGCCACTCTTGGAGACCTGGTAAAGGTTATTTCCCAGTCAACTCGGAACCTCTTTCCGGTTATTGACGCAGATCAAAACTTCTATGGACTTGTCTTCCTGGATGATATCCGAAATATCATGTTCCAACCCGAAAAATATGACACTGTTAAAATAAACAGCCTGATGTTTATGCCGGAGGCTTTTGTCGATCCTGAGGAATCGATGGAAGAGGTTGCTGCAAAGTTCAAAAGAACGGGAAACTACAATCTTCCTGTATTGAAAGATGGAAAGTATATAGGATTTATATCCAGGGCAAATGTATTTTCAGAATACAGGAAAATGTTACAGGAGTTTTCTGAAGATTGATATTATACTTCAGCTGTTTGAGTTTGCTTTTTTTGCAAACTCAAACAGCCGAAGTATAATATCATTTTTCACAAACATAGTTTCTGATTAAATGCTTTCATCTTATGCAAAAAGACCGGGACAACGCATTTTCTCCCTTTACCCTTAATGGTTTAACCCTTAAAAACAGGTTTATTAAAACTGCCACATTTGAAGGAATGAGCAAAGATGGCATCCCTACCCCTGATTTATTCCGGTTTCACAGGGAGATAGCCGAAGGCGGTGTTGCCATGACCACCGTCGCATATGGCGCCGTTAACGAGGATGGGTTGACCAACGAAGACCAGATGGTTATAAACGAAAACGCCATGCCTTATCTTGAAAAGCTTGCAAAGGAGGTGCATGATGCAGGAGGCGCAATTTCGTTACAGCTAACACATTGTGGATTCTTTACACGAAGTACCAGATATAAGAGTCGCAGGCCACAGGCTCCAAGCCGCATCCTGAACAAATATGGCATTATGAAAGGAAGGTCCTTTTCAAAGGCAATGAATCAGGATGATCTGGATCGAACGCGTGCAGATTTTGGCAAAGCTGCACAACTTGCAAAAACATGCGGTTTTGATGCGGTTGAGGTACATCTTGGCCATGGCTATTTGTTAAGTCAGTTCCTTACACCCATTTTTAATAAAAGGAAAGATCACTACGGGGGTAACCTGGAAAACAGGTTACGCTATCCACTGGAAGTAGTCAGGGAGGTCAGGAAAAATGTTGGGGAATCCTTTCCAATCATATGCAAGATGAACCTCTGCGATGGTTTTGAAGGCGGACTGACGGAGGAAGAGGCCATCAAAGTTGCAAAAGCTTTGGAAAAAGAAGGTATGGACGCTTTGCTTTTAAGCGGTGGAGTAACCAGTCGCACCCCGTTTTATCTAATGCGGGGAGAAGTGCCCTTAAAGGAAATGGTGAGGGCAGAAAAAAACATACTACAAAAATTGGCCCTGTTTCTCTTCGGCAAGCAGATCATCCGCAAATACGATTTCGAGCCGAACTTTTTCCTGGAGCAAGCCAAAAAAGTGAGAGCAGAAGTTGAAATTCCCCTTATTTATGTTGGTGGTGTAATTTCCGGATGGTACATCGGCAGGATCATGGCCTCCGGGTTCGATCTGATCGCTTTAGGGCGGGCATTGATCCATGATCCTCGCTTCCTGGAAAAAGTAAAAGAGGCCGGGTTGTATAAATCGGAGTGCAACCAATGCAATGTTTGTGTGGCGGAGATGGACAGATCAGGGGTACAATGTGTTCTGCAAGAAAAGTAGAAACAATCAGGACAACTATTTATCCGTGTAGCTTGTCTAAAAAAGAATACTTTTAAGTAAGGTATAAACTTGCCTTATTAGGTTTTACATTGGTAACTTTACAGAGCATTTAAATCCAGTTTTTAGGGGATGTTTACTTTGTATCGAAATATTCGGTTTGGCAGAAATATTCTGAAAAGAACTTTCCTTGGCGTCTTTTCTGTACTTCTTACTATTCAAATCCATGCACAGCTGATAGTCGAAAACACCCTCACTCCCGAACAATTGGTACAGGAAGTCCTTATCGGATCGGGAGTTACTGCATTTAATATCACTTTTACCGGCAGGGAAGACAGAGCGCTGGGTAGTTTTTCCAGAGGGCATTCGACCAATCTGGGACTTGATGAAGGTGTGGTGATGTCCTCAGGCAGGGTACTGGAAATACCCGGACCGGTTTCATTCTTTGCCAGCACCGGAAATGGTGTACCCGGAGACCCGGATCTGACGGCTCTTGCCGGTGTAAATACCAATGATGCAGCAGTGATCGAGTTTGATTTCATTCCTCAAAGCGATACTTTAACATTCAATTATGTTTTCGGATCCGAAGAATACCCGGAGTACGTTTGCTCCGGATTCAACGATGTTTTCGGATTCTTTATCTGGGGTGAAAATCCGGTTAACGGACTCGATTACGGAGGAATCAATATTGCATTGATACCCGATTCCGATTCTCTTCCCGTGGCAATCAATTCAGTGAATAACGGAAATGTAGGCGCTTTCGGAAGCCCGGGTAATTGTATCTCTCTCGAATATGCCGAATATTACATTGATAATGAATTATTGGGCGGAGTTGATATTGTTTTTGACGGATTTACTACCGTTTTGACTGCTACTCTGATCGTTGTTCCCTGCCAGGTATATCACATAAAATTAGCCGTAGCTGATGGCGGAGATTCCTCCTACGATTCCGGTGTCTTCCTGGAAGCCAATAGCTTTTCCGCCCAGGGTCTGAATACATCGGCTAACTTCAGCCAGTCGTCGGACGATTTTGGTGCCATGGTAGAGGGTTGTAACAATGTAACTGTAGTCTTTGAACTGCAGGAAGCACAACCGGAAGATTATGTGATCACTTTTCTTACCAGCGGAACGGCCATTAACGGGGTTGATTATTCTACTATTCCCGATTCAATAGTCATTCCTTCCGGGCAACTTAAAGACTCCTTAGTAATCACAGCCTTCCAGGATGACCTGCCCGAAAGCACAGAAAACCTGATCCTGGAGTACTTTTATGAATCTGCCTGCGATGATGAATCGGATACACTGGAATTCAACATCCTGGATTATAGCCTCGATTTTACAGGATTGGATTCTATTTATTGTGAGTCGGACCCGGCGGTCATGCTTACAGGTTATCCTCCCGAAGGGATTTTTTCAGGAAACGGCATTACAGGAAATTTCTTTGATCCTGCTGCTGCTACCATTGGAACAGATACTGTTTATTACACCTATTACTACATCGACACTACACAGATACCGCAGGATACAATATGCGACAACCAGGTATCGCAAGCGGTAACTGTGGTTAATGACCCGGTAGCTGATGCCGGTTCCGATGAATCGGTATGCCAGGGATTCGTTTTCGACTTTGCAGGATCAACCATAGTCCCTTCTGCCATTGATTTTGACTCGATCAAATGGTACGGTGGAGCAGGCTTTTTTAGTGATCCTGGTATTGTAATACCTGTTTATCATTCAGATCCGCTGGAATCAGGTCCGGTAACCTTAACCATGGTCGCCTACGGAGGATTCCCCTGCGGAAATGACACCTCTTCCATGATTCTTACCGTCAATACCGTACCTGTTTCATCATTTACCATCTTCCCAACCGATACATGCTGTACCCTGGAACAGGTAACCCTGAATGCATCCAGCTCAACAGCCATTCAGGACTGGAACTGGGATTTCGGAGACGGAAATACCGGTAGCGGGCAAAATGTAACCCATGTTTATACACAGGCAGGAACGTATACCATTACACTCTCAACACTTACTTCTTTTGGGTGCGGAGATACCGTCAGTATGACCTATACAGCTATAGCTGTTGACGCAGACTTTAGTATTAACAATGATCCTACCTGTGAAGATTACGAGGTGTTTTTTTCAGGAAGCGGAAATTATACATTTACAGATTGGCAGTATGATTTCGGCGACGGGAATACTGCCATCGGAAAGAATGTCAGCCATACTTATTCCACTGCAGGAACCTATGATGTCACCCTGATTGTATGCACGGATACAACTGTACATCAAATCCTTGTTAATCCTCCGGCAGAAGCAGATGCCGGAAGCGACGAAGCGACCTGTGAAGATGTTTTCTTTGATCTGTCGACCTCTGTCACACCCCCTGCAGCCAGTAATTATAGTTCTGTCCTCTGGTATGGCGGAGACGGCTCCTTCAATGATCCGACCCTGGTAACGCCCATTTATACCCCAGGTCCGGATGAACTGGGAATAATAACCCTGACCATGGTTGCGTATGGCCTGTCACCATGCGCCAACGATACTTCCACGATGACATTGAACATCATACCGGGTGCCTATGCTTTTGCAGGAAGCGATGAGAACTCCTGCCAGGGTGATCCATACGATTTTGCCAATTCATCGGTGGTACCTTTCTCAACAAACTATATTTTCATTGAATGGTCAGGGGGTGCAGGATCTTTTGTCGATCCAAATGTACAGGTTCCTGTCTATATTCCGGCTCCCGATGAATTGGGTCCGATAACACTTACGGTATTGGCTACCAATATCCTGAACTGTGACTCCATCGACCAGATGGTACTGACAATATATCCTAAGTTTACCACCACCAATGATGTAACCATCTGTTACGGTGATTCCATGTTCCTGCAGGGCAACTGGCGATATGGTTCAGGAACCTACTTCGATACCGTGATGTCGGTCAATAACTGCGATAGTGCTATCATCACCAACCTTACGGTTCTGCCACAGATCGATATGGACTTCACAATTTCTCCCAGGGATACTTCCTGTCTGGGTGATACTGCATACTTTACACAGGTGGGAACAGCGAATCTTACATCCTGGATCTGGGATTTCGGTGACGGGACTACCTCCACAGAACCAAACCCTTCCCATGCATACCAAAATCCCGGAACTTATACAGTAACCTTTTCTTATACCGATGATGTCGGATGCTCCGACGAAGTGACCCGTATCGTTCATGCTTTTGAACCCCCGGATGTGGACTTTGTCATTTCCATGTCCTCGGCATGCATCAATGCAACCGTTACTTTTCACGGAAACAGCAATGCTAATATTGTTGAATGGCTCTGGGATTTTGGGGATGGCAGTATAGGTTCAGGAAAAGATGTAACACATGTTTATCACAATGCTTTTGGGCATATTCCTGTTAATCTTGAAGTAATTGATAATCACGGATGCACAAACAATGTAACCCGTAACATATTCATTTCTTCCCCACCGGATGCTGACTTTGATTACTATATATTGTCTTGTGATACCCTTCAGTTTATTGATTTAAGCACAGCACCCCCGGGTTTCTTCTTGGTTCAGTGGCAATGGGATTTCGGCGACGGAGGAACATCCAACCTTCAGAATCCCGTCCATGACTATAATGCAGGAGGAGTTTACAATGTCCAGCTGGTGGTCACAGCCGACTCAGCCGGGCTTTTATGCAACGACACCATCACCCACCCGGTCATCGTGCCTTCCCTGCCCACGGT
>Ga0180009_10003445_pt1 | contig 17990 bp, 11 predicted proteins | sample OS_PC_MetaG_FD_123537 | JGI IMG/M metagenome (GOLD analysis project Ga0180009, IMG submission 123537) | Groundwater microbial communities from the Aspo Hard Rock Laboratory (HRL) deep subsurface site, Sweden - OS_PC_MetaG | ecosystem: Environmental > Aquatic > Deep subsurface > Groundwater... | reverse complement strand
TTTATTATGGATATCGGGGTATTAAAAAAAGGGGAGGTTTAAGATATGATATTACTGTCATTCCTCCAAGAATGTTAGGCCAGGAATTTGTTAGAACCAAGGGTAATCGTAACTCAGAAGGTTATCAAGAGCTTTATACTGTTTTGAAAGGAGAGGCAATTTTTGTAATGCAGAAAGCTGAAGATGGTATGGTCAGAGATGTCTTCGCAATAAAAGCTAAACTAGGAGATTGGGTTATTGTGCCACCTGATTATGCAATAATTACTATTAATCCCTCCCAAAAGACATTAAGAATTGGGAACTGGGTTTCAGAAAAAACTAAGAACATTTATGAAAATATAGAGAAAATGAAAGGTGCTTGCTATTTTTACATCAAATCAGGGTGGATTAAGAATAAAAATTACAAAAAAATTCTCAAATTGCGTTTCGAAAAACCTTTAAAATCAAGGCCTAAAAATTTAGATTTTTTAAAAGGCGGGCATGGCGGAACTAGAAGACGCGTAAAATTATTATGAAACCAAGAGGTAAACCCATAAAATGGACTCCTGAAATTGCTTATGTGGTCGGGTTAATTACTACCAACGGTTGTCTTTCTAATGATGGAAGGCATATAATAATGAGGTCATCAGATATTCAGCAATTAAAAACCTTCAAAAAATGTTTGAATCTGTCTAATAAAATTTCTGAAACAAAAAACGATGGTTGGGCTAAAAAACCTGCTTATAGAGTACAATTTGGAAATATTATTCTTTATAAATGGCTTCTTAGTATTGGATTAATGCCTAATAAAACGAAAAGAATCGGATCTCTTAAAATTCCTAATAAATATTTCTTTGATTTTCTAAGGGGCGTTCTAGATGGAGATGGCTATATTGCAAAATTCCAAGATTCAGTTTATCCAAATAGCCAAAGACTTTACATTAAATTTAGTTCAGCCAGTCTTAAACATCTTAAGTGGCTCCAAAAGCGTATCAAGTATTTATTAAACATAAATGGTTACATCCAAAAGGGAACTAGAACATATGTTTTAATATACGCCAAAAAAGAGTCTTTGGTAATGCTTCCTTTTCTTTATCCTAAAAGAAAAATTCCTTGTCTCCAACGTAAATACGAAATCGTAGAACCAATTTTAAGAAAAAAAGCCGAGGTGGTGAAATCTGGCTAGACACGCAGCGTTCAGAGCGCTGTGGAGGAAACTCCATGTGGGTTCAAATCCCACCTTCGGCACTAGCGCTTACGCTCAAATTCAAAGATCAAAGTGTAAAATGACAGATTAAAATTAAAAATTTTGCATTTTAGATTATTTTTGAATTTTGAATTTATCTCATGACTAAACCAAAAAAACAGCAGAATTTACGTATTATTCCTCTAGGAGGCCTAGGCGAAGTTGGTCGAAATATGATGCTCCTTGAGTATGGGAGAGAGATTTTAATTATTGATATGGGTTTTCGATTGCCTGAAGAGGATATGCCAGGAGTAGATTATATTATTCCAGATATTAGTTATCTCAAAGAAAAAGAGGAAAAAATTTTGGGTGTGGTTATTACTCATGGTCACTATGATCACATTGGCGCAATTCCTTATCTAATCAAAAAAATTGGACCTGTCCCTATTTTTACTGCGAGTTTAACTAAAGGAATTATTTTAAAAAGACAGAAAGATTTTCCAGACCAACCAAGATTAGAAATTAATAAAGTGAAAGACGGCTCAAAAATTAAAGTCGGTCCTTTTAAAATTGAGTTTTTCAGAATGAATCATAATATCCCTGGCACTTTAGGATTGTTTATTGAAACCCCTATCGGCAATATTTTAGATACTTCTGATTTTAAGTTCGATCCTGCTCCTATAAATGATTTACCAACCAATTTCAAAAAGCTCCGGAATTTTTCCAGAAGAAAGATTTTAATTTTAATGTCAGATTCTACAGGAGCTGAAGAAGAAGGTCATTCTCTATCTGAGAAGGAAATTTTGGAAAATATAAAAGAAATTTTTAAAGAAGCTGAAGGTAGAATTATTGCTGCTACCTTTGCCTCATTAATAAACAGAATTCAACAAATTATTAGATTATCAGAGAAATTCGAAAGAAAAATCGCAATTGAGGGTTATTCAATGCAAACTAATGTAGAAATCGCCAAGAATTTAGGATACATCAAATTCAAAAAGAAGGGGGCGGTTATTAGAACCAGATACATTGAAAATTATCCAGATTCAAAAATAACTATTCTGTGTACTGGTGCCCAGGGAGAAGGATCAGCGGCTTTAATGAGAATTGCAAATAGAGAACACCCTTTCATCCGTCTCAAAAAAGGAGATACAGTCATTCTTTCTTCTTCAGTTATTCCTGGTAATGAAAGAACAGTTCAGATTTTAAAAGATGATATTTTAAGACAAGGGGCGAAAGTGTTCCATTACAGAATGATGGATATTCATGCCGGAGGACATGCCCAGAAAGAGGAATTAGAAAAGATGATAAAAATTATGGAGCCGAAATTCTTTTTGCCAATTCACGGACAATATTCAATGTTAGTTTCCCATGGAGAAATAGCTAAAAAGGCAGGCTTGGCAGAAAAAAATGTAATTGTGGCCGAAAATGGTCAGGTTATTAATTTGACTCAAAATAAAATTTTCATCGAAAAAAAAGAGGTACCGTCGGATTATGTTATGGTTGATGGATTAGGAATTGGTGATGTCGGTGAGATAGTTTTAAGAGACCGTAAAATGCTGGCCAGAGATGGAATGTTTGTTATTGTGGCAGTAATAGATCGTCAGACTGGTAAAGTTAAGGGTTCACCTGATATAATATCAAGGGGATTTGTTTATCTTCGAGAATCAAAGACATTACTGAAAGAAACCAGAAAAAAGGTAATTAATATAGTCAACAAGGCGGTGGGCTCAGGAAAGGCAGTAAATTGGAGTTACGTAAAGAACGAGATAAGGAATAAAATAGGCCAGTTCTTATACAGTAAGACCCAGAGAAGACCGATGATTTTGCCAGTAGTAATAGAAGTCTAACATTACTAATAAGCACGAATTTACCACAAATTTCACTAATAATTTATTCGTGATATTAGAGGTAGATTTGTGAAAATTCGCGATGAGGATATTTAGTGGTATTCGACCAACAGCAAAATTACATATTGGGAATTATTTGGGAGCCATGAAACAATGGTTAGAACTCCAAGAAAAAGAAGAGTGTATTTTTTGTATTGTCGATTTACATGCCATTACCACTCCTTACAATCAAGTTGAGCTTCAAAAAGACATTTTTGAATTGGCAGTTGAATATTTTGCCTCGGGGTTAAATCCTGCAAAATCTGTAATTTTTATTCAATCGGCTGTAAAAGAGCATACAGAATTAGCCTGGCTATTGGGGACGATAACTCCTTTGGGAGAATTAAAAAGAATGACCCAATTTAAAGAAAAAGCCAAAAAGCACCCAGAATATATCAATGCCGGGCTTTTGAACTATCCCCTTTTGATGGCGGCTGACATTTTGCTTTATCAAACTGATTTGGTCCCAGTTGGTAAAGATCAACAACAGCATGTAGAATTAGCCAGAGAAATCGCTCGTCGCTTCAACAGAAAATTTGGCAAAGTTTTTAAAGAGCCTGAAGTTTTGTTGCCAAAAGTTGGGGCGAAAATTATGTCTTTGGATAATCCAAAAAAGAAAATGTCAAAGACTGATAATCCCAAAGGATGTATTGAATTATTTGCAAGACCTACTGAAATCAGAAGGAGAATTATGGCTGCTGTCACTGATCCAGGAAAGGAAATAAAATACAGCCCGGCTAAGAAACCTGGAATTTCCAATCTTTTAACCATTTATAGTTTATTTAGTGAAAAATCTATCAAAGAATTGGAAAAAGATTTTAAAGATAAAGGATATGAGGAATTTAAGAAATCGCTCACAGAACTTTTGATAAAATCTCTGGAATCCTTCCAGAGAAAAAGAAAAGAACTTCTCAAAAGAGAAGTTTATATTAAAGAGATTTTGGAAAAAGGTACCAAAAAGGCAAGAATAATTGCCCAATCAACAATGCAAGAGGTCAGAAAAAAAATGGGCTTAGTTTAAAATTACGAGTCCGGATCTTGTAATTTATTATCAAAGACCTAATTCTAAATAGGTCTTTTTTGTTATTGGTATCCCCACTTTTTTGAAAATTTCTAGAACCTTCTTTTCAATCTCTATTAAATCTTTCTTAGTTTCTCCTTCGAAACGACATTTAATCAGGGGGGAGGTATTTGAGGCTCGAGCTAAGGCCCAGCCATGAGCAAAATTAATCCGCGCTCCATCAATATCAATGAAATCAAAATTTCTCTCTCTCAAATATTCTTGTAATTTTTCAATAATTTTAAACTTTTCTTCATCGGTAGATTTAATAAAAATCTCGGGACTAGAATAATATCTAGGAAGAGTATCAATATAATTTGAAAGTCGCGGCAATTTGGAAACAATCTCAGCTAACTTCAAACCAGAAAAAATACCGTCGTCATAAGGATAATAACAGTAATTAAAATACAAATGGCCAGTAAATTCTCCTCCGAAAATTGCTTTTCTTTTTAAAATTTCTAACAAAACATAGGCATGGCCAATTTTAGAAATAAAAACTTTTCCTCCATGATTTTTTGCATCTTCAAGCAATGCTCTTGTTACTCTTATTTCATAAACAATGTTACCTTTCCTATGAGTCAGGGCTTGGCGTGTAAGCATCATTAAAATAAAATCAGCACTAATCACTCTCCCCTTCTCATCTACTAAACCAATCCGGTCTCCGTCACCGTCGTAAAGCAGACCAAAATCTGCTTTTTGTTTTATAACTTCTTTCTGTAAATCTTTAAAGGCCTTAAAATCATGAGGATCAGGATTATGATTGGGGAATCTCCCGTCGGGTTCTTTATATAGAGTGAAGGCTTCACAACCTAACTTTTGGAAAATCTTTTCTGGAATGTCACCACAGGCTCCATTGCTTGTATCTAAAATAACTTTTAGAGGTCTTGCTATTTTAATTTTTGAAACAAGATAATCTATGTAATCAGGTGTTACATTTTTCTTAATAATTGTTGTGCTTCTTTTTATTGTTTTTAATTGATTTTTAAGAATCATATCCCGCATTTTATATATTCCAGTCTCTCCAACAATAGGAAGAGCCTTCTCTTTTTGAATCTTAATACCATTATATTCTTTGCCAAGATGAGAAGCGGTAATCATGAGGCCTCCTTTTTTTTGGTAATGAATTATTCCGAAATAAAAAACTGGTACAGGTACCTCGCCTAAGTCAATAATATCCTTACCACCGTCTCGCAATCCTTTGACTAACGCGTTTCTTAGAGAAGGACTACTTAATCTGTAATCTCTGCCGATAACTATTTCTTTGACGCTTTTTAGAAAATTACTAAATGCCAATCCAATTTTATAAGTTACCTCTTCATTTAAATCTTTAGGGTAAAGTCCTCGAATATCGTAAGCTCTAAAAATATTAGGATTTATCTTTTTCATCTTACAAATTTAAGAAGTTGATTATGAAGTTTCTTATATACGTATCTAGTACAAAAATTTGACAAAGAAAATTTAGTTTGTTATGATATAGATAATCGCACCTTGACAATTCGATGATAGGTGTAAAAAAATAAGGGAGGTGAAAAAGATGGAATTTTGGAAATGGTACAAAGGTGTCCTGAAAAAATTGTTGCAAAAATTGCGACATATCCTAGTGGAGCCTTGCCTAGAAGGGTTTGTAGGAATAATGTCAATGACTGTAACTGTAATATGTGTCCTAGTATTGATAACAAAGAGGGATCTGTACTCAGCTTTTTTGGCGTCCTTAACGCTTCCACTATGGATTACGATGATAGCTCACGCCTATTATAGATATGATAAAGCGATGACAGAGGCGGGTTATCCACGCTGGAAACGACAAGGTGTGAAACTACCACCAGGATAAGAATTAAAGCAGCAACATAGCTAAATTTCCCAAAATGGAGAGTAAGAAAGAAGGTTTTCTCTAACTCTCCTTTTTTTATTTTACTTTGCTTGATTTTCCAAAAATTCTAATTAACTAAGCTTCCTTTTAAATTTATTAAATAATCTTACACCCCCCCGGAATATCCTTTTTACCTTTTTATAATCATCGCCATCGGCAATTATTCGAAAGGTTGCGGGCTCTGTCTTTGATTGTCGAAACCAAACAAAAGCATTTTTACCAATTATTGCTTTGAGTCCACCGGTGGCACCACCGGTTTTTTTAATCTTGTAACCTTCATTTTTAAAGTAATTTTCTAGTTTATTTTTAATTTCAATAGCTTCAGATGACGAACAATTTATTTTTTTTCTTTGTGAATAATATCTAGGATAACTCTCTAAGATGTTAACTAAAGGTTTTTCTCTTTCTGCAATCATTTTGAGAATTATAGATACAGCCATAATACCATCCCGACATTTTATTGGAGGAACAATTACACCACCACAAGAACCCTCGCCTCCAATAATACTTTTTTGTTTTTCCATCTCTTCAACCACGGCAATCTCACCAACTTCTGCCTCTTCCACTCTTGCCCAGTATTTCTCTATAACGTCTTGAAGTAAATATGATGTACAATCATTAGTGCCTACTACCTGATTTTTAGTGCCGGTAAGACAAGCATCGCAAGCTAAAGTTAATACGTATTGTCCTGGAACTACTTGACCCATTTCTTTAGCAAATTTCGAATTAGACGGTATCAGAAATTCAACTCTGTCGGCATCACTATCAAAGCCGCAACCGAATTCAAATTTATCCCTATCTATCTGTTTGCTTAAGTCAGTTAGAGATTCAGCGTTTGGTTCGATCAATCGGCTAAACTGACCTAATTTATTATTTATAATCGTAGCCCGAACACCTAATCTTTTTAAAAGTTTTCTCAGAATTACAATTGCCGTCCCACCATTTGGATCCACCAAAATTTTGAATTGAGATTTTTTAATTTTATTTATTCCTCTTCTCCCGATTCTTCTTAGAATATAACGTATATACGCCTCCACAACTTCATTGTGTTTATTGATTACTTTTGTCTTTACCTCTGGCATCCTTTGTCCCCCTTTCCAAACCTTATGGGCTCTCTTTATTAATTGGACAGCCTGGCCTGGATATAATAAAGCACCGTCTTCTTTCAAAAATTTCCAACCGTTATACTCTGGCTCATTGTGAGAAGCAGAAATACAAACACCCCCAGACGCTTTAAATTTTAAAACTCCGTATTCGCAGGCTTGGATTGGCACAATCCCAACATCTATAATTTTTTTCACTCCCCAATCTTTAAAAGCTTTAATCATTGCCTTCTTAATAGCTGGTGTTGAACTCCTGCTATCACCACTAATTACTAGACTTGATATTTTATCTTCGAATAATTGGCAGTAACTCCAAGCATATTTATAAGCGAATTCCTCATTAATACTTAATCCATAAATTCCTCTAATTCCAGAAAAAGACTCAACCAGGTCTTGATTTTTTTGTCTAAAAAACGTTGGATTGATTTTCATATTAATTCATTATAACACCCCATTAGAAATCCTGCGAATACTAATAAGCTTTTGGTTTGACATTGAATTTCTAACGGGGTAACATAACCTTATGAGCTTTTCAGTGGGAATTGTTGGTTTGCCCAATGTCGGTAAATCAACTTTATTTAAAGCTTTAACCAAGAGGGAAGTTGAAATTGCCCCTTATCCATTCACTACCATCAATCCTAATATTGGTAAAGTCTTTGTTCCTGATGAAAGATTAGAGAAAATAACTCAAATTACTAAACCTGAAAAAATTACTCCCACTACAATTGAATTTATTGATATCGCTGGTTTGGTTAAGGGGTCTCATAAAGGTGAAGGGTTAGGAAATCAATTTTTGGCTCAGATTAGAAATTGCGATGCCATAGTTGAAGTAATTCGGGTTTTTGAAAACCGGAAAATTGAACATGTGGAAAAGGAAGTTGATCCTAAAAGAGATTTGGAAATTGTTGAAATTGAACTTTTAATGAAGGATTTGGAAACGGTTGATAAAACGGTAAGTAAATTAGAAAAAGAGAAAAAATTTAAAGATAAAGAGAGGATTAAGAAATTGAATCTTTTAAAAAAGATTAAAGAAAGCCTGACCAGAGGGAAAAGGATTTCTGATCTCCCTCTTTCAGAAGAGGAGCTTCTTTTAATCAAAGAGTTTCAATTTCTCAGCCTGAAACCTGTAGTTTATTTATTAAATATTAACCAATCAAAAAAATTGAAAATGATTGACGAGGCGTTGAAGTCAAAAATTGATTCTCAATATCTAATCCTTAATCTTAAATTAGAAGAAGAAATTTCTGAACTTTCAACTAAAGAAATAAAAGAGTTAAATTTTAAATCTTCTCTTGACCAACTAATTCTGAATTGCTATAATATCTTAAATTTAATTACCTTTTTCACTATTGCCGGTAAGGAAACACGGGCCTGGACGATTGAAAAGGGAACTAAGGCTCCTGAGGCTGGAGGAAAAGTTCATACTGATTTTGAAAAAAAATTTATCAAAGCAGAAGTAATCAATTGGCAGGAATTAATTAAAGCAGGATCCTGGAAAAGAGCAAAAGAATTTGGGCTAGTAAAAACCGTGGGGAGAGACTATCTAGTCCAGAATGGAGACATCATTGAATTTAAAATCTAAACACTAATTTTCACAAATCTACCACGAATTTCACTAATAATTATAGTAGAGTATTCGTGATATTTGTGGTAAATTAGTGTAGATTCGTGAGGCTATACGAATTAACCTATTTAATCTCGCCAGATCTCTCAGAAGAAGAACTAAAAGCCTTTCAGGAAAAAATAAATTCTTTTGTCCAAGCTGAGGGAGGAAGAGTGAGGGAATCTAAAAACCTAATTAAAAAGAAATTGGAATACCCAATCAAAAACAGAGATAAGGTTTATTTTGGCACTTTAAATTTTTATTCTGACCCCGAGAAATTGGAAAATTTTGAAAAAAAACTAAAAAAAGAGTCTCTAATTCTCCGTTATTTAATCTTAAATAAGAAAACGCTTGAAAAAATTAAGATTCCTGAAATTAGAACTGAGGTAAAAATTAAAAAAGAAAAAAAAGTTAAACTTGAAAAAATTGAGGAAAAACTCGACGAAATCTTAGGCGAACTTTAAATCGCGAATTTTCGCGAATTTACCACTAATATTACTAATAAATTATTAGACATTCGTGTAATTCGTGGTAAATTAGTGTATATTCGTGAGTAGAATGTATTTAAATAAAGTAATTTTAGTCGGCCGATTAGTTAATGATCCTGAAATAAGATCCACTCCCAATGGGCAAAGCGTCTGTAGTTTTCGCCTGGCCACTAACCGAATTTGGACTGACCGAAAAACCGGTCAAAAGAAAGAGAAAGCTGAATATCATAACATAGTTTTATGGCGCAGACTGGCTGAAATTGCCCAGCAATTTTTAACCAAAGGCTCTCTGGTTCTAATTGAAGGAAGGTTCCAAACAAGATCCTGGCAAGATCCTTCAGGGGGAACTAGATATCGGACTGAAGTTGTTGGCAGAAGAATGCAGTTGGGACCAAGAGCAGCTGGAAAATTTGTTCCTGGAGAAAGTGAAGAGAGACCGCCAGAGAAGGAAGAAATCCCAATTATTGAAGAAGATGAAGGAGAAATTGACATCAAAGACATCCCTTTTTAGTTAGCCATCCCATATCGGAAGGGGGTCGGGGAAACCCTTCGGTTTCCCCGTCTAGGAAAACAGGCTTTCGCTGAAAGGCGAAAACGTTAGAAACCGAGGGTTTCTAAAGAGCGAGCCCGAAGCCCGAAGGGCGCCAGGCGAAGACTGGAGAGGGCGAGCGACTAACCTATGAACAATAACTGTTATTTTTGTAAAAAGGGGATAAAAGAAATTAATTTTAAAAATACTGAACTTTTAAGAAAGTTCATTTCTTCTTTAGGAAAAATTAGGGCTAGAAAAAGAACCGGACTTTGTGCCAAACACCAAAGAAAATTAGCCAGAGCAGTTAAAAGAGCAAGGTCTTTAGGATTACTATCTTATACCAGTAAATAGATGATGTCGGCCTAAATTTTAAAAACAGCCTTAAGGCTGTTTTTAATTTATCCAAAAGTAAATTTTAATATTATTCGGTGCTTGCCTTAGTTATCGCCTTTTTAATTTTCTCTGTTATTTCTGGGTTTTCTTTTAAAAATTCTTTGCTGGCTTCAAGGCCTTGTCCTAATTTTTTATTCTCATATTTCAACCAACTTCCAGTTCTTTCAATAACTCCTAACTTAGTTCCGGTGTTCAAAAGATCAGCCGGATAGGAAATTCCTTCATTATAATAAATATCGAATTCGGCTATTTTAAAGGGGGCAGCCACTTTATTTTTGACAATCTTGGCCTTTATTCTACTGCCGATAATTTCATCGCCGTGCTTTATTTTGGCGATTACTCTTAAATTAATCCTTACTGAAGAATAAAACTTTAAAGCCAAACCGCCAGGAGTGGTTTCCGGGCTCCCAAAACGAATCCCGATTTTCATCCTGGTCTGATTTAAGAAGATGACCGAAGTCTTGGTCTTGGACACAATTCCTGAAAGCTTCCTGAGGCACTGACTCATTAAACGGGCCTGGAGGCCAATTTGAAATTCTCCCATTTCACCTTCTATTTCAGCTCTGGGAGTCAAAGCAGCTACTGAATCAATGACGATAGCATCAACTTGACCTGATCTAATTAAACTCTCAACAATTTGTAAGGCTTGTTCCCCAGAGTCAGGTTGAGAGATTAAAAGGTCATCTACATTAACTCCAACTTTTTGGGCATAATCAGGATCTAAAGCATGCTCAGCATCAACAAAAGCAGCCACCCCCCCTTTTTTTTGAACCTCAGCCAAAATATGGAGCGCTAAGGTGGTATTGTGGTTAACAAAGCCGCTCCCGCAAAAAGTAGCATTTGAAGGAACAGTAAAATCGAAAACATAAGAGATGGAATTTTTCTTTTCAACCACTCTATCCCAAAAGAATCCTAAATTGTATAGCTTTTCTAATTCTTGATATTCTGGCAAATTTCGACCATCGGAGAACCTTCTTAAAATTTTTTTTAAACGGTCATAAGAAATTTGAGAATAACCAGGAGTAGTTGATAAATAATCATAGAAAATTTTCCAATCTTTTCGGTTAGTTCCTCTAATTTTTTTTCGATATACTTGTATAAAATTACCAAGTTTATTATTAAGATTAGGAATAACATCACGAATTGTGTGGAATTGTTTTATTTCTTTGATGAGTTTTTCTAATCTATTTCTTTTTGCTAGGCTTATAAAACCTATTTCTTTCGCAAAAATTTTCCAATCTCTCTGGCCATCAATATAAAGGTGGTAATAATAGCGCTTATAAATATGATTATAACGAGGTTTAATTTTGCTAATTATCCCAAAATTAAGTAAAACTATTTGCAGTTGTTTTATCAATTTTTCTGATTTGGAGGAATATTCAATCCCTTCTTTAGTTAGCCCGCCATCACATTCAAAGAGAGCTTTTAAAAAATTAGCCACAACTTCTTTGGAAGAACACATAATCGACCAGGGAATTTCTTTCTGTCCTGCGCTCCAGAAACTAACTCCTGCATAGTTGAGGAAAGCTCGCGCTTTAACATTATGAATTCTCAAACACTTTGTATTTTTAGTTCTTTTGTCTAAAGTTATTTTAGGTGTTTCATTAAACAATTTTAAGCAAATTTTTCTTAAATCGCCATCGACTTCTTTATTAGCGCTAGTAATTTGAATATTATTTTTATTTAATCCTTTAGCAGTACAACACCCATCACCAGTCATATAGCCCATGAGTCTCGCCAATTCTTTTGTTATTTTAAATTTCTTAAAATCTTTTTTTGAAGTATTGTGTTCTGATTTTATCTCGGGCCATATTTTATATTCAAACTCAAAGAGATTGACTCCCTCTCCAAAACAATTTTGACCTCTTTGAATCGCTACATAGTCGGTAGCCTGAAGTTCATCTAATCTTCTAAAGAGATAATTGCCGTTTTTGTCTAAAACTCTGATTCTATGGTTAGGTGTTCCTTCTAACTTGTAACCATAATTGGTTTTAATTTTTATAGTTGGCTTTAAACCCCCATTATAGAAATGGCTTGTTTTTTCATAGCTATGTTCAGAATATAAAAATATTTCTTTTTTTTGGAACTCAGGAATATTTAAGTTTCCGAAAATAGAAATCGGTAACATTCCCAATTCTGAAAATATAATTGTATCAGATTTCACGCATTTCCCAGTCATTTCGGGACCGAAAATCTCAATCACCCTCCCCCGAGGTATCCCTCCCACTCCAAGAGCCAAATCTAAGGAAATGGAGCCGGTCGGAATTACATCAACATCTGCTGGTCGAGTTTCCGTTAATTTCATAATTGCTCCTTCACCAAATCGCTGTTTAATCTCGGTTATTGCCTCTTCCAAATCCTTCTTTTCTATTTTCTCTGATTTTTGTTTTTTACTCATAGTAAAAAAGTGAAATCACCTCGTGGTGGACTCCACCCGCCCACCACATCCTCCCGTTCGCTTCGCGAACGGGCCCCAACCGAAGGTGTCTGGAGCGGTCGGGGTGATTTCTTTTTTAGCCATTTTTTTATCATAACATTGAAAATGAAAGTTATCAACTATTTAAAATTTCAAAACATCTCTTCTTCGTCCTTGGAAATGTAAACCTCTCTAGGTCGAGGTCCATCGAAAGGTCCGATTACTCCTCTTTCCTCTAACATATCAATAATTCTGGCTGCTCTGGCATAGCCGATTCTCAATTTTCTTTGCAAAAGAGAGGCCGAAGCTTTCCTTTCTTCAATCACCACTTTTTTTGCTTCCTCATATAAAGGCTCTTCTTCAATCTCTAGTAATTCTACTTTTTCTTCAGTAAGCCTAGCTAAATTCCTTTCTAAATCTTCAGCTAACTTATCTTCGATGGTTTCTATTTCTTTTTGATATTTTGACCTTATCCATTTGACTACCCTTTTGACTTCTTTTTGGGAAACAAAAGCTCCTTGCATTCTTTTTGGTTTTAAAATTTCGGCTGAAACGAAAAGCATATCTCCCAAACCCAAAAGTTTCTCTGCCCCAGCCATATCTAAAACAGTTCTTGAATCAACTTGAGAAGCTACCTGACAAGTAATTCGAGAAGTAATATTGGCTTTAATTAGACCAGTGATGACTTCAACTGATGGCCTTTGGGTAGCCACTACCAAATGAATCCCCACTGCTCTGGCCAATTGAGCTAATCTAACAATACCGGCTTCGATTTCTTTTCCCTTGGCAGCCATCAAATCGGCTAATTCATCAATAATCAAAATAATGTAGGGTAAAGGTTCGATTTCAGTTTTGAGAGCTATTTCATTGAAACCTGAAATATCCCTAACTTTGGCTTCAGATAAAATCTCAAATCTTCTTTCCATCTCTTTAGTCAGCCATTTTAAAACATCGATTGTTTTTTCAACATTAAAAACTACTGGAGACAAAAGATGAGGAATGGCACCATAGACTGGGAATTCAACTCTTTTGGGATCAACTAAAATAAATCTTAAAATTCGGGGCGAATTACGATAAAGGAGACTGATAATTAGACTGTTTAAAAAGATGGTTTTCCCAGTCCCAGTCGAACCAGCCACTAAAAGATGAGGCATTTTAGCTAAATCAGCATAAACCGGGAGGCCAGAGACATTTCTTCCCAAAACAAAAGTTAGATTAGACGGGGCTTGCTGAAATTCTGGATTTTCAATCAGATTTTTCAATCTAACCTTGGCTCTAACATTATTAGGAACCTCAATTCCCACTAAGGATTTTCCAGGAATAGGGGCCTCGATTCGAATTGGATGAGAAGCTAAAGCTAAGGCTAGATTATTAGCTAAGCCGGTAATTTTGGATAGTTTTATTCCTTCGGCCGGCCTTAAGGTATATTGGGTAACTGTAGGGCCAACACTAATTCCACCCATTTCTACTTGAATATCAAAATTCTCCAAAGTCTTTTTGATAATAGCAGAACTGTTGCGAATATCACCAGAATGAGGCGTTTCTTTATCAACCTCAAGTAAATTAAGAGGTGGAGGCTGATAAGAAAAAAAAAGGGGGGGTTCCTCTGAGATGGGGCTGGTTTTAACTTGGAATGGTTTTTCAACTTCGGGCTTTAGGAGAGGTTCAATTTCCTTTATTTTCAATTTTGGTTTCTCAATTCTTTTGAATATCCGGGAAAAAAGAGGCTTCCTTTCTTCAGAAATAGGAGGAGCAACAGAAGGCTTTCGAAAAAGTTGCCAAAAAATTAAGATGGCAGTCAAAATCATAGCTCCGAATATTATCTCAGTTACCAAAATTCCAAAGAGTTTTAAAAAAGGCCAACTCAAGAGAAAACCCAACCAGCCTCCCTCTAATTTTTTCTGGCTAAAAACTGCGAAAATTCCAGAAATTCCAGAAATTAAAAATAAACTGACCAAAATTAATGACTTTAAAAATTTTCGATATTTTAGATCCAGAAATGTCCAGCCAAAAATGACTAAAATTAAAGGAATCAAAAATCTGGTGTTCCCGACTAAAAGAGCGAGAAGTCCAAGAAAGACTTTTCCACCAATTCCAGCTAAATTAAAAAAACTCAGACTTAAAACTGCAGAAATTAAAAAAAATAAAATTCCTAAAATTAATCTTTTTATTTCTGAGAATTTGCTAAATCGTTTGGTGGTTTTCTTAATTTTCCTTTGATTCTTTGGCATCTATCTTTAATATTAGTTTATTTTTTCTCTTTTTCAAAACTAGTACCAGCCGGAATTAATTTTCCAATAATCACATTTTCCTTCAAACCTCGGAGTTCATCTTCCTTTCCCTCTAAGGCAGCTTTGATGAGAACTCGAGTAGTCTCCTGAAAAGAGGCAGCTGATAAGAAAGAGTCAGTACTCAAAGCTACTCGAGAAATTCCAAGTAAAATGGGAATTCCTTTGGCCAGTTTTTTCTTTTCCTTTTTTAAGCTTTTTTGCTCTTCTAAAAATTTTGATCTTTCTACAATCTCACCAGGAACAAAATTGCTGTCACCGGCTGAGCGAATTCTTAATCGAGAAAACATCTGACGAACAATTACCTCAAGGTGTTTATCATGAATAATCGCTCCTTGAGAAACATAAATCCTCTGAATTTCCTTAATAACATGTCTTTGGATTTCCTCTTCGCCCCTAATTTTAAATAATTCCTTTAGGTCTAACCTTCCCTCCGAAAGCTGCTGACCTTTCTTAATCTTTTGCCCTTCTTTCACCCAGATAGCCATCTTAGGAGGAATTTTGTATTCCAAAAATTTCTTTTTTGAGCCGGGGTTACCCTCCAAAGATTCCACTTTTATTAATCTTTTAGCTACTTCCACCACTTCTCCATCGGTCCGAGAAAGAACTCCTTTTCTTTTTATTCCCCTTACTTCAAAAATCTCCTCCACTCTCGGCAATCCAAAAGTAATATCTCCTCCCCCCACCACACCTCCAGTATGAAAAGTTTTCATGGTTAGCTGAGTTCCTGGTTCGCCAATTGCCTGAGCAGCAACAATCCCTACTGCCTCCCCTAATTTGATTAATCGATTAGAACCCAAATCCCAACCATAGCATTTCTGGCAAATTCCTTTGGTTGACCTACAAGACAAAGAAGAACGGACTTTAACTTTTTCGATTCCTGAACGAATTATTGCTTCGGCCTTTTCCCAATCAATGAGTTCACCTTTTTTTACAATAATTTTAGACTTTGGACTTTCGCCTTTCGCTTTTACATCTTCTAGGGCTATTCTTCCTAAAATCTTGAAAATAAAATCCTGACCAATTTCATCGGCATCTTCCCGATATATTTTTGTTCCTTTCTTATCCCCACAGTCCTCCTCAGTTATTATTATTCCATGGGCAACATCAATAAGTCTTCTGGTTAAATAACCAGCAGTAGAAGTACGCAAGGCAGTATCAACTGTTCCTTTTCTAGCTCCATGGGTAGAAATGAAATACTCCAAAACATTAAATCCTTCTTTATAAGAGCTTTTGATTGGAAGTTCAATAATCTCCCCAATAGGATTGATCACTAAGCCTTTCATTCCACACATCTGAACCGGTTGAACCCAAGACCCTTTAGCACCTGAATCAACGATTGAATATACCGGACCATCGGGCGGCAATATCTCGGGAACAATTTTTTCAATTTTCGATTTTGTTTCTTGCCAAATTTCAATTGTTTTTAAATATTTCTCTTCTTCTGTAAGTAGACCTTTTTTGAAATGTTCTTTAATTGTCTCTATCTTTTTTTCTGCTTCTTGAATTAATTTTTCTTTTCCTTTAGGAATTATTAAATCATCCATTCCCCAAGATATTCCAGAAGTGGTGGCATACTCAAATCCCAAATCTTTAATTTTATCGAAGGACGCAACGGAAATTTCTGCTCCGTAATTTTTGATTATCTCACTTATAACCTTCTCTAATTCCCTCGAATCCATCACCTCATTAATAAATCGGAAACCTTCAGGCAGAGTCTCATTGAAAATGATTCGGCCAACCGAAGTTTCTATGAAATCGGAGTTTTTCATCCTGACTTTAATTTTAGCTTTTAAATCAACAACGCCGAATTCATAAGCTAAAATGGCCTCCTGGAAATTTCCAAAAATTTTTCCCTCTCCTTTGGCTTTTTCTCTGATTTTAGTCAGATAATAGCAGCCTAAAATAATATCTTGGGTCGGAGTAACAATTGGACTACCGGTGGCGGGTTTCAGGAGGTTTAAGGCAGATAGCATTATATCTTTAGCCTCTCCTTGGGCATTAGCTGACAAAGGTAAATGAACAGCCATTTGATCTCCATCGAAGTCGGCATTAAAGGCTTTACAAACCAAGGGGTGAATTTGAATTGCCTCTCCTTCAATTAAGACTGGTTGGAAAGCCTGGATTCCCAATCGGTGTAGAGTTGGGGCTCGATTTAATATAACTAATTTATCTTTGACTACTTCTTCTAAAATCGCCCAGACCTCTTCGGTTTCTCGCTCGATCAATCTCGAGGCTGCTCTTACATTGTAAGCCAGTTCTTTTTCTAAAATTCCTTGGATAACAAAAGGCTTGAACAATTCTAAAGCTATTCTTTTAGAAAGGCCACACTGATAAAGTTTTAATTCTGGTCCTACTACAATCACCGATCTACCAGAATAATCAACTCTTTTTCCTAAAAGATTCTGCCTAAATCTCCCTTGTTTCCCTTTTAACATATCAGCTAAAGATTTCAGGAGTCTTCTTCCTCCGGTAGTGGCCTTGGTAATTACTCCCTTTCTCATTCCATTGTCAATCAAAGAGTCAACTGCTTCCTGCAGCATTCTTTTCTCGTTTCTAATAATAACTTCAGGAGCGGAAATCTCTAAAAGATACTTTAGCCGGTTATTCCGATTAATCACTCTTCTGTAGAGATCGTTTAAATCAGAAGAGGCATAACGGCCACCATCCAGCTGAACCATTGGCCGCAAATCTGAAGGAAGTACCGGTAAAACAGTTAAAAACATCCATTCTGGTCTCACCCCGGCATTTAAGATAGATTGAAAAAGTTTTAATCTTCGCAAAATTTTTCTTTTGATGGCTGACGAGGCTTGTTCAGCTTCTTTTTTCAATTTTTTAATTTCTTCTTTAAGATTAATTTCCTCAAAAATCTTCCTTAAGGTTTCAGCTCCCATTCCGGCTTCAAAAACTTCTCCATATTTTAAGGAAAGATTATGATAATCCACTTCAGAAAGGACTTTCAAAGACTTCAGATTTAATACCTCCTTTTTGGCTTTATCTTTGGCTGCTTTAAGTTCTTCAAGTGCGGCTTTTAGTTTTTTCTTGTTTTTGATTTTTGCCTGCCCTGTAACGAGCTTACTCTGCTTCGGGGGTTTTTGAATTTTGATTTTTGATTTGTATTCTTTCTCAATCTCTTCCAAAACTTTTTTCTTGGCTTCTTTATCAACCTTGGTGATAATATAGGCT
>Ga0180009_10003444_pt1 | contig 17993 bp, 12 predicted proteins | sample OS_PC_MetaG_FD_123537 | JGI IMG/M metagenome (GOLD analysis project Ga0180009, IMG submission 123537) | Groundwater microbial communities from the Aspo Hard Rock Laboratory (HRL) deep subsurface site, Sweden - OS_PC_MetaG | ecosystem: Environmental > Aquatic > Deep subsurface > Groundwater... | reverse complement strand
TTTTTCCACATTTCCACATTTTTGTTCATTTTATCCACAAACTTATCCACTTTTTTCCTATTTTTTATCCTCTCTTAATCCACGTCCGAAAAAAGCCACATTTCTCGCAGTTGACAGCCAAAGAAAAAAACCATACACTTTTCAACACCGATTATTATTTACTGCTACTATAGTATGAACATATCCCTTCTTCAGGAAAATTTATTAAAAGCGCTAACGAGAACAGGAAGAATTGTCTCAACCCGTCCCCAAATTCCGATTGCAGGAAACGTTCTTTTGGATGCAAAAAACGGAGGTCTAAGTATAACCAGCACAAACCTGGAAACATCAGAAACGGTTTGGGTTGGAGGAAAAGCGGAAAAAGAAGGATCTGTGTGTGTTCCATCACGCCTTCTTACGGAGCTCGTTTCTTCCTTTCCTGCCGAAACGGTTCATCTGGTTGTGAAAGATGAGAAAATCCACATTTCGTGTTCGGGTTTTTCAGCAACGATTCCCGGGGTTCCGGCAGGGGAATTTCCTCCTGTTGAACCGCCACCCAAAGGAGGAGAAAAAATTAACAAGGAAACGCTGGTTGGGGCGCTGTCTCTCGTGTTGTTTGCCGCTGCCACAGACGAGGGGAGGCCGCTTCTGACCGGCATAAAGATGGTGTCTGGGGATGGAGGCACGACGCTGGCCGCCACAGACGGGTATCGTCTGTCAACGAAGACAATTGCTTTTTCATTAAAGCAATCAACCGACATGGTGATCCCGGCAAGAACACTGTCTGAAGTATTAAAAATTTCTTTGGAAGAAAAAGACGCGAAAGACGTAGTTGTTACCGCAATAAAAGACGGACAGCTTATCTTTTCCATAGGGGACACCAACATTATGACACGCCTTATAGCAGGGGACTATCCTGACTATAAAAAAATTATTCCAAAGGCCTTTAACACACGTGCGCTCCTTGAGAAAGAACCGCTTGCCCGCGCCGTAAAGTCAGCGGCGATATTTGCCCGCGACAATGCAAACATTGTTCGTTTTACGCTCGACAAACAGAGAGTTATTGTGTCAGCAAACACACCAAACGTTGGAGAAAACAGGATAGAAATTGACGCAAAAATTGACGGAGAAGGAGGGGAGATCGCGTTCAACAGCAGGTTCCTTTTGGAGTTCCTTTCGGCTTTCCCGGGTGACGAGGTTTTATTTGAAATGACCGGCGCCCTAAACCCCGGGGTCTTTAGGCCGGTTAAGGACGACTCATATCTTCACATCATCATGCCCGTCCGGATCACCTCGTGATAAACTGGCGGGCGGATGTGCCCCTAACGGGCGTTGCCCCCGGTTAATTCAGACGTGGAGTATCCCCGAAATTCAGGCAACAGAAGAATCGTCCCAAGGGGGGCGGGCTTAAAATACCACACTTCATAAACCACGTCAGATGGCTCGTTGGCCAGAAAAGCAACCCCCAGATCGGCGAACGCAAGCACGTACTGACCGTAAGCAGACTCTCTGCCGTATAATTTGACGCCCTGTCCTCCAACCAATGCCAGCCTGGACGAGAGCGAGGCGCTTTGCGTGGCAAACACATGTTCGCGAACGAACGAAACGACATCGTCGCGCACGACAACGGTAGTGTCCCAATAGGAGCTTTCTCCCTGGTAATACATTTTGGATTCGTCGGTACCCAAATCAATTTTTTTGGGTTGACCCAAACGTTCAACAACATCACCCTGCGTATCCCCGGGCCCTATACCCATCCACGCAGCCTGCGGCGGCGGTAGCGGCGTGGAGGAGGGCGGCGGCTTTGGGCGGGAGAGGGAAAGAAAACCGACAACAACACCCGAAATAACTATTAAAAATAAAAACAACAGTCTTTTCATATGTTTATCATCGCCGTCCGCACGAAGAAGACGAAGGCGACGACATCCCAAGAACACATTCGGCAAACTCAAAATGGCGAGGGAGGCTTTGTTTCAGAGCGCTGGCACCAACGACATATTGTGCCAGTGTTTCTGCAAAATCCTCGCCCACGCTACTCCCCGCGTATGGCGTACTTCCCTCACTCATAATGCCCCAGCCCTTGAAATCTGTAAACCAGTGCGACCCGCTCACCCCGTGTCCGAGCTCGTGGGTTATGATAAATAATATATGTGCAACGCCGCCGTTATAAATATATATATTGCCGCCTGATTCCGTACACCCCCAGTATGTTCCCGACCAGTTAATGCGGTATACCCGTACGCCCTGTGGACTAGAGGAGTCAACGAGCGCCATAAATTGAGGATAGCTGTTTCTCAGTTTTGCAAACGCGCCCAAAACAGACGCCCATTCGCCCGGCGGCCAGGACACCGACGCACCGTCTTTATTGCAAGCGGCGGATACCGGCTGTATCCCGGCCTCCCCCGCAATGGCGGTTCCCACGGTTGGTGACCCAACAACAACGCTTGTGTTTATACTCTTTTCCTCGGCTGAACCTTCGGCAGTGGTTGCCCTGACGGTAAGCGTGTTTACGATAATTGCGTCGCGCACCCCGGAAACGCTAATTGCGTAGGAAACAGACCCTGATTCTCCGGGGGACAGCGTTTTAATCGCGGAAAAATCTCCCGGGGAATCGCCGCTTATGGCGCCGCTTCCCCCATACGTTTCAAACGTGTCAGATACGGTTATGTCAAAAAGCTCTTTTTCTTTAGCGGCAACAACAATGGTGTATGTGATGGGTTGACTTGCCCCGTTAGGAAGACTGCCCGCCGAGGGGGTTTTGGTGGCTTCTATATACCGCGATCCGGGTTCATTTGTTGACTGCCGGGAAAGAGACACACCAAGCGCACTTGTGCGTGCGGTGTCCTGCATCTGGGGGAAATTGAGAAAGGAGGGAAAAATGAACAAAAGCACAATTACCGCCACGGGGATGAGCGCGTAAAGAGTCGTGTTGTCTTTGGTGGATCCTGTCGGCGACCCTCCTCCAAACGTGCTTTTTGCCCAGTCGGATATGGCCCCGGTCGTTGGCAAAAGGCCTGGCAAAAATCCGCCGCCAAAGAATTTGGCAGCAGCATTTTTGAGAAACGAGACGATGGGCTTAATCAAAAACGAAGCGGCAGCCGCGACCCATCCCCACGGGCCGGAAAGGCCTTTAACAGTAAGGGTTAGTCCGGTCTTTATTACCGCGGCGACCGTAAGTTTTTTTGCGCCCTCTGCCGCCACGGCGCCGGCCACGCGCGTCGCACCCTCTTTTGCAGCATGCTTAACCCCACGACGCATGATCCAGCCGACCACATCGCTCAAAAACCCCAAGTGAAAAAAGTGGGGCTGCGATGCCGCATATCCAAAATTCCACCACGTTATGCGGGAGGTATAAAACTGGGCGCTCTCGCCAAGCATTGCAAGCCGAAGATATGTCAGCGTGGCCTCGTCTGCCTGTGGGCGGAAAACGGTTGACGCAACATCGCCAACCACGTTTCGTATTCCTCCGAAAAGCCCCTTTAGTCCGCCCGGCTGTTTTCCAAACGCCGCGTTACCCCGTGCGATAGTTTGGATAATCGCCGGGGATCGTGCGGCGGTTCCAATAATCTGTTCGGCCCTGAACGCGGTTTTTTGCCAGGATTCATAAAGAATTTTATATGCAGCATTATCTCCTCCAATAATGTCAACCAAAGGAGCAAGCAGTTTTTGCGGAATGGTTTTGGCCGCCGCGCGGAAAAAGACACCAGAAAGAGCGGGCCGGCCGGGTTCGCTTTCAGGAAGGGACGCAAACGCTTCGGCGGCACGGGCAAGTTTTTCTGCCTCGACAAACGGCGTTGGCGTATCCGGGTTTTGCCGCTTGAGTAAGAGGGCGACATCAAACAATATGTCTTTTCTTATAACCTCAGACATTAGAACGCCTCTGGTTATCTCGGACATTTCGAGATGCTCTGAGACCGCGTTTTGCAGGGAGACAGCCTCCTCCTCCGATAAGACCGTTCCCTGCGCACGAAGATTTCGGACGTATGCCACGGTCAGCTCGTGCGCAAACTTGCGCGCCGGGCGGCGCGCCGAAGCCCCTTTTTGTGTTTCCGGAGGGTGAAGGCGGGCGGCGACAGATGTTGCAAGCGCGTCCGGAACGACCGAGTCAATACTTTCTTTGGCGAACCCCTCTTTTCTGCTTTGTAAAGCGATTTTATTTATAAACCGCTCCACAGCCCCCCGCACCCGTTCGTCTCCCAAAAACCATGAGCCGATTTTGTCAAGTTCTCCGGCCAGCACGCGATAATCGTCAGGATACGCACCTTGTGCAAAAAGAAGCAATTGTACTGTTTCAGCGTCTTGTTTTGCCATAGTGTTTTCAGGCTAGCGGTGATTGTTGTTCATCGGAAACAGTCTCTACGGTAAACGTCGGCCGGCCCTCCTTTCTTGCTTCAAGTTCCTGAGGCCTGGTGTTTGACAGCTCGTGTTCCTCGGGGCTTGCAATGACGCGCATAGAGGCGTGAGCGGGGCCGGCAAAAAACAGCCCCTCGCCGACGCCCGCGGAAAGAAGGAGCTGTTTTTCTCCCTCTGATAAATAAAACACACCGGCAACCTTGTCGATTGCGGCGGATGATTGTTTGAGCAATATCTGCATGCTGCTGTTTTGGATGATCGCGCGGCCAAGCTCAACAGACAGAAAATCCTCAACGTCTTGGGTAATGGTGGTTAAACCCAGATAGTATTTGCGCGCCCGCTTGGCAATGGAATACAAAAACTTTGCGCTGTCGGGAAACTTCATGAGGTACCACGCCTCATCAACGACCAAAATCCGGCGTTTTGTGTCGCGTCGGATCTTTGTCCAAATATAATCAAGGACAAGATACATGGCGATCGGACGAAGTTCTTCTTCAAGGTCCCGGATCGAAAAAACCGTCAGCGGGTTGCGGATCTCTACATTTGTCTGCTGGTCAAATATTCCAACAAGGCTTCCTTTGACAAACTTTTCAATGCGGTCAGCAAGCCCTCGCGCAAGCGGCTCTTCCATCCCCACGAGGGTTTTGTAGAGATCTTCCATAAGCGGCGGTTCCTTTTTTTGTGTCTCCGGGTCCGGGGTAATGCCTTTTTGTTTGTATGTAAGGACAAGCGCTCGGTCCAGGATGGCGTCTTCAGATGGCGTCAGATTGCCCATAACTACACGAAAAAACCCATGGAGCGACAAAATTTTTTGATTAAGCTCGCTTTCCACCTCGTTTCTACTCACAAGGGCCAGATCAAACGGGTTGATTTTTGTGGTGGCGCCGAAATGAAACCTTATGTATTCTCCGCCCAGGGCATGAGATAGCGCCTCATATTCACTCTCCGGGTCAATGACAATCACCTCTGTCTCAAACATGAGGGAGCGTACAATCTCCAGCTTGATGAGATAACTTTTGCCTGAGCCGGATTTACCAAAGACCACGGAGTTTGCGTTCTCCAGGGAAAATCGGTCAAACACAATGAGCGAGTCGTTGCCTGAATTTATACCGTACAGAATTCCTTCGTTTGCGGAAAGCTCGGAGGTCGTAAACGGGAACGTGGTGGCCAGGGACGTAGTGTCCATGTTTCGCGCTACAAGAAGCCGGTCTTGCCCCATGGGAAGCGTGGTTTTGATCCCCTCTTCCATTTGGAGAATTGCGCGTTTGCTGACAATGAGAAGAGAGGAGAGTGTTGCCTCAATCTGTTTTGTGGTTTTATCCAGATCGGCCTTTGTTTTGGCCGGAATCGTAACATACAGGCCGAATTGGAAAAAGCGTTCCGCCCCTTTTGCCAACTCTTGTTGTAGAGAAAGAGCGTCTTCAAGCGCGACTTGTACCGATGGTTCAATTACGCGCCCGCGCTTCATGTCCGACTGGATGGTTGCCTCCATTTCGCCCACCTTTCGCTTAAGGTTTTCCAAAACCTCTTCGGAACGCGTAGGGAAGACATACATGGCAATTTCCAGCGTGTGGTTGAACGAGATGAGCGGCTCGAGCCAGTTGGCGCTGACAAACCGCGGATATCCGGCAACAAACAGGGTGCGGTAATACCAGTCGCCAATCTTGAGGCAGTCAAAGTCTACCTCGATTGCCGGAGGGGCAATGACGTCTTTAATCAAAAGCGGACCGTGCGGGACCTGTGTCAGCGGATTTTTCCCCGCGCCGGAGTCAAGAGGCTTTTTGAAAAATGTTTTTAGGTCCATACTGCGTTATGTTTCCTGTCGCGGGAGCTTTTCCGGTTTTTCTATCTCTGGCGCCGGATCCTCCGGGTTATAGACGGAGAAAAACAGCCGTACAATTTGGTCGCTTGTCAATTGGTGAGCCTGAAGCCCTACGCGCGCCAAAAGCCTGAGAATGTGGTCGCGTCTTGGCGTAAGGGCCGTAAGCGCCCGTTCAAAAATATATGGCTTTTGGTACGGAAGCCCCTGTTTTTTCCCGCCAAGCAACGACCGCGCAGATAACCCAAGCTCAATGGCAGAAAAGGGGACGATGATATAAAATTTTTTGTCAAGGACATCCCTTTCTTTAACCGTTGTCGCGACGAACGACCGGTATTTGTGTATGCTCTCGGCAAGTTTGGGGCTTTTCTGTTTTTGTTCCTGCTCCTCAAGAAGGCTTAGATACGCCGAGATATCTTTATGGCGTGTTTGGATAAGAAGCTGAATCGGGAATGAAAGCGAATTGAGAAACCCTGCATATGCATATATGATTGCGTCCTGCTCCTTTTCCGACAGAAGCCCGAAGTTGACGGCAGATGTGGCGATAATAAGCGCGCATGAACCATCGCAAAAAAGAACGATATCTCGATCGACATCCTCTATTTCTGTAAAAACCTGCGTTGTTGATCTGATGGGCGCAATGGGTTGGGACATAATGGTTTTTATATTCCCTGGTTTCCAAAAATCTCTTTTTCCAGTTTTTCCCGGGTGAGCTCTTTTTGACTTTTGGCAAGGATTTCAATCGGCGGTAACACGCGGCCGCCAAGCGTTATCTGGGCTTTATCAAATACATATCGATCCCGGGGGTCTTCTACCTCAACGATGTATGTTCCATCCGGAAGGGGAGTAGAGGCCGCAAACTGACCAAGCTTATTGCTTTTGAGCGCTCTCAAGGGTACGCCGTCTTTGTCGCGCACCGTGATAAGCACTCCCGGTAGAAGTCCGCCCTCGCCGTCTTTGATAATGCCGGTAACAACGTTTGGAAAAGACGTCAGGCGCGGGATACCGGCTTTGACTGCGGCGTCCTTTGGAATCACGCGCACCGTAGGCCCTTTTGTGGCGGGTTGGGCGAAGCGCCCGGGAGCGGAAAAAGACCCGCGTCCAGCAAGCGGGGGTACGGCCCCCATAAAGGGCCGTTGAGCGCCCGGCATTGGCGGATACATGGGCGACGGCGGCTGCGATGCTTTTTTGTGAAGCGCCGCAAGCTCCTGCTCCAGCTTGTTTTTCTCAGACAATGTTTGCGCGAGCTGTTTTTGCATCTCAGCCATCTGCCCTTCGCTTGCAGCTTTAGCCTGAAGCTCAACCCTAAGCCCTTGGAGCTGCTTTTCCAGATCCAGGGTTTTTTGTTGGATCCTGTCGGCGCTTTGTGTGCTGTTTGGCGCCACACCTTCTGTCTCCGGGTGCTGTTGTCCCAAGCCCTGTTTATACCTCGCGGCATCCCGCCAATCCGTTTGTATGGTTGGGTTTCCGAGAAACCAGTCTTTCAGCCACCTAAAGGGGTTGTACATGGGTAGCGGTACATTTTTCGACGGGTTCCCTGCCCCCTCGGTATCGTCTCCGGATGTTTGTTGGTCAGATCGTGGAACGCGAAAAAACGTATCCAAAAGCTGCGCCTTTGACGCAGTAGCCCCCCCGTTGTTTGATTGGTCTTGAGAGACGTTTGCCGACCCGCGATAAGGAGCCTGTGATTTTCTCCCGGCTTTGGGCACCACTATTGTTTTGGCGCTTGGGGCTTGTTGTCCCCTCTGCCACACATACTGCGTGGGACTATAGGCACTTTTAAAAAAGGAAAGAACCCACACGTCCATCGGCCGCTCTTCTATTGGAACAAATGCAAAGCCCACTCCCAGAAGTCCAAATCCGGCTGCGATCGGCCAGGTGAAAATTGTCGGCAAGGGGAGCTTATAGGATATATATGCACAAATTGCGCCCAAAGCCAGATACCCGAACTGTTTGAGGGTCATGTCGCCGATGAGGCGAAATTGAAACGTTGATACATTTTGAGGAACAGGGTGTTGCTCCATACAAACAAAATATTTGAACCACTGTCATTGTAAAAGGTTATTGGGGGTGGCGCAAGTATGACAAAGCGCATTTGGATCGTGAAAACGACTATTTTTCTTTTCACGCGCGACATTACTCATCAATAGGGTCGTTATTGTGATATCATGAAAATCATGGAACATCCGATGGTGTTGCTTGAAGTGAAAAATTCCCGGGAAAGCGAAGAGTCGCCTGCGTCCATGGAGCAGGTGTTTTCGGCTCTTGGCGCGTCTCGCGGACACTGCGGTTTTTTTGCCCGTTTTTTCCGGTCGGGGGCCCCGCACGGGTTTATGAGTTTTGAAATTGTATCAGTAAACAGCGGCATACACTTTTTTATATGCGTTCCGGAGGCAAGCCGCGCGTACGTAGAAAATCAACTTATTGCTCAGTATCCCAAGGTGCTTGTCTCTACCGTTTCTGACTATGCTCCTCACTTTTTCTCCCTTCCGCACGTTGCGGGACAACTGGTTTTGTCCAATAGCTTCTATTACCCCCTAAAAACATATATAGACATCAAAGACCTTGATATTTTGGCAAGTGTTTTGGGGCAATTGGCAAAGCTTTCTTCTCAAGAGGCTGCGGGCGTACAGTTGTGGATAGAGCCCGCCGGAAGCGCGTGGCAGCGCCGCGCCGCCGGCATCGTGGCCGCCGGAGTCCCTGACGCCAACTCAATAACCGGCCGCACCAAAGCGCATCCGCACGCCAGGCTTATAGAAACCAAAATACATCAAGTGGGGTTTCGCGTGGCAATTCGCGTTGTCGCGGTTTCTGCCACAGAAGGGCAGGCAGGCGAGCTTTTGGAGGCAATTGGCGGGACATACGGCGTATTTGGTCTTGGAGACGGAAACAGCCTGGTGCTTTCATGGCCGGCCTTTTGGCAGAAAAAAAATCTGGAAAAGGCCTACGCGGCAAGAACCGGGGGGCTCTCTCCACGCCATCAGATTCTTAACGCGTCAGAGCTCGCCTCGTTTTGGCATCCTCCGTGGCTTGCCCTTTCTGCCATCAAAAACATATCATGGAGCGCGCCGGTCGGCGGGGAAGCACCGGAAAATCTCCCGGTTTCAGGCGACAACGAAGAAGAAAAAAAACTTATTAATTTCTTTGCCCGGACAGAATTCAAAAACAAAACAGTGACACTTGGTTTGAAAAAGGATGACCGCCGCAAACACGTATATATCGTGGGCAAAACAGGCACAGGCAAGTCAACGATGATTGCCAATATGGCAATTAACGACATGAGGAATGGCCAGGGCGTTGCTGTGTTGGACCCGCACGGAGATCTAAGCGATATTCTTTTGGATTACATTCCGTCATTTCGCGTGAACGACGTGGCGTATCTGGATCCGTCCGACACGGAATACCCGTTTCACCTCAACCCGCTTGAACTTAAAAACGAAGCGTTTCGTGAGCTTATCGCCTCCGGCATTGTGTCAATTTTTTATAAACTTTACCATTACAGCTGGGGACCGAGGCTTGAGTATATCTTGCGCAACACCATTCTCACCCTTCTACATGTTCCGCAGTCGACACTTCTGCAGGTGCCGGAGGTGTTGACCGACGAAAAGTATCGCGCCAAAGTTATAGACAAGCTGGAAGACAAGGTGCTTAAAAATTTTTGGCTTCATGAATTTAACAAAATGAGCCCCCAGATGCGTTCAGAAGCGGTGTCGCCGATCCTCAATAAAGTCGGGCAATTTTTGTCCTCCCAAACCATCAGAAATATCGTTGGACACTCGGCGTCCACCGTAAATTTGGAAACCTTGATGAACGAGGGAAAAATCGTGATAGTCAACCTTTCCCAGGGGAAGCTTGGCGAGGACAATAGTGCGCTTCTGGGCGCCATGATTATTACCAAACTGCAGCTTGCCGCCATGAACCGTGTGTACCAGGCCGAAGAGGCGCGGCGCGATTTTTATCTGTATGTCGACGAGTTTCAGAATTTTGCGACGCAGTCTTTCATTAAGATTCTTTCAGAGGCACGTAAATATCGTCTGAACTTAACACTCGCCAACCAGTATATTGGCCAGATTGATGAGGATGTGCAGAAGGCGATTTTTGGCAACGCCGGGTCTCTTGTGTCATTTGCGGTTGGTGCGGCAGACGCGCGGGTACTTGCCAAAGAATTTGGCGACAAATACACAGAAGACGAACTGGTTGGTATCGGCAATTACCGGGTGATCCTCAAGCTTTCTATCGACAACCTAACGACGCGGCCGTTTTCCGCAACCACTCTGCCTTTGCCGCGCTCCAAGAACCAAAACAGAGAAAAGGTGGTGCGTTCAAGCAGAGAACGATACGCAAAAAAAGCTGATAGCTTATGAAAATTGGTTTATTCGGCGGAGTTTTTAATCCTCCACACATAGGACACCTCATTATAGCTCAGCAAATTCTGGACTTTACAGACGTGGAGGAGGTCTGGTTTTTGCCCAACTTCGGTCAGAGTTTTCCCAAAGAGACAATTCCCGTTGAACACCGGGTGGTCATGACGAGAATGTTGCAAATGCCGCGGACAAAAACATCAACCATAGAGATTGACAACAGGCTGGATGGTAAAACCATTCATTTAATTCCGTATTTACCCAAAGAACACGCATTTAGTTTTATTATAGGAGCCGATCAACTTCCCGTGTTTCATCAATGGGAGGATTGGGAGATGTTACTTCAACACATGCCGTTTTTGGTGTTTCCGCGGTACGGGTATCCTACGGAACCGCTTTATGAGAACATGAAGCTTGTCTGTCACCAGCAACTTATGGCAACAGATATATCATCGACAAAAATTAGAGCGAGAATAAAACAGGGACTACCTATTGATCGATTTGTGCCCGCGAGAGTGGATCAATACATAAAAGACCATGGACTTTATGTGTAAATAACAATTAACATGCTATGCTTGAAATAAACGCAGAACAAACGGCCGCCGAGCTTACGGACTTTCTGAAAGCATCGTTTCAAAAAGAAGGGTTTGGGGACGCCGTCATTGCTCTTTCCGGCGGAGTGGATTCTGCGGTGTCCTCTATACTGGCGGCACGGGCCCTGGGACCGGATCACGTGTTCCCACTCCTTTTGCCGTACGGGGCGCTTAATAAAGATCCGGAAAAAGACGCGCTTTCCGTTGTGGCGGTTGCCCGCATTCAGCGCGCCAACATTTCCCGGATATACATAGAACAATTAGTTGACGCTGTCTGCGCTCTAGACCCGTCTATGGACAAGGTGCGCCGCGGCAATATCATGGCGCGGGTGCGGATGACCTTGCTGTTTGATGCCGCCAAAAGGCGCAAGGCCCTGGTTGTGGGGACAGAGAACAAAAGCGAGTATCTATTGGGGTACTATACGCGTTTTGGAGATGAGGCAAGCGACATTGAGCCCCTCCGGAATATATACAAAACACAAGTATACCAGCTTGCCAGGCATTTGGGGGTGCCGCAACAAATACTTTTGAAAAGACCAAGTGCGGGACTGTGGGAAGGCCAGACCGACGAGGGCGAATTTGGGTTTTCGTACCAGGATGCAGACGAGGTACTGCATCAGCTGTATGACGAAAAAAACTCCACCGAGCAAATTCTCAAATCTGGGATAAACAAAGAGGCTCTTGAAAAAATTTCCAACTGGATGGAGCGCAACTCCTTCAAGCACCGCGTACCGATTATCCCCTCCACCCCAGCCGGTGGAATAGGTTGATAAAACTTTTGAGCCAGGCAATCGCCCCGCGCTGTCTTAACCCTCCTAAATTTACCAGAGGCGCCAAGGACAAACCACCCCAGGGGTGGTGGACACCATTACTACTTGTCGGAATATACTACAACAGTTACAATTGGATCAGGCAGGCCGGCGGGGCTATTAATTATATGGAAAAAGAAAAAGGCCTTGACATACTTAATGTGCTTATAAATATGGCCCGAAAAAAGGGCGGAGCCGGTGGTGCTACTCCTGAAAATATCGAAAAGTTCATTCAAGCCACCAAGGCCGCATTTGAAAAAAGAAAAACTAAAATTGAAGTTGCTTCTGAACAATGGGTTAAAAAAATTCGTGATTCAAAAAATGAAGCAAATAGAGCCGCTGCCAAAGAAGAAATACAGGTAGAGGCCTATGATAAACGATCCCCGGAAGAAATAGATATATTAAAAGATCAGCTTAGTGTTGCAGCAACAAAAGGAGACTTGCCAACGTGGTTAGCTGAAGAGACTACGTATATACAACAGAGTGACGTTGCAGCAGAGTTCGTTGCGCGCATAGCAATGCTTCCCGCCGAACAGCAGCAAAACCCCTACATACTCTATAGAGAGCTATATAAGATGCACAATTCTATCAACTGGATTGCGCAGTCCAACCGATCATTAATGGAAATATCAATGATTACCAACAAGGCGTTAGTGGAAATTCGTAGTCAGGCAGCAAACAAGGGAATATTAGAATTAGAAAACCTAAACAGCGTAGGCGCATTTATTGGTGACAGAACAAGCACGGAACATGAGTCTTTTGATTTGTATAGACTGGACAAATTAAAAGAGACAGAAGACCCCGGTCAAATGCCCGACAGCAGGAAAGAAAGAGATAAATATGGAGCATGGCGAGAAAAAGAGATTAAAAAACGACAGAGGCGAGTCTTGGAAGAGACGCTTGTTTCTTATCAAAAAGACCTTGACGGGGGACTGCTTTCAACCAAAGACGAGCTGCAGAGGATGAAAGATTTGGACAAATTATTAACAAAGTCAATGAGCGGTAGCAGGGAGGATAAGGGGCTACAAGCAAGATATAAAGAACTTAACTCTGAAGACGTGAGTACAATAAAAAGGCGTATTCAGCAGCGGGTTCGCGCGCTAGAAGCACAACACGAAAGAGAGTATAAATCACAGAAACTAATAGAAGAGGCAGAAAGGGAAGATCGCAAGACGGCAATATACAAAACCAGAAAGCTAGAAGAAACAAAGAAAAAAAGAGATGAACTAGCCAGAAACGGAGATGCGATTATTTGGATAAAAGAGCTTAAGGCCCGCTACCCCAATTGTGCCGCGGAGATTGATGACATTATTTACGTGCGCGGTCTTAATAAAGGAGACATAGATTTAATTATTTCCGGTAGCGAAGGCCGGTGGGAGTGGTTTTCAAAATTTTGGCAAGAAGTGTATACATTTGGGGATGAACGTGTCCGTCCGAGCCTGCAGGATGAATATAAGTGGCATGAATTTCGCAGGATTATCGAATTAGTAGATCCAGAATCGCTACACGAAATCAGCAAGTTTAAAGATTTTTGGGAAAGAATTGGAAAGATCGATGGTATAGCAAAAGCGTTTTTTCTCCCCGGCTCTTACGAGGATAAGGCAAAGGGCTTGAAGTATTTATTGCCCAACGACATGCAAACGTTATTTCGCACGTTTGAGCATTCTGAGTATTCCTACTCTATTATGAAATCGGCCATAATGGATAAGTTGAGAAGGCGATTTGCACAATTTGATAAAGACGCTGTGTTTTTGAACGGTTCGGTTTCTGATAGCGACATGGTCTTGCTTAAGGACGGAGCACCAGATATTTACGATGAGTTTATCGCGCTTCAAAAGACAGGAAAACCCGCCAAGAGGGACCTTTTGCTTGTAAGGCTTCAGGAAAAATATGCCCACAGAGACGAATCGGGTGATATTGTCGGTTTTGGGGATTTACCATCAAAACTCGTAGATTTGAAGAATGATATACAAAAAGCAAGGGATGATACAGGCGCAGGCTTGTTCCTAAGAGACTATGATATGCTTTCCAACAATAGCATGTATGGGCAGTTGTCTGATTTAACACTGAAAGTTAGAGAAAGCCTAACGGTTTTAGAGAATGGTTATGAGGAGTCGGGGGTAGGTAAAGAATATAAAAAGACAGATCTGACTACTGCCCGACGGGAGGAGATTGACGAGGAGATTGTGAGCCTAAAGAGAAAGCTTAATGAAGGGTGGAAAATATTAACGGATAATCCGAATGATACCACAGGCTTTGATGAGCACAAACTGAATGCCGTAAGAGGATTTTCCCCAACCCTTATCGAAACGAGAGAAAGGTTAATAAAATATTTACAGGTAAAAGAAAAAATAAAGCCGGAAAACTTTCACGGGTGGCTGAAAAATAATGAATGGAAAGTGAGAAACGCATGTCTGGCGGCACAATATGCATCATTAGGGTGGGGAGACGTATTGGATATTGCCGCACGTGTGGCGCGCGCGCCGACGTTAGATTTTGATTCAGCAGTTCTTAAGGTTGCAGGTAGAGACATTATGCCCGCCGCTTTTGCAGAGCCGGCGGTACGCGTGTTAAACCCGGAGTTGTTTGAAGACAGGTTTATGATGCGGGGTAAATTTGGGCAGGAAATTCGGGAACAGCACTACCGCCTTATGTTTGAACGATTTGCGCCGGACTTTATGAAAAACATGCCAAAATCCGTAAAAAATCAAATAGATCAGCTGCGAAAAGAAGGAAAACCGTCTTACAAGATTTTAATCAAAGCCGCGGCAGATTACTATGCGGTTCCATACACGGAATTGCTGCGGCCGGGATTTTTGCGCGCCGGATCGCACCTGACCAACACAACTCACCGCTTTGAAATAGCCATGCTTCAACCATATCGCGACATGATGATGAAGCTAAAAGCCGAGGCACCGGAAGGAGATAAATGGGTGATTAACAATCAAGCCTTAAGTCTGCAGCTTGCTCTGGCAGACCCACTAGATGAAGATGTAGGTGTGCACGAGCGGATTGCTATTCTTACAAAAATGTTAGGTCGTACACCGTCTCGATTTATTCAAATGAGCGGAACTGATTTATATGATTTAGCCATAAAACGAGGACTGGATATGCAAAGCGTAGAATGGTATGGCTTCCAACAGGCGTTATCTAATGCCGAGATAGAAGCATGGGACGACGAAGAGGGGCTAAATGTAAAAAGGGTTGATTTTACTACAAACAAAGATTTTAATGCTATTTTACGACCTCACCTGGAAGCATCGGGAATTACAGACAAAGGGCGGCAGAATGTTTACCATCAATTCTTGGTTGATTTACATGAATATGCCAGCACAAAAGACAGTAGCGGTAGGAATTTGATTGGAAAATGGGCTCGGCATACATTTGCCATGACGTTGCCACTGACCGATTATAATATTAAAAATGCCCGTCCGGAGCTTTTGACCGCTTTTATCAATGAAAGACGAATAAACGATCAGTTGGCCATGGCAGAGGCAGCAAGTCTACAATATCAGCTCCTTGAGCCATCCCTTATTTCTCCGCCGACACAAGACTATAGTAAGCATATTGAAACGTTATTAAAATTTCGAAACATAATTAATACATATGATGCCCCGGAAGTTGCAGAAATGGCGGCGAGCGTTATCGCCGATGGCTTTGTCTGGGTAAATATGGACCGATCCATGTACAATGTCATAGGTTGGATACCGTTAAGCAAAAAAATAATGCGAGGAATTGCTGAATGGGATTGGCGAATAATATCAAAAAGCAAAGACAACAAGTTTTTAAATAAAATTACCAATGGGGCCTGGAAAGATTTAGCAGAACATAAAATAGTAGAATGGCCGCACACTGTAGCGGGGGCAGTTTCAATTGCAACGAAATACCTGGGGGGTGAGGCCTTAGCCTTAAACGCAAATGAGATAGGTCAATACGTTAGCACAACAGAGGCGGCGGGAGTATTTACACATCTGAGAAATATTCAAAAGGACATCAGAAAAAAATATGGTACGGGAGTGCTTATGCGTTTCTTTTATCATTTACCAAGAAGATACTGGTGGGTGGTACCGGTAGCAACAATAGCTATGGCAGCGATGCAAAGCGTTGAAGAGGAGACAAAACAGCAGCACCATTGACACGTGGAGACAAACTCTTCGGTCTATTATTTTTCTTTTTTCATTAATGTTTGTAGGCGCGACGGGTCCTCTTTTCCGCGTTTTAATGTTTGACCGATAAACGAGCCCTGATACCACAATTGCATCGCGGTTTGCCCACCGGTCATTATTGGTCCAAATACTACTCCCGGGCAGCCTGCAATACCGGTTTTACCTTGATTGCTTCTTTGATGCTTCCTACTATCGTTGGAATTGTTAATATCAAACCAAGACCGATGAGTACTTTTGCCAGGGAGTCTGAACCGGTTGGGATAAGCGGGGGTGTCCAAATATGTTCGGTGCCAATATTATCATTTATAATTCCTCCCAAAACCAGGAGGGAGGCGGTGACCGGAAATACAATGATATTAGAGAAAAGATTTTTAAGCCAAGACGAAAAGCCCGTAGCCCCCGGAATGGCATCCGTGAGTATCTGGAGCGGCCCGACAATCACAGAAATAATAATATTTATATACGCGCTAAGCAGCATAAATAGTATTCGAACAAACGCAAACAGGAAGGCTATGCTCAATACAAGAAGTATCAAGCTATTGACTTGGGTTAAAGTACCGGCAAGCTCCGACAGTCCTTCCAGTATATCGCCTGATAATATTTCCGGCAGCGGATTTAATATGTCTTTTGAAAAAGCACTAAAAAGAGAAAAAGTTCCGGCAAAAAGCTTGCCCAGTCCGCCAGTAGTATATGCGCTTATTAACTTAGCGGTGTCTACTCCATGCATACCAGCCGATCCAATAGTTGTAATAAACAATATTATGACAAAATACATAAGATCAATAACAAGCCCCACTATCGCGTAGGAGAACGTGATAAGGAGGAGTGTTACTACAATACGAGGCAGGGCATTTTGTACGGTGACCACTGTTTTGGGATCGATTTTTTTCCTTAGCATCACCATAAATCCAATCACAAGCATAATGACGGCGAGCAATGAATATGCGATATTGCGGAACACTTTCCACAAAGGAAGAAGGGCGGTAAGACCAGAAAACCCTATTCCCTGTGAGTATGCTTGTTTAGGTATAAAACCAAGAGACTGGGCGGCGTCAGCAATAAAATACGATGTTTTTGCCGGAGGATTGGTATATATAGCCGATATAAAACGAGCTACAGAGCTCAAAGTGCTTTTCTTATAATAAAAGACGCTTCCCGGGTCTTTACTGCAGCCCATTATTTGACACGTTAATATAAGCTGATTATTTGTTGTTGTTGCTGTGTCATATCCTTCTTTGAGTACGGTTCCACCCTCAGCGTCCTTGATGGCGCTGTTGAAGCTTTCAATGGTATTAGAAAACCAGGCTTCCGCATGAACAGTAGAATAGCGAGGCAATATGGTAAGTAGCAATAAGATAACAAACATCCACACGAAGCGCTTCATGGATTTAATTATAGATGGCGGAGCGGGAAGTGACAAGAGACAGGAAGACTGGAAGACGGAATATAAAATTACTCCGTCATGATCTTGAACTGTGTTACGTCTACACCGGTGAACACTTTGATTGTTTTGAGGATAAGATACGCGCAGACAATAACCACTAGCCCAAAAACAGCGTTTGTAATTGTGCCTTTGGCTTGCTCCAGTTTTTTTTGATCTCCTCCCCCGAACAGAAAATTAAACCCGCCGATGATGAGCATAACAAACAGCGCTACTCCCGCAAGGGAAACGAGCGCCCGCACGACATTGACAAAAATCGGCTCAAGACACCCGACGGTTGCCGCACCTGTATCTGCGCAGTCAGCCCACGAAATCATACTGTTATTATCGCAAAGACAAGCGGGAAGTAGCAAGTGTGAAGAATGAACACCCCTTAATACTTTCCCCGTTAATACGGCTGTGGGAGCGTGATGCCGCCGCTGCCTATGATGTTGACGCCCAGGAAGTTCTGCACAAGCGTCATGATCGCCCA
>Ga0180009_10003443_pt1 | contig 17994 bp, 28 predicted proteins | sample OS_PC_MetaG_FD_123537 | JGI IMG/M metagenome (GOLD analysis project Ga0180009, IMG submission 123537) | Groundwater microbial communities from the Aspo Hard Rock Laboratory (HRL) deep subsurface site, Sweden - OS_PC_MetaG | ecosystem: Environmental > Aquatic > Deep subsurface > Groundwater... | reverse complement strand
AGGAAAAGAAATGTTTTAAGAAATTTTCAGGAACATGAAAAATTCCTTACAAGAGTAAAAGAAAAACTTCAGAAAGGGAAAAAGTTAATAAAAACCCACAAAAGAGATTTGGTTATTATGCCTGAACTTGTCGGTGTTAAAATGGGAGTTTACAACGGAAGGGATTTTGTTCCTGTTGAGATTACATTTGAAATGCTCGGCCACAAGCTTGGGGAGTTTTCAATTTCAAGGGCTAAAACAAAACATTCTAAGGAGGACAAATCGGGCAAGAAAAAAGCTCCTAAGAAAGAATAAAAATGGCAAAGACAAATACTGAAAAACCAACTGGAAAGGCTCAGGAAAAGAAACAGGCAAAAACTCCTAAAACAAAAAAAGAGGACGTTGTAAAGGCACCAGTTAAAAAGGAAGAAAAGAAAGCTGAGACAGATAAAAAACCAGAAGAAGAAATTAAAAAAGTTGAGGAAACTCCTGTAAAAAAACCAGTTGTTAAGAAAGCCAAAAAATCAAGCGTTACATCTAGAATAGAAAATGCATCAGTATCCACAAAGTTTTCAATTTCAATTTGTAAATTCATACTTCATAAAAAAATTCCAAGGGCAATAAAAGAACTTGAAGAAGTTTCCAACTTGAGAAAAGCAGTTCCAATGAAAGGAGAATACGCTCACCGAAAAGGAAAAATGATGTCAGGAAAATATCCTGTTAATGCTTCGAAGATGTTTATTGTGCTTTTAAAAAATCTTCAGGCAAATGCAAACCAGCATGACCTTGAAGAACCTGTAATCACGATGGCAGTTGCAAACAAAGGTTCAACTGTGTATGGTTCAAGGGGAAGAACCCTTAAAAAAAGAACACATATAACAATCACTGCCTCAGAAAAAAAATCGAAAAATAAAGAGGACAAAAAATAAAATGGATGAAAAAAACATAGTAAAATTCAAAAAAGAAGAGTTTTCAATGAAAGAGAAAATAAAGGATGAAATTGGAAAAGGAAAAGTTTCCAAGGTAAAAATCGAATACACCCCCGTCGGGGAGAGAATCATAATCTCAACAAATAAGCCAGGACTCGTTATTGGAAGGGGTGGCGAAAGAATTGAGCAAATTACCAATATGATAAGAAACAAGTTCAAGCTTGAAAATCCACATGTTGAAATTGAGGAAATAAAAAACCCTGATTTTGATTCACGTGTGGTTGCTGATGAACTTGCTCTTGGGCTTGAAAGATTCGGCCCTCTAAAATTTAAAGTCCTTGCTTACAGAGCACTTCAAAGAATAATGAAGGCCGGAGCTCTTGGGGCAGAAATAAGACTTACAGGAAAACTTCCAAGTTCACGTGCAAAATCATGGAGATTTGCCCAGGGTTACCTTAAAAAAGCGGGTGATAGTGCAAATGCAGTTGACAGGGCAAAAGCAGTGTCAAACACCAAACCGGGAGTAGTAGGGATAAAGGTAAGTATACTTCCTCCGGATGCATTGCTAAAGGATAGGATAAAGGTTGATGAAAAATTAATTGCAAAACTTAAAAAAAATGCAGAAAGAGTTGACAACCCCCTAAAAAAAAGCAAAAAATCAACCCCTAAAAAAGGGAGTAAAAAATAATGGCAATCTTAAAAGCAAAGGAGATAAGGCAAATGAAAAAAAATGAGAAGGAAACAAAATTAAAAGAACTAAAACTTGAACTTGCAAAATCAAAAGCAAAATCCTCCCAGGGAACTTCATCAAAGATCCGAGAAATAAAAAGAACAATAGCGAGGTTATTAACAATAAATTAAAATGGAAATTTGCCCAAAGTGCGGACTGCCAAAACCAGCATGCGTATGTGAAGAAATTGTAAAAAGCTCACAGAGAATAAGAATTACAACGGATAAAAAAAGATACGGAAAAATTGTAACAATCGTTTCCGGTTTTGATAGTTCGATAAACACAAAAAAAATAGCAAAAGAACTCAAAAATGAACTTGCATGCGGAGGAACAATGAAAGACAAAAAAATTGAACTCCAGGGAGAGCACGTTAAAAAAATAAAACCAATCCTTGTCAAACTTGGATTTGATGAAGATTCAATAGAAGAATAATGGCAAAAAAACAGAATAAAAAACCAGAATTGGATGAGAAAATGGATGTAAAATGCAAAGACAGAGAATGTCCCTTCCATGGGAATTTAAAAACTCACGGGAGAATTTTCAAAGGGATAGTTGTCTCAAAACATGACAAGAGAATTGCAGTGGAAATGGAAAGAATGGTTTATGTGAAAAAATATGAAAGGTACTCAAAGAAAAAAACAAAGATTCATGCAAGACTCCCAAGATGCGTGGATAAAGATGTGAAAATTGGAAATTGGGTAAAAGTAAAGGAGTGCAGACCACTGAGCAAGATAATTCACTTTGTGTTTTTAGAGAAAATAAAAAATGGAGATGAAGAGAAATGAAAGCAAATCAAAGATTTTCATTAATCCAAAAAAATATACGGAGGTTATTTTGAATGAAAGCAATAAGCGCCAGAACAACTGCAGGATGCAATCTTGGAACGAAAATGATTGCGGCTGACAACAGCGGGGCAAAAATAGTAAAAATTGTTTCAGTTAAAAGAGGCAAGGGAAAGAAAGGAAAGCAAATGTGCGCAAAACTTGCAGACATGGTCAAAGTATCAGTAAAATCGGGAGACCCTGAAATGAAAGGGAAAGTTTTTGATGCAGTTTTAATACGGCAAAAAAAACCGTTCAGAAGATTAAACGGGGAAAGAATAGGTTTTGAAGACAATGCGGTTGCACTTTTAAAAGATGACAAAGGGAACCCAAAAGGAACACAAATCAAAGGACCAATTGCAAAGGAGATTTTGGAGCGCTGGCCACAGGTCGCAAAAATCGCTTCAATAGTTTACTAAAATGAAAAAATTTTCGACACACTGGACAGGGAGTAAAAATCCCGGAAAGCAGAGGAAATACTCGGCGAATGCACCAATTCATATAAAAAGAAAAATGTTAAGTGTGAACCTTACTAAAAACCTTCGGGAAAAATACAAGACACGAAACATTGAATCAAGAAAAGGGGACAGTGTAAAAATAATGAAAGGAAAGTACAAAGGAAAAACAGCGAAGATAAATATCATAAAAACAAAGTCAATGCAAATTTATCTTGATGGAATTCAAAAAAAGAAACAGGATGGGTCAATGGTGAATATTCCCTTCAGGGCGTCAAACCTCCAAATTACGGAAATTTACCTGGATGACAAAAGAAGATTCAAAAAATCAAAATCTGAAATAAAAACAGAAAACTCTAAAAAAGAAGAAAAGTCCGAAGTTAAAAGGGAATTAAAAATTAAGGAAAATAAAAAATGAAAAGACACCTAAAAAGACAGGCAGCACCCAAGAACTGGCCAGTTCCAAGAAAAGGAACAACTTTTATAGTTACACCTAATTCAAAGGGACTTCCTGTTTTGGTTTTGCTAAGAGACCTAATGAAAGTTGCAAGGGACAGGAGTGAAGTTAAAAAGGCAATACACAAAAAAGACCTTATAATTTCAGGAAAAGTTGTCAGCCATGAAAAGAAAAGCCTTGAACTCTTTGACACTCTGACTATCGTTCCTTCAAAAGAATATTATCGGATTGTTCTGTCTGACAAGGGAAAATATGGTATTGAAAAAATAGATGAAAAAAGTTCGAAGACAAAAGTTTCAAAAATTATAGGGAAAAAAACACTAAAAAACAAGAAGAAACAAATCAACCTTGCGGATGGAAGAAATTACCTGTGCGACTCAAAATGCGCTGTTAATGACTCTGTGGTTATTGACCTTGAAAAAATAAAAGTTGTAAAAATAATTCCTATGAAGGAAAAGACTGAAGCATTGGTCATTGGAGGAAAACACGCCGGAATGAAGGGAAAAATAATTAAAATCCTTGAAGAAAGCAAGATGGCCGAAATTGAATCGGACGGCAAAAATTTCAAAGTTTTAATTAAACAGTTAATGGTGATTGAGTAATGGAACAAAAAAAATCAGATAACAAAATGAGAGAAATAAAAATTGAGAAAGTGGTCCTAAGTATAGGAGGAACAGGAGATTACCTTGCGAAAGGCCACAAGCTTCTTGAAATTTTGACAGGAAAAAAACCTTCAAAAACAACCTCAAGAAAAAGAATCCCCTCTCTGGGAGTGCGCCCGGGACTTGAAACAGGAAGTGTTGTCACAATTAGAAAAAACCCGGAAGAGACACTAAAAAAAATGCTTATAGCCATTGAAAATGTATTAAAGAAAAAACAGATTAGTGAAAACAACTTTTCATTCGGCATTCCGGAATATATTGAGATTCCCGGAACCCAGTATGTAAGGGAAATTGGAATTATGGGGCTTGACGTTACAGTAGTGTTTAAGAGAGCAGGAAGAAGGGTAAGACTAAAAAAAGCAAAAAGTGCGAAAATCCCGAAAAGGCAAGTTATAACAAGGGAAGAAATAATTAAATTCATGTCCGAAAAATTCGGAACGAGGTTTAAATAAAATGACTGCAAGTGACTGGAAAAAAATATTCAAACAATTAAATGCGAAGCCTGCTGTTAAGGAAAAATTCCTGAAGCACTGCAAACCTAAAGAAAGAAAGACCGGTATTGCAGTTAAAAAGTGCGAAAGATGCGGAAGGTTTGGAGCCCACATAAACTCATACGGACTTAATCTTTGCCGACACTGCTTTAGAGAAATTGCAACGGAGATAGGCTTTAAAAAATATAGTTAAAATGGCACACGATATAGTTGCGGACGCATTAAATATGATGAAGAACGCAAAAAAGGCAGGGAATGAAAACGTGAAGATAAAGATAATTTCAAATCTGTTAATTGAAGTTTTAAAAATCATGAAACAGGAAGGAGCAGTTAAAAAATATAAAATAAATCCTAAAGACAAATCAATTGAAGTCGCTCTCGGAGATTTTACCGAGTGCAAATCAATAAAACCACGGTTCAGCTGCGACAAAACTCAAATTGAAAAGTACAGAAGAAGATATCTTCCTTCAAGAAACCTTGGAGTGGTGATTATCTCGACAAATAAGGGCCTTATGACACACGAAGAAGCTGAAAAAGAAAAAACAGGGGGTAGCTTGATTGCTTATTTTTACTAATGAGAAGGCCATTATCAAAAAAAATCCAGATCCCTGAAGGAGTTGAATTAAAAATTGAAGGGAGCAAAGTTAAAGTGAAAGGGCCTGAAGGGGAAATTGAAAGGGAGTTTAACTTTGGAAAGGTTAAGGCTCAGGTAAAAGAAAAAGAAGTTATTTTGTCAAACGAAAAATCAACAAAAAATGAAAAAAAAATGATGAACACTGTATCCGCACATATCACCAACATGGTTAAAGGTGCTCAAAAGAAATTTGAATATCACCTTAAAATCTGTTTTGGGCATTTTCCGTTCACAGTGAAGCAAGAAGGAAATTCCGTTTTAATAAAAAACTTTCTGGGAGAAAAAGTTGAGAGAAGAGTAAACATCCCTGAAAACGTTGACGTTGAAATAAAAAAAGAAATGATTCTTGTAAAATCAATGAACAAGGAACTTGCAGGCCAGGCTTCAGCAAATTTTGAGATCGCTACAAAAATTAGAGGAAGGGATAAAAGAATTTTTCAGGATGGAATTTATATAATTGAAAAGGACGGAAAAAAGATATAATAAAATGGCAAAATTTCTGAGACGGGACGCGAAAAGGTTTTCAAAGTTTGGAAAAGGAAAAGGCAAAAAAGCTAAATGGAGAAACCCCACCGGAAGAGATAACAAAATGAGAGAGAAAAGAAAAGGCTACCCTGCAGTTGTCAGCATTGGTTACAAAAAGAGTTCAGATTCAAAGAGAGAGATTATAAAAATTTCAAACATTAAAGACCTTGAAATTTCCACAAAAGGACAAATTCTTGTTTTGGGAAGAATCGGAGCAAAAAAAAGAGCCCAAATTGCAAAAAAATCCGTTGAGCTAAAATTAGAATTTGAAAATTTCAATCCTAAAAAATTCCTAAAGAATTTTAAAAATAAAGAAAAATCTAAGAAAGAAGATGAAAAGAAAGAAAAAAATTCGACCGATAAAAAAGGAGAAGATAAAAAATGATTATTAAGAAAAAAAATCTTGCGGCCAAAGCACTTGGAGTTGGAAAAGACAGAATTAAGTTTGTGAGACTAAGACTTGATGAAATAAAAGAAGCAATTACAAAGCAGGACATGAGGGACCTTCTTGAAAGCGGCGCAATTATTTTAAAACCCGTCAAGGGAAGAAGGACAAATGTAAAAAGAAAAAACAAAAGAGGAACCGGCAAAGTCAGAAAAAAAGTGAACAAGAGAAAGCAAAATTATGTAAAGATTACAAGAAAATTAAGGGAATATATTAAAGACTTAAAAAGACGGGGAAGCCTAACTCCTGATGAAGTTAAGCAATTGAGAATTCAGATAAGAAATAAAAATTTTAAAAGCAAGTCAAATTTTAAGATGCACATTGAGGGAATGAAAAAATGAAAGCAAATCAAAGATTTTCATTCATCCAAAAAATACACGGAGGTTATTTTGAATGAAAACACTAAAAAGAAGAAAAAGAGAAAGAAAGACAGATTACCTGGTTAGACTTAAGCTTTTGAAAAGTGAAAGGCCAAGAGTAGTATTTAGAAAGACTAACAAGAGTGTAATTGTTCAGTATGTAAAAAGCGATGAAGCAAAGGATAAAATTATTTTTGGAATCACTTCAAAAGCCCTGTTAAAATATGGATGGCCGGAAAACCTTTCGGGCAGTTTAAAATCAATTCCTGCAACTTATCTCACCGGATACTTAACCGGGAAAAAGATTGCAAAAGAAAAACTTGAAACTCCAATTGTGGACTTTGGAATGCAAAGGGTGATTAAAAAATCAAAACTTTTCGCTTTTTTGAAGGGGATGATTGACTCAGGGATGAAAATAAACTCTCCCGAAGAAAATTTTCCGGAGGAAGAAAGAATTTCCGGAAAAAAGGCAAAGGAAGATATTTCAAAAGTATTTGCGGAGGTAAAGTCAAAAATAGACAAACTGTAAAATGGAAAAAGAAGAAAAATCCAAATCAAAAAAAGAAATTGAAGCAATAAAAAAAACTGCCGAGGCTTACGGAACAGTTTCTGAGGAAATTGGGGAAAAATTTAAAGATGAAAAAAAAGTTTATGAAGAAGAGATTGAAAAAGAAGAACCTAAAGAACAACCAAAATCCCAGGACGAAGTAATAAAAGCAAAAAGGTCTGAAAAAAGAGATAGAAAAGCCGAGGAAGAAAGGGCACACTTGGAAAGCTGGGTTCCAAAAACAAAGCTTGGAAAAGACGTTAAAAACGGGAAGATAAAAAATATCGATGAAATACTTGACAAAAATCAAAAGATTCTTGAGAGTGAAATTGTTGACCTTCTTCTCCCGATAAAAACGGACTTGATTGCAATTGGCCATGCAAAGGGAAAATTCGGAGGGGGAAAAAGAAGAGCATGGAGACAAACTCAGAGAGTTACCCAGGAAGGAGGGGTTATGACTTTTTCCGCGATGGCTGTTGTGGGAGATGAGAATGGACACATTGGGGTCGGCGTCGGAAAGGCAGGCGAAACTCTTCCAGCAAGAGACAAGGCTACAAGGAAAGCAAAGTTAAACCTCATAAAGATAAAAAGGGCATGTTCAGCTTTTGACTGTTCGTGTGAAGATCCCCACTCAATCCCATTTGTAATTGAAGGAAAATCTGGAAGTGTCAGAATAAAAATTATTCCTGCTCCCCAGGGAACAGGTCTCGTTGCTGCAAAGGAACTCCAGAAAATTTTGAAACTTGCAGGAATAAAAGATGTTTACTCACAAACCAAGGGAAAGGTAAGAACAACTTTCAATTTAATTAAAGCAACAATGGACGCATTGGAAAAAACAAACAGAAAATGAAATCAGATACAAAGATAGCAGTAATAAGAATAAGAGGACAAATTGGCATAGACCAGGACATAAAAGAAACTTTATTCAGGCTGAAGATAAGAAGGAAGTATTCATGTGTAGTTTTAGAACCCAACCAGATTAATCTTGGGATGATAAAAAAAGTGAGAAGCTTTGTGTCATACGGGGAAATCTCAAAAGAAATTTACGAAGAACTTTTGAAAAAAAGAGGAATTAAGAATTCAGAAGGAAAACTCAAGCCTTTTTTCAGACTTCACCCTCCAAGAGGCGGCGCAGAGACAAAACTTCACTATCCAAAGGGAATTCTTGGAGAAAACAAGGAAATAAATAAATTGATAGAGAGGATGTTATAATGAAAACAAAGAAAAGGAAAAAATCTTCAAGAATGCACGGGCACGGAATGGGAACTCACGGAAGTGGTTCTAGAAAAAACAAAAGAAAATCCGGGCATAAAGGAGGAGTTGGAATGAGCGGTTCGGGAAAAAGAGCAGATCACAAAAAGACACTTATCACAAAACTTTATGGCCACGACTATTTTGGAAAGCAGGGTGTGACCTCTAGGGGAACTAAAAAAGATAAGAGACAGAGGATAAATGTTGGAGACATTGAAAAAAGCCTTGAGAAATATTCAAAAAAAACGACTGCAGGATATGAAGTTAAGCTTGAAAATTATAAAATTCTTGGAAAAGGGGAAGTTAAAAACAAACTAATTGTAACCTGCCTTGAAGTTTCAGCCTCGGCAAAAGAAAAAATTGAGAAAGCCGGGGGAAGTGTTAGTGTAAAAGTAATAAAGGAAATTGTTACGCCAAAGATAGTTAACCCCAAGCATGAAAAAAAAGCAGGGAAGAAATAGGATATTATTTTTTCCTTCTAAAAACTTCTTTAATCCCCTCAAATGAAACAATTGAGCCCATGGCAAACATTAAAAGTGAAATTATTGTAAGGGCAAGATTTCCTTCTGAAATATACCCTCCTGTTCTGAAAGTTAAATACAAAAGAGAATACATTGTTGTGACGAGTACAAAAAGCATAGGAACAACCACAAACTTCACATTTATTTTTTTAGAAATGAAATATGCAGAAACCCCAATTAAAGTAATTGAGGCAATAAGCTGGTTCGAAGTTCCAAAAAGGCGCCAAAGAGTCTGATAAGAATTTGTGACTGCAAGAAGCCAGGCAGGAACCAAAACTATCAAAGTTACTAAAAATCTGTTTTTTATTTTTGGGAAAAGGGTTTCTGAAAAAACAAATCGTCCAAGACGTGAAGAAGTGTCAACGGAAGTTAAAATGAACTGATTTACCATAAAGGCTCCAATAAGCCCTGCAACTGAAATAGTTATAAGAGGGATTCCCAAATTTCCAACAATGTTTCCAAACCCCTGTGAGAAAAGAATTATCCACCCTCTTCCTAAAAGATCCTGAAATCCTCCCACGAGACCCTCTCCCCAACTAAGACCGGAAACCACAACCACCGTAACCAAAATTGGCAAAAGCCCCTCGAGAAGCATCCCCCCGTATCCAACTCTCTTCGCATCCGACTCTTTTGAAAGTTGTTTACTTGTTGTTCCGGAAGAAACTAACCCATGAAACCCTGAAACTGCTCCACAGGCAACAGTTATAAAAAGGATAGGCCAAAGGGCAAAACTTCCTCCCGAAATATAAGCGGGAGCATCAATTAACGGACCAAGAATTAAAATTCCAATGAACCCAAGGGCAAGAGTAAAAATTAATTGAATTGAACTCAAATAATCTCTCGGACGAAGAAGAACTGAAACCGGAATTACAGATGCAATAAATGCATATGCAAAAATTAAAGTTATCCAAAAAATTCTTGTGAATTCCGGGTTAATCAATTCTGAAGAGACCTGAAAAACTTCGCCTGCCCAAATTGAAAGTGCAATTAAAATTATTGCAGAAGTGATTAAAATTCCATGGTTTGTTTTGTATTTTTCAACCCCAAACCCAAAAAGAAGGGCAACAAGAGTTATTGTTGCAAGAGGAATTATAAGATTAGGTTTTTCAATTATGCTTTCTGCTGAGGAAACGCTAAAAACTGTAACAACCAGAATTAAGGTAATAAAAATCATAAGACCAAACACCCATCCGGCTCTTTTATTGAGATGTTTTTTTGTAATTGCGGCAACACCCTCTGCTTTATTTCTTACCGAAGCAATTAAAGAAATATAATCATGCATTGCTCCTATAAAAACTGAACCGATTAGAACCCAAATAGCGACAGGAAGCCATCCAAAATAACTTATTGCAAGAATTGGCCCAATGATTGGACCCGCGCCGGCGATTGAAGCAAAATGGTGCCCTGCAAGAAAAATTTTTTTTGCGGGAGAAAAATCAACTTTGTCTTTATTAATTAAAGCAGGGGTTTTATTTTTGTCATTAATTTTTAACTTTTTTTCAATAAACCTTCCGTAAAACCTATACCCCAAATACATCCAGACAATTGCAACCACCACAATTATTGCCGCGTTCATTTTTTCACCACTTAACAAAACAAAGAAAAGATATATTATAAGTTTAATTGAAAGTATTTTTTTCCTTCCAACAACCTTTAAAAACTATTTTTATTTTCAATAGGAATGGATTTAAAGGGGATTTTCAATTACATCCCGGAAATAACTTCACCGGAAGAAAAAAAAGTTAGTTTTAAAGTTAAACTGAAATGGACAATTATAATCCTGGCCTCTTTTTTTGTTCTTGCAAACACTCCTCTTTATGGAATAACTGCAAACTCTCTTGAACAGTTTAAATATCTCGCAATCATACTTGGAACGGACTTTGGTTCAATAATTTCTCTTGGAATTGGACCAATCGTAATGGCCTCAATTATTCTGCAGCTTTTGACCGGTGCGGGAATAGTAAATATAGATACAACAACTCTTGAAGGTAAAAAGTTTTTTCAGGGAGTTCAAAAACTTCTTGTTTTCTTTTTCATAATATTTGAAGCGTGTGTTTATGTTTTTATGAACGGGCTTCAGGCAGCTCCGGGATATGCGTGGATTGTGATTTTCCAGCTCATAATCGGGGGACTTGCCATTTTTTATATGGATGAACTTTCAACCAAATGGGGATTTGGTTCAGGGGTAAGTTTGTTTATTGCCGCAGGAGTCTCATGGAGACTGTTTACAAGCGCCTTCCAGTTTATTGATCAGCAGGGGGCAAATTGCCTTGTTGACTTTGCGGGAACACCTTGTTCAGGTAAGGTTCTTGTTTTAATCCAATCTATTATTACAAAAGATTCAATCACTCTTCTCTCTGCACTCGCCGCTATAATTGTTACAGCTTTAATTTTCCTTGCAGTGGTTTGGGTGCAATCACTTAAAGTTGAAATTCCTCTTTCATACGGGAAAATAAGAGGTTACGGGGTTAAGTGGCCACTTTCATTTTTCTACGCAAACGTTATACCTGTGATTCTTGCTGCTGCACTTATTGCAAACATGCAGTTGTTTGGAGGGATTTTGGAAAACTGGCTTGGTTATCCTACTTTTTTAGGTGAATTTGTAAACGGTCAGGCGGTTTCAGGACTTTCATTCTGGCTCGGAAGCACAAACCTTTTAGACCTTGCAATAAGAGGAGGAATTTTGCCCACATATATTCTTCAGGGAATAATACATATAATTGCATTCGTAATTTTATGTACTGTGTTTAGTATTTTCTGGGTAAAGTCTTCGGCAATGGATGCAAAATCCCAAGCGAAAAAGATTGCCTCCTCAGGGTTGCAGGTTGCAGGATTCAGGCAGGACATAAGAGTTTTAGAATCAATTCTTGACAGATATGTTATGCCTTTAACTGTTATGGGAGGAATTGCAATTGGATTCCTTGCCTCTTTCACTGACTTATTCGGTGCAATTGTTTCAGGAACAGCAATACTTCTTGTAATTATGATTATGTTCCAGTTCTACCAGAACATTGCACAGCAACACATGACTGACATGAACCCTGCTCTTAGAAAGTTCATGGGCGGCGGACAATAATTTTATTTTCAAAAACCAACTTTTAAAAAGCAATTTTCACTTTAGATAAAGAAAGAAAAATGGCAAACAAAGAAGGAAGCTTTAAACTTGTTGGGATTATTATGGGAATTTCCCTTTTAATTGCAGCATTATGGGACCAACTTCCATGGCTCTCGGGTTCAATTCATGCAATTTTAGACCCTACGGCGGGATTTCTTCTTGACTTGGAGCTTACTCTTGGAATGATTGCAATTGTTTTATTTATATCAGTTGGAACAACAATTATCCAAAAATATGCGACTGACCAAAAAACTCTAAAGGAGCTAAAAAAAGAGCAAAAAATTCTTCAAAAGCAAATGAAAGAGTTTAAGGATGACCCGCAGAAAGTCATGGAGCTTCAAAAAAAGCAGTTTGAATTCATTCCAAAAACAATGAAGCTTTCGATGCGAGCAATTGCCTACACAGGAATTCCTTTTATTCTTTTTTTCAGATGGTTTAGTGATTACTTTGTCTCTGCAGGAAATCCCGTATTTTTAGGATTTATGGGGTGGTTTATTTTTTACCTTTTAACCACAATAATATTTTCAAGCATATTGAAAAAATGGATGGATGTGGTTTAGGGTCCAATTGGAAAACTTGAGAACCAAAAACTTAAAAACGAACTTCTTTTAAAAAAAACATGGACAAGGAGCTTGAAGAAAAATTTAGAATTTTTGAAAGGGAGATTATGCAAATACAACAGGAACTGCAGGCTGTTGAAGCCGCGTTAATTGACCTTGGAAAAATAAACCTTGGTCTTGATGAAATAAAAGACAAAAAGGATTCAGAAATTCTTGCCCAGATAGGAAGGGGTATTTTTGTAAAGGCAAAATTATTGTCTGATGAATTAACTGTTGATGTTGGCGATGGAAATTTTGTTAAAAAAACAATTCCTGAGACAAAGGACCTAATTGAAGAGCAGGTTCAAAAATTGGATTCAATGAAAAACGAACTTGAAGGGGAACTTGACAGGATAAACCAAGAAATCACTCAGGCACTTATCGCACACAAAGAAAAAGAAAATCCTCATGATAAAAATTCACATGAAGGGCATAATCACTAAAGAATATAAAAAGATAAAAACCTATTTCTGATTTTGCTCTTATGAAGGAAAAATATATTCCTGTTTATTCTGAGGGGGAAATAATTGTTAAATTTAAGGATGGGTTAGGGGAAGAATTTGCAAAAGATTTCGCAAGGCAGTTGGGTTATGAAAACTTGGAAAAAAATTTTGTGATTGGTTACACCATAAAAACAAAAAAAGGTGAAGAGGAAAAGGCAATAAAAAAGTTCATAGGTTATAGTGAATTTGTAGAATTTGTTGAAAGAAGGGATATAAAATATGAGAAAAGACTTGAGCTTTCACAAACTCTTCAGGAAGAGGTTAGAGAAATTGAAGATGTGTGTTGCGAAGTTGCAGATAAAAAATTCAAAAAAAATCTTGAAAAATTAATAAAAAAAATAAAAAATTATCATGACCCGGATTAGCCAAGATTTAAAAATTAAACTTGGCTTGCCCTCTTATGTTAGAGTCTTTAATAAACCCCAAAAGAGCTGAGAAAGGTCCGTGGAAAATGTTTTTTATCGGTCTTTTATATGCATCCCTTTCAATAATTCTTGTGAAACTCTTTTTTTCGGGGGACCCTGTTCTTGTAAAATATTCGGGGCTTCTTGTTGTCACCTTCTGCACAATGTTTTCACTTCCATTCATGTTTTATATAATAAAACAGGAGGAAAAAGAGGATGAATATCCTGGGGGGATAAGAAGGATATGGAGCGTTCACAAGGATGCAATGCTTGCCCTAATATTTCTTTTTTTAGGTTTTGTTGTTGCATTTTCATTCTGGTTTTTGGTCTTACAGGATTCAACTCTTCTTAATGCCCAGATTGAAACTTATTGTGCAATAAATGCTCCGGAGCAAATTGAAGGGTGCGTGGCTCAATATTCAACAGGTGGTTTTTTGAGCCTGACAGGAGGGGTGACGGGGATGGCCAGATTCACAAGCATTTTAGAAAATAATCTTTATGTTATGATTTTTACAATTATGCTCTCCTTAATATTTGGAGCGGGGGCAATTTTTATTCTTGCATGGAACGCGACCGTAATCGCAAGTGCTGTCGGAGTTTTTGCACAATTCCAGATTTCCGAAATCCCAAGAGGAATTCTACGATATATGATTCACGGACTTCCTGAAATAACAACCTACTTTTTGGCGGCTCTTGCCGGGGGAATTATTGGAACGGGAATTATAAGAAACGGAATAAAAAGTGAAAGATTTGTCCATGTCATTGAAAATGCCCTTATCCTTCTTTTTATTGCAATAGTTATTCTTATTATTGCAGGATTGATGGAAGTTTATTTCACTCCCTTGTTTTTTTAGAGTTTAACTCCTTTTTGTTTTCTTAAGAAAAAACCAGACCACTGCCACAACCAAAATCACTCCTATTAAAATCCAAAGCCAAGTTAGGTTTGTTTTTGTTTCTTCTGCTCCTTCTGCTTCTCCAGGGGTTTCCCCTGAAGTTATTTCCCCTTCAGGAACTGGTTCTTCAATCGATAAAAGAGTTATACTTGCTTTGCTATCCAAAATTGAGTTGAGAATCACTTCAAGATCATAAGAGTTATCTCCGTTGAGGTCAAACTTTTTTGTCTCTGCGACGTTTAACGTTACCTCTTGAGGTTCTGAGGCAACTTCAATTACTGCACTTGAACCAGTAATAGACTTCACTCCAATGTAGTGAGTTTCACCATCAAATTTTATTCTTACACGGTGTTTTTCTGCCAGTTCTCTTGTAATAACCCGTTTTTGAGTAAAATCAACGTCATCTTCAACAAAAGTATTTGTATAAAAAGGGGGGTCTGAAGTTGAACCGGTCCCGCCACAACTGCTGGTTGACATTGAATCCGAGTTTAAGGCAGTGTTTCCCGCGCTGTCCGTTGCATTAACAGTTATTGTATAAGAATTCCCACAACTTAATCCTGAAATTGTTGAACCTGAAACGGTTCCGGAAGAACTTGAAAGGACACACGATGGGCCTGAGTCAAGATTGTCGGAACATGAAAAGCTAACTGTTATAGAAGTTGTTGTCGAACTTGATTCAGATAATGAGGCTGTTGGGGCAGTTGTGTCTGCCTGGACAATAAAAGAATCGTTGAGTCCTACATTGTTAACAGTGTCATTCACATAAACGTTCAAAGTGTGATTTCCATCATTAAGGCCTGAAAGGCCAATTGTTCCATTGCACCATCCGCCTAAAAAGCCAATTGACTGATTTGAGCCATTGACATCAATTAAACAGCTGGTTCCTGTTGTTCCGGATAACCCATCAAGAACGGAAATATTTAGAGTAAGAGTTGTTGAATTTTTCTTTGCAGTTGCATTTGTGTAAACTGGAAGAGCGATTGACGGGGCTGAAGAGTCAACATAAATTGAAATGTTTCCTGATGAATTGGCTTTAAAACCTGTGCCATTCCATGCTTCAACAATGAAAGTATAGTTTGATTCTGTTGTGTTGGAAAAAACATACCCTGTTGCACTTCCATTCTGAGCGGTCGCATAAAGAGTATTGTTTGAAAATAGGTAAATTGTATAATTTGCTTCTGCATCTCCTCCTCCTGAAGTCCAGTTCAAAAAGAAATTTCCTTGATCATAATCTGCGGTTGCATTGTTGTTAAATATTAAATCGGTTGGTGCCGAAGGGGCAGCAAGTACGAAAGCTACCACTAAAAATAGAAAAATTACAAAAATAACAAACCCCCTTTTCCAAATCATTATCATTTTGTATTGGAGTCAATGTATTTAAAAGTATTTAAATGTTTTTTTTAAAATTTTGAAACCAATTAAGCAGAAAGAATGGGATTCCCTTTCATCACGGACCCTTTAACCAAACTCCAGTCCAGCTTCAGGAGATTTTTTGCAAAAGGATTTTGAATATTCAACTGAAAATAATCCGATTTCCCTATCTTTCTTGTTTTAATCAGAAATCCTGAATCAATGAAATTTTCAATGAACTTTTGTATTGAATTGTAACTCACATTACTTCCTCTTGAAATTTCTGTTACAGGAAAATCAAAAAAATGATTTTCTATCAAGAAATCAATTACTCTTAGTTGGGGAGTGTCCCCAAAATGCTCTAAAAATAACGATTTATTTTCTTTTTCTTTCATTTTCTACTTTGAAGGCTGTATTTATAATATTTTAGATGTTTTGAACTTTAAATACTTTTCCATATGACAAAACTTCTTTCATTAATAGAAACATTTAAAAATTATAGATTATTTTTTTGTGAATGATTAGAGAGGCGGAGTTAGCGCAGCTCATGTTTAAACTTGCAAGGAGCAAGGAAAATTGGGGTGTAAAATATGACCGACTTGAACACTTTAAAAGATTCCAAAATTTAAAGGAGATTGTGAAAATTTTGGAGAAAAAAAGATGGATATTGGTAAAACATAAGCCCAATTATGTTGGAATCTCATTAAATCCCTCTTTTAAAAAAGAAATTATTGAATTTATAGGGGAGGAAATGCCTTACCTTAAAGGAGTTTTAAAATAAACAGTTTTTACAATTGCAATTAAATTTAAAAATAAAGGAATTATCACTTTTTAATGGATGATCTTACGTTTTTGGGAATTCTCTTTGTTCCAATTGTATTAATGTCATTTTTGATTACACTTGTGTTGACTCCGATATGGATAAAAAGGGCTAAAAAGGAAAAGCTCACGGGGCAAGATGTTCACAAACTAAAAAAGGAAAAGATTGCCGAGGCGGGAGGAATTTCAGTTTTAATTGGATTTATAATAGGGGTTTTTTTGTATGTATCCCTTAAAACATTTTTCTTTGAAACCGAACTAAACCTTATTCGCATACTCGGGCTTCTTTGTGTTATGTTTTTTGCCGCAATCGTTGGAATTTTTGATGATTTTTTAGGATGGAAAAGAGGATTAAAAAACAGAACCCGAATTATTCTTCTTCTTTTTGCCGCAATCCCTCTTGTTGCCCTTAACGCCGGAAATTCAACAATGATGGGAATAGACTTTGGCCTTCTTTACCCTTTAATTTTGATTCCAATTGCAATATTAGCAACAACTTCAACTTACAACTTTCTTGCCGGGTACAACGGTCTTGAGGCAAGCCAGGGAATATTGATTTTGGGTGCGCTTTCAATAATAACTTTTGCAACTGGAAACTTGTGGCTCTCGGTAATTTCTGCATGTATGGTTGCATCTCTTCTTGCGTTTTACTTATTTAACAAATATCCTGCAAAGGTTTTTCCTGGCGACACTTTAACTTACCCTGTTGGAGCTTTAATTGGGGCAATTGCGATTTTGGGAAACATTGAAAAAATTGCAATTTTCTTTTTCATCCCATACATTCTTGAAGTGATTTTAAAACTTAGAGGAAAACTTAAAAAAGAAAGCTTTGGGAAAGTTCAAAAGGATGGCAGCCTTGAATTGAGGTACCCTAAACTTTACGGGCTTGAGCACGTTGCAATTGCTGTTCTTAAAAAAATAAAACCCTCGAAAAAGGCTTACGAGTGGGAAGTTCCTCTTCTTATTAACCTATTCCAGATAGTGGTGATTGTTGCAGGGTTTATAATTTTCTTTTAAGGCAAGAAAGATTTATAAGCCTAAGTTACATAAATGTACCATATGCTACAAAAAAGTACTACCCAGAAGATTTTGGAAATTTTTTTTGATGAGCCCACAAAGGCACATTATCTGAAAGAAATTTCACGAAAAGCCTTAATTTCCCACACCTCAATAAAAAAACCCCTTGAAGAATTAGTAAAGCTGAACCTAATTTTAAAAAGACATGAAAAAAAAGGAAAAAGAAAATTTCCCATTTTTGAGGCAAATCTTGAACACCCTAAATTTAGGAGGCTAAAAAAAAGCTACAATTTGGAAAACCTTTATGAATCTGGAATTGTTGAAAAGATAAGGGATGCATTAATGCCCAGGTCAATTGTCCTCTTCGGGTCCTATTCGCGGGGGGAGGATATTGAAGACTCTGACATTGACATTTTTGTTGAATCAAGTAAGGAAGAAATCAAACTGAAAAGTTTTGAGGATAAACTTAAAAGAAAAGTTAACATGCT
>Ga0180009_10003442_pt1 | contig 17995 bp, 12 predicted proteins | sample OS_PC_MetaG_FD_123537 | JGI IMG/M metagenome (GOLD analysis project Ga0180009, IMG submission 123537) | Groundwater microbial communities from the Aspo Hard Rock Laboratory (HRL) deep subsurface site, Sweden - OS_PC_MetaG | ecosystem: Environmental > Aquatic > Deep subsurface > Groundwater... | reverse complement strand
TCTTTCTGCTTTTTTGGCCTCGCGCTGGCTTTTTAAGCCCGGGTATTTTGTGATGCACGACGATCTTCAGATGATGCGTCAGTTGCAATTAGAAAAGTGTTTTTCGGACCGTCAGATCCCCTGCCGCTGGGTGCCGGACATGGGCTATGGTTACGGTTACCCGCTTTTTAATTTTTATCCGCCTCTGCCTTATTACGTCGGCCAGCTTTTCCGCTGGATCGGTTTCAGTTTTGCCGATACTGCCAAAGCGCTTTTTTCGCTTCAGTTTTTCCTTTCCGGAATAACCATGTTTGTTTTGGCCGCCAATCTTTGGGGTAGTTGGGGCGGTCTGCTGAGCGCGGTTTTTTATATTTGGGCGCCTTACCACTCGGTTGATGTTTTTGTAAGGGGGGCAATGAACGAAGCCTGGGCCTTTGTTTGGTTTCCTCTAATTTTTTGGGCGGCCAAGAAATTAGTTGAGAGTGAAAAAACAAAGTATCTTGTTTGGATGGCCTTTTCCTACGCCATGCTTTTGCTTAGCCACAATGTGATGACGATGATTTTTACTCCGGCGATGATAGTTTGGATTTTCTTTTGGATGGTAAAAGAGGAAAAACTGCCTTGGCAAAATTGGCCTCTTTTCGGAAAAATGTTTTTATCGGGTTTATGGGCTTTTGGTTTGGCGGCATTTTTTACTTTGCCGGTATTTTTAGAAAGTAAAAATATTCACTTAGAAACGATGTTTTCCGGCTATTTTGACTGGCGGGCTCACTTTGTTTCTTTAAATCAGCTTTTTGTTTCCAGGTTTTGGGGTTGGGGGCCGTCTCTTTGGGGACCTGACGACGGCATGCCTTTCCCGGTGGGTCATCTCCACTGGATTTTGGCTTTAATTATTTTTATTGGTCTTGTTTTCAGATTGTCTAAAAACCGTTCCGGATCGAAAAAAGCAAGGCCGTGGTTAGTTTGGCTATCGATAGGTCTTTTTTCCGTTGCTTTAGGCTATACCTTTTTGGCTCACCAGCGGTCGGTTTTTTTCTGGAAACTGGTTGAAATAATTCAGATCTCTCAGTTTCCCTGGAGATTTTTGGCCGGGTCAACCTTTTTCTTTTCTCTACTTGCCGGCGCTTTTGACTTTCTTTTCAGAAAGAGAATATTAAACATCTTTTTGTTGGTTTTGGTAATCGTTAGCAACTGGAATTTTTTTAGGCCGGAGAAGATTGGCCCGATGACCGATGCCGAAAAATTTTCCGGTAAGGCCTGGGAATATCAACGGACAGCCGGTCTTTATGACTATTTGCCAAGCGCTGTCCCGTTGGGGCCTATTTATGCGCCCAAGGTTGATTGGCAATTTTTTCCGGGTGAGGCGGCTGGAAGTTTTGAGAAAAGGAGTAATTGGATTAGCTGGCAGGGTTATCTTTCCGAACCTGGGACGTTCAAACTAAGCGTTTTTTATTTTCCCGGCTGGAGAGTTTGGGTAGACCGGAAGGAGGCGGAAATAATAGTCGACTCTGATTCAGGGTTGATGACGGTAAAATTAGATGCCGGCAAACATGATCTTTATTTTCGTTTTACCAACACCCCCGCCAGATCTTGGGCCAATACCATTTCTCTAATTTCCTATTTGGCGCTGTTGCTTTTTCTGGTAAAAGGAGGCAGGAAATGGCTTTTGCCGCGGTGAAAAAAAAGGCTTTTACCGGAGTAAGCGTTTTGGTTCTCAGAAACTTGCTGATACAGCCGATCTCTTTTTTTGGATTTATCCTTCTTTCTATTTTTTTGGAAAGGTGGCAGTTAGGTGTTTTTTGGGCGGTTTCCGAAATCGTCGGTTTTTTGGGTTATTTTTCCGATATCGGTTTGGCGGCGGCCTTGATCCAAAAGAAAAAAAAACCGAAAAAAGAGGAAATAAGATCTATCTTTACCATTCAACAGGCTTTGGTGGGGACGCTGATTCTTCTGGCAATAATTTTCACACCCTTTTTACAGGCTAAATTTAACTTCGACGACCAGGGAAAGGTTCTTTTTTATGCCTTGCTCTTCGGTTTTTTGGCCGCTTCTTTAAAAACGATTCCCTCGGTTTTACTGGAAAGAGAGTTAAAGTTTGTCAAATTGGCCACGGTTGATTTGATTGAGCAGTTGGTTTTTACCGGGTTAGCCGTTTTTTTTGCCTGGCGCGGTTTCGGAATCAGCAGCTGGGTAATTGCCGTTTTGGCCCGTTCTTTAATTGGGGTTTGCTTGATTTATCTTTTCTCCCCTTGGCCGGTCGGTTTTAATTTTAATTTCGCCGGAGTGAAGAAATTGTTTAATTTCGGCGTCCCGTTTCAATTGAACTCTCTTTTAGCAACAGTTAAGGATCGGCTGGTTAATATTTTTTTGTGGGGGGTTTTGGGCAGCGACGGGGTGGGAATTTTAGGCTGGGCCCAAAAATGGTCAAGCATGCCTTTGAGATTTTTAATGGATTCGGTAATCCGGGTCACCTTTCCTGCTTATTCCAGGATTCAGAAAGACAAGTCCAAACTTAAGTTAGCTCTGGAAAGGAGCGGCTTTCTGGTCAATCTTTTTACTTTTCCTGTTTTAGCCGGGATGGGTTTGGCGATGCCAAAGGTGATTACTGTTTTTCCCCAGTATCAAAAGTGGTCGGTGGCTCTGGTCCCTTTTTGGTGGTATTTAGCCAATTTTGCCTTTGGAGTGGCGACAACACCCCTGGTTAACGCTTTCAACGCGGTCGGAAAAGTTAAAACCAGTCTGAACCTGATGATTTTTTGGACGGTTTTGACCTGGTTGCTGGTTCCCCCTTTAGCTAAACTATGGGGACCAAGCGGCGCCTCAATGGGGTTTTTCTTGGTTTCGGCAAGCTCTTTTGTTGCCTGGAGACTGATTAAAAAAGAGTTTGCCGTTTCTTTGAAAAAAATAATAGGCAAACCTTTTTTGCTGACCATGCTAATGGTTTGTTTTTTGTTTTTTATCGGCCTAGTTATTCCGGAAACTGTCCTTGGTTTGAGCATCTTTGTCATCAGCGGCGGCTTGATTTACGGTCTTGCCGTTTGGTTTTTCGCCAAGGGGGATCTGGTTTGGTTTTTAAAAAGCCTCTCTCTCCTGTCTGGCAGAAAATGAAGAAATTTTGGCCGGTTATTGTTTTATTGCTTTCCTTTTACTGTTTTTTTTGGACAAAACCGTGTTTGGCCGAGTCGGGATTTGTCAACGTAGTCAATCCGGTCAGGGGCAATGATTTTTGGTCTTTGTCTAACCAGAACCCGGAAGATTTTCCCCTTTTCCAAAGTTCGGTTTTGGCGGAAAGGGAATTAAAAGCCACCTGGTTATTAAGACCCGATCTCCTTTTTAATCAAGAATTATCTGCCCTTTTCACAAAGGAGGCTTTCGCCTCCGGCGAGTTAGGGATCTTTCTTGAAGTGACCCCCGCGTGGGCGGAAAATTCCGGGGTCGATTATAATCAAGATGGTTCCTGGAGCCGGGCTGACAAGGTCTTCCTCTCCGGTTATAACCGCGATGAGAGAAAAAGGCTCTTAATCACCGCTTTTTCTGAGTTTAAGGAAAAATTCGGTTTTTACCCGAAAACGGTCGGCGCTTGGAATATTGATGCTTACTCAGCCTCTTTGCTTAAGGAAAAATATGCGCTTACCTCTGTCTTGATTTGCGCCGATCAGTTTTCTACCGACGGTTATCAGATCTGGGGTGGTTGGTGGGGGGTTCCTTTTTATCCTAATAAGAAAAACCTCTTGTTTCCCGCTGCCGGAACGAAGGACAAACTTGACGTTCTGGTTTTCTGGTGGGCGGCCAGGGATCCTTTAAACGGATACGGATCCGGTGTCGAAAACAGCACTTTCAGTGTCCAGCCCAATGACTACTTAAAACATGGTTTGGATACGGAATACTTTTCTAAGCTTGCCGATCTTTATCTTTTTCCTGACTCCGGTCGGTTTGGCCAGCTTACTATTGGGTTGGAAAACGACAACTCTTTACTTAAATACAAAAACGAGTTTTTAAACCAAGTAGAAGTTTTGCTGGAAAAAGAGGTGGTTTTTATTACTGTTTCGGAGTTTTCGGATTGGTACAGAAAAACTTTTCCTGATCTTTCTCCGCCTCATTCTATCGGCGGGGCCGATCTTCTGGGGGGGCAGACCGAGGCTTACTGGTCTATGGATGATCAAAAAAGATTGGGGGTTCTTAAAGAGGCTGGTATTGCCACGGTTAGAGATTTTCGTTTTTATCGGCCGGTTTTAGCCGATCCTTACTCATGGAACGAAAACACTAATAGTGAACTCTATTGGAACGTCCCGGCCAAAATAGATTCGGTCAGCGCTTTGGGGCAGGAAAAGTCTTCGCTTGAGTCGATTCTTAGCCAAGAACCCTCAAATAAGCCCTTTGAGAGTAACTGGTTTTGGGTTTTTTGGATTGTGCTTTTGGCTATTTTTCTGATTAAAAAGGCGGCTTTGCCGTTTTGGGTTTCCGGCTTGGTAATTATTTCCGGGCTTTTGTTTTCTTTGCCGATGCTTAAAAGTGGCTTAATCTACGATTTCGGTTTAGGTTTCTGGGGCCCGAACGGGCATGATGGCGTTTGGCATCTAAGCTTGATTGGAGGAGCGAACCGCTCACTGCCTCCGGAGAATATGATTTTTTCAGGCACTAAAATTTCCGGTTACCATTGGGGTTTTGATCTTTTAGCTTCAATTATCGGCCGGGTCTTTAAACTTCCTATCCTTGATGTGTATTTTCGCTTCTTGCCGCTGGCGTTTGCTTTTTTAATCGGTTTTCTGAGTTTGAAATTAGCCTTGGCTATTACCGGCCGTCTCTCGGTTGGCATTTGGTTTTTGCTTCTTAATTTTTTTGCCGGCTCTTTTGGCTGGTTGGTTACTTTGTTTCGTCAGAGGGATATCGGCGGAGAATCTCTGTTTTGGTCAATGCAGTCTATTTCTACCTTAATCAATCCGCCCTACGCCTTGTCCTTGGTCGTTTTGCTTTTGGGCTTATATTTCTGGTTTTGCCCCTTAAAGCGGAAAACATGGGTTAGAATTTTGATTTCCGGAATTCTTTTTGGCCTTTTAGGCATAATTAAGATCTATGCCAGTTTACTGGTTGGTCTTTCGGTCGCTTTTGTTTGGGTTTACAAACTGATCACTAAAGACAAATCTTCAACTAAGTATTTTTATCTCTGTTTGACAATTGGCCTGGTTTCTTTAGTCTCGCTCATGGCTGCGGGGGCTTTTAAGGGAGGTTCTTATTTAGTTTTTAAACCGCTCTGGTTTACCCATTCTTTGGTTGAGTCGTTGGATAAACTTTATTTGCCCCGGTTAGCCGCTTTTAGAATCAATTTAAGCCAGCAGTGGCTTTCTTTTAAGTTGCCTGTCTTTTTGCTGGTGGAGATGTTCTTAGTTTTAATTTTTTTAATCGGCAATTTGGGGATTAGGATTTTCGGTCTGCCCCTGTTGTTTAAAAAAAATATTGGTCTAAAAAATGGAGCCTCGCGGACTGATCCCGAAGGGATCCCTTCGGGATACCGTGATACCTCTTATTGCCCTATCGGGGCGAACATCTCGTACCGGAAGACCAATTTATCCGCGGGTTTACACCCCGTGGCCTGCCTGCCCTCCATTTCGGCGGGCCTGCCTGTCGGCAGACAGGTAAACCGGCAGGCCCGGTACGGGGTAGACAGGTCTTCTTGGTACTGGGATAACGACTTTCGAATTTTTTCGATTATCTTTCTCTTTATTTCTTTTTTACTGCCAACCCTTTTTGTCCAAAAGGGAACCACCTGGAATACAATCCAGTTTTTTTATTACTTCCTTTTTTTGGCCAATTTTTACTTATCGCTTTTTTTGGATTCGGTTTTTGCCAAAAAAGGCTTTTTCTTTAAAGCGCTTGTTTTTCTGATTTTTGCCTTTGGTTTGCCGACAACCTTTTCGACACTGAAAGGTTATTTGGGATTTCCTCCTCCGGCAGCGGTTCCGAATTATGAGCTTTATGCTTTGGATTTTTTAAAAAACCAGCCGGACGGATTTGTTTTGGCTTTTCCTTTTGACAGTTTTAAGAAGTCCGGTCTGTCAACTCCTCTGCCTCTTTATCTTTATGAAACAACTGCCTATGTTTCCGCCTTTTCGTCAAAACCGGTTTTTTTAGAAGACGAGATGAATTTGGAAATTACCGGTTTTCCCTGGCGGCAGAGAAAAGAGGACGCCGAGAAATTTTTTTCCACTAATGATAAAATCTGGGCTCGGGGGTTTTTGTTGAATAACAATATTGATTATATTTATCTGGTTAACGGACAAAATTTCCGCTTTCAGCTTGCCGATTTGGGGTTGAAGATGATTTTTAATAACGGACAAGCTAAAATATACCAAGTTTTAAAATAGTTCCGAGCCTCTCCTTTGTTGAAATCGTCAAGGATGAGGATAGTTCGGAGTAAAAACAATAAATGCCTGCGAAGTTTATACGTGAACCAAGAAAGCCACGGGTTTACCCCGTGGGGCTCCATAAATAAGCTATGAAAAGACTCTTAATCTCGGCAGTGATTAATACCCTAAACGAGGAAAAGAACTTGCCTCGTTGTTTGGATTCGGTCAAAGGTCTTGCCGACGAGATCGTCGTTGTTGATATGTACAGTGATGACAAAACGGCCGAGATTGCCCGGCAGTATCAAGCTTCGCTTTTTTTTCACAAAAGGACCGGTTATGTTGAACCGGCCAGGAATTTTGCCATCAACAAAGCTAAAGGGCGCTGGGTTTTGATCCTGGATGCCGATGAGAAGATTTCCCGCAGCCTTTCAAGAAGGTTAAGAAAAATCGCTCAGGAAGAGACTAAATTTGATTGTGTTTTGATCCCCAGAAAAAATATTATTTTTGGCAAGTGGATGAAAAACTCCCGCTGGTGGCCGGATTACCTGCCCCGCTTTTTTAAGAAAGGGAAAATCAACTGGCCCAAACAGATTCATAAACAACCGGATCTTAGCGGCAGAATGATCTATACTTTGCCTGATGTCGAGAAGTTCTCCATCGTTCACTACAACTATGACCGCTTGGAACAATTTTTAAGAAGGGGCGAGAAATATGCTCAAGTTCAGGCAGTGGAACTGGTTAAAGAGAAAAGCTATAAGTTCAGCAGTAAAGATCTTTTGTTAAAACCTTTGGAAGAATTTTTGAGCCGGTTTTTCCCCGGAGAAGCTTACAAAGACGGTGTCCACGGTTTAGCTTTGTCCCTGCTCCAAGCTTGGGTAGTGCTTTTAGTTTATCTGAAAGTTTGGGAGATGAGAAAATATGAACAGAAAATTTTAGAACGTAACAGGATTAAAGAAACCTTTAAAGAGATGGTTTACCAGCTGGAGTATTGGCGGGATGATTTTTTAGTTAAAAATAGCGTTTCTTCTTTGGCGTTAGTTTCCAAGATCGTATTAAAGTTAAGAGCTTGGTTGATTAGGCTTTAATGGAAAAACTCTCTATTGTTATTCTCCATTACAATGGTATTGAAATTTTAGAACGCTGTTTGGTCCCTTTTTTAGAAACGGTTGATAAGGCTTCAAAATCCGTTGGTAAGTCAAAACCGGATCTGTCTGTCGAGGTGATTGTGGTGGACAATGGATCATCTGATGGTTCCGTTGAAACCATCAGAAAGTTAAAAGTTAAAAATGAAAAGTTAAAAGTTATTGAAAACAAGGAAAATTTGGGCTTTGCTGAAGGAAATAATGTTGGCATTAAAAAGGCAATCAAAGGGGGCGCTGATTATGTTATGGTTTTGAATAATGATGTAATAGTCAAAGATGCTTTTTGGTTTCCCTTAGTGGATTTTATTAAAAAACACAAGAAGGTTGGTGTTGTTAGCCCAAAAATTTACTTTGCGCCTGGAAGAGAGTTTCATAAAGCCCGTTATCAGGAAAAAGAAAGAGGTAAGGTAATTTGGTTCGCTGGTGGAGAGCTGGATTGGAAAAATGTTTACGCTTTTCATCGCGGAGTGGATCGGGTTGATCTTGGACAATATCAAAAAACGATAGAAACCGATTTTGTCAGCGGCTGCTGTCTACTGGCTAAAAGTGAAGTTTGGCAAAAAGCGGGTTTTTTTGATCCTAAATATTTTCTGTACTACGAAGACTCTGATTTTTGTTTAAAGGTGAGAAAGCTTGGCGGAAGGGTTTTTTATTTTCCCAAGGCCGAGATTTGGCATTTAAACGCCGGTTCGTCGGATTGCGGCGGTTCGCTTCAGGACTATTTTATCACCAGGAACAGACTTCTTTTTGGTTTAAGATGGGCGCCGTTGAGGACCAAAATTGCCCTGATCAGGGAGAGTATTAAAACCTTAATTAGCGGAAGAACCTGGCAGATTATCGGGGTTAAAGATTTTTATTTAAGAAAATTCGGAAAGGGAAGCTGGCAATGAAACACACAGACATTTCGATTATTGTTATTTTTGGTAAGGAGGAAGACGTTTTGGAACGGGCGTTGAATTCCGCTATCTGGGCTGATGAGTTAATTTTAGTTGCCGCTAATTCCAACGATCTTTCCAAAAAACTTGCCGAAAAGTATTCAAAAGACATGCTCGAGGTTAAGGACGAATACGGTAAACATTTTGCTCGGTGGAGGAATTTAGGCCTTAAAAAAGCAACCGGCGATTGGGTTTTCTATCTTGACGCCGATGAAGTAATTACGCCGGAGCTAAAACGGTCTCTTTTAAAGATCGCCGCCAAAAAAGGGCCAAAAGAAAAATACGCCTGTTATGCCGTTCCAAGAATTAACCATTACCTGGGCCAAAGGGTTAAATATGGCGGCTCTTATCCGGACTACGTCAAGCGCCTTTTTAAAAGGAAAAGGTTGATCCGCTGGGAAGGTCGTCTTCATGAACAGCCGTTGGTAAGAGGGGAAATGGGTAAATTGAAACACCATCTTTTGCATTATACCCACCGGGATCTTTCCTCAATGATGGAGAAAACAATCCGCTGGACCCAACTAGAGGCAAAAGCGCTTTATGAGAGCGATCATCCGCCGGTAGTTTGGTGGCGGATTTTAAGGATGATGACAACTAAGTTTTTTGAACGGGTGGTAAAGCAGCAAGCTTGGAGGGACGGGACTGTTGGCTGGATCAACGCTATTTTTGAAGTTTTTAATACTTTTATCATCTATGCCCGTTTGTGGGAAATGCAGCAAAAAGGTTTAAGATGAACCTGTTTCAAAAGTCATTGCGAGGAGCCAACAGCGACGAAGCAATCTAAAAACGAGATTGCTTCGCATTCGCTCGCAATGACAACAAGCGCGAAATCTGTATATATCAAAAAAAGTGATCATCAGGAAATTAAACAAAGAATTGTTTTGATTGGGAAGTTGCTTTCTGGTTTAATTAATTCTATAAAAAATAAATGATCCTAAAACCTAAAACCTTAAATCTTAAACCCATGAGAGCGTTAATCCATGATCCTTATTTGGATACTCTTGGCGGCGGGGAGCGTTACTGTCTGACGCTGGCAGAATGTCTTTTGAGCCGCGGCTGGCAGGTGGATTTAGCTTGGGATGACCCGTCGGTTATCGAAACCAGCGCCCGGAGATTCGGACTTAAACTGTCGGATGTTCACCTTTTGGGTTATCGTTTAGACCAGCTGCCCTTTTTTAAAAAATCGATTCTTAGTCGGGGTTATGATTTAGTTTTTTGGCTTTCGGATGGAAGCATTCCTTTCCTTTTTGGCAAGAAGAACCTTCTTCATTTTCAGGTTCCTTTCTTTGGCGCTAACAGAACTAAAGTTTTTAACAAGTTCAAACTTGGTTTCATCGCCGAAGTAGTCTGTAATTCGTTTTTCACGAAAAGTTTCATAGATTGTGAGTTCGGTGTTAGGTCTCTGGTTTTGTATCCTCCCGTGGATGTGGTCCGGTTTAAGCCGGCAGCAGTTAAAGAAAATATTATCTTGGCAGTGGCCAGGTTTGAAGAATCAATGCAGGCAAAACGGCAGGATATTTTAATCAGTGCTTTTAAGCAGATGGTGGATCAGGGTTTAGCCGGTTGGGAATTAGTTTTGGCCGGTGCTTCTTTGGCCAAAGCTTCAGAAAATGAATTTTTAGTTAAGCTTAAAAAAATGGTAAAAGGTTATCCGATCAGAATCTTAGTCAACCTTCCTTTTGACCGGTTGAGAGGTCTCTATAGTCGGGCGAAGCTCTTTTGGCACGCCGCCGGTTTTGGAATTAATGATAGGGAGGAGCCTTGGCGGGTGGAGCATTTTGGTATTACCCCGGTTGAGGCGATGGCTGCCGGCGCAGTTCCTTTGGTGGTAGACAAGGGAGGGTTAAAAGAGATTGTGCGACGTGGGGTGGGGGAAAGATGGCGGACAGTGGAGGAATTAATCGATAAATCTTTTCTTCTGATAAAGAATAAGAAACTTTATCGAAAATGCCAAAAAAAAGCCCTTTTCAGGGCCAAGAAATTTTCCAAAAATAATTTTTACAGAAAATTCTTGGAAATATTAGGGAATGGTTAGTAAGGCCATTGGTTTTCTCGGCCGCGCCTGGCCTGGTTATTCTTTTTTTTAATCCGCCTTGGCGAAAGAGAAGACAGCCCGTGGAGATTCACTTTCCGGAAACACCGGCGATCAAATTTCTAAAGGAACGTTATCGGGAAGATGGGCTTTTTAGGGTGGAAAGAATTAAAGGGGAACTGATGCCTCCGAATATGTGGCTCCCCTATGGCTTTTATTCTCTTGCCGGTTATGATCTGGTTTACCCGGTAAAATACGCCGATTTTTTAAAAATTCAGGGATTAGTTTCTCAGCCGTCCAGATATGTAGAATGGGATAGGGACTATCCTCTTTTTGATAAAATGAAAGTCCGTTATCTAATGGTTTTAAAAAGGGATAAGCTGGGTGGGGTTGACCAAAATGGGGAACTACCTTCATGGCTTAATCGGAAAAAATGGCGAACCGTTTTTAAGGGGGGCCGTTAGTGATTTTAGAGAACCAAATCCCCCCTTGGGTTAAAAACTGAAAGCTATCTTTGGGAATTCTAAATCGTAATTTTCCAAGCTAAATACTCTAATGATTCGAATCATTAGAGTATTTAGGAAACGCAACCTGTCTTGTTAGATACGAACTTTTTCATGGTACCCAGCTGACTTCTTGGTAGTTATCGGTTTTTAGAGTCGATATTGTTTTTTCTCGACAGCAATAATAAAATTTAATCATGAGAAACATCTTTGTCTCAGTGATTATTCCTACCTGGAACGCGGAAAAGCTATTGAAAAGAAATCTGCCTTTGATTTTGTCGGCTTTGCCCAAACCAGCGGAGGTAATAATTATCGAGAACGGCTCGACTGACCACAGCGCCGATTATCTTAAGGCCTTATCCGTGAAGGATTCCAGAATTAGGCCTATTTTTAAAAGCAGAAATTTAGGTTTTATCAAGGGTTGCAACTTGGGAGCAAGGGTGGCAAAAGGGGAGTTTTTAGTTTTGCTTAATAATGATGTCGTTCCACAGAAAGGTTTTTTAGAGCCGGCCTTGAGGCATTTTAAAAATCCGGAGATTTTTGCTGTTTCTTTCAATGAGGGCCAGTTCGGCTGGGCAAAACTTTGGTGGCGTGGCGGATTTATCCACCACGGCGTTGGCGGGAAAGGCAAAAAGGCCCACATTTCCGGTTGGGCCAGCGGCGGCAGCGCTGTTTTTAGAAGGTCAATTTGGCACCGTTTAGGCGGTTTTGATGAGGTTTATCAACCGTTTTATTGGGAAGATGTTGATTTAGGTTACCGTGCCTGGAAAGGCGGCTGGAAAATTGTCTGGGAGCCGAAATCATTGGTTGAACATCGGCACGAGTCAACTATTTCCCGTTTGGATAAGAATTTTGTTGACTTAGTTAAGGAGAGAAATCAGTTAATTTTCGCCTGGAAGAATATCAACGATTTTTGGTTTAACCTTTCACAGCCTTTAGGAATCTCTCTTAGAATCTCCACTGGACCAAACTATCTTAAAGTCTTTCTGGCAGCAGTTAGCCAATATTGCCGGTTTCCGAAAAGGAAACCGGTTCTTTCCGCAAGAACCGACAGGGAAATTTTAAAACTTTTTCAGAAATGACGGTTTTACCAAAGTTGGACAGGCCAAGGGCTCTTTTTTTTCTCTTGGTAATCCTATCAATTCCGCTTTTTTCCTACCGGCTGACATCAGTGCCGCCGGGGTTAACGGTAGACGAAGCGGCTTTTGGCTACAACGCCGCTCTTCTAAGCAAGACCGGTTTTGACCAAAACGGCAGGTTTTTACCTTTTTTTGTTTTGTCGATCGAAGGCAGAGACTGGCGTCAGCCGGTGACCCAGTATTTTATTACTCTTTTCTTTAAAATTTTTGGAGCTAACTACTTTAACCTTCGATTTACCAGCGTTATTATTGTTTTAGTCAGTTTGGTACTGCTTCTTTACCTTTCTTTTCGGTTGGAAGGAAAATTAATGGCATTTTTGACCGGTTTTTTATTTCTGACTACGCCGATAATAATGATCCACTCCCATTTGGCTCTTGATAACCTTATGCCGGTCTTTTTTACCATTCTTTGGTTATTGTTGATTTTTTTATATCAAAAAAATAGGCGGGTAAAATACCTGCTCTTTGCCGGTTTTTCTTTGGGGATCTGTTTTTATACTTATAAAGCAATGAGAGCTATTGTTCCGGTTTGGTGTTTATTGACAACAGCGTTTTTGTTTTACGACTCGGCCTCGAGATTTAAAAAAAAGTTAGTTGGCAATTTTTCTAAAACGATTAGACCAAGCCTTTTGTTTTCTTTAGCGATTCTGCCCTTTTTTGCCGTTATTCCGATTTTGGAGAAAAAATACGCCGGAGCGGTTTTTGATGGCCAGGGCTTAAATTGGAGTTCTTTTTATGATTTTCTTTACCCTTATTTGTCCAGCTTTGATCTTTCATTTTTGTTTATCAAAGGTGATACCACTGTTTATCATTCAACCGGTAGGCACGGTATGTTCCTTTTAGCTTCTTTGCCTTTTTTTCTTCTCGGCTGTTTCCGGGTGTTTACGTCAAAAAAGTCTTTTTGGTATTTTGTCTTAGTCAGTTTTTTCTCCGCCCCGATTCTTTTTGGATTAGTCAATTCGGTCCATCGGGCCAGCCGGCTTATTTCTTTAGTACCGGCCTATGTTTTGCTCTCGGGATTTGGCGGGGTTGGTCTTTTGGGTAATAGAAACTGTATTTTAAACTCCCTCTTCTGTTTAACTGTCTTGGCGGCGGTCTTTAACTATAGTGATTTTTTGAAATATTATTGGTTTAGCTATCCTAAGGTAGCTGAGGAGTGGTTTTCAAAAAATACCAATGACGACTATCTTGCCTTGTCGGAAAGATCTAAAGAAACCGGGGTGTTGCCTTATATCGACGAAACAATTTATCTCGCCGACGGTGAAAACGCCCATTTTTTTGAGGCGGCCTATTTTGATAAGCCAATTAGCCGGTGGGTTGATGGCCGGCAGGTTCCCGAAAACAGTTTATTGATGAGCCAGAGGAAAGAGGTCCCCGGTTTTAAAAATTTAAATTTAAACTTGCCCTATTACTATTTGTTAATTCCTGAACAGAAATGAAAAAAAATACCCTTTCGGTTGTTATCGTTAATTTTAATACCAGGGAACTTCTAAAAAACTGTTTAGAATCTATTTTTAAACAAGAGACGAGTTTTGAATTGGAAATAATTGTTGTTGACAATGGGTCCACCGACGGAAGCGTCGGTTATCTCAAAAGTCAAAAGTCAAAAGTCAAAGCTAAAGTTCAAAATGTAAAACTAGGGAAAGAAAGAAAACAATTTGTTAACTCAGCCACCCGACAACCCGACCAACTCGACCAACCCGATCAACCCGATAAACCAAACAACCTGATAACCATTTTCAACAGTAAAAATTTTGGTTTTGCTAAGGCCAATAATCAGGCGATCAAGAAATCGAAAGGGGAATGGGTCTTTCTTTTAAATAGCGACACAATAGTCAAAAGAGACGCTTTGGAGAAATTAGTTGCTTTTGCCTGGAAAGGAAATGGCGTCGGGGCGGTAGCGCCGATGCTGCTTAATTTTGATGGCAGTGTTCAGCCCTCATGTTACCATAGTCTTTCCGCCTTGACCGCTTTTAAAGAATTTTGGCTGGGGAAAGCCGGCGCCTTTTCTAAGTATGCTCTTGAAGATGGGTTGGCGGTCGAAGTGGAAGCAGCCGTCGGTGCCGCCCTTTTACTTCCCAAAAGGATAATTGACAAGGTAGGTCTTTTAAACGAGAAGTATTTTATGTATTTTGAAGATTTGGACTATTGCAGAAAAATCAGGCAATCGGGTTTTAAGGTTTTTTACCTGCCTGAGGCTAAAATAGTTCATCTCCATGGCCAAAGTGGCAAGAAGTTGGACGATAAACCGAACCGCTGGCTGATTGAAAGCAGTAAGAAGTATTATGGCAGTTTAAATTATTATTTAATTAATTTTATCATTTGGTCCGGCCAAAAATGGCAAAGATTAAGAAAATTTTTATCGCCACGCTGATTCTTAGAGATGCTTTTCGACAAAGCCTTTAATTTTTGGCTTGGATTTAAGTTTAAAAGAAAGTATTTCGCTTTTTGGGTTTACCGCTAAAGCTTTGGGTGTTTTAATAACAGGCCTGGCCTTTTTGTTTTCACATATTTTCACTGGAGTAGAAAAGGAAAAACTTTTTGTTCATATCTATCGTTAGCGGTCGGTTTTGCTTTTGCCTCTTTTTTGTTTCTGACCAATATACACGAAAGATACCTTTACCCGGTTTTTGCTCCCTTGACTGTTTTGACGGTTGCGGGGAAGATTAGGATTAGATACTTGACTACACTTTCTTTAATTCACTTGCTTAATCTCTACAACCTTTGGTGGTATCCGGAAATAGCTTGGTTAAAAACAATTCTGGAGACCGGGGATTTTTTCCTTTCTAAGCTTCCCTCCTTTATCTTAATACTGATTTTTTTCAGATTTTCTTTTCTTTATACACGAACCAAGAAAACCACGGTTCGTTAGCTGGCGGGATTAGCTAATGGATGAATTGGTTTTCTGGTTCGGTATGTTCGCCCCAACGGGGCGTTTGGATTGGCACCGTAGGTTTTTCGTGGGGCTCCATTTCAAGAAAGCGAAATCTTCGACGTCACGTCGGGACTCAGAATGAGACCTCTCCCTCTCCGTCATTCTGATCTCCCTCAGGGAGAGAAGAATCTCCTCGCCCTCCCCCCCGTCATTCCCCGTCATTCTGAGCGGAGCCCTGTACCACGTAGGGTACAGGGCGAAGCGAAGAACCTGCCTGCCGGTTTACCCGCCGGTAGGTGGGCAGGCAGGTCCCCTGGGAATGAATAATTTGCTTGTACAAGGGATTCTTCGTCATCAGAATTCCTCAGAATGACGGTGGAGGGCAAGAAGGTCGGGACTCAGAATGACGGAAACAGTTAGTCTAGCCCTTTTTTTGGTAAACAACTTCATAGTTTATGGTCAATTCTTTTTTTCGGTCAAAACGGTCTAAAAATACCGCTGCCAGGTTAATTAAGGCAATTATTGGCGAAAAAATTATCAGGTAAAAGTGATACCACAGACCCCACTCTTTTAAAAACATTCTTAACGGCGCGGTGGTAATTAAGTATGAAATAACTTGAAAAATACCCCCTTGCGGTTTCAGATGCAGGATTTTAAATCCGTTTTTCCTGCCTAAGTATTCCAGTCCGTATTTAGTAAACCGCCAATAGTCGTTGGGTTGCATGTGGATATGGTAAATGAAATTAGTAGTTAAAAAAACTTTTCCCTGTTTATTTAAAACTCGGTAGAATTCTTTAAAAGCGTAATCAGGTTTTTTAAGATGTTCCAAAACTTGAGTACAAAGAATGTAGTCAAAACTGCCTGACTTGATTTGTTTTAACCCCTGGTCCAGATCACCGATAAAATCTGTTGTCTGGCTGCGGTTTTGCTTAATATCCTGGGTGAAGTAGTCGACTCTTTTGAAATATTTTCTGTAAGGACTGTTTTCAGCGCCGATTTCAAGCAGTTTTTTGTTGCTTTGGTCGTATTTATCAGCAATGTTGATGACGAACTTTTCAATTTTGTAGTAAAAGTTCATTAAAAAAAATTTGCTATAGAGGTTGACCGGGTTAATTTTCATTCAGGATCAATAGATTTTTTTAGTTTAAAGTTTAGCATCGTTGTTAAATTGATTTTAACACTTGCCCTGTTTTTAAATTTTAAGTTGCCGCCTTGACTGGGGTAATGATAGAATGAAAAGCAAGGAGGCGTTTTATGAGCAGTTATGATGATCCGTATTTAGATGCTCGCGAAGACCGGAAATTAGCCGTGCAGATAAAATGGCAGGCAGAGCAGGCGAAAAGGAAGGGTTATCTTAAAGTGGCCAAAGAGCTTTGGGACGCTTATTACGCTCTTTTGGAAGAGGCGAAAATGGAAGAAGCCAAAGCAAAAGTTAAGTAAGCTTCCGAGGCCGAATCTCTCTTCGCCAAAGGCTACGAGAGACACAGGAATCCTCGGTCCTGACCTAACCGGGTAGCTTGTTTTGCCTTGAGTTCACTTTGGTCACACCATTTACATCGTTTCATCCCTGGACTAATCCGCCAGCTGGCGGACCGCGGCTTTCGCTTTCTTGAAATAAAAGCTTCTCTTCGGTTGCTTTTGCCGTCGACTCGTTGCCGGTTGATCTGAAATTATTGCTATAATCAGGTGATGAAGTCAAGGTTGAGCCTGTTTTTAATTCTTTTTTTGGCCCTCTTTTTGCGCCTTTACCGGCTGAACAATTTAGAGCTTTTTGGTGATGAGTTAGACGTCGGTTATCACGCCTACTCGCTTTGGACCAGCGGCAGAGATTATTTAGGTCAGAAACTTCCGGTTTATGTCCATTCTTTTTCGGAATGGCGGGCACCGCTGCTGATGTATCTGACCGCTCCTTTTGTTGGTATTTTCGGACTAAACGAGTGGGGGGTGAGATTGGCGCCGGTGGCCATGGGGTTGCTTAATATTGTCTTAACCTATCAATTAGTGAGGATAATGTCTGAAAGAAAGGGTTTGGCAATAATATCCGCCTTTATTATGGCAATCTCTCCCTGGCATCTTCACTATTCCCGAACCGCCTTTGAAGCGACTCTTCTTTTAAGCCTGATTTTAGGAGGAACAATCGCCTTTTTGAAACGAAAATGGTTTTGGTCGGCAGTTTGGTTTGCTCTTAGTTTTTATTCTTATAGTGTTGCCAACCTATTTGTGCCGCTGTTTGGGTTTTCGCTTCTCTTAACGCTCGGAGTGAAGCAAAAAGACAAAAAGATTGCTTTTGCCGGATTGGTTTTTCTGGTAATTTTGACCCCTCTTTTAATTTCGGTTCTTTTTGGCCAGGCGGCGAACAGATTTAATTTAATTAGTATTTTTAATAACCCGGAGACGATCGACAGAATTGTTTTTAAAAGAAATACCGGCCTTAGCCCTTCGTTAGAGCGGCTTTCCTACAATAAAATGACTGGTTGGGGTAAAGAGTTTTTCTCAAATTACTTAACCGCTTTTTCGCCTCAATTTTTGTTCTTGGCCGGGGACCCCAACCCTCGCCACAACCCGCCCGGCTTTGGCCAGCTATACCTGATATTTCTACCTTTTTTGCTTATAGGGATCTACCGGCTTCTGCGGAGCAAAAATCAAAAAATGAAAAGGTTGGTTTTTTCCTGGCTGCTGATTGCCCCGATTCCGGCCTGCTTGACTGTTGGAGGAGGTAATCAGGCTACCAGGCTTTTTTTGATGATCCCGCCGATAGTTATTTTAATTGCCCTTGGTTTCGAAAAAGTATTTGACCTTTGCGGAAAGTTTAAATTTTTAACCGCTGTTGCGGTTTCCCTGCTTTCTCTTTTGAGCCTAACTTCCTGGGCTTACGCCTATTTTGTCCACTATCCTAAAGAAACTTACCGCTGGTGGCATTATGGCTATAAGGAAGCAATCGGCTGGCTGAAACAGAATCAGCAGGATTATCAAAAGATAATTATCAACAATGGCTATGAACCGGCTTTAATCAGATATCTTTTCTGGACCGAAGCAGACCCGGTTT
>Ga0180009_10003441_pt1 | contig 18000 bp, 15 predicted proteins | sample OS_PC_MetaG_FD_123537 | JGI IMG/M metagenome (GOLD analysis project Ga0180009, IMG submission 123537) | Groundwater microbial communities from the Aspo Hard Rock Laboratory (HRL) deep subsurface site, Sweden - OS_PC_MetaG | ecosystem: Environmental > Aquatic > Deep subsurface > Groundwater... | reverse complement strand
TGATATCGACTGAGCCCGAACCCGAGCCCGAAGCGGCGTCTGCGGATGACACGCCCGAGGTGTCGGTCGGGGAAGTGGATGATGACGACGAGATGGTGGAAGCCGTCCTCGCCGAGCTTCAGAAGTCGCCGGCTCCCGACGCCGTGGTCGTGCACGAAGTCCAGCAGAAGCTTCCGGACGCCCCAGAATCCGAGGGCGCGATTGTGCAGGAGGCGATGCCGCCTCCCAAGAGCCAAAACCCATCGGACGTTGGGTTGCCTCTCGTGATCCTCAACGTCGGAAACGAGATCGAAGATCTTTTCGATCGACTCGAAGCGAAGGGCACGACGGCCGAGGAGGGCGAGCGCATTCGAAGCGAGCTTCGTTCGTTTGGCCAGGCTTGGGTCAAAGCCGCGCTGGCGCGCTTTCCTGGTCGCACGACCGAAACGGTGGACCCCTCGAGAAGCGAGATGCCGTCACCCTCTGCCAGCGGGCCCCTGCTCCGTTTTGTCATCGAGCACGGTGGCGCGATCGCTTCCCAGCTCTTCTCTCGCATGTCCCACCCGGATCCCGAAGTACGACTCTGGGCCGTGCTGGCGCTGGCAGAAATCGGGGGCAAGGAGGCGCGAGATGCGGTGTCGCAAGCGCTCTTCGACTTCGACGCACATGTCCGCCATGCCGCCAAGACAACGCTTCGAGCCGTCGTCGGCGCGCGCGCCTGGGCCAACGGCGTCCGAACCCTCGTGCGTCGGACGGTCGCGGACGAAGAAGATCCGACGCGACGGGTGATGGCTGTGGAGGCACTTGGCCAGATCCGGGAAGCGTCGTCGGTGCCCATCCTGATCGAGGCGTTGCGTGCGGAGCAGGAGGAAGTGCGTGCGGCTGCCGAGGTTGGTCTTCACAACGTGACGCGCCACGTTCTGCAGGCAGACGTCGACGCGTGGGATGCTTGGTGGAAGAAGAACGCGCGTCGCGCGAGGTTCGAATGGCTCGTGGATGCGCTCGAGCGGAACGACGCCGAGCAGCGGAGTGCTGCGCATCGTGAGCTGAAGGACATCGTCGGCGAGGACTTGGGATTCGAGCCGGATGCATCGGACGAGCAACGTCGTGAGGCGATCGAGGCCTACCGGGAGTGGTGGGACAGCGACGATCGCCGCAAGCAGACGTCGAAGCGGGCGGGCAAGGCGAAGCGGGTTTAGGCGCGATCGACGGGTCGTTGCTTGTCGGCGAGCGTGTGTCCTAGGACGGATGTCCATCCAGGGACCGTGGCGGTAGCCATCGCGGTGACGGCGTTACGCTGATTTTCGGTGGGATGAAGAGCAGCCGGTTATCGGCTGATCAGAACATCTGATTGAGCGCGCCGGAGGCGATTTGGACGATCGTGATAATGATCATGATCACGAGGCTGAGGGCACCCAGGATGATTCCGGCGAGCGCCATTCCATCACCCTTGAGGCCGGGCTTCTCCTTGATTTCCTTCTTGGCAAGGACGCCCGTGATGATGGCGACCAACCACATGATGTACCAGTTGCAGCATGGGATGATCGCGAGAATGCCTGTCACGAGGGAGACGACGGCGAGCGTGGAGTTCTTCAGGGGAGCGCCAGCACCACCGGGTGCGCCACCCATGGGGGCGCCGGGAGGGGGGGCACCGAATGCGCCGCCGGGAGGACCGGCAGGGGGTGCTCCGCCGGGAGGCGCACCGAACGCGCCGCCAGGGGGTGCTCCCGGGGGAGCTCCGCCGAACCCGCCAGGGGGTGCTCCCGGGGGAGGTCCACCGAACCCACCAGGGGGTGCTCCCGGGGGAGGTCCGCCGTATCCGCCTGGGGGAGCTCCGGGGGGAGGGCCACCGTAACCACCGGGGGGCGCTCCCCCGGGGGGACCGTATCCGCCGCCAGCTGCGTTGACTTGCCCGTTGGGCTCGTGGTTCATCATGGCGGACGATAGTCCTTGAGTGGCAGGTGGTTTGTCAATCCAAACGATGGTCCGCCGGCGCGAGGGCCCGCGCGAATGTCCCTTTTTCCCGTCCTCCCCAAAGGACACTGGTATCGCGGTTGTGTCCCCCACCCTCGTCCCTCTATTCTATTGGTTGTCCGCTCCACCCTACCGAGGGTCGACCTCGAGGGAACGCCGCTTGGTATCGAAGCGGCCATCCCTTCCGAGGACCGGACGATGGACCGTTCTGTTGTAACGAGGTGATTCGTGGCTCAACCGCGACCAGTCGGCATGCGCATCCCGCGTCCCTACGAAACGGAAGAGGACTTCATTCGCGGTGATGGGCTCGCGATTGGGCGACTCGGCATGATTCTCATCGGCGCTCCCAAGCGCCCGCCAGGGATCACCATTCGCTTCGAGGTACTGCTGCGCAACGACCAGCCGGTGTTTCGCGGCGAAGGCAGGGTCGTGGCCCACCGCGTCCACGGCAACGGTCGCGAAGGACTCGAAATTCGCTTCACCCGCTTGGATTCACGCTCCAAGGCGCTCGTCGAGCAGGTCCTCAAGCTCCGTCGCAGCGGTGCGCTGACGCCCCTGTCCGCGACGAATCCGCCTCCCGCCGTTACGCCGGAGGCCGCCGAACAACCACCGGTCCCACAACCGGCGGCCGAGGCTGAGGCGCCGACGGCATCGCCCATCGAACCTCCCACCGAACCGCCGACCGCGCCGACCGAACCGCCGACCGCGCCGACCGAACCGCCGACACCGACCGCACTGCCCACCGAGGAGGTCCTCGACTCGAGCGAGCTTGCGCCCGTCGAAAGCGAGTCCCTCGAAGACGAGGTCGATGAGGTCACCCTGGACTCCGTCGAAGCCGATGAAGAGGTGGTCCGAAGCGCCGAAGCATCCGTTCCGCCCGTCCAGACCGAGGACGACATCGACGACGAAGGGTTGGATGCGTCCGCGGAGCCCGCCGAGCTGCCGGTCGAAGAGCCCGAAGACGAGCCGCTCGACGAAGACCCGACACCGTTCGCGCCTCCTGTGATGCTCGATCAATTCGAGCAAAACGAAGCGGCCACGGAGGAGACGGTTGAGGCCCTTCCTCCGCCGCCCCCCGTGGAATTGTCGGAAGACGTCGCCTCCGCTTTGTCCAAGCTCAGGGAACGGGCAGGTGCCTTCGAGCGTCCCGAATCGGCCAGCTCGTTGCTGGACCGACTCCGCGAACGAGCCAAGTCGGAGTGATTGCGAGAGGTGAGCGTTGAGTCCGGTTTCGGATACGTCACCTGGGAATTGCGAACCGAATGCATGAACAGCGCCTGCAGGTTCGCGGCATGACGGTCCGGCGCGCCGAGCGGCGCGTGGTCGACAACGTCGATTTGGACGTCGCCCGCGGACAGATCGTCTCTGTCTCTGGACCTTCCGGCTGTGGCAAGTCCACACTCCTGCGCGGTCTGGCGCGGCTCGAACCCGCATCGGGCAGCGTCCTGCTCGATGGATCGGATGCCGCCTCCATTCCGTTCGCGGACTACCGCCGGCGCGTCTCTTTGGTCTTTCAAGAGTCGCCTATGTTCGAGGGCACTGTCGCCGACAACATTCGATTCGGTCCCGCCCTTCGTGGTGAAAGCCTCGACGATGAACGCGTGCGGGACCTGTTGCGTAGCCTCTCCCTCGAGCCGGACATGGCTGTTCGCGATGCCCACGAGCTCAGCGGGGGAGAACGCCAACGGGTCGCTCTTGCCCGAGCGATCGCGAACGATCCGGACGTCCTGCTCCTCGATGAGCCGACGTCGGCCCTCGATCCTGCAGCAACCGATGAAGTGTTGGCGCAGATAGCCCGGGTCGCGGAACGCGGACTGTCTGTCGTCGCGGTGCTTCACGTCGAAGCGCAAGCGCGCGTGCTCTCCGACACGCGCTATCGCATGAAGAGCGGACGCCTGGAGCTGGAGGCAGCGTGAGCTACGTCGAGATCCCCTGGATACGACTCCTCGGCGCCGCGTTGCTCGTCGTGTTGGCGATCCTGCTGTCGTGGAAACAGAAGCTCGGGCTGGGCGTGGACCTCGTCGTGGGTGCGGTGCGCGCCGCCGTTCAGCTCATCGCCATCGGCTTCGTCCTCGTGTTGCTGTTCAACTCCGAGCAGCCGTGGCTCACGTTGCTCGCGCTGTTCGTGATGATGTCCGTCGCGGCGTGGACCGCGTCCCGTCGCGTGCGTCATGGGCCTGGATGGAAGGCGTTGACCCCGCGAGCGTTCGTCGCCATCGGGGTGGGGTTCGCGGTGGCATTGCTTCCCGTGCTCGCCTGGGTGATTCCCGTTCGTCCTCTGTTGTCAGCGCGTTATGCCATTCCAATCGGGGGCATGGTGCTGGCCACCGGCATGAACACCGTCACGCTCGTGCTCGAACGCGTCTTCGCCAATGCTCATCAGCGAGGGTCGCTCATCGAGCAGGCCCTGGCACTCGGCGCCACGCCTGCGCAGGCGATGGCTCCCATGCAGCGCGAGGCCGTTCGTGCCGCCATGCTCCCCTCCATCAATGCGTTGCTCACGCTTGGACTCGTTCAGCTGCCGGGCATGATGACCGGCCAGATCCTCAGCGGAACGGATCCAACCCATGCCGTCCGCTACCAACTCGTCATCATGTACCAGCTCGTGGCCGTCGCAGCCGTGGCGGGCGCGATCGCCGCATGGATGGCGCGCCGAGCGCTGTTCGATGAGGGCGCGAGGCTGCGGACATTTTCTCCCGCGAAGAAACGCTAGCTACCGCGCCCAGATTTCTGCAGAGCCGTCACTCGTGCCCATGCAGAGATGGTATCCCATCGGAGAAGTCGGTGGCCCGCTTGATCGCGTCCCGTGGAGCGCGCATAGATCCCAGCGAGCATGAGCATCGCAACAACCATCCGGCAACCCTGTGCCCGCTGTGGTGAGCCCGTCGAAGCTGTACTGCACAAGTCCTTCGTCATCGAGGACGACGCATCCCTGCGTACGATCATCGAGAACCGGTTCCACGCGCTCGATTGTGCACGATGCGGTGAGCGTCGCGCGTTCGAGGCGGACTTCCTGGTGACCAATCGCGCCCGCGACATGTTCGTGCAAGTCATCGGCAGGGATGAAGAGGTGCCCTCGACCTTGAAGACCATGCGGTCCTTGGTCGGCATGAATGTGTTCGCTCGCGTGGTGCCGGGACGCGATGATCTGGTGGAGAAGGTCAAGCTCCGGACGCTTGGACTGGACGACGTTGCGGTGGAAGTCATGAAGCACTTCGTGCGTATTCAGCTTCATGACTTGGAGGGGAAAACGACGCGTCGATTTGATCGTGTCGAGGGCGAGTCCTTTGAATTCCTGGTGTGGCAACCTGGCCATGCGGTGCATCGAATCGGCCTGCCGGCGGAGGTCTATCGTAACGCTCAGCGGGACCTGGGCACGCAGGCCTGGGTGCGAGAGCTCGAGGTTGACGAACGCCTGGCGCGCCGGCTGTTGAATGACAGGTCGAAGGAACCACGAACGCCGCCGGTGCCCGTCCCATCGACGTTATCCAGACAGACCATCAAGGTCACGCATGCAGGTGTGGACAGGCGGGGGCGACGCTTCGTCAGCGACGGGAGCATCCTGTTGCTTGACACGCTTGTCATGGGTCGCGACGAGGCGCCCGTGCTCTTGACGACGGAGACGGTGGAAGGACTGGTGGGGCGAACAAGCTCGTGTTGGACACCGGTCGTGGAGTTGACACGGAGCAAGTTGCATGGAGGAACGTATCGGACCTCCGACGATGTCGCGCTTGGCGAGATGTACGTGAAGCTGCTTCTTGGGCTGGGCCGCCCGCTGCATCTGGGCACGACGGAGCGGCTGGGGCCCGTTTTGATTCGAGAAGGGGACGACGTTGTGGGGACGTTGATGCCGTTGAATCTGCCCCCGGAGACTGCGGCGACGCCTTCGATGGCGACGGAGGAAGCTGGCGAAGCGATGCGCGAGCCTTGTCCGGTGTGCCGGAGGCTCATCCCGCGCGGCGAGAGTTTCTGTGAAGCCTGCGGGGTGGGGCTTGCGTGGCGCACGGACCAGGGAGCAACGCCCATTCATCCCGAGCTGTCTCCCGGGCGCTTGGTGGTGAGTGAGTCCTTCGAGAGTCGACCTTTCCCCGGGCGGACGGCGTTGGAGGAGAACGCGCCGGGGGTCATGGAGGCGCGACCGGTGCCCGGCGGCAAGGGCGCGACGTACTACGCAGCTGTCACAGATTGCTACGTAGATTACGCGCGACCGCTCCGTGATGCCTGTGTTCGAGCAACGTTCACGCCGCTTGATCCGGGGATCCGACTGGGGCTCTGTGCGCGGCATTCCGTGCTGGGAGGCATCCAAGTCTATTGCCTCTTCGACATGATTCCACTTGCTGGACGGGCGTGGCTCGCCCGCGGCGTGCAGTCTTCCAAGCTCGCCTCCAGCTCGCGACTTGCCTCGGAGGTCAGCTTCGACGCGATCGCCCCGGGGGAAGCCATCGAATTGGAGCTGCGCGTGGCCGGCCCCACCTTGCACGCCTTCATCAACGGTCGACCCGTGCTCGCAGCGCACGATCCTTCCCTTGGCGCCGGCTCATTCGGCATTCGTGTCGGCAAAGAACATGATGTCCATCATCCGGTCCGCGTCCTCTGTCATGGCTATGAAGTCCGAGAGGTGCTCCCGTGAACTTGCGTGCCGTGTGTTGCCCTTCCTGCGGAGCCCCCGTCTCCGTGTCCTCGAGGCAGTGCCGGTACTGCCGCGCCGGATTGCAGCTCAGCGCCGTGGACCTGGCCGTTACCCAGCGTCGTACCGTGTTTGACTTCACGTCCGGCGCCACACCCCACGAGGTCGCGTCGGGCCATCCCGAGCTGACGGTGCAGCGCGACATCGGGCTCGTGATCGCCTTGGGGGCCGGGGCCGCCCTGCGCGTGCCTTCCGGCGCGCCATTCAAGGACGGCAGCGCGCGTCTCGAGGGCCTCGTGCTCGATCCCGACGCCGGGATGGACGTCGGCCTGCGGTTCATCGACGCGGGTCGTGCGCAACTCGGCTACTTGCTTCAGGCCCGTCCCGCGCTCAGCGAATTTCGGGTGATTCGCTTCGCACAAGTGGATTCCACGCCTGCGGGCCAGGATGTCCTTCTTCCCTGGACCGCATGTCGGATGCTGCGCGCGATGGGGGAGGTCAACCGGATCGAGTTGCTCGCCGCGGACAGTCTCCTGCAAGTTCGGATCAACGACGCGCTGGTAGCACGGCTGGACGATCCGCGTTTTGGATACGGGGTCCCGATGTACGGCGCGAGCTCGCACGGTCAGCCGGCCCGGGTCACGCTTCGTCGGTTCGAGCACGGGCTGCTCTGAGATTCGCAAGTTACGGCCGGAGATGACCACAAATCTTGCAGATGGATCGGACTCGTGTGCCGCTCGTGCGATCAATCCGAGCGCCGACGACGCGCCAGGCCAACCAACGCGAGCAACCCCAGCCACGCCATCGCCATCGAGCCACGCGAGCTCGACGTGCGACACGAGCAACCACCATCGTCCTCGTTCGAGGCGCTCGCCGTGGTCCCAGAGCTTCCACCCGTAGACGACGTGCCCCCGCCGGATCCGGCACTGGCACCACCCGTCCCACCGCCACCGGCGACGCCCGCACTACCACCCGCGCCGCTCGTTCCACCGGCACCGCTCGTTCCACCGGCACCGCTCGTTCCACCGGCACCGCTCGTCCCACCCGAGCCAGCCGTGCCGCCGGCGCCACCCGACCCTCCAGCGCCGCCCGCCGAACCTCCGGATGGATCTTTGATGTCTTCGTCGATGGGCCAGCCCGGATTGGTTCCATCGCCCGCGTACGCCCCGCGGAAGGTGAACCCGCCTTTCGACGTGCCGTTGAAGTCGAGCTCGTAGTTCAGATCCGTCGATGCCGACGACAAGTCGATGGCGGAGCCCTCGCACTTTCCCGCGAGCGGATAGAAGTCCATCGCACCCAACGTCGTCGAGGGCGCCGCTACGTACTGGGCCGCGTTGGCGACGGAATCCACGAGATTGTCGCGTTCGTCGTCGATGTTTCCTGAGATAGGGTCGGCGGCGAAGACGAGGTTGCCGAACACGGACGCGCCCTGTGCCGCGGAGCTTCCCAGGTGGATGCCTCGCCCCGCTCCGTAGACGGTGTTGTTGTACACGCGCGCGAAGAGGAGAGGCAGATCGTGGTTCCGCAGCAGAATGGCTGTGCCGTCAACGTCGACGAAGACGTTGTCGTGGATCGAGACGCGACCGGAGGCTTGGAGGAGTGACTCCCGCGGATTGTGATGGAAGACGTTGCCGTAGATCTCGTAGAGATCGTCGGCTCCGGCCCCGCTGGTCGGGAAGCCGCCTACGAGAAGATTGGGCCTGTCTCCGTCGGGACTCGGGCGATCGTTTTTGAGAAAGACGTTGTGGCGGATGATGGTCGAACTGGGTCCTGTCGGCATGCCTGCGACGTCGGGCCGGGGGTTCTGCCACTTGACTTCCAGGTTGTAGCCGACGGTGTCGGCGATCAGGTTGTACTCGATGAGGCCCGCGACAAAGGGATCGTTGCCGTTCGAGTTGCCCAGGTACATGCCCGTACCCGCGCCGACGATCCGGTTGCCGCGAATGGTCCAACCCCACGTCGGGGTCTTGGTCGAGATGGCGACCGTTTGCTGGCCGGCGTCGTGACCGAGGAACGTGCAGCCCTCGACGGTGATGTGGTGGACGAGGTTGTTCGTGCTGCCCTTGGCGCTGACCCCGAAGGCGCCGCCGACGCCGTTGCCATCGACGGTGAGGTTCTTGATCGCGACGTACGAAGAATTGAGAATCTCGACGGTGTTGCAGCACGGGCCGGGGTCCGCGGTGAACGTGGCGGGCTCACCGGATGCGGGGCCTTCGATGGTGATCCAGGCGCTGTCGGAGCCGTTGAGGTTCTGGATGACGAGCAGATTGGGGTACGTGCCGGAAGCGAGGTGAAGGGTATCGCCGGGTTGGAGTGACTGCACTGCCGCCTGGTAGTCGCTGGGTCCGGCGTCGATGTCGGCGGCGTAGGCGTGGTGATTCCAAGCGACCACCGCGAGGCACGTGAGCAAGAACGAGTAGCGCGAATACCAGTTGCGAACCATGTTGGCCTCCCTCCAAGAAATACGGGGTCATCGTACCATGCGCGAGCTTGCTTCCCTGACTGGCATCCCGTTCCCGTGATCAAGCCGCGTGCTCGACTTGTGCAACCGTTTGCGCAAAGCGTGATCGATCACCCCGGGGGACTCGAGCGTCTCACGGTCAGGGGGCCGCGATTGTGATGATCCTCCCTCGGCATGGATATCGCACCTCTGCTGCGTGGAGGTCGCCGATGTCCCGCTTCAACACCACCACCACGCTCGCTTGCGCGCTTGTCCTTTCATGCTTCGCTTGCTCGTCCGCGTCCGGACCGCCGGACGAGTCATTCAACCGGAGCGCGAACGGACCAGCGGGGGCCTCAACCAACCCCTCTTCGCCCGACCAAGACCCGATGCCCGGGCCCGATCTCACCGATCCCTCCGATCCCAATCAGCCGAGCGACCCGGGACAGCCGCCCCCATCCTCCGATCCGGACAACGGATCCTGGGGAGGCGAGGATCCCCCCCCACCCCAGGACGACGACGACGACTTGAGCGTGTGCGCCTCCGACACCGTCCATGCGGCGCAAGTGCAGCTCGACCTGATGCTGCTCGTCGACAAGTCCGGCTCCATGCAAGAAGGGACCTACGGGGGCTCGAAGTGGGACGCGCAGCGCAACGCGATCACCTCGTTCGTCAACCACCCCGAGTCCGCGGGCATCGGCATCGGCATGCAGTACTTCCCCTACAACGACAGTACCGGCTATCCGTATTGCGGTGTGTTCTCCTACGCGAATCCCGAGGTGCCGATGGGCGTGCTCCCGGGCCACGCAGGATCGATCACCAATTCGCTCGGCTGGCAGTACCCGGAGGGGGGAACGCCAACGCTTCCCGCGTTGACCGCGATGCTGCAGCACATGTCTGGCGTCGCTTCCAGCCACCCAGATCACGTCGCCGCAGTGGTGCTCGCCACCGACGGTGAACCCACGGAATGTGGGTTCCTGAACAACGTGGCGGGGGTCGCTGGGATCGCGTCGACCTACGCAGGTGGCAACCCCCCGGTGCTCACTTTCGTCATCGGAGTCGGCTCGAGTCTGTTCAGTCTCAACGCCATCGCGTCGGCCGGGGGAACTGGGCAGGCCTTCATCATCGACACGGCGCAGGACGTCACGCAGCAATTCATCGATGCGCTCAAGGTGATCCAGAGCTCGGTTGCGTGTCAGTTCCAGATTCCCATGCCCGCGCAGGGAACACCGGACTTCGATCAGGTCAACGTCCAGTACACACCGATGGGCGGCTCACCGGTCATCGTTCCGCGGGTGGACCCCGGCGCCTGCGGCGGCGCGGAGGGTTGGTTCTACGACAATCCCGCAAGCCCCAACAAGATCGTGCTGTGCGCGACGACCTGCAACGCCGTGCAGAACATGGATCAGGTCGAGATCCAGATCGTGCTCGGGTGTGAGACCCGAAGAGACCAGGCGAAGTAGCAAGCGCAGGACACGCTGCGTCTACGTGCCGTCGAACAACAGATCAACCTCGGGTTGCTGCGCACGTCCGAGAGCAGCGAGAGCGCGGGTCTGCTCGAGGTAGACCCGGGCCAGCTCGTCCTTGGCTTGACCTGCGATGCCGCTGATCAAGCTCAGGGCGCGAACCAGCTCGTTCTTGTCCTCGACCTGCGTGATGCACAGCGTCCACATCAGCTCCTCGAGCGTGTTGAGCACGAGCTGGATCTCTCGCAGTTGGTAGCCGGCGCCCATTCGTTCGACGGCGATGAAACGAATGAAGCGAGTGAACGCGGACACGTCGTTCTCGAGGGCGGAGCGAAAGGCGGCGACGGCGTCGTGGCAACGGAGCTTCAGCAACCCCGGCTCGGAAGCTTGGTAGTGCGGTGCGCCACTGTGGGCGATTCGGATGTACAGGTCTTTCGCGATCCGATCCTGTTCGTTGGCGAGGCTTGGCACAATGACATCGCGCAGCGTGTTCATGACGTCTCCAGGGCTTGGGTACGACGACGGACCGGGCCTAAGGACTCAGCGTAGTCCGGTCATGGGCGGCCATCATCGCCACGCTGATGATCGTGCTGTGGCAATCGTTGCCATGGTCTCGGTCACTTCGGGACCCAGATTTCCCTGGGGCGCGTGTGGAAACCTGTCTTCGGCCATCCCGCGTTTTTCGCGGACTTCGGGTAGACCTCGCCCTGCAGTCGATAGTGGTGATGGACGGCGCGGGTGATCTCGGGTGGAAGCAGCGTGTAGCTGGGATCGAGGATGACCACCGCCCAGTGCTTGTCCCGGATCGACGAGAGCATTGCTTCCAGCAAGCGCTGCTTCTTTTCCGGCTCACGGGTCTTGAACACGTCGGCGAGCGCCATGGCGTTGGCCGTGCCTCGTTCATGTCCGGCCTCGAACGCGAAGTGGCCGGTGCCGAGCATCAACATCGGTTCCGGCTGGTTGCGCAAGACCTCGACCATGGCGCGGCCCGCCTCCCGATCCGCGCGCGTTGGGATCGCCTGCCTCGGCTCGTTGATGAGCGTGCCGAAAGCGAAGAGCCACGCCACGCCGGCGAACACGGCGAGGGTGGTGAGAGGATTCGATGCCTCGCGTACCTGTTCGCGGACCCACGCGAAGCCGAGCCCGGCAACCAGGGCCAACACCGCATATCCCGGAATCAGGACGTTCACAAAGCCGTCCCGGTGCAGCAGCGACGAGTACGAGCTTGCCGTGGCGGTCAGCAAGAACACGACGTAGGCCGCGAGCCGGTAACGAGCGCGCAGGCGGGTGGGGCGAACGACGAACAGGAGCAGCGACAGGAGTACGGGAACGGCCACCGGTTTGAAGAAGAAGTCCACCAGGAGAGGTCGCCATCGCTCCCAGAGCACCTGGTGCTGACCGGGAACGTCAAACACGTAGTAGCCGAACCACCCGTTGGAGGTGTGGTTCACCCAGACCACGGCGATGGTGGTGGGCACGATGAACGCCGCCGCCGCGATCAACGCGCGCCTCCATCCGCGGGCGAGCGCGAAGGCGACGACCGGTGCGAGGAAGGCGAGAGCGGATTGCTTGGTGAAGAAAGCGAGGAAGAGCACGACGCCGGCGGCGATCGTTGCGGGCATGCTTCGACCGAACCGGGCGAGCCAAACGGCGGCGAGGGCGAGAAAGAGGGCCAACGCGTCGACCCGGGCGATGTCGAGCCAGAACCCGGTGAGTTGGTAGGTGGCGACGAACCAGCCGCAGGCGATCAACGCGGCGGTGAGGTCGCGGAACTCGCGCCAAACGAAGCTGGCGATGAGCATCAACGCGCCGGCGGTGGCGAGAACCGACACCAGGCGCGGGGCGAGCAGACCGAGCCCGAGCACGCGGCAGAACGCGGCGCTCACTCCATAGTAGAACGGCGTGTAGATGAAGGGCGTGAACGAGACGGACGGCTCCCGGTAGAGGGGCTCGCCGGCAAGAATCACCCGCACGTGGTCGACCACCGCGCCTTCCATCCACTCGAGCTCGAACGGATAGCCCATGCGAAGGGAGAACACGACCGCGATACGCACGATCTGGAAAAGGGCGATCAGGACGAGTGCGGCTTCGACGGCGAGGGCGATTCGTCCCCATCGGTTTGCGTCGATCCATCTGCGCACGAGCTTCCGAGGGGCATCACGCAGGTGTCCCCAAGCTTCCCCGCGCCTCGGCTGGAGTTGCCTGTCTTCGCCGGTCGTGTCCTTGGCTCGCGGCATGGTGTTCGGGCCGTCGTGCGCCCGTCATACCATGCCGGGTGGGCCGTAGGCCGTGGGCTGTAGGCTGTGGGCCGGATTCGCTTGTCGTGGTAGAGCACGATCATGACCACGGAACCCCTTGCGTCTCTCGTCAAGCGCGCATCGGAAGCGGCGCGTGGCCGAAGGTTCGACGAGGCCGCGGCCTTGCTCGACGAGGTCCTGGCCCAGGATCCAAGCCACTTGCATGCGCTCGACCTGTTCGGGTTCGTGCGCTACTTCCAAGGGCGCTACGCCGAAGCGGAGCAGCACTGCCGCACGGCGCTCTCGTTGGATCCGGATCGCGCGTATGCGCACAAAGGTCTCGGGCTTTGTGTCGCCAAGCAGGGCAAGGTCGACGAGGGTATTGAGTCCTTGCGCCGCGCGATGACCCTCAAGCCGCAGTGGTCGGATCCTTACTGGGATCTGGGCGTCGTGTTGAACGAGGCTGGACGCTTCGAGGAGGCGCTCGACGTGCTTGCGCAAGGTGCGGCGATGGTGCCGAATCGTGCGCCGGACTTTCGCAAGTTCCAGGCCCAGGTGCGCCGCCGGATGCAACAGGGTTGAACCCCGCAATCGACCACGGCGGGCTGCAAGTCGGCTCGAATCGGTATCGGGACAGGGGGAAGGGGTCCGCTCCCACGCGACGCGGCTCGGCAATTGCCGAGGACTGCGCCTATCGCGAGGGAAATACTTGCGCTTGGAGGCAGAAACCTTGAGGTTATAGGACTGTCATCCATGAGTCCCGCTTCATCGAACAACGCGCCGGGAGGCGGCCAAGGAAGACCTGGCGCAAACAGGTCGGCTCCTCGCCCATCGAGCCCGCCTCCGCGACCGGCCCATCCAGCCGCACGGCCCCCGATTCGTCCCCCGGCCCCGCCCAACCGACCTTCGGGCCCAGGCAGGCCGCCGCATCCTTCCGCGGGGCGCCCCGCGGTACCGCCTGGCCCAGCGAAGCTACCTTCCAAGACCCGGACCATGCTTGGGCAGCCAAGTCCGGTCGCCCAACCGGCCAGACCTCCGTCGAACCCCACCCGTGTCGAAGTGCCGCACCGGGCCCCGCCTTCCACCTCGGCCAAAGCGCCGCCGCCACCACGTCAGCCAGACCCGCCTCCGGACGACGACTTCGATGAGGCGCCGACGTCGATGTTCGTGCATCCCGTCAAGTACACCTACGATCCCGATGCCCCACCGGAGCAGCCGGGGCTGTTGGATGACGAGGACGACGACGACGAGGACGAGCCGCCGACGGCCATTCACATGAGTCCGTACCGCGGCGATGCGACGCCGGGCATGCCCGAGGCCATGGGGCAACCCCCGAGGCTGCAGCCCACCCCGCCACCGGCACCGCTTCCCGCGCCGGTTCCCGCGGCGGGTGAACGCGCCCATCCGCCCGTGCAACCAGGCTTCGCCCCACCAGGCGTTGCGGAACCAGCTCCTCCGGCTCGGCCCAAGCCCGATCCTCGGATGTTCGAGACGCAGCAGTTGCCGTCTGCGCAGTACGCTCCGCCTCCGGTATCGGGGCAGACCGGACAGACCGGTCCGGGCGTGGCAACGCCGGCTGGCGATCCCATGGCGACGTTCGTGGATCCGGACGCTGCGCCCGTGTGGCTCAAAGCGGTTGCGCTGTCCAGCGTGGTGTCTGCGCTGACGGTGCTTGGTGTGCTTGGCTGGATGCTCAGCGTACGGCTGTAGGGACGCGCGTTCTTGTATCCGTACGCGCCGCGTAGCGCCGCGCTACCGATCCGTACGCACCGCGTAGCGCCGCCGACTTGAAACGCTACGGTGCGCGCATCGTGAGCTGCAAGTACCCATAGTGCTGCATGTCCGGCCGTCCTCGCCCCGACGACTCCAATACGTTCTTGCCGCCCTCGCCCGTGAGAAACGCGCCGTAGCCAGCTACGAAGTCGACGGGCGCCCAGGGCGTGAACTTGAAGCTGGCATCGAGCTCCTGGCCGAGGGCAGCGTCTTCGTTCCCAACAGCGCGGCCCACTGGTGCCAACGCCGCGGTCTGCCAAGCGTCCCCAGGTCTCGGCATCGCCACATACCGATAGCCCAACGTGATCTCGGTGTCCTCCCACGGCGACGCGTGAACGAGGCCCGCGCCTTCGATCAAGTTCGACCACGCGTACAGACCCATCGCGCCCAGTCCCATGCGAACGTCGGGCAACACCGGATCGAATCGCGTGATGTTCTCGTCTCCGTCAGCCTGTCCGCTCGCGTAGGCGCCTGCGATGCCGAAGGCCAGGTTCCACGGCAATCCCGGCTCCCAGCGTGCCCGCGCCGCCGCGGCGTACGCTCGGCGATCTCGCGTCGCCTCGATGACAGCGGTCCTTCCGAGTTCGTACGCGCCCTCCACCGCATAGGACAATCCGGGGTACTCACCCCACACACGCAGGCCGACCACGTACAGATCGCTCGGTTCGATGAGATCGTCGGTGGGCTGGCGCACGATGCGCACGAGGTTGTTGGACTCGAGGTGAAGCAAGGGCGCGATGTGCCAGGCGAGCTTCAGGCCATGGAGTTGGGCGCCAGCGCCTTCGGGATCCGTGCCGGCTCCGCGCTGGACTTCGGGGGGCATGGCCCCGGGCGCGATCAGCACGCTTGCGAATCCCTCGAGGTCGAAGGCGCCGAGCGTCCATTGGCCGCGGACCGCGTCCAGTGTCCGTCCCGTGGGGGACCAATCGGAGGCGCCCAGCAAGCGCCCATCGCCCCAGACGATCTCCTGTCGTCCGAGCCGGAAGAACGAAGCTCGTTGGCCGCTGCCTCGCACTTCGAAGAAGGCCTGCCGGGCCTCGGTGGTGGGAAGACTGTTGCGGGTGTCGAGTCGAGCGGGCGATGGGTCTCCCCAGGCGCGAGCGTCTTGCAGCTCGACGACCGCGCGCAGCGGGCCTCGCTCTGCGGAGAGCCCCAACCGGGCCCGAGACAACGCCCACCATTGATCGTCGACGATGTCGTTCACGTCCTGGGTGGGGACCGTGGAGAAGTTTGCCGGTACCTCCGCACCGCCGGTGTCAAAAGGACGGTTTCGGTATTCGGTCTGGGTGCGTAGTTCCAGGTTGGGTTGGAAACGCCAGTCGCCCATCACCAGCGCGTCGCTCGCGGTGGCCGAGGATCCGGAAGTCGCCGACGTTTGCGCCAACGCATCGCCAACGGTGCACAGCAGGCCGATCACGATGCCGATGCTCGCGACGTGCCGGTAACTGGACGATTGCAACATGAGTTCGATCCGTTTGCGAGGTACCCCACATGGGCCACCATGACCCCGGCGCTCGAGGCGAGCAGCGAGGTCGAGCGCCTGGCAGTGTACGCAATCCCGATCCCCCGACCAAGCGAGGAGCGAGCTAGACCTCGACCTTCCAGCAAGAAGGCGGCTTCCGGGAACCCAATCTGGGTGGCACGCCAAGCAAAACGCACTTCGCCGTGACGCGGTGCTTCCAGGCCTGCTTGGCCGAGCCACCCAAGCGTGGAAACATCTCTGCGCGATCGTCACGTACTTGCCAGACGCAACAATCGGAGACAACGTGGTCGGCCATGCACGTGCATCTCATCGCAGTGGCCGGAACCGGCATGGGCGCTTTGGCCGGATTGTTCAAGGCCCTCGGGCATGATGTCTCCGGCTCCGACGTACGGTTCGACCCGCCCATGGGACCCGCGCTCCGAGCCTGGGGGATCCGTCTGATGGAGGGCTTCGACCCGGCGCACCTCGACCCGGCGCCCGACTTGGTGGTCGTTGGCAACGTCTGCAGGTCCAACAACCCCGAAGCGCGAGCCGCCATCGACGGCGGCATGAAGTACACGGACATGGCCCACGCACTCGGCGACCACGTCCTCGACGGAGCCAGCTCGGTGGTGATCGCGGGCACGCACGGCAAGACCACGACGACTTCGATGTGTGCGTGGCTGCTGCACGACGCGGGCAAGGAGCCCGGGTTTCTCGTGGGAGGATTGCCCAAGAACTTCGATCACAGCTTTCGCGTTCCTGGCAAGCGTGGTGCGAGCCTCCCGATTCAGCAGAGCAGCGGGAAGCTGACCGGCACGCCTGCGGGACGGCGTACGCCCTTCGTGGTGGAAGGCGACGAATACGACACGGCGTTCTTCGAGAAGACGCCCAAGTTCTGGCACTACCGACCCGAGGTGGCCGTGATCACCTCGCTCGAGCACGATCACATCGACATCTACCCCACGTTTGAGCAGTACCGCGACGCGTTCGTCAAGTTCGTCGAAGCGGTCCCGGAGCATGGGTTGATCATCGCGTGTGCGGCCGATGAGCGGGTCGTGGATGTGGTTGGAAAGCATGCACGTTGCGAGGTGAACTGGTACGCGCTGCAGGGGGACGATCTGCACGGTTGCCAACCCCACTGGTTGGGGGCGTTGGCGGACGCGGATTCGACCGGGCAAGCCTTCGAGCTGTTCGTCGGAGGGGTCGCTTCAGGTCGATTCGCCGTGGCGCTCAACGGCGCTCACAACGTGAGCAACGCGATCGCCGCCATCGCCGTCGCCGCCCAGGGATTCGGCGTCCCCATCAACCAGGTTCGGGAATCGCTGACACGGTTCGAGGGCGTACGAAGGCGTCAGGACTTGATCGGTACGCCCAATGACATTCGCGTCTACGACGACTTCGCGCACCATCCGACCGCCGTGGAAGAGACGTTGCGTGGGTTGCGGACACGCCATCCTGAAGGAGCTCTGTTCGCGGTGTTCGAGCCACGAAGTGCGACTGCTTGCCGTTCCCTCCATCAAGACGCTTACGCCACCGCCTTCTCCTCGGCCTCTCACGTGATCATCGCGCCCGTCGGGCGAGACAACATCCCCCAAGAGGAACGGCTGGACGTCGCTCGGATCATCCGTCAGCTGCAGCAAGGTGGTCGGTGGGCCCGCAACCCCGACAGCGTCGATGCGATCATCGACGAGCTCGTGTGCGAAGCACGACCTGGCGACACGATCGCGCTGCTCTCCAACGGAGCGTTCGGAGGCATTCACGATCGGCTGCAGAAGGCGCTCGAACGATGAGGCCCGACGAAGCGAAGCTGTTCGCCCAACATGCCCGACATGTTGCGAGCGAGGCGGCTGTCGTCGCCCTCGCGGGGTTCCGATCGGGAGCCAAGATCGAGCGCAAGCAGGGCACCGAGTTGGTGACCCAGTACGACTTTGCCGCTGAGCTGATCATTCGCGAGGGACTCGAAAAAGCCACGCCCGAGATTCCGGTCATCGGCGAAGAGCACGGTGGCTCGGCCACCGGAGACCGCGTCTGGTACGCCG
>Ga0180009_10003440_pt1 | contig 18001 bp, 20 predicted proteins | sample OS_PC_MetaG_FD_123537 | JGI IMG/M metagenome (GOLD analysis project Ga0180009, IMG submission 123537) | Groundwater microbial communities from the Aspo Hard Rock Laboratory (HRL) deep subsurface site, Sweden - OS_PC_MetaG | ecosystem: Environmental > Aquatic > Deep subsurface > Groundwater... | reverse complement strand
TCGACTCGAATCATTCCCTTTTCGATCAAAGCAGTCAGGCAATAGTTAACTTTGCCTAAACTGACGCCCATTTTTTTATTCATTTGCCTCTGAGTCATTTCAGGCTGGTCTTCTAAAAGCTTAAGCAATCTAAGCCTTATTTCGCTGTCTAAAGCCATGTTCATGACTTGAACTTATATGCAAAAAATCATACGCGGTCAAGTGAAATAACTTTAAATCTACAACATTTAAATGGAATTTTTTTTAAACTGATGAAAATAAAAACGCCATTTTTAAAATGGCGTTTTTAAAGAAGGCTTATCCTGAAAAAATAACAGTGACTTCTGCCCGCCTTTCAAGAGATTTTTGTTCTGACGCAGCTTTTGCAGCAAATCTGTATTTTCCAGTGGATTCTATCTTGAAAATAGAGGGTTTCAAACCATAATTCACAAACTGGTGAACGATATTTGCAGCTCTGTCTGCCCCAAGTTCAAAATTGGAAGGATATTGTTTGTTTTTTATGGGGACAGTATCTGCATATCCGGTTACAAGAACTTTGACATCATATGGTTTTAAAAATTCTGCCAGTTTTTTGAAAAAAGACTTATACTCGTTTGCAATTTTTGCACTGCCTGTGGGGAAGAGAATCGGCAGCGTAGTTTCAAGCCTGAGACAGGTTCCGGTTCCCACTATCTCCACCCAGTCGTTCAGCCCGGATTGATTAATGGCTGTCTGCAATTGAGTTTTGCTGATGCCGTCATATTTATCTGAATCATTTTCCATGGAAGGCGCCATTGACTGTGACATTGGGTCAGGTTTTCGGGGTGAAATATTTTCAACTTTAATTTTTGTTTCTTCTTTGATAGCAGGAATTTTTTTTAATTTAACAATTTCATCTAAAGTCTGTTCCTTTTTTGTATCTAAATTTGCAGAATAATACTGAACCAGATATTCAAGCCTGTTTTTATTTTTAAGCAATGTAACAACCAATTTTTCTTTTTTTGTGATAGAATCCTTCAGGTTTGATGATGCAGTTCTTCCTGAGTCCTGAATTTGATTGATTTTTAAAACCATCCAGTCGATATCTGTTTCAAGTGCTTTTACTTGATTGTCTATGACTTGAATTTCCTTGGTATGATTTTCAATCTTCACGCGCAAATCCTCTGAAGAATAAAAATCCCCATCAAACAATTTTTGTTCCTGATATCCTGCACTCCAGATAATGGAGGGAACGGACACAAAAAAAATGAAAAAAATCAAAGGGATGCTTCTTTTAAGCGTATTGTTTAACCACAGAGATTTCATGGCAACCTCCAAAAAAAATGGATCATTAGTATCTAAAATTTGTTTAAAAATTAAAACTGCAAAAAATTGTCATCCATGACAAAATTTTATGATGCGTCACTGGCTAATGGATTACCAGAAGAGAACGCGGGTTTCACATCCCTTCCAATTCCCACCGGCCACCAGACCATTCCATCTCTGGCAAAATTAATTCTTAAACGCATCCTTACATTTGTAATGCCATATTCGCCTTGGTTTATTTCCATGACTTCCGTTCCTCTGAGCCACGACTGAGTATGAACTTGAATGGTGTCGTACTCTACAGTTCCACGTCCAGCCCGCATGAAGGCATCCACATAAACACCACGGACTTTTTCCACAAGCTGCCTGTAGCCGTCTGCAACAGCAGCTCTTTCTGCCATCAGGACAGCCTCGCCTTTTGATAAAGCATTTTCAGGTTCAAGTCCTTTGCCGATCACAAAAAAAGTAACCACCTTGTGATCATCCACCTCAGCACCAGGAGGGCCTAATACCTTGCCTGGACCACCGGCCGTAGAAGATGTCCTGACAGTTCCACACCCTGAAAAAAACAATACCGATACAAAAATTCCCAATAATACAATAAATAGTTTTTTCATTTTTCCTTCCCCATTTTAACGATTATGCCAAACAATCAAACAGGTAATAAAATCCATTAAGCGTTGATTCCTGACAATTTTTCATGATACTGTTAGAAATCGTCAGGAGTTAGTATTAACTTTAATCTGAATAGACTATATACAAAAATCATGCCTGATTATTACAAACCCTATGTGTTATATATTTTGCTGCTGGCCCCTTTGATCCTGCCCTTTGTTTCAAGCCGCACAATACATGCGTATGAAGGGATCCAAACATATTATATACGATATGATGTCAAGTCATCAAACAACACTATCATTAATGACAATCTTTTGATGGTTCCGGCAAAAAATGATTTCAGAGCGGAAAAATTTTCTCAAATCTCAGCAGCAGGAGTAATATCTGCCGCTCCTTTCGAATCTAAAACATCCGTGGATAAAAGGATAAGAGATAACTTTTTAAAAACCATTCTGGTGAAGAATGGTCTTAAATCAATAAAAACAAAAGATCTTGACACGATCGTCAGCTATGAAGGGGCAATTATAACCCCGTTAGATATTATTAAAACCACTTACCGTGAACAGTTAAATAATTATGGTTATGAAGCACAGGTTGAATTCAGTCCTGTTGCCTTTCCGGACAAATGGGAAACCCTTGGCATGAAACATAAGATCAAAGAAATAGTTTATGATTTTTTTCAATTTTTCAAGTAATTAAGGATCAGGCAAAAATGGATAATACCCAGTTTAAAAAGATAAAAAAAACGCTTTTCAAAAAAGAGCGGCTGGTTTTTGATCATCTCAATAAAAATCAGAAAGCAGGTGTTTTTAAATTCAATGAGCAATACAAACAATTTCTTAACCAGTCCAAAACAGAAAGAAAAGCTGCCCTGCAAATTATTCAGGCGGCAAAGGCTAAAGGGTTTGTTGATATTGACACCCTGACTACAAACCAATCAAGTCATATCAAAAAAGTCTATAAAGTTTTTCAGGGGCGGTGTGTTGCGCTGGCGGTTATTGGAAAAGAACCGCTTATTTCAGGGGCCAACCTCATTGCATCTCACCTTGATTCACCACGGCTTGATTTAAAACAAAACCCTGTCTATGAAGACTTAAGCATGGGATTAATGAAAACACATTACTATGGCGGTATTCGAAAGTATCACTGGTTAGCCCTTCCATTGGCCCTTCATGGCACAATCATAACATCTGATAATAAAACAATTGATATTACCATTGGTGATCACCCGGATGATCCGGTTTTTACTGTGACCGATCTTCTGCCGCACCTGGCCGGGAAAATCCAGGCAGACAAAAAAATTTCAGATGTTTTCCAGGGTGAAAAATTAAATTTAATTTCCGGCAGCATCCCTTTAGGAAATGATAAGGAAAAAGACCGGTTTAAACTGGGTGTGTTAAATCCTTTATATGAAAAATACGGCCTGACTGAAGAAGATTTCATCAGTGCGGAAATTGAAGCCGTTCCTGCTGAAAAGGCAAGGGATGTCGGATTTGACAGATCAATGATCGGTTCCTATGGACAAGATGACAGGGTCTGTGTTTATACGAGTCTTGAGGCCCTTCTTGACACACCATCTCCGCATAAGACAGCCATTGCCCTTTTCTTTGACAAAGAAGAAATCGGCAGTGAAGGAAACAGCGGTGCAAAATCAAGCTTTCTTGAAGATTTAATGTCTGACCTGCTATTTATAAACGGTCAGGATACAGGCAACCGTTCCCTTAGAAAAGCATTGATCAATTCTTCCTGTCTTTCTGCAGACGTGAATGCTGCCATGGATCCTGATTTCAAAGAGGTCCATGAGGCAATGAATGCTGCAAAACTGGGATTTGGTGTCTGCATGACAAAATTTACAGGTGTGGCAGGCAAGTCCGGATCAAGCGATGCCAGTGCAGAGTTTGTGGGAAAAATCAGACAGATATTCAATACTAACAAAATTATCTGGCAGACCGGGGAGCTGGGAAAAATTGATCAGGGCGGTGGCGGTACGGTTGCAAAATTTCTTGCCAAATTCGGAATGAATGTACTGGATTGTGGACCTGCGCTCCTTTCCATGCACTCCCCTTTTGAAATCTCAAGCAAAGCCGATGTATATATGACCTTTCTGGGATATAAAGCCTTTTATGCGGATAATGGCAAATAAAAAAACCACGACTGCGATGATCTTTATTTTGATTATTGCTGTTGCCGGAGCTGTCATCCCTTCCGATATCTATGCAAAAAACCAGTCGGCTGGTGTTGTCCTGGCAGATGATACGGGAAAAATATTGTATGGCCGGAACAATGAAGAACTGTTTATTCCAGCTTCTATTTTAAAAATTTTGACCAGCCTTGCCGCCATTCAAATTCTGGGTAAAGAGTATCGGTTTTCATTAGATTATTATTTTGATGAAGATTCAAAAAATCTTTATATTAAGGGATTTGGAGATCCTTTATTTATCTCCGAAGTTATTGAACAGCTGTGCCGAAAGATCCTTTCAACTTCTGAAACCGACCGGATCCATCATATTATTCTTGACCAGACATATTTCTCAGACCAGATCCAGATCCCTGGGAAAGGGTCCTCTTTAAACCCATATGATGCGCCTGTCGGAGCTTTATGCGCTAATTTTAATACCATTACATTTAACCATCAACCCACGGGTCGTTTGATCAGTGCCGAACCACAGACCCCTTTGCTTGATGTCTTTGAAAATGACATTAAAGCAACCGGACTTATGCAGGGCAGAATCATTCTCACAAAAAAACAAAGCCTGTTATATCCCGGATTATTAATCAAGCATTTCCTTGAAAAAGATCACATCTCTGTAACAGGAACTGTTTTACAAGGCAGATTTCAGTCAAAAAAAGAAAAGCATTTCTCTTTTGAGTCCCCTTTTGAACTCAAAGAGGTGGTGCAAAAACTTTTACAATACTCTAATAATTATATTGCAAATCAGCTTCTATTGACCCTTGGCGCAAAAACATATCAGGCACCGGCCACCATTGAAAAGGGAGTCAAAGCGCTTAACCATTTTGCAAAACAATTTCTGGGATTCAAGCATCTTACCCTTTTAGAAGGTTCAGGCCTTTCAAGGTCAAACAAGATTACCCCTGACCAGATGATAAAGATTCTGATTAATTTTTTGCCATATCATTTATTGTTGAACCGACAGGAAAATGAATTTTATAAAACCGGAACGCTTTCAGGGGTCAGAACAAGGGCGGGTTATATTTTAGGAAAGGACAACCGGCTTTACCCCTATGTTATCATGATAAATCAAAAGAACACAGGGTATGACACCATTCGAAAGGATCTAATCAACAGGGTTTCCCAAATGATTCAACAGCCCGTAGGTCAATGATAAAAAAAGTAAGGTTCCGGTATTTAGAATCTGGGTGTCAAACATCCCGCCTAAAAAGAGAACAATACAAGTTGAGAAAGCAAAATATCCCAGCGCTGTCTTTCTTGATTTCCATGAAATCTTAACCATACTCCAGAACAGCCAGAAACAGGCTGCAATCCCGAAAATTCCATAACTTGCGCCCATGTACAAAAAATTATTGTGGGGATGTTCAACCATGTGTCCTTTTGCTTTGGTAATTTCTGCAAGGCCGCCCGTTCCAACGCCGATAAAAGGATGTGCCAATATAATTTCAACTGTTTCATGAACCATAAAAAACCTGGGCGCTTTATCAACATTTTCACCCTTTAAAATTTTTTCCTTTTGTTCATTTAGTGTGGTGACCGTGTCTTTTATCACGGCTCTGACAACAGGAGAGAGTAAAAGCAAACCAACAAGAAGTATACTCATCAAAATTTTAAGTTTCACAGAAAATTTATTCATCAAATTATTGGCAACCAATGGAGAAAGAATTGCAAAGATAAGATATCCGGCTCTGCCCTTGAGAACTGCCAGGTGAAATACAAATGCAAGGATCAGAAAAAACAAAACAAGTTTGCTTTGCCATGATTCAGCCTTTTTAAAATAGAATGAGGCCATCATAATTCCAATGATCAGGTACATGCAGATCAGCGTATGTACCACACCAAAACCGAGAAACCCTTCTTTAATTGGAGGCATAATACCAACAAATTGTATCAGGGCAAGAAAAGCCCCCATTAAAAGTCCGGCCCAGAACCATTTCAAAAGAAAGGTCAGCCGCTTTTCATCAAAAGCAATCCCTGCCGTTAAAAATACTGCAACCCAGTACTTTGTTTTAAGGGCATAATCCATTCCAAGATCAAAGTTTTCAGAATACAAAAGCCCTGCCCAGGGCAAGACTAAAAAAGGGATCACAGGGTAAAACCAGGATTGCCTGACAATCGATGGGATACAGCGTATCTTTCCTGAAATAATCCATACAAGGGCGGCAAGTCCCAGGGAAATCAACGGGGGAGCCGTTCCTGTGGGCAAAAGTAAGAAGGTTAAAACGATCAAACCAAACATTAAATCGTCCGGTTTAATGTTTGACAGTTGCTGCTTTAACTTCTGCATGTGTTATGATAGTTCTAAAAGGGTTAAAAAGTGTCGGCTCAATAAATCGATCGTTTTTCAATATAGGCGTAAGCACTGTGGTTATGGATGGATTCAAAATTTTCCGCGCTCACGGAAAACCAGGTAATATTGTCATCCTCCATTAACTGTTTTGCAACATCCCTTGCTATATCTTCCACAAATTTAGGATTGTTGTAGGCTTTTTCAGTAACAAACTTTTCATCTTCTCTTTTCAATACGGAAAAAATATCACAGGATGCAGAGGATTCAACAAGCTTGACAATCTCTTCTATCCATATAAATTTCTTAAATCTAGTGCTGACCAGCACTTCTCCTCGCTGATTATGGGCTCCATATTCACTGATCTCTTTTGAACACGGGCATACGGATGTGACCGGAACGGCAACTTTTAAAACTATATCTGTATTCTTTTTTCCATTTGAAGCCCCTAATATTGAACAGGTATAATCCATAAGACCCTTAGAACCTGTTTCAGGGGAATTTTTTTCAATAAAATAGGGAAATGTAATTTCAATATGGGAAGATTGTGCCCCGAGAATTTCTTTCATGTCTTCAAGGATATTGGTTAAAGATTCCAAGGATACCTTGGTCCTGAACAGATGCAGTATTTCAACAAATCTGCTCATATGGGTGCCTTTGCAGTGATGCGGCAAATCCACATACATACTGATCTGAGCAACAGTGGATTGCAGTCCCATTGTTTTGTCCAGGACTTTAATGGGATATTTCAAGCCCTTTATCCCGACTTTATCTATTGGGATATTCCGGTAATCCGGTTGATTTTGTATATCTATCATTTTTAGTATCTAAAAGATATTCAGTTGCAACGTTGCTCATTGCCCTGAATATATTGCCTTTTATATGTTTATTATGTTTATACAGCGTTTCAAGCATACTTCTTATCTCGCTGCGTTTTGTCATATTTGCACTGGGACAATTATTTACAAACTCCGGCAGATTAAGCCTTTGGCCAAACAACGCAATATCTTTTTTCTCTACATATGACAATGGTCTGATTATATCAAGGGCCCCATTGAAAAAAGATTGTTTCGGCTTCATCGTACCGATTTTGCCGGCGTAAAAAATATTAATGAATAAAGTTTCAATAATATCATCTTTATTATGCCCAAGGGCAATCTTTTGGCAACCGGTTTCTTTTGCAATTTCAAAGAGTCTTTTTCTTCTGAGGTAGGAGCATAGGAAACAAGGATTTTCCCTGTTTTTATCTGAGTGTGCGATCACACCGTAATCTGTATAGTCAATTTTTAATTCACCATATGCCGTCTCGATATAGTCTTTGAGTGTATCGGCAAATGATCCTTCAAATCCGGCATCAATATATACGGGTAAGATATCAAAATGAACAGGTGCCTTTTTTTTCAAAGAAAATAGAAGGTTTAACATTGCCTGACTATCCTTGCCGCCGGATATGCCGACAAGGATCCTTTCATTTTCCAAGATCATGTCCCAGTCATGAATTGCCTTTCCAACTGCATGATCTATTCTTTTTTTCAGGCCGGTTTTCAAACCTTTTCAACAACTATTCGTCTTCTTGCTTTTCTTGTTTTTTTGCAATGACCCTGCCTGCAGCAATCTCTCTTAAAACAGTAACAACATCTTCATTCTTGGATGATTTTACCAACAGTTCCGCGCCTTCTCTGACCTGTCTGACTCTTTTTGCAGCCAGATGAACAAGCGTGAATCTATTATCGACATTTTTCAAACAATCTTCTATTGTAACTCGTGCCAACTTAGCACCTCCAAAATTTTAAAGGATATCTATTATCTCATATAGTCTTTTGCCGCCAGGAGCTTGTACAATTGCTTCCTCTCCGGGTTTCTTACCTAAAATAGCAACGCCCACAGGGGAAGATACGGATATTTTACCCTGTTTTATATCTGCCTCATCAGGACCAACAATCATGTACTCTATTTTTTCTTCTGAATCCAGGTTTTCAAGAAGAACTCTGCTGGCAAACCGTACAGAATCTTTTGGGACTGTCTCAGGATCAATTATTCTTGCATTCCCAATTTTATAACTGATTTCCCCGATCCTGCCTTCAAGGAAAGATTGTCTCTCCTTTGCGGCATGGTATTCGGCATTTTCCGACAGATCACCATGGGCCCTGGCCACTTCAATTGCTTTAATATTTTCAGGCCGCTCAATTGTTTTTAATCTTTCAAGTTCTTTTTTCAAGGCTGCATAGCCTTGTTTTGTAATGGGTAATTGCTCCAAACTAAAATCTACTCCGTATGATTAAGCTACTATTTATAAAATTCTTCGTCAATTTGAGTCTTAGTATTCTCTTTTAATGGTGAAGGGTAAATCAAAGATAAAAAAGGACCGGAAATCACATATGACAAAAACACAACAAACAACAGGATATAAGGTTCAGCAGCAATAAACGCAATAATGAGAATAAGCCCGACCAGCTTATTAAATTTCATGCTCTTAAAAAAAGAGACCTTTTTCAGGCTTTTATATCGAAATGAACTGACCATGCAAAAAGAAAGGGCGAACATCATCACTATCAGGATCAGTTTATAGGACTCCGGGTCGATTCCCAGCCGAAAGAAAAAAAGAGTAGTTGAAACAATCATTGCAGCGGCTGCCGGAATGGGCAGACCCTCAAAATCATTGCCGGATGAACAACTGGTGTTGAATCTGGCAAGCCTTAATGCACCACACATGGTAAACAAGAGTGCTGCTGACCAGCCATATCTTCCAGTGGTCTCAAACGCCCATAAAAGCATTAAAAGCGCCGGAGCCAATCCAAACGTAATCAGATCGGCAAGTGAATCATATTCAACACCGAATTTACTGGTTGTATGGGTCGCCCTGGCAATTTTTCCGTCTAGCAGATCAAACACAGCGCCAACTAATATGGCAATGGCTGCATCAACAAATCTTAGTTGAACAGATGCGGTAATTGAATAGTATCCACAAAATAAATTCATGGAGGTAAATAAATTGGGGAGAATATAAATACTTTTTCTGATATTCTGCTGATGCATTATTTCTTTTTATCCTCCCTTATTTCAGGTATCCGATGATAGTAGATCCTGCCTTTGTTTTTTCACCAAGGCTTACGGCAACATCAAAATCAAAAGGCAGATACAAATCAAGACGGGATCCGAACTGGATCATCCCGTACCGATCTCCCTTTTTCAGCATTTCACCCTCTTTGGCACAATTGACAATTCTTCTGGCAATAAGCCCGGCAATCTGAACCACTGCAAAGCTTGCATCACCGGCTGTCTTAATAATGATTGCATTTCTTTCATTGTGAATGGATGCCTTGTCAAAAGAAGCATTCATAAACTTTCCCGGATGATATAAAACCTTTTGAACCTTCCCGTCAAAAGGAACCCGATTCACATGAACATTAAACACATTCATGAAAATACTGACCTTGATGCAGGGATCGGAAAAGTATTCGCATTTTTCCTGTTTTTCAACAATAATGACCTTTCCGTCCGCAGGAGAAATAAGGCTTTTCTCTTCCTGCGGCACTTCTCGATCCGGATCTCGAAAAAACCAGCAGACAAACAGCGTAACTGCCAGAGAAATCCAGGCAAAGATACTCCACCCAAAATAAAAAAGCATCCCTGTAATGAGGATGGTTATAAAAATAAATTTCAGGCCGGGTTGGGCAACAGGTAAAATTGCTCGTGCCGGCCATTTTGAATTATCCATAAGTTAACTTTCTGTCACTAAATCCCGGCCATAGTATCAAAAAATCCATTACAATGTCAATATCCTTGTTTTTCAGCAAATTGCAATTGGGCATCTGACTTTCTAATATAACTTGGCGTAAGAATATTGTCCGGCTGATTTAAAAAATTTTCTTTTGAACATAACGATAAAATCAATGCAGTTGCACTCACAGAATCCAAAAAATCGTGGGCAATAAGAGGACGGCAGGCTGTTTGTTCAATGATTGGCTTATATGCTTTTGATCCAGATCCTGCGAACAGGACAGACCCTTTTGTCATTCCAATGGCTTCCTGCGGACTGACAACCCTTTCCTGGCTTTTAGACACCAACCTGCCCTGATCAAACTGATAAACGGCACAATAGACTTCATTTCTTCTGGCATCCATCATGACACAAACGGGAACAGAGGAATGAACAAACCTGAACGCTATGCCGTCAAGGCTTGAAACACCTGCTGCAGGTTTTTCCATAGCATAGGCCAATCCCTTGATCACACTGATGCCGATTCGAAGTCCGGTAAAACTGCCTGGCCCTTTTGCTGCAACAAACCCATCCATATCATCAAGTTTTATCCCGGCTCGTTTTTCAAGCAGATGTTCAATCATTTTCACCAGCCGCTTGGAATGGGTCAGCTTGGCATTCCAGAACTCTTCACAGACAAGTGCCTTGTCATCAGTAATTGCCAGGCTGCATCCCTGCTCTGCCGTACTCAGGGAAAGTAATTTCAACTTATTTAACCTTTTTCTTGTCCGATTTTTCCTCAAGGGCAATCTCAAGGACCTGCATAATATCCTTAACGCAGGTAAATTTTATTTTATTTTTGATAACCTTTGGCATATCATATAAGTCATACCTGTTTTTCTCAGGAATGATAATGTGGTCAATCCCTGCCCTTAAGGCACCAAGCGCTTTTTCTTTCAGCCCGCCAATGGGAAGAACTCTTCCTCTCAAAGAAATTTCACCTGTCATTCCCACTTTATTATTCACTTTTCGGCCGGTAAACGCTGAAATCAATGCCGTTGCCATGGCAATACCGGCAGAAGGGCCGTCTTTGGGAATGGCGCCTGCAGGTACGTGAATATGAATATCGTTATTGTCAATATCTTCTTTATCAATATCAAATTTGTCTGCATTGGCTTTTGTATAGGTAAGCGCAGCCCTTGCTGATTCCTGCATCACATCACCGATCTGACCTGTGACCAGCAATTCTCCTTTTCCCTGGTAGAGAGACACTTCAATATAAAGCTGCTCTCCACCGACTTCAGTCCATGCAAGCCCTGTTGCCAGACCGACCTGACTTTCTTCCTGGTCAAGCTCGGTTACATATTGTGGCGGGCCCAGATATTTTGTCAGCGTTTGCTTGGTTATAGAAAATTTACCTTTTTTGCCTTCTGCAATTTTTCTTGCAATTTTTCTGCAAATGGCATCCAGTTTTCTTTCCAAACCCCTTAAACCGGCTTCCAGGGTATAGTCTGCAATAATTGCCTCCATTGCCCCGGAGCTGAAATGGATAGATCTGCGGATCAAACCGTTATCTTTCAATTTTCTTGGCAAAAGATGTTGTTCTGCAATCACTTTTTTCTCCTGCCGGGTATACCCGGAAATTCTTATCACTTCCATTCTGTCCAGTAAGGCAGATGGAATCGTATCAGACATATTGGCGGTAAGAATAAAAAGCACATTGGAAAGATCAAAAGGCATATTCAGATAATGATCTGAAAAATCAAAATTCTGTTCAGGATCAAGGGCCTCTAAAAGAGCGGAAGACGGATCTCCCCTGAAATCATTTCCCAGCTTGTCGATTTCATCCAGCATAAATACCGGGTTGTTTGTATCGCATTGCCTTAATCCTTGTAAAATCCTTCCCGGCATGGAACCGATATAGGTTCTTCTGTGCCCCCTGATTTCCGCCTCATCCCGAATTCCGCCCAAAGAGACCCGGTGAAACTTGCGGCGCATGGCTTTGGCAATGGCTTTTCCCAGCGAGGTTTTCCCGACACCCGGAGGCCCGACAAAACAGATGATCTGCCCCCTTTTTTTGGGGTTCAATTTTCTGACACTCAAATACTCAAGAATTCTTTCTTTTACCTTGTCCAGACCAAAATGATTTGTATCCAGGACTTCCTTTGATTTTTTGATATCAAGAAAATCTTTTGTCGCCTTGCTCCAAGGCAGTTCTACAATACAGTCAAGATAGGTTCTGACAACCGAAGCTTCAGACGAGTCCGAATGCATCTGTTCAAGACGTTTCAGTTGTTTTTTTGCCTCTTTTTCACAGTCTGGCGGCATTCTGCATTTTTTGATCTTTGCCTTAAACTCTGCTATTTCAGCAAGCTTATCATCGCTTTCCCCAAGCTCCTTGTGAATTGCCTTTACCTGTTCTCTAAGATAATAATCCCTTTGATTTTTAGAAATCTCATCTTTGACATCGGTTTGAATTCTGGCTTGAACCGTTGAAAGATCCAATTCTCTTGCCAGAAGATCATTCACCTTTTTTAACCGTTCGGTTGAATCAATAATTTCAAGTAAACTTTGAGCATCTTCAACTTTCAAATTCAAATTAGAAGCAACAAGATCCGCCAGTTTCCCCGGAGATTCAATATGAGACAGCAACTCCCCTACATCTCCTGAAAGCTCCCCTTTAAGGGCCAGTAACTTTTCACTGGCCTCTTTAACATTCCGCATCAAGGCTTCATCTTCAATATTGAGTTCCAAGGGATCTGTATCTGTCAAAAATTCAATGTGGACTTTAAAAAAAGATCTTTTTTTGACATATTCCAATGCCTTTGCCTTGGCTATTCCCTGCACAAGCGCTTTAATTCTGCCATCGGGCAGTTTGATCATCTTTTGAATTCTGCCGACCGTACCAATAGTATACAGATCCTCAACGGTTGGTTTTTCCAGTTCTGAATCTTTCTGGGCCGTGAGAAATATATAACGATCATATTCAACACTTTCTTCAACCGCCCGAATGGACTTTTCCCTTCCAACAAATAATGGCAGCAGCATATCTGTAAACACGACAATATCTCTCACCGGCATCATGGGAAGGATGGTTGGAATATCCTCTATGTTGCTTTCTTTTTCTATAATTTCAATTAGATCATCAATATCTGCTTCAGCCATTTTTGCTCCTTTTATTCATATAAAAACACTGTATACAACTATTTTGCTATAACTTTGCATTCAGTGATTGACAGTCATCTTTTGATACCTTCACATTTGTGACTTTACAATAAAACATATTTCACTTTTTACAATATCCTTGCAAATTTTTTTTTAACGTCAGATAAAGATGAGCAACATAACTTAAAGAATAAAGTGAACATGAATTATGACAAATTATTTTTTTCTACCTGAAGTGTTTATTTTTACATTTGGCGCTTGTATTGGAAGCTTTTTAAATGTTTGTGTTTACCGGATCCCTGAAGACAAATCCATTGTTACCCCCGGCTCTTTTTGCCCCAATTGTAATACCAGCATTCCATTTTACTGCAATATTCCCATATTGAGTTATCTGTTTTTAATGGGCCGCTGTAAATTCTGCAGGCATCTGATATCCGTAAGATACCCTTTAATAGAAGCGCTGACCGGTTTCTTTGCCCTGTTTATTTTCCAAAAATTCGGAATAACGCCTGTCGGCGGTTTTTGGTTTGTTTTCATCAGTGTTTTAATCACCATCTCCTTTATTGATATTGATCATCAAATTATCCCTGACATTTTGTCTGTTCCGGGTATTCTAATATTTTCCTCATCTTTTTATTTTTTACCTGAAATGACAATTAAAAATACATTATTGGGCATTCTTGCCGGTGGCGGCAGTTTATATGCCGTAGCCCTTTTATATTATTTGCTGAGAAAACAAGAGGGCATGGGTGGCGGTGATATCAAACTATTGGCCATGATCGGTGCGGCAACAGGAATTAAAGGTGTTTTTTTTACGATTTTTGCAGGTTCATTATTCGGCACTATTGCAGGCTTTTTGATCATGCTTTACACAAAAATAGCAGATACGAAATTAAGAATTCCTTTTGGTCCTTTTTTATCGTTAGGCGCAATTGTATATATTTTCTATGGAAAACAATTAATTCAATGGTATTTGCTGCTGATTAGCAACTGATGCAGCTTTTAACTATAGCATACTTCTATCACCACCTTGCCCTTTGTCGTCCTGAAGGGAAGCGCAAGGACATGCGGCACACCTTGGATATGCTCAATTAAAGCATCCTGTCCGAGTATGATTTCCTTAAACTTTACTTTTACTTTTTTGCCCATTTCAGCAAGTTTTGTCGTCACATGTCCTGCTACCATATTACTGATCTCACCCACCGCATCATGGATTTCTTCATTGATCTGGGTCATATCCTCACCAAACATCGCTGAAACGATTCCAAGAATACTTTTTTTAGAAAAGCTTATGGCAGCTGTTCCGGAAAGATCGCCGGAAATTTCAATGAGCCCGGAAATATCGCCCTGTGATTTTCGATCTTTTTTCAAAAAAGGGGTTTCAGGTTTGACTTTTACAAAAGCGGTTGTATCTAAAATATGTAACGTACCCTCAATAAACGGATTAACCAGTATTGCATCCATATTTCCCTCCTGTTTTTATCAATTTTATGTTTTTTTTTTAATCCTTGCAAGAAATTTCAAAAAAAATGTGAATAAAGACTTGACACGCACTTCTCAACGACGTAACGTACGCTAAAAAGCTGATTCAATTTTATTAACGGTAGGAAACTGGTTTAACGACAAATTTTAGTATTTCAAAATTTCTAAAACCTAAAAAAAGGAGTGATCAAGATGAACAAAGGCGATTTAATCAACAAGGTTTCAGAAGTACTTAACAGTAAAAAAGAAGCTCAGGCTGCAGTCGACTGCACAATCAAAGCAATTACAGAAGCCCTTTCTAGCAATGACTCTGTTACACTGGTAGGTTTTGGAACATTCAAAACAGCTGAAAGAAAAGCCAGAAAAGGAAGAAATCCTCAAACAGGCAAAGAAATCAACATTCCAGCTAGAAATGTACCAAAATTTGTCCCCGGAAAAGCATTAAAAGACTCTGTAAAATAAAACCTACTGAATTCATTCAGGCAGTATTTGTTAATAATCAGATACTGCCTGAATAATTTTAGTGCCATGGGCTTTAATGTAGACACAATATTTCTACCCTCAGTAGGGGTGGATATGGTTTTTAATATGAATTCTCTGGCACCATATTCCAGATCATCCATTATTTACGATGTTGATTTTAAAAAAAATGAAATTATCATAGCCCAGCCGCTCATACCTTTTTCAAAAGATACCTCCTTCAAAGAATTAGACTTGACCACCATTATTCAAGACAAAAATAGAAGAATAAGAGTTGGGATAAAGTGTTGTCGCTATAAAATGATTGACCGCTATGCGCTTGCCAATAAAACAATTGTATCTGCTGTCCTGTTGACATACGAATTACCTGTAAAAGAAACCAATATCAGATCTGCTTTTCGATTACCGGTGAATACAAAATACATCATTAAAGGTAAGCTTTTATACGGCAACCTTGAATATTTTACTCCAAGGGACTTTTCCATTAGAGATATCTCTCTTACAGGACTTGGTCTTGTTATTCCAAAGAAAAGAAATAAAAACTTAAACTCCCTGCTCGAACTTAAAATCAATGAAGAAATAATGGTTGGAATCATTCTGGTCAATGTGAGCCAAAACAAACCTGTCGGCACGCTTCCCGTCAAGACACAAATCATCAGAATCAATTCCAACTACTCGGATACACACTCGCTGGTAGGGTTAAAAATTCTAAATCTTGGAAAAGAAAAGGAAACCATTTTAAACGGATTTATTCATGACGCCCAGATTGATGAGCTCAAAAGGCTGAGTGGAAGAAATTTATAATTGTTCAATATACCCTTTTAGCCAGCTAAGCATCTTTGTTTGATCCAGACTCGGATTCACAAGCTCCTCTTTTAATTCTTTCAGCTCCTGCAACCCTTGTTTGCAGTTAAATTTCATATCGTTTTTATATCCGACAATTTTATCGTCTTCCATAAAAGATCTGAGTCTGTTAACGCAAAGGATATCCTCAGCTTCTTTTGATTGCTCAATGGTATTCACAAAATTTCTAGCCAGAATACGATTGGCCAAAATTTTTATTCTTGGGCTTAAAATTTTATTTAAACTATCTTTTTTTTGATGTGCCAAAGTCTTATGAAATAAATTGCTTTGTTTTTTCTCCTGAGCCAAAAAAAAACCATCCTGATAAAGTGCTGCATCCGGGTCTATTTCCGGAATAAAGGGATATTTATAGGCACAGTGGTAGTCAATAAACTCAAAAAATTTTCCCCAATGACGACAAAGCCTTATTATATTGTCTTGGGCAGATTGTTGGGAAGACTTTGGCAGTTTATTCCAGAATCTTTCCAGGGTCGGCAATACAATCAATGCATCCCCGTAACGTTTTCTTATCACAAATGTATCTATCAAATCCACATTGGAATTGATGCCTAAAATATCGTCCAGATCAAGTCGCAACCACAGACTTTGGTTTTTATAAGTCATGGATTGACCCAGGTGGACAACAGGGGCCAGATAATTCAGCTTAGGTCCGAAAGATGCTGCTACCATAAGGCCGATCGTAAATCGCCTGTTTTGAACGTCAAATCCCTCTTCAATGCAATTTATTCTTACTTCATCTCGAGTTTTATTAAAAAAATCAAGGCAGTATTTCCAGATATCCTTTTGTTGAAAAAGCGTTTTGCTCAGTGCGATAACCGCTTCAACATCATTCATTGCCTCATGGGCTCTGCCAGATGTTGCAAAATCATTTTCACGGGCAATCAAATCAAGCCTTAAGCTTGGTTTCCCATCCTTTTGAGGCCATTTCATACAATCTGGGTGGAATACTCTGAAAATAACAGTGATGGGCAAAACATCCATTCTTAAGCACCCGTTATGGTATTGATGCTGATAGGGGTCCAAAAGATTGCGGTAAAACATGAACCTTAAAAAATCATCATCAAATCCTAGCGAATTATACCCAAGGCTTATGGTATCAGGTGTATTTAATAGAGCATGAATCTTAAGGGCTGCTTGATATTCATTTATCCCAAGATCCAATTCATTCAGGGTTAAGCCATGGATTAAAAAAGCTCTTGGGGACGGCACAATATCTTTACGCAAACGGATGGTGATAGTTTGTCTGTCAATTTCATTAAGTTCAAGATCAGTTCTGATGCAGGCAAATGTTAAAATTTGATCAAAGGCAGGATTTAATCCACTGGTTTCAATATCATAAAACAGATAGGTCTTCATATTTATTTTTCATTCCCCATCACGCAAAAAAGGGGCAAAAAAGAAATCTTTTTTGCCCCTGGTAATTTTGTGTCAAATGGTACGATTTTGTATAAAAAAGACTATCTTTTTGAAAACTGGAAGCTCGCTCTTGCGCCTTTTTTACCGTATTTTTTACGTTCTTTTGTCCTTGAATCCCTTGTAAGGAATCCCGCACTTTTTAAAACACCTCGAAGATCAGGGTCTAAACTCACCAGCGCCTTGGATACCCCAAGACGAATAGCACCTGCCTGACCGGATTTTCCACCCCCCATAACAGTAACTTTAATGTCAAAAGTATCACTGTTTTCTGTAAGAACCAAAGGAGATGCAAGCAAATCTCTTGTTACATTCAATTCAAAGTATTCATTCAGATCTTTATTATTGACTATAATCTTACCATTTCCGGGTGTTAACCATACTTTGGCTACAGAATCTTTTCTTTTACCAGTCGCGTAAAATACGTTTCCACTTTCCATTGATGATTATTGCGTCCTTTATTTCTTAAATTTCAACAACTTCAGGTTTTTGAGCAGCATGAGGATGCTCGTCACCT
>Ga0180009_10003439_pt1 | contig 18001 bp, 18 predicted proteins | sample OS_PC_MetaG_FD_123537 | JGI IMG/M metagenome (GOLD analysis project Ga0180009, IMG submission 123537) | Groundwater microbial communities from the Aspo Hard Rock Laboratory (HRL) deep subsurface site, Sweden - OS_PC_MetaG | ecosystem: Environmental > Aquatic > Deep subsurface > Groundwater... | reverse complement strand
TGACTACGATCAGCTCGATTAAGGTAAAAGCTTTCTTCACTAATCCCTTCGGTTTTATTTTTCCTTATGTTTTCGCTCTATGGGGACGATGCCGGCCATATCTCCAATAAGATTGATTATATCACTTCCGGCCGGAACTACTATCTTGGCATTATCTTCCAGGGCTGATTCCAAAGCCTGGAGTTTTCTCAACAGCTGAGCATTACCGATAAAATATTTATCAGCGGCTTCATTCACCAGCCTGATCGCCTCGGCTTCGCCTTGGGCCTTTAAAATCCTGGCCTGCCTTATACCTTCTGCTTCTTTGATCTTGGCCCGCTTTTCACCGTCAGCTACGGTTTCCCGGGCAGTAGCAAAATCTATCGCCGCTATTTTTTCATTCTCGGCTTTTACTACCTTATTCATGGTATCCTGAACATCTTTGGGCGGATCTATCTGCTTTAGCTCAGTCCGGACGATTTCAATCCCCCAGCTGGTGGTCTCATCTTTAAGAGTTCGGTGTAACTCGGAATTAATTTTTCCTCTTTCGCTGTTGGCCGATTTCAAAGTGAGAGTACCGATAATGTTGCGCAAAGTAGTCCTAGCTAAATTCACTATTTGCTCTTTATAATCATTCACGTTATATTGAGAACTTTTTACGCTGGCCTCATCAGATTTAACTTTAGAATAAACCTGGGCATCGACCTGGGCGTTTAAGTTGTCGTTGGTGATGATCTCCTGGGGTTCAGCATCGACCATCTGCTCGGTTACATTCACAATATACATTTTCTCAATAACCGGCACGATCCAATGGAATCCCGGATTGGCAAAACGACTGTATTTTCCCAGCCGCTCGATCAATCCCCGGCTGGTCGGCCTGATTATCCTAATACCGGCAAAAAACAGAAAAATCGCTACCGGAATCAACAATTTGACTATATTCATGACTATCCCCCTTTTTTTAAAGCTTGCTTTTTATTCCCTGTTATTTATAATAACATAAAAATCATGACCATAAAGCCTTTTTTTAGCATAATCATCCCCACCTTTAACCGGAAAAGTTTTCTTAGGATCGCCCTGGATTCCTGCCTCCAGCAAACCTTTGATGGCTACGAAATAATCGTTATTGATGACGGCTCAAACGACGGAACCAAAAAAATGGTGGCTGGCTTAAATCATAAAAAAATCAGCTATTCTTACCAAAAAAACCAGGGGCCGGCTGCGGCCAGGAATAACGGCATCAAGAAAGCTAAAGGTAAATTCATCTGCTTTCTTGACTCTGATGACCGTTTCCGTAAACAAAAACTAGAAACAACTTATGATTACATCCAAAAACACCCTGGATACAAAGTATTTCACAGCCAGGAAATCTGGTATCGTAACGGCCGGCTGCTTTCTGCGAAAAAATACCATCAAAAACCAAACGGCTGGGTATTCCCGGCAGCAGTGAAGCTCTGTTGCCTAAGCCCCTCGGCAATAACTCTCAAAAAAGACATCTTCGGCAAAATCGGTTATTTTGATGAAAAACTTTTGGCTTGCGAAGATTATGATTTTTTTCTGCGCCTGAGTTTAACTTATCCGGTTTTTTTAATACCCGAATATCTGACTTTAAAAGAAGGCGGCCATCCGGACCAACAGTCAAAAAAATACCCGGCTATGGATGAATTCAGGATTTATGCCTTGAAAAAAATCTTAAAAAGCAAAGACTTAAATGACGAGAACTACCGACTAGCTTACCAGGAATTGAAACAAAAATGTACAATTTATATAAAGGGAGCTTTGAAACGAAATAAACTGAAACAAGCCGATGGATACAAACAAATTATTGCAAACTATCAAAGATAGGTTTAGCTTCCGGCCTAACCGTAACCAGCTTCAGGAGCTGGACCGCTTAGTCTTTGAGATCAGCCGCCGGGAAAAATTAAGCCCGGAAAAGATAATCGCTGATCTGCCAGAAAATATTCGATTTTCCCGCTTGAAAAATCTCCTGATCGGCCGGAGATTTCCCCTGGCAACAAAACAAGAAAAAATATCTACTCATGGCTTGTTCCTTAATGAACTTCCCAAGCCTCTGGTTGATAATTGGCAACCGAAAAGGGAATTTAAACCTTTAAAAATACTGGTCGAAAAAGAAGCTAAGCAAAGCCAGCTTTTGAAAAACTTTCAAAATCACTGCTCCGGGGTAGAAATCGAAGAAATCAAACTATACAGTGACTACTTAAAAAAACATAAGTTTGCGCTCAATGAGCTGAAAAAACCTTATATATTTATTGTAAAAGAAAGATGGGATTTTTTAAAACCCTGCCCCTGCACTAAGTATCATCTCGGCTGCGGCTATTGGATCTTAAACCTGGGCTTTGGCTGCCCTTATGACTGCTCTTATTGTTTTCTCCAGCATTACACTAACTCTCCGGGAATAGTCCTGCCGGCCAATCTGGAAGATTTTTTTGAGCAGTTTGATAAATTTTCTCAAAAAATAAAGCTGCCGATACGGATCGGAACCGGTGAGTTTTGCGACTCTTTAGCCCTTGATCAGATAGCCGGATATTCAAAGATGCTAATCCCCTATTTTCAAAATAAAAACGTCCTGTTTGAATTAAAAACCAAAAGCACCAACATTAAAAATCTGTTAGATTTAAGGGCCTCAAAAAACATCATCATCTCCTGGTCTCTTAGCCCTGAAAAATTGGCTGGCTCCGAAGAGCTTGCTGCGCCGGGATTAAACCAACGTTTACAAGCAGCCCAAAAAATCCAAGCTGCCGGCTATAGCATCGGGTTTCATTTTGACCCGATTATTTATTCGCCAACCTGGGAAAATGACTATCAGGATTTACTCAAATCTCTCTATCAGCAGCTAAAACCGCCTTTAGCCTGGATAAGCCTGGGGACTTTACGCTCAAACCGCCGGCTAAAAACCGTTTGCGAACAACGCTTTCCAGAAAGCAATATTTTTTACGGAGAGCTGCTGACCGGTGAAGACGGAAAACTACGCTACCCTGAATTTTTAAGACAGGAAATCTATCAAAAAATGGCCGGCTGGATAAGGCAGTACGATTCAAAAACTCCGGTCTACCTCTGCATGGAAAATAAATCCCTCTGGAAAACCCTCGGCGAATTCGACTCCTCCAAAAAAATTGAAAAATATATCTTATCACCGTAGGGGCGACCCGGCGGGTCGCCCCTACAATAACCCGTATCAAAACACCGTAACAACACGAATAACCTGGAATTTAGATTTTCTAATATAATTTTCTTAGTGAGGCTTTGGGGTAGTAGTGTTTGAGGATTTCCTGGTAAGTATAGTTTTTCTCAGCCATGCTGATAGCGCCTTCCTGACAAAGACCGGTTCCGTGGCCAAAGCCAGCTCCCCAGAAAATAAGGAATTTGGGGACTTTGGCCGAAAAAGCTTTTATCTCTACGATAAAGGCGCTGCTGCGTAGATTGTCGAAGTAATTACGAATGGTTAGATCACCGCGCAAGATTTTCTTACCTTGAACAGTAACCACTTCTATCTCTTTATGATGAAAGCACTCTCCGCTTTCTTTCGATGATATTTCTTTTAGGTCAGCGAGTTTAAAACCAAAAGCAATCAAAAAATCCTCGGGGTCATAAATTCTCTGCCAGCGATAATTGGAAGCTTTAGCTCTTGAGCAAAAAGTTTCAGGGGGTTCAAGAAACCATTTTTCTTTGTTTTTAGAAATTTCATCAAAGGAGCCCTGACCAAAGTCTAGTTTATTGGCCAAATATTTCTCCTGGCCAAAAACATCGCTGGCTAAACAGCCGCCACAATTGGAATGATAAAATGCCTCTATCGGCTGGCCGTCAAATTCAAGGATCTGGCCGCTAGTTTCATCAACTGCCCGGATGGTCGCGGCAGTCTCAGCTGAGACTCCCTGGTAAACCTGGCAATGCACATCAGAACAGAAATCAAAACCATCTTTTTTATGACGGCCGCGGTTTTTAAATACCAGGGTCCGGGCTGCCACAGCCTGGCTCTTTAAAGCCTGGGGGTGCGAATTCGGCGGGATCTCCGCTGCCAACACTCCGTAAAGATACTCTTCTACGCTGAGCCGGTTGATCAGAGTCAAAACTCCCTTTTCAGCTACTGCTTCGATATCACCCCGGTAGGCCCGGTCAACTGTCTTATGCCAAAAATTACCCTTTCCGTAAGTAATATCCAAAATATAAAAAGGATATTTTTCCGAGCCGGGGTCGGAAGAAAAAAGCCTGATTTGATTTAAAAAAACTCCCTGCTCTTTGTTGCTTTGATAGTCTTTTAAAATTAACCGGCCACTTTCTAAAATAACCGTATAAATAATTTTCGGCTCACCGCTGAAAGACACTTTTCCGTCGCTGGCAACAAACCGGCTTGGACAAGAAAAAGAAAATTGTTTTAGCTCTGTTGACAAACCTACTGAAACCTGGGAGATTTCCGGCTTGGGGGAATAAGCGGTTAATTTTACCTGTTGTCTCTGCTTATCGATAAGTTTCTTTTTAGCGGCAAAAAAATCTTCACCTAAGGTTTTTTTGACCTTATCCAATAATTTTCTTACCGGTCGGGCCTCCGGGTAAAAATTAATAGCCTTAGATAGATATTGGTAAGCTTGGCTATCTCGACCTTGCTTAGCCAGGCAATCGCCAAGATAATAGTAGGCCAGCCTTAGGCTTGAATCAACTTTTATCAAACGCAGAAAAATATCAGCGGCTTGCCGATAGCGGCCCAGCCGGCGGTAGGCCTTGGCTAAACGAAATAAAGCCAGGCTGTTTTCCTGGATTTTGATCGATTTCTGATAACTTTTAATTGCCTTATCAGACTTGGCTGAATGTTCATAGCTTAAACCCAGATAAACCAGATCGCTCCAGCTTTTATCTTTAAAAGTATTCAACGACTCTGAAGATTGAGAAAAACTTAAACTCAGGTTGGTAGAAAAAATCAGGGCCAGGATCAAAACCTTGGAAAGCTTCATCGATTAGGCTACCTTGGAACGGCCGATAACCGGGATCTTCCACTTATCGGCCAATGATAAAAAAAGCGGCTTATCTAAAATGATGACTTTGTCTTTTTCTAAAACCAAACCTCTAGCCTTAATACTTTTCAAAAGTTTTAAAGTTGAAATGCCTACCACCGGGACATCAAAGCGTAAATCCTGGTTGCTTTTTGAGAACTTCAAGACCAAGCAGCCTTTGCCGGCTAGGCGGTAAGCCCGGTTTATTGCCCGGTCGGTTCCCTCCAAAGATTCTAAACCGACTACGCTTCCTTTTTTGACCACAATGGTTTGGCCGACATCAAGCTCGACAAAGCGCGAAATGACTTTCAAGCCAAAATCGATATCCTGATTGAGGTCGGAAAAATCTGCAAAATTCATCAATCCCTCTTTAGCTAAATCATCACTAAGGTAAACTGTAGAATCGAGGAAGTTGATGCCGACAGACTCTAAATCGTTGATTATGGCTTTAAATACGGCATGCGGGCGAAAATCACTGGCTGAACCGATCAAAGACTCCAGTTGCTTATCCCAGGATTTGCGGCGAAAAATATGCAAGGGGTTGATCTGGCCGGCCATTATCCAATCCTTTAACCCTTCAGCCTGGATAACCTCCTTTAACTGCCCGAGAGCCCCTACTTTTAACCAATGGGCCTGATCAACATGATTTTCGATCGAAGGGTCTGTCTCACCGCGAAAGCAGATAGCGACCACTTTAGATTGTTTATCTTTTTGTTTGATCCGTTGGGCTAAAAGAAGAGGTAATTTGCGGTTTCCGGCAATAATTCCTACTCTCATTTCATTTACTCACTCCCCGCTTTGAAGAAGAAATAAAATCAATAAGATAGCTTATTTCTTTTTGCGAAGGTAAATTTTTAGCGATCAAAGCTTTAGCATTATCGAAAGAATGATTTTCAAAAAAAAGTATTTTGAAGGCTTTTTTAAGGTTACTTATGGTCTTGGCAGATAATTTACCCCGGCGCAAACCCACCAGGTTAAGCCCGCAGACTTTTGCCGGATGGCCGTCAGACATCGAGTACGGCGGGATGTCCTGAACTACCTTGGAACAACCTCCGATAATTGATAAATCTCCCAGGCGACAAAATTGATGAATTGCCACCAGCCCTCCGATAACCACTTTATCCCCGATCTCAACATGCCCGGCTAAAGTAGCCGCGTTAGCAAAAACATTATCACTGCCGACTGTGCAGTCGTGGGCAATATGCGAATAAGCCATGATCAAATTATTATCGCCGACGCTGGTTTTAGAATTTTCCTCAGTACCGGGATTGATAGTGACAAATTCCCGGATACAATTATTCTTACCGATTATTAAAAAACTCTTCTGGCCGGTATATTTTAAATCCTGGGGAACGTTACCGATCACTGCATAGGGAAAAATATGGCAATTGGCGCCGATCTGCGTATATCCCAAAACCTGGGCAAATGAATCAATAACCGTATTCGGGCCGATCTTGGCATGTTCACCGATAATTGCAAAAGGGCCAATGGTAACATTGGCTGCCAACTGAGCACCGGGACTGACTAAGCTTTTAGGGGAAATATTACTGGACATAGAGATAAGATTAAGTTTCAACCAGGGCAAACATCAACTCGGCTTCAGCAACCACTTTATTATCAACAAAGGCTTTGGTGTATACTAAACCGGTTTTACTGCGCACTTTACCGACAGTAACTTCAATAACCAGTTGGTCTCCAGGGACCACGGTTTTTCTGAATTTAATATGATTGGCAGCCATGAAATAGGCAAGCTTTCCGCTATGCTCCGGGCAAGCCAGCATCAGCACTCCGCCGACTTGAGCCATAGCTTCGACTATCAAAACTCCCGGCATAACCGGGCGGCCGGGAAAATGGCCCTGGAAAAAATACTCATTCATAGTCACGCTCTTTATACCGACAGCTTTTTTGCCTTTATCCAAATAAGTTATTCGGTCAACCAACAGGAAAGGATAACGATGCGGAAGGATTTTCATGATCTCTTCGATGTTTAACTCTGTACCCTTAGGAACATAAGCAGTCTGAGAGCTGACTCCGGCACTTTTAGTTTTTTCCCGGTAACGGCGTAATTTATCTATAAGTTTTATATTCAGAGAATGGCCGCCGCGAATGGCGATTATATGCCCTTGTATTGGGCCGGCTAAATAGAGGTCTCCGATCAGATCTAAAATCTTATGCTTGGCAAATTCATCAGGAATCCGGGTTTTATTATCAACTACCCCTTTTTCAGAAACAACCAGAGTATTTTTATGGTTGGCTCCTTTTCCTAAACCCATATCAAGCAATGACTTAACCTCATTTTCTAAACAAAAGGTTCTAGCTGTATAAAGATCGTTTTTTAATTCACCGTTAAGGACAATATCAACATAACCCGAGCCGATAAGCGGATTATCATAACTAAGCACGTAAGATATCCGGCAGCTATTGTATGGTAAAACCACAATGCTTGATGAACCTTCTTCCACCCAAAGAGGTTCCTTGACAAGCAAACGGTCACGAAGCGCATCTTGTTGGTTTAAACCGACTTTCTGCAAAGCCTCGATAAAATCTTTAGCGCTGCCATCCAACCCGGGGACTTCTTCTCCCCAAATGTTCACCTGGACGTTATCGATCCCCAAAAGATGAAAAGCAGCCATCAAATGTTCAACGGTATGCACGTAAACACTAGTTGTCCCTACCGAGGTACGACGGGGAAATTTATCGGGATTTAAAACCGAATAAGGGCTGACCTTGATCAAAGCTGTGGAATCGATATCCTGCCTTAAAAAAGTTATTCCTGAATCGGGCGGCGCCGGAAGCATCTCCAGCTTAGCTTTGATCCCGGTATGCAAACCAATTCCCTCTAAGGCTACTTTTCCGCTGAGTGTTCTCTGATTATCCATTTTTTCCAGTTAATCTATCCTCTAGTTCCTTCAACTTCTCTTCCAACTCTTTCACCTTTTTATGCATCTGGGGAAGGCTTTGCAGACAAGCATTTACCCGTTTAGCCTCATTGTGCGGTTTTGCCGGGTATCCGGAGACTTTGACTCCCGCAGGAACTGACTTGGTTACTCCGGCCTGGGCAGCGACTATCGCTTTATCGCCGATACGGATGTGGCCGACAAGCCCGGCTTGACCGGCTAAGATCACATCTTTACCAATAATAGTACTTCCGGAAATTCCGGCTTGAGCCACAATAATACAGTTTTCACCAGTAACCACATTGTGAGCTATCTGGACCAGATTATCGATCTTAGTGCCCCGGCCAATGATGGTTTTATCAAATCTGGCCCGGTCAATAGTGACATTGGCTCCGATCTCAACATCATCTTCGATCAAAACCGTTCCGATTTGAGGAATTTTTCTTTGGCTGCCGCAAACCTGTACAAAACCAAAACCATCGCTGCCAATAACTGCACCAGGATGGATAATCACCCGGTCATTCACTACTACCCGGTTCATCAACGACACCTGGGGGTAAATAAGACAGCTCTTACCGATCTTAGCCTCCTGGCCGATATAGCAACCGCTGTAAATAGTTGTTCCTTTGCCGATGGTAACCCCTTTTTCAATAACAGCATAAGCACCTACTGAAACACCTTCGGCTAAAACCGCATCTTTAGAAATAACTGCCGTGGGATGAATACCTTCTGGATGCGTAAGGCTACCCGGCAATAATAGCTCTACAACTGCAGTAAAAGCCATCGAAGGATTGTCGGTCTTGATCAGGGGTTTTTTGGTGCTCAGCGGCTCCCGAGAAGTGATGACTGCCGAAGCTTCAGTATCCTGGATTAAAGAAACATATTTGGAATTAGCCAAAAAAGTTATATCTCCTTCTTTGGCTTCCTTGATCCCGGAAATACCGGTAATCACGAGATCAGGGCTGCCGGTCAGCTCGCCATTCACTAAATCTGCAATCTGTCTAAGGGTAAAACGCATCGGTACATTACTCGCGTAAAGAACAAAACCCGGTCAGAAAATCTGATTTCCCGACCGGGTTAAGTTCAAGTTTACTTCTTGTAATTTTTATTAGCTATTTTCAGGATATCAGAAGTGATATCCATTACCTTATCACCGTAAAGAACAGCATTTTCGTTGATGATCAAAGTAAAATCGTTTTTCTTTGCATAGGTATTGATGACCTTATCCATATCATCAATAATCTCCTTCATCTTCTCATCTCTGGCTTTTTTAATATCGACAAAAGATGTCCGCTCTATCTCACGATATTCTTCCACCGCTTTAGTCAGCTTTTCCTGTTCTTTTTGTTTTTCGCCCTCTTTTATCACACTAAGCTTTTTCTGCATCTGTTCTAGATCAGCTTTCTTTTTGGTAAGTTTTTCTTCAGCTTCCTTTCGCTTTTCCTCTAAAGTAGCATCATATTTCTTGGTCTTTTCGTAATCGTTAAGAACTTTGATAATATCAACATAGCCAATCTTCAGATCTTTAGCAAAAATCGCCGGGCTAAAAACTCCGGTTAACCCAATCGCCAGAAAAACAACTAATAACTTCTTCATCGCTCCCTCCTTAAATTAGAATCCCCTACTTATGTTAAAGTGAAACCTTCCTTGCTTTTCGTCTTCGCCTGGCTCAAGGTCTAAAGGCCAGCCGTAATCAATACTTACCGGGCCGATCGGAGTCTTGACCCTTAAACCTAAACCAATGCTTGATTTTAAATCGCCGCTTAAAAAATCTTTCTTTTCTTTCCAGGTATTTCCAGTATCAAAAAAAGTAGCGACTTTAATGAAACTAGCTAAAGGATAGGTATATTCAAAATTTGCTACAAATAAGGCTTCGCCACCGATAGGATCTTCAGTGACTGAATCTATCGGGCCGACTTTACGCTCACGATAGCCCCTGACTGAAGCGGCGCCTCCGGCAAAAAACCGCTCATAGATAGGCACCTTTTCGGTATTGGAAAAAGGATCGCTAATCCCAGCCCGCAGGCGCAATCCAACCACTGATTTATTTATCATCGGAAAATAAACATTAAAGTTGCCAAAGTATTTAACGAAATCCCGGTCTCCGGAAAACGGACCGCCAAAAAGCTCCAGGCTATTGACTAAATAAAAACCCTTAGACGGCGAGAAAACATTATCCCGGCTGTCGTAACTAAGCTGAACCCGGCCGCTGCTTAAATCAGTAATTCCGGCTTCATCTTTAAGTTCCTGTGTGGCGTCAGCTACAATGTCGGTTATTTTTACCCGCTCAAAACGATAACCAAGGTCGGCCTTCCATTGATCACTAAATTCTCGACCTAAACGTAAAGTGCCGCCGCGGATATCTTCTTCGTAAGCATAGCCTACATCTTCATCCTGCTGGTGGCCTTTTTTATAAACGTCAAAACCAAAAGACACCGGCTTGTCGAATATCCAAGGATTAGTAAAACTCAACTGGTATTTATCAGTCAATGTCCCCATGCTCACCTGTAAAGTCAGATCCTGGCCGGCACCGGTAAAAGTCGACCAATTACGGTAGTCAAAATTGCGCTGGCGCAGTTCAACAAACCCGATAAATGCATCGATCGATGAATAGCCTCCGCCAAAACTAAGGTATCCGGTTTTAGCTTCCTTAACATCAACCACCAAATCAACTTTATCGCTTTCAGAACCGGGATCAGTACCAAAACGCATCTCTTCGAAAAAACCTAAATTTTCCAAACGCTCCTTACTTTTCCTGACTTTTTTACCGTCAAACTTATCGCCGGGATAGATCCGGATCTCCCGGCGGATCACCTTATCTTTAGTTTTAATATTGCCTCTTATTTCGATATCTTCGATGTAGGCTACCTGGTTTTCAACGATAGTATAATTTACATCTACTTTCTGAGTTTGGGGATTAAACACACTGCGTGGCTGAACCTGGGAAAAAATATATCCCCGATCAACATAAAGTTCTCTTATCTTTGAAGCGTCATAATAAACTGCCTGCTCACTAAAAACCGAATCGGTTTTTAACGCCAGGGCTTTGTAAATGTTCTCGGCTAAGAACTCATGGTTACCCTCTATGGTTACTTCCCCGATATGATAACGCTGTCCTTCCTCGACAACCACATTAAGATAGATCCCTTTAGGCTTATAAACAGTGTTCACTTTGACCACAGCATCGCTAAAACCCTGCAGCTTATAGTAATCAGTCAAACGGTTAATATCATCGGCTAAGACGTCTTCTTTAAAAATACCCCGATTAAATAACCAGGCCTTGCGGGTCTTCATCACCCGGAGGATCTTGCGAGTCGAAACATGGCTGTTGCCGATTGTTTGCACCCGGCGCACCTTCAAGATACCCTTTTCGTTTATCAGAAAAGCCACCGTAACCTCATTTTTGTCCTTGAGCGGTTCTAAATCGTAGGTTATTTCGGCCTGGAAAAAACCTTTAGCGGTATAGAGGTCTTTTATCTTGCGAGTGGCTTCTTTAAGGGAATATTCATCAACAAAAGAGCCTTCCTTTATATCCAGAAAACCCAAAATCTTGTCTTTCCTTATAAAACGCGCCCCTTCAACAGTTATTTTCTTCAATACCGGTTTTTCTTTGACTTTAAAAGTAATGGCTATGCCTTCAGAAGATACCTCTTTCTTTGCTTCAACGGTTTCAAAGAATCCGGTGGCATAAAGGTTCTTGATATCTTCATTGACGATATTCTCATTATAATCCTGGTTGGCCCGGATCTTTATCCGCGAAACAATCGTAGCATCGCTGACAATTTCGTTACCCTGGATATCGATGCGAGAAATCAGCTCCTGAGAGTAGGATAGTAGGCTAAAACTAATCAGAAACAAAATTAAACAAATTATTTTTTTCATTGTTATATTATATTCCCAACTCTGAACAAAGTCAACATCAAGCCTCTTGTTCCTCGCGGGACATGTCAGCAAACCGGGTAAATTCTTTAAGAAAAGTTAAATTAATACTTCCCACCGGACCGTTACGCTGTTTGGCTATTATTACTTCGGCGGTACCCCTGTTGGCATCAGTAGGATTATAATACTCCTCTCTAAAAAGCAAAACTACCACATCAGCATCTTGCTCGATCGCTCCTGATTCGCGTAAATCAGACAGTTTCGGCCGGTGGCCTTCGCGTGACTCAACCGCCCGCGATAACTGACTGACGGCGATAACCGGTATGTTAAGCTCTTTGGCTAATGCTTTCAGACTCTGGGAAATATCCGATATCTCCTGCTGACGGCTTTCACTGCGGCGAGTGCCCCGGATAAGCTGTAAATAATCGATTAACACCAGCTGTATTTCATGATGAGCCTTTAGGCGCCGGGCTTTAGCCCGCAGTTCGAAAACAGTCATAGCCGGTGAATCATCGATGTAAATCGGAGCTTCGGAAAGCTTACCGGCAGCGCTGGTAAGCACCGGCCATTCCGAAGGAGCCAGAAATCCAGTCCGCATCCGGTTGACTTCGACCTTAGCTAAAGAACACAAAAACCTCTGCATCAGCTGTTCTTTAGACATTTCCAAACTAAAAATAGCTACCGGAATTTTTTCTTCGATAGCTACGTGAGCGGCTATCGATGTAACAAAAGCACTTTTACCCATTGACGGCCTTCCGGCACAAACTATCAGATCACCTTTCTGCAAACCAGCAGTCTTGGAATCAAAGTCCCGGAATCCGCTGGGAATTCCGGTAACATGAGATTTTTTATGGTAAAGAGATTCAATCAACTCTATCCCATCTTTAATAATATCTTTGATATGGACGTATCCGCCCTCGACACGGCGGTCGCTGATCTCAAAAATCATCTTTTCAGCCTGATCGAGAAGCGAGCTGACGTCACCGTCGCCTTTATAAACCGAGGAAATTATAGAAGTTGCGCTGCCGATCAGCGAACGCAAAATCCCTTTTTCTTTTACAATCCTGGCGTAGTGGACCGCGCCGGCAGAAGTAGGAACAAAATCAGCCAGGGTAGCCAGATAAGTCGAGCCGCCAACTCGTTCCAATACTTTTTTCTTGCTCAGGTCTTCAGAAACTGTAAGAATATCTATTTTTTTACGCAGGTCAAAAAGAGAAAGAATACTGCTGTAGATCAGCTTGTGTTCATTCTTATAGAACGCGGCTTCGTCAACCAGTTCAATTACTTCAGGTATGGCTTTTTCATCAAGCAGCATCGCTCCCAAAGTAGCCATTTCGGCTTCAATATTTTGGGGCGGGACCTTATCCAAATATTGGGTAGGGCTATCAACGCTCATATGCGGTATTATTTTTTGACGACCCAAACACGCAGCTTAGCTTCGACTTCCGGACAAAGAGATATTTTTAAATCGTAAACGCCGAGCTTACGCATGGGTTCAGGAACAAGAATACTGCCCTTTTGGAAAGAAATCCCCTCAGCTTCAAGAAGTTTTTCGATCTGGGACTCACTGATCGCTCCGTAAAGCTCTTCATCATCTTTAGCCTCAGCAGTAACCGTTAAAGAAATCTTCTCAATCTGCTCCTTTACTTTCAAAAACTTCTGTTTTTGAATTTCGCTGTTTTTTTCCCGGACTTTTTTCAAATCCTCGAACTTTTTCAGGCTTCCGGCATTAGCTAGTAGCGCCAAGCCTCGGGGAATAAGATAATTACGGGCATAGCCGTCTTTGACTTCTTTAGTCTGACCTTCTTGGCCAAGTTTACCTAAATCCGCAAGAAGAATAACTTTCACTCTAACACCTCTTTTTTTAATGAAACTTGTCCGCCAAAGGCGGACTTAGTTGAATTAACCCCTGGCATTGGCATCGCCAATGTCAGGGGTAAGTTAGACTAAGAAAAACTTTTACCGGAATACGGAAGTAAATTTAAAAACCGCGCCAATTTTACCTGACGGGCTATCTTGCGCTGATGCTTGGCACAATTGCCGCTGATCCGCCGGGATAATATTTTACCCCGCGAAGAAACATAGCGGGAAAGTAACTCTAAATTCTTATAGTCGATGTCGAGATTGTCTTTACAAAAACTACAGTCTTTTTTAAAACGTACTCCCTTTTTCGGTAAATCCTTTTTTTCCCTTGGTTCTCTTTTTAACATACTGAATCGTTTCTCCTTTGCCTTTATATTGCTTCTTTGTTTGGTGAATTATCGCCTTCTAAGTTAAAAACTTCTTCGGGAGCTTCGCCTAGGTCGACTTCCGAAGAACTTTGCTGCTCTCTTGGCTGGCCGGAAGACATAAACTGCACCCGGGCAGCAACCACTTCCAAAGTGCTGCGGTTTTTACCTTCGGCGTTCTGCCAGTTGCGCGACTGCAGGCGCCCTTCTACCAAAACCTGCCGGCCTTTCTGCAAATACTGGTTGCAGACCTCGGCCATCTGGCCCCAGACTACAACATTGACAAAGCAAGTGCTTTTTTGCTGCTGGCCGGTTTTATCCTTAAAAGAACTGTTGGAAGCTATCCTTAAAGTTGTCACTGCCGTCCCTTGAGGGGTATAGCGTAGTTCCGGATCTTTAGTCAAATTACCTACCATAAATACTTTATTGAAACTTAACATCTCTTTCCTCCAATTCTTAAGACCGTTCCCGCTCCAAGGCCGCAGCCTGGTCTTCTTTACTTATAATGATATTGCGCAAAATTCTTTCTTCCAAGCGCATCGCTTCTTTAAGCTCATCCATTTTATCCGTATCTAAAAGAAAATTAACCAGCCAATAACATCCCTTGGCATATTTTTTCTTTTCAGCGCCGCGGGATTTCAAAGGGTAATAAAAGTTGTGCTCCTTAACCCATATCTTGGAAGCTGATACTTTCCCCTCGAGGCCCTCGATCTTTTTAATGATCTTATTGAATATTTCCTGCTGTTGGTCGTCGCCCAGGTCCGGCCTGATTATCATCATACTTTCGTAATTTCTTTGCACGGTTAAAAACCTCCTAACTTGTTAGCTTTCGATTATATTTAGACATCGCTGATTCAACACCTTCAATCACCCAATCCCGGCACGCTCCTGCAGCCTGGGCAATCACTTCCTCTAAGGTTTCCCTTTCTAAATCAAGAAAATCAGAAAGAACATAATCTGCTGTATCTCGACGGGGATCTCTTCCGATCCCGATCCGCAAACGGTTTATCTCTTCAGTCCCTAAGCTGTCGATTATTGACTGCATGCCGCGATGGCCGCCGGAAGAACCGCTGCGTTTGAACCGGATCATCCCTAACTCAAGATCGGCATCGTCGTAAACGATGAGAACATTTTCAAGAGAAAAACCGTATTTTTTTAAGGCTTTTCTTAGACAAAGGCCGGAATTGTTCATATAAGCGGCCGGCTTAACCAAACAAAACCCCTGTTCATCCGGTAAGGTTTTGCTTAAAGCTACTAACCCTCCTAGACCAAATTTTCTTTTAAAAGAACAATCGCTCTCTTGGGCAATCCTTTCGACTGTTCGATAACCGATATTGTGCCGATTTTTTCTATACTGACTGCCGGGATTGCCAAGGCCAAAGATAAACTTCACTTTATTTCTTGAACACCTTAATGTTTCTATTTAGTGAAACCCCGATTATTTCATCGGGGTTCCTTTCCCTTCCTTAGGCTTGCCTTCTTTAGCTTCCTTAGGCTTAGCTTCTTTGGCTGAACCTTCAGGAACCTCTTTCTTTTCCTTAATAACTTCCGGTTCCTGGGACGGAATTCCTTCGGCTGCGGCTTCAACTTCTACCTCTTCCTGTTTAGCCAAAGCGGTGACTACAGCTTCTTCTACTTCGCTTATAATCTTGATATTCTCGGGAACCTTCAACTGTTCAACATGGATAGATCTTCCTATCTCCAGCCCTGAGATATCTAAATCGACGTGCTCGGGTATGTCCAAAGGAAAGCCTTCGACTTCCAACTCGCGTAAGATCTGTTCAACGACTCCTTCGGCTTCTTTAACGGCCTTGGCCTCACCCTTTAAAATAATCGGAATATTTACCCGGATTTTTTCGGTCAAAGACACCTTTAAAAAATCAATATGGTCAATAGCTTCAGTCAAAGGGTTAAATTGCACATCTTTGATAAAAACCGGCATGGAAAGGGAATCCTTTTCCCCGGTTATGTCCATATCGATTATCGTACTTTCGGAAAAATGTATCGACCGTAACACCTTTAAACCCTCTACCGGTATGTTTAGAACAGTGTTTACATCGTTACTATAAACCACTGCCGGGATGAACCCTTGTTTACGCAACTTTTTGACAATTTCTTTGCCTCTACCTTCTCTCAAACTTACTTTAATTTTTACTCTTTCCATAGTTATCCTTTCTCCAATGAATTAAACAAGACACTAATTGACTCCTCAAAATGGATCCTTTTTATTGCATCAGCAAAAAGGCTGCTCACTGAGGCTACCTTGATTTTCTTACTTTTTTTAGAATCGGCCAAGGGAATTGAATCAGTAATCACTAAGGTGTCAATGCACGACTTATTGATCTTGGAAACTGCATCAGCCGAAAGGATGCCGTGGGTAATCGCTGCAAAGATCTTCTCGGCTCCGGCTTTCTTCAAAGCCCGGGCTGCTTCCACTATTGAAGACCCAGTGGCAATTATGTCATCGACCAAAATCACATTTTTACCATCGACTTCACCCAGGATATGCATGACTTCAGTAGCTTCCGGTGAATTACGCCGTTTATCGACAATAGCCAGGCCGGCCCGAAAACGTTTAGCATAAGCTCGGGCGGTTTTTATCCCTCCTACATCCGGGGAAGCAATAACCATATTATTAAACCTCATCCTGCGAAAAGAATCGACAAAAACATTAGTAGCATACAAATGATCCAAGGGGATATCAAAAAAACCTTGGATCTGCCCGGCGTGTAAATCTAAAGTCAAAATTCGGTCGGCACCAGCCTCATCTAAAACGTTAGCCACCAGTTTAGCGGTTATCGGGACTCGCGGCTGGTCTTTGCGGTCCTGGCGGGCATAACCAAAATAAGGAATAACCGCGGTGATTCTCTGGGCTGAAGCCCTTCGCAAAGCATCAAGCATGATCAATAACTCCATTAGATTTTCATTGACCGGCGGACAGGTCGGCTGAATAACAAAGACGTCTTTGCCTCTTACATTTTCTCCGATCTCTACTCTTATCTCGCCATCGCTGAAATGGGAAATGAAAGCTTGGCCGAGTTTTACTTTAAGATTCTTACAAATCTTTTCAGCAAGTTTTTTATTGGCGCTACCGCTGAAAATAACCATTTTATCCATAGATCACCTCTTGCGACTATCTTTTGTTTTTTTAAGCAGTCTGGCCGGAACCCCTAATACCACAGTATTAGCTTTAACGTCTTTAGTGACTACGCTGCCGGCCCCGGTTCGGCTGTTTTTGCCGACTTTTACCGGCGCGACTAAAATCGTATCCGAACCGATAAAAGAACCCTGAGAAATCTTTGTTTTCCACTTCTTTTTACCGTCAAAATTAGCCACCACTGTTCCGGCGCCAATATTAACTTTATCTTCCACTACCGTATCTCCTAAGTAGCCAAAATGCTTGATTTTCACCTTGTTTCCGACCCGGCAGCGGTTTATTTCCAGGAAATTACCGACCTCGGTATCATCCCCTATCCGGGTACCTTGACGCAAATGCAAGAAAGGCCCCAGGGAACAATTGCGGCCAATTATAACACCTTTCTCTATGAAGGTAAAGGGATAAATTGTAGTATTTTTTCCAATGCTTACCCCCTGCTCAATAAAGACAGTTTCAGCGTCAATTATCCTAACCTGATGCTGAATAAAACCGTTGACTATCCTTTGACGCATGACTTTTCGGGCTAAAACTAAATCTTCCTGGCTATTAATGCCTTCAATCTCATAAGAATCAGCCAGACGGTACGAACTTAAAGGCTCACCCTGCTGGTAGAATAGGTCGATGAGATCAGTAAGAAAATATTCCTTTTTCCGGGGGTTCGGTTTAATTTCAGGCAGGTTTTTTAGTAAAGCTTTACGTTGAAAACAATAAATCCCACTATTGATCTCCTGGAAAATACTGGCTGCGCTCCCGATCTCTATCTTTTCGATAATCTTCTTGGGGTTACCTTGCGGGTCATAAAGAACAGTTCCCAGGGAGTTTTCTCTTTTTACTACTGCAGTCAAAAAAGCGCCT
>Ga0180009_10003438_pt1 | contig 18003 bp, 13 predicted proteins | sample OS_PC_MetaG_FD_123537 | JGI IMG/M metagenome (GOLD analysis project Ga0180009, IMG submission 123537) | Groundwater microbial communities from the Aspo Hard Rock Laboratory (HRL) deep subsurface site, Sweden - OS_PC_MetaG | ecosystem: Environmental > Aquatic > Deep subsurface > Groundwater... | reverse complement strand
ACATAATCGGCAATTTCTTTTTTGCCACGCCCACCGCCTGTTTGTATTTTTCCTTGGGTTATGTGGTATTCACGAAGGACTTTAGAGCCTTCCACAATGCCCCAACCACAAGCCTTTAGCTTAGGGTCAATTATTTCCGCTCTTGTTTCTGCTTCGTTCATTTTAATCTTTTTTCTTTACGGTAGAAGTTTGGTCAATTTTCAGTTGCTCCTGAACGCTTATTCCTAATTTATTGCAAATTCTACTTCTTGTTTTATAGTCTGTGTCAAACATATACATATAATCTATAACGAGATTTTGAAGAACAACTGTGCTAAGTTTATTTTTAGCCATATCGTCCTTGTATTCTTCAATTAATTCAATTTGTGTGGCTATGCTTGAATAACCCAATTTGATAGCCAAATCAATCAGCTTTACTGAATTAAAAGGCTGTGCTGCTAATGCTTTATCAAAAGTGTTTTTCAGCTTATCATAGCCAATTGCATTTGAAACTCTTTTGGTTATTCCGAAAGAAGTCATAAAGCAAAGTCTGAAAACAAAATTTCGTGATGCTTCTTCAATTCCTTTTTCCAAACTGTGTTTGTCTTTGAAGTGCTTTTCTTTAATTAACTGGCTTATGTGTTCAACAATCTCTTTTGAGTTCCTTTGAAGTAATTGCAAATAGAAATCAAGTGTCTTTAATCCAACGTTGTATGTCGTGGTAACTAAATTTAATTTCTGTTCTCCGTCTAACTCGCCCCAATGTTTTTTAGCAACTTGACCTAAAATATCAATAGTTTTCATTGCCCTTGTAATTCTTGCAAAGAAATCTATGCTTGAAATATCATCATCCAAGGAGAAGTTGTCATAATTGTTTTTTTCATGTTCAAGTTCCTTTTCGAGTTTTTCCAGTTCTTCTTCATTTTGAAGTTCTTCATTTCTCTGGTCATCAACATTTACAATTTCTAAAACCTGTTCGGGTATTCTTTCAACAAGTGCATTGATTTCATTTATATCGTCTTGTAACTGTGCAATATTAGCTTCGGGGAATAAACTGTTAGCTATTTTAATAAGTTCACTTATAATAAAATTATCTTTTGAAAGATGTGTTACAAACATTATTATACTGGCATATTCATCTCTGAAAACTCGATAGCATAATTTAGAAACAAGCTCCTTTATTTCTTGTTTATTGGCTATCTCATTAGCGATATATTTTGCAACAAAGAAGTAGTAAACATATTTTTCTTTTATGTAAACCCTGCTATTTACATAAAGTAGTTTAGCTGAATCAAAAGTTTCAAGAATTGTTTCCTTTCGGTATGTTAGATCATGTTTATCACAATACATGTTGTGAAATGCGTCAAACTCTTCAAGTGATAAATCCTTTACCTTTTGCTCAAACATAAAAAAACAAAGCTGTGTAAGGTAATTGTAGTAAAGGCTAATTTCTTTCTTGTCCTTTATTGCTTTGCTGAAACATTCATTTATCAATACTTCATAGTAAAACCCGTGTATTGAGTAATTTGGATTTTGAACATTCCCGCTTTCAAGTGCTTGAAGCATTGATAATAAATAGAAAGGATAAGAAGGGATGTAATTTTTACCGATTATAGCCTTAATATGAGAAATGTAAGCATCATTTTTTCTTAGGATTTCATTGTGGTCTAAAAATCGTGTTTCAATACCAATTGTGTTCCATTTGTTAACTAAATCATATCTGAATTTTGGGCCAAACTCTAAGATAGCATAGAGTTTAAAGTTTTTGAATGGGTCTTGTTTGTTTAAATTTTCAATCGGCATCAATGAATTGCCAGTTACAATAATGTGATGAAAAAGTTCTTCTAAATTTTTCATCAATGCAGGCCAATACCTGTTTTTGCTTTTTGTTGCTTTGTGGAAATCATCAATGATAACTATTACTCTTGTTTGGTCAATTTCTAAAAGATTAAAAGGAGTTACGTATTGCTCCTCAATTTTTTGCTCAACAATGTTTTGTAATGTATCAGGACGAATATTTGAACCAATATCAGAACCACTAATTAAAACAGGGTAAAGTCCAAGTTCAAAATATTTTTGAAAAAGATATTTGCAATTTGCCGATTTACCTGATGAATCATTTCCTAGAAAGGCAAATTTTGTTCCTTCAACATCAATGGCATCTGTCAGAACATCAAGATTTTCAACTTTTACTGTATTTGATTTCTTGCCATTGTTCAAGTCCTTTAAGTCAGGTGCTATATAAAAATCTTCAAGGTGTAAATTATCAACTTTACTATGAGCAAAGTTCGCTTCAAGGTCATTCAGAAACTCTTTGAAACTTACTTTAATTTCTGGAATAATTTGACGTTGTACCTTTGAACTACTGATTTCAACTTCTTTGTTTGATTCAATTAAAACATCTTTAACATAGCGAGTTAAATCCATTCTCAGTATTTTTTCAAAGTCTTTTGCTGAATCAAACGGCTTATGATAAGCACCTAAATCTTCTATTTTCTTTTTAAAATCCTTTACTTTTTGTGCTTGCATTAAATCTGCATCTTGAGGAATTGGTGCAGAATTAAAATAAAACATTATTTGTATGTCCTTTTTATTAGTATATCTGTCGTATGCAAGTTGAAATTCTTCTTCTGTGCCTGAACCAGCTCGTTTGGTTGGTGAACCAAACTTTTTCCACATAATACCAACAAAGATTTGATAATCACTGCCAATTTGTTTGTTGATTACATCTTGACCATCTTCGCCCACCGAAGGGTAAGTATCATTTTCCCATTTTAGCAAATCAAGTCTGAAATTATCTCTTGAACCTATTGATTTGTTGATTTCGTCAACTACTTCATCTGCTGCAAGTCTTTCAGCTTCTGTGTCGCCTGGTGAGGCTAAGAATATTTTAAAAAGTCTCATTCTATTTATTTTATTTTATCAGGGTTCTCTTTCAATATCCGACTGAAATTAGTTACTACATATTTTTCAAATTGTGGTTTAACATGTTCCGATTTAGCCTTTGTGTTTTTACCGTTAAACCAAATTGAACGCTTACCTGCGTTTTTGCCTGTCTTATTTTGAACTGCTTCTTTCACAAATTCATTACTTGATAAAATCCACATTGTGTCCATTCTTTCTGAATAAAAAACAAACCAATAGTTTTTTCTAATTTCGTGAGTTATTGCAGCAAACAAAGCACCATCACCAAAAAGAACATGTTTGCTACGGGCTTTAATTTGAACTTCAACAAATGAGCCGTCAGGCTTTTTTATTACGGCATCAATTGCATCATCATCCACCATTGGCAAATATACGTCTAAGCCTTCTTTGAGCATTAAGCCGATAACATAATACTCAATGCGTTTCCCAAAGGCTGCCGAATGGCGAAATGATTTTGCTTCTTTTGTCATAGCGTAACAGCTTTTTCAGTTTTCAATTCTCCAGCAAATGCCTTTTGCAGAATGGATTTTTTTAATTCTTCCAAATTATTTAGCTTTTGAAGATAGATATTTTCAAGCCTTTGACTCTGTTCAGAAATCAAATCTAACTTTTCAATTATTATTTCTTGTTCCTTTACCGAAGTTGGAAAAGGGATTTTCAATGAAAAAAGAGAACCTTGATTTAAACTTCTAATCCCAACGCCATTGCCACTTTCAACAAGTTCTTTTCTCGTCTTTTGAGTTTTTAAATAACGGCATAAGTAATTCGGCAATATATTTTTAGAATTAAGTCTAATTCTGATTGTAAAACCTGAATGAGAAACCTGTCCTTGGATATTCCCTGCCAATAAAGTACGTCCAATTAATTGAGGATTACCGTTTGAACGAACAGCCAAAATATCACCGACTTGTAATCTGTCAGTTTCGTTAAGTTTCCCATCAATTACAACTTCATCCAAATTGTCAGTTGGAACCCAAAAACTATTTTTAAAATCTTTTACGCCTACTATTTGTATTTTCTCGCCTTTGCTTCCCTTAGTGTAGTTTATTCCATTTCTAAATGTTGCCAACTCTCCCAAAAGTTTCTCATTCCAATCTTTTCCTTTAACTGTAAAAATTGATTGCAACGAATTTTCAAAAAGTTCTTTGGCGTTTTTGAGGTTTTGTTCGGCATTGGCTATTGCCTTATCTATGGTGGAGAAGCACTCGTCCAAAATGGAAACAATGCGTTGTTGTTCGGGGAGAGGCATCCACAAGAAAGGTTCATTCTTGTAGTCCTTGAAATAGATATGCGGAATGGCTGCACCTGCAACATACTTTTTGAAATCAACCGACATCAAAGAGTAATTCAGGTAATCCAAATCAATATTTTCTTTTGGCAGAATGTATTGTAAAGTTCCAATAACAGAAGTGAAAGCATCCATTTTTGTAACCCTACCAACTCCTGAACCATCTTTTACAATTGATAAATACGGTTTGTCTCGATGATAAAAACTTACTTTTTTAATCAACCCGCTTGCTCCAAAAATTGGATAATCGCCTTCATCGTCTGCTAATTTATTTTGCGATACGTTTGATGATGCACTGACACATACATCACTTATTGTTTTTAATTCCCAACCTTTTGGCAAACTCAATTTTTCTTTCATAACAATTCCAAAATTGAGTTTAATATTTCAGCACTTTCTTCGTCCAATGCTTTCATTTCTTCCAAAATTGCTTGGGGTTGGCGTAGGGCTGTTTCTTCTTTTTTGTTGGGGTTTTTTACGCTCAGGTCAAAAGTACTTTGGTCAATGTCTTTAATGTTTACCGTCCAAGAGTTTTCGCTGTCTGCAAAGGTTTTTTGTAGTTCTACAAATTCTGCCAAATCGTTTACATTGAGCGGATTGGTTTTACCCAAATTGCGGTCGAGGTTAAGCGAGTAAAACCATGTCTTTTGCGTTGGTTTACCTTTTTCGAAAAACAGCACTACGGTTTTTACACCGGCACCGGTAAAAGTTCCGCCGGGCAAATCTAAAATAGTATGCAGATTGCAGCTTTCCAATAAAGTTTTACGGATGGCAGCCGTGGCATTGTCGGTATTGCTCAAAAAAGTGTTTTTAATTACTACACCAGCTTTTCCGCCTGCTTTTAAAATTTTAATAAAGTGCTGCAAAAACAAACTGGCGGTTTCGCCAGTTTTTATTGGGAAATTTTGCTGTACTTCTGCTCTTTCTTTTCCTCCAAAAGGCGGATTGGCAAGCACTACATCGTAACGGTCTTTTTCCTGTATGTCTGCCAAGTTTTCAGCAAGTGTGTTGGTATGTATGATGTTTGGAGCTTCCACTCCGTGCAAAATCATATTCATAATGCCGATAATGTAAGCCAGCGATTTTTTCTCTTTGCCGTAAAAAGTGCGTTTTTGCAGTATCTCGGTTTCTTTGGTAGTAAGTGATTTGCTATTTTTCAGATAGTCGAACGCTTCACAAAGGAAGCCCGCAGAGCCAACAGCACCGTCATAAATTTTGTCGCCAATTTTTGGAGCAACCACTTTTACAATGGTGGTAATGAGCGGTCGGGGTGTGTAATATTCGCCACCGTTTCGCCCTGCATTGCCCATGTTTTTTATTTTGTCTTCGTACAGATGGCTCATTTCGTGCTTTTCTGCATGGGTGCGGAAACGTAATTCGTCAATGCGGTTAATCACTTCACGCAAATTATAACCGCTTTGTATGCGGTTTTTCAGTTCGCTGAAAATCTCGCCAATCTTGTATTCAATGGTGTCGGCACTTTCGGCACTTAGTTTAAACTTTTTGAGGTATGGAAACAGTTTGTTGTTTACAAAGTCGGTAAGGTCATCGCCCGTAAGTGCGTTATGGTCAATTTTTAATGCTCCGTTTCCGTTTGTAATTTTTGGGGCTGCCCAATTATTCCATTGATATTCTTTGTCAATTATGGTGGTGTAGGTTTTTCCTGTCAGTTCGGCTGCTGTGGCACGGTCACGCTTCAAATCATCCAAATATTTCAGGAACAATACCCACGAAGTTTGCTCTACATAATCTAATTCGCTTCCACAACCAGCATCTTTGTGCAGTATGTCGTCAATATTCTTAAAAGTTTGTTCAAACATTATTTAATCCTGTCTTAAAATCATTATCAATAAACGCAAATGTACCAATTTCCACGGGTGCGTCAGCAAGAAAACTGCTCTTTTGCAAGCTGAAGCATCGGCTTATGTATCGGGGCTTGCGAATGTGCAGTTTTGTGGGTAGGCTGTTCATTATATCGTTTTTCTTTTTTTGTCTTTTTGCAGCAAATTTTCTATTAACGCACTGTCTTCCTACGCTTGTGCACAACGGTTGGCGGTATGGTTAGTTGCCGATTTCGAAGCACTTTCCTATCAAGTTACAACTACTTTTGATACGAGCTGTGCCGCTCGAATACCCACTGCACCGGCAATTAACTATACCGCGTGTTGGCAACTGGTGGTGTGTCCTGCGTTACCACAGGGTACAGAGATAAATATACAAAAGTTCTTTGAGATGGAAACAAAACTTTGAAAGAGATGATAGGATTTTATTTTCCGGTATCAGCGTAACGAGCTATCTCCCAGTGATAAGGGTAAAGATAGAGGACTCACAAAAGATATCAGTAATAGAACGGTCTGTCGGTAAAGGCTGTTCAGGCAGATTTACCAAACCGCACTGAGGTGCTGCATTTTCACGGTGTGGTATTGAGCGTCAGTGTCAAAGCAAGGTCAGGCATTCGTAGGTCGAGGCTTTGTATGGTATGAACAGGGGAGCTGAACGAGAGTGAACCCTTATTGAGGTGTCGTAAATAACTTTTACTGCGGTAAAATCAAGGAGGCTGCGGCTCCGCGAGAGGAAGTGTAACAGTCAACCTGATTACGGTTACACACCGCACGGCATAAAGGGGGCAGGAACCCTGTTTGGGCTCTTTCAGGGAACAGGAGAAGCAATGCTGTAATGGTAAGCAAAACGGCGGAGAACCCATAAGGGAAACGCCAAAAGTAGCGAGGTACAGCATTGTGGCAGATGAAGCCGTAGTAGCGAATATATCCGAGAGAGTGAGAGTAATGACCTCACGAGCGAAGGGCTTCACATAATGAGTTCAGGATTGTAGAACAACTTAAATTTTTTTAAGGATGATTTTTGAGAATGAACAAAAGACGCAACCGATAACGAAGTTGCAAATCATGGAGGCATTTAAACGGGTAAAGGCCAATGGTGGAAGTGCTGGTGTGGATCATATCAGCATAGAGCAGGTGGATGGGAACAAACGCAAGTATCTGTATCCGTTATGGAACCGGATGGCAAGCGGGAGTTACTTTCCCAAAGCAGTACGCCAGACCTTAATTCCAAAGGGAGAGGGTAAGACCAGGGCGTTAGGCATACCCACGGTAACAGACCGGGTTGCCCAACAGGTCATAGCAACAGAACTGGAAAGTATTGTGGACAAGACATTCAGCAGTAACTCTTTTGGTTACCGCCCGGATAAATCTGCCCATGAAGCCGTAGAACAATGTCGGATAAATTGTATGAAATACAGTTGGGTAATAGACATTGACATCAAAGGTTTCTTTGACAATATAGACCATGAGTTGCTTATGAAGGCTGTTCAATGGCACACAGACAGGAAGCATATCCTGCTGTATTGCAAACGCTGGCTGGAAGCGCCCATACAACTGCCCGATGGAAGTGTCAGACAGACGGAAGGAAAGGGAACGCCACAGGGCGGAGTAATCAGCCCGGTACTGGCAAATATCTTTTTAGACGTGGTGTTTGATAAATGGATTGAAAAGCGCAACCCAGAGGTTGTTTATGAGCGGTATGCAGATGATATAGTGGTTCATTGCCACCATATCAAAGAAGCACTCCGCTTGCTGGAAGCGATAAAAGAACGGTTCAAGGCTTGCAAACTGGAAGTAAACAGGAGCAAGACGAAAATTGTTTATTGTCGAAGGAACCAGAAGAAACAGCCCCCATTCAAAGCCCGCTACCAGAAGTTTGATTTTCTTGGGTTCACTTTTAAGCCAAGGATCAGCAAAGAATATGGTAAACTGATACTGGGGTTCACGCCTGCCATCAGTCAGAAAAGCATCGCCCGGATAAACGATGAATTGAGGAAACTCAAAATCCATCGCTGGACATACTTTTCGTTGAGCAGGGTGGGGGAGCTGTTAAAATCCAAAATCAGGGGTTGGTTAAATTATTACTCGAAATTTCGCAGGTCCGAATTACGGCATTTGTTCCGGGATTTGAACAGGCGATTAGCCCGATGGGTAAGCAACAAGTATCGCAGGTTCAGGCGCAGGCACTGGTACTTTGCCTACAAACACTTACAAGGTATTGCAAAATTATACCCTTATATGTTTGAGCATTGGAAAGTGGGATTTATGCCTTAACCGAAGTCTTTTTTTTATGAAGAGCCGTATGAATCGAGAGGTTCACGTACGGTTCTGTGAGAGGTTTGGGGGTGAGACTCCCCCTTACCTACTCGATTTCATTCACATCCGTCTGTTTGTCAACTATTTAGCTTTGCTTTCTTGTCATTGTCAAACTGCACCAACCTATCCACGAAGCACAAATTTATTTTGTTTTTTTGAGCGTGGGCAATTCTTAAACCGTCCTGAAAGGTGGTTACTCGGGCTGGCTTTGCAAGCTCTTTGACAAAGCTTCGGTAAAAGCGTTGGATTGTGGGGCTTTGGCAATGTGCTTGCAAAAGTGTTGGCATTTTTAAGTCATTTTTATCTTCCATGTTATTACCACTTAATTCTATAACCCACATTCCATTCTACAAAATCCGAAACGTGAAATGCGTAATCCCGTAATGTTATCCCAACAAAAAAGTCATTCGTAAAGTGATATTTTAGTCCGATTCTATGGTGAAATACGGGAGTTTGATTGGCAGTTTGCTTACGGTATAAGTAAAATGCGGGTTGTAAAATTAAAGAGAAACGATTTACAACAAACTCATAAGAAGGAAAAATACTTATTTGTATTTTATCGCTAAACAGTCCATCTGCAACTTCTAATTCGTTATTGTCAACGGCTACCTGAGCATTCACCGAACCATTATATGTAAATGCCATTCCTATTCCGATTTTAGACATTCGCGTGAGATGCCAGTTCATTGTGCTCGTTATTCCTGAAACCAAGAATGTTACACCTTCGTATTTTTCCTGAATATCAACATTTATCGAGTCATAGATTACGTTTGTCCCTCCAATAAAAGTAGAAATGAGCCATTCTTTTTCTGCCTGAAATTTCGGAATTTCGTGTTTTATAAAATCATGTTTTTCATCAAAATTATACTTTAAACTAATTTTGGGAGCAATGGTATTCAATCCAAAATTTGGTTTTTTTAAAGCACCGTTGGAAAAATGGGTTACTGAAAAGCCGGTTTCCAAATCCCAATGCTCAGCTAATGCGTACTGTAAATTTAAACCTGCATCTATATAAAAAGATTCACCTGCACCAATGGCTATATTGCTACTATTTGTTATGGGGTCGAAATGTTTCCAATTAAATGTTGCCCCAAAACCAATTTCGTAATTAAAACTTAATTTATTCCATCTTTTAAAAGGCGCATTAAAAAATCCGTATAAAGCTACGGGATTGCCTATTTCCTCGGGATTGTAGAAATCGTACAACGACAAACCAACTCCCCATTGCGGATAGTTATACCAATGTTCCCACACTTTTTCTCCAAAGCTTTGCTTTGAAAACCGGATTGAAACGGTTTGAAAGGCATTTATCAGTTCCTTTTCTGTATTACTGCCTCTCACAAAATCATTGGTCGGGAATACGTATCCGTTTTGATACATCGCGCTAATTGCGTAATTATTAGTTGTTTTAAGCAGTGTGCTGTCTTTCGGTTGAGCAAATGAAATCAATGGAAAAACAGATAGAAATGCAAGAATATACTTTCTCATTTTTGATTCGTATTCATTTTTACAAATTTATAAATGAGCGTTGGCAGCACAATCAACAACAAAGGCAAGCCAATAACAAAACCGCCTATAACAGCAATGGCTAAAGGTTGGTGCATTTGTGCGCCGGACCCTATTCCCAATGCCAGGGGAGATAAAGCAACAATTGCACTAATGGCAGTCATTAATTTAGGGCGTAATCGTGCCGAAATGGAATGAATAATTGCCTCTTTGTATTGCATTCTTTTTACATCGTCCAAAAACAAATAAATGGTAAAAATGGAAGCTTCCCCAATAATTCCGATAATCATTATTATTCCTGTATAGCTGCCTACATTTAGCGGTGTTTGTGTAAGGAATAAGGCTAAAACACTACCCGAAACGCCTAAGATACCTACAAACAACACAATTATAGAAAGCAATAAGTTACGAAACATAAATAGTACCACGGTAAACACGAGCAGGGCTCCAAGTAAAAATATCATCAATAATTCATTAAACGATTTTTGTTGTTCTGCATACGAACCACCGTATTCTATCTGATACGATTGCGGCAGGCTCATTTTTGACAATTCGGTTTTTATGTCTTTCATCACACTGCCTAAATCTCTTTGGTTTAAACGGGCAGTAACCACACCCATTGTTTGCAAATTCTCTCTTTCAATTTCTGAAACGCCTTGCTGCGTAGTAAAATCTGCAAAAGTACTCAGTGAAAAGAAATCGCCCGATGGCGTGCTGATTTTAAGGTCTTTAATTTTTTCAAGGGGAGTTTTATAATTTTCAGGAAACATTATATTGATGTCTGTCAATTGTTCTTTTTCAAGAATTGTACCCACGACGGTTCCTTGCAAATAGGTTTGAATTTGGCTTTGTAAATCAGTATCCGTTAAACCATATTGTTTTAAAACGGCTTCTTTGGGATGAATGCTAAACATAGGTCCGGCAATTACAATTCCGTCAAAAACATCGGCGGTTCCCTTAACTTGTTCTACTTTTAACGCCACTTCTTTTGCTAATTCTTTTAATTTATTGTGGTCGGTGCCAAATATTTTTATTTCGATGGGTTGCACGCTGCTCATTAAATCGCCCAACATATCGCCAATAACCTGCCCAAAATCTACTGTTAAAGCAGGAACTGCTGCTTCTGTTCTTTTTCTGATAATATCGGCTACTTGTACTGTGGTAAATTTTCTGTTATTATTCAATTCAATCAGGTAGTCGCCCCTGTTGGGTTCCGTAATAAAAAATCCCATCTGTGTACCCGTTCTGCGAGAATAGGTTTTTACTTCAGGAATAGCATCTAAAATTTTGTCCACCTCGCTTAACATCCGGTCGGTTTCTTCCAACGAAGTTCCCGGAGGACTGTTGTAATCCAACACGATGCTACCTTCGTCCATTTGCGGCAAAAAACCTGTTTGTAATTTTGGAAGGATAAGGTAGCTGCTAATTCCCATAAGAATTATAAAAACGTAACTGATATAAGGTCTTTCGATAAAGAATCGCACCCATTTTCGTTCTTTTACCGAATGGGCTTGTTTTATTTTATTCTTTTTACTCGAAAACAATAAATAAATCACAGGCAGTCCCAGCCAGGTAACAAAAAAGGAAACCACAAGGGTAAGTATCATTGTTTCGGTTAAAATCTTAAAATAAGCACCTGCCACACCGGTCATCAATACAAAAGGAAGGAAAATAACTATGGTGCTCAGCGATGAACTTACCATTGCCGGAAATAAAAACTGAATGGCTTTCCCAACCAATTTATTCGGTGATTCTTCGGGATATTCTTCGTGGGTACGATGAATTTGTTCTATGACAATAACGGCATCATCAATGATTAACCCAATGGCTGCGGCAATAGCACCAATGGTCATAATATTCAAATCGTATCCCAGTGCTTTTATCAGAATAAAAGTTAGTGCCAGTGTTACCGGAATGGTTGCAAACAAAACACTGCTGGCTTTAAATGATTTCAAAAACAAGATAATTACCAGAATTGCCAAAAAAAGCCCAACCCAAAGCACATCAATAATGCTTTTTAAACTTTTTCCGACAAATTCCGACTGATTATAATATTGCTTTAATGTTACTCCTTGGGGTAGTGTTTTGTTGAGTTCTGTAACTTGTTGCGCCACTTGGTCGGCTACCTTAATCAAGTTGCTGTTGGGTTGTTTTAGTACGGCAATCAGCGGTACATTTTTTCCATCGGCTTTAATTTTAATAAACTCGGTTTTTTCGGCAATTTGCACTTCTGCAATATCCCGAATGGTAATTTTCCTTTTGGCATCGTTAAAAATAACGAGGTTTTCGAGTTCTTCTTTGTTGGCAATGGCGGCATCGGTAATGGTTAGATAGAGTCTTCTGTAATCAACCACATAGCCATTTGATTTGATAAAATCGGTTTGCTGAATGGCATTGATAACTTGCTGAGGGTTTAATTTAAGCAGGCTAAGTTTTTTTTTGTCTAACAGAATTTGGTATTCTTTTGTTTTGCCTCCAATAACTTCAACAGCAGCCACACCATCTATTCTCGACAAGTAAGGTTTTACAATATACTCGCCAATGATTTTCAGCTCCACTTGATTTTTGGTTTCCGATTGCAATGAATATCCCATAATGGGCAGAATGGAAGGATTCATTTTTTCTACCGTAATAGCAACATTGGGCGGTAAAGTGTTTTGTATTTGCGCTATTCTCGATTCTATCTGTTGCTGGTCAACATTTATATTGCTGCCCCAATCCATAAATGCCGAAATTTCGCAACTTCCCATACTGGTAATGCTGCGAATCATTTTAAGGTTTTCAACCCTTTTTATGGCATTTTCCAAAGGCTTGGTAACCGTAACCATCATTTTATCAACCGGTTGCTGTCCGTTTTCGGCAATAATCTTAATCTTGGGAAAGGTTACATTAGGAAAAAGCGATGTATTAAGATTTTTGTACGTGTAAGCACCCGCAATTAATATAAGTAATAAAATAACGGCTACCGGACTCTTATATTTATAAAAGAAATGATTCATAGTTCGTTAATTTTAACCTTTGTACTATCCGGTAGTTCGTAGCTGCCTGTTAAGATAATTGCATCTGAAAGGTTTAATGACGGTTTTAGTATTTCAATTTTGCCATTACTTTCCAAGCCTTTTACAATGGGAACTTTAATGGCTAAGGAGTCGTTTGTAACTTTCATTATCCAAAAAATATCCTGAGTTTCGTTTGTTAAAACAGCTTCCTTGGGCAGTAGCAGGCTTTCCAAGTTTTCGCTCATTATCAAATTAATAAGTACGTTTAGATTTTCAGGTAAAGCGGTCTTTTGTTTTAGTTTAAAGAGAAGCTTTTGTGTTTGCGAAACAGGGTCAACCACGGGAATTGCCTTGTAAAAGACAGCTTCGTACAATTCTTTATTCGGAAGTTCTATTTCAATTGTTTTTTTCTCACTCAGATGTTTTACATACTCAAACGGAGCCTCTACCTGAATGGCTAAATCTTCGTTATTTACGATAAGCGCCATTGGATTTCCTTCGGTAATAAAAACATTAGCGTCAGTAATATTTAGTAAATTAATGAAGCCTGAAACGCTTGCAAAAACCGGAATAACACCAAACTCATTTTGCTCTGCCACATTGGAATTTTGCAACGCTCTGCTTTCTTTGGTTTGTATCTTAAACAGAATTTCACCTTTTTTTACCCAATTTCCTATTTTGGTATTCACTGCTGTAACATAACCGGAAACAGGAGCCGTTAGGGTTGTTTTATTCTGGTAAATGATTTGTCCGTTCATTTGAACTTTTTCCTGTATATGCCCCTTAACAGGATGTATAATGCTGACAACCGGTTGCGGAACTTTCTCGTTTGTTTTTTCTTTGGGTGTACACGACACAATGGCTATCATAGCAAAAAACAAGACGTTATATTTATGTGTTTTCTTCATTTCCATATTTTTAGAGATTCCAATAATTGTAAGCGTTTATCAATATTTCTTTCGACATCAATGTGTTGGTTTTTATTTGATGTTTGGCAGAAATTTCCCTGATAAGGGTTTTTAGTTCCAGTACCGAAATCAGACTTTCTTTAATTTCAATTTTATATAATTCAAGAAGATTTTCGTAGTCGGAAAGCTGCTTGTCGATTAAGGCAAGTTGCCTGTCTAAATTATCGATTTGGCTTCGAATGTTTTTCTTTGTAATGTCGTTTTGGTTTTCAAAGTATTTTCGGTCGGTATCAATATTTGATAACTGAATAATGGCTTTTTCATCATTCAGCTTTCTTTGATGCCCGTCAAATAAATTCCAGGATAAAGAAAGCCCAACACTAAAGCCTAATCGGTTAAATCCTGGTTGGTAGGTTGCATTTAGTCCGGCATCGCCAAAAGCACTAATTTGAGGCAAATATTGAAGGTTAAACATTTCCTGCGCAACTTTTACGGATAAACTGTCGTATTTGAATTGAGCAAAGAATAAAGAATTTGATTGAACGGGAGCATTGAGCACAAGGTTTACATCTTGTAATGGATAGATAGTTGAGTCGTTGATGCCGCAAAGTAAGTTTAAGGCATTAAAATTATCGAGGTACAAACCGTTAAGCCGTTCTTCTTCAATCCGGTTATTTTCCAGTTCAATTTCCAGCAATTTTAGGTCGGTTAGTTTATAGATTCCTGCTTTAACAAGGGCTTGCATTTGCTGTATTTGCTCTTGCAATATCTGAATCGTATTTCGGATATTTTCCTGCTGTTTTTGCGACTGCACACAGAGAATATACTGGTGCGTTACGGCCTGTTTAATTTCAGCGTTGGTGAGTTGGGTGGCGTTTAAATTTCGTTCATGTAACAAGTTTGCATTGTTTTGCTGTGCGGCCAGATATTTTTGGGTAAACAAAGGTTGGTTTATTGAAACCAGTGCCTGATATTGCCCACCGTTTGTGGCTCCTAAATCATATCCCCAATAATTGGGACTGCCGGAAGAAACCCACTCTAATTTATTTGTATTACCATCGTTAGAAATTATGGGCGAAAACAGAACATTACTGTTTAAATTTATTTTTGGAGACTTATAAACCGCATTGAATTGTTTCAAATCTAATTCAATAATTCTTTGATTGTTTTCCTGCTTTTGCAGTAAAGGGCTGTTTTGTTCGGCCTGACGAATGTAATTCTCCAGATTATTTTGAGCCCGGATACCAAAGGCAAAAAATAAACTTACGAGCAGAATGAATGCTGATTTTCTCATTTATCTGGGTTAAATCTTATCAAAAATAAAAAAGAGCCACACTTATGCGGCTCTTTTTAACCTAAACTGTCGCTAATCGTTTTCTTCTTTTTCTTCCGTTTTCACCTCTTTTTTTACCACTTGTCCATCGGGCGAAATGGCAACTTCCATTTCTGTTTTGCCTTTTTCTAACGCAAATTCATATACTTTTCCTTTAGCAGTTTCCGAAATTTCAGCTTCTTCAATTTTATAGCCGGCAAATTCGGTATCTAAAGTTTGTTTTACATTAGCCGGAATAGCCGATTTTTCAATTTCGTGTTCGGTTTCTTTCCAAACGCCATCTGTTGAATAGTTTGCCGAATATTCTTCGCCGTTCAGTTTAAACTCGGCTTCCCACTCCGTTTCGTTTTCTTTGTCCCATTTTATCGATTTGGCATCGGGGAATTTTTGGGTAAAGGCTTTGTTTACGTTCTCAGGAACGTTTGATTTTTGTGCACAAGCCGTAAAACTTATAGCAGCGAATGCAACGGCAATTAATTTTAATGTTTTCATCTTTAAAAAATTTTAAATTTATTAGGCAAAGATGCAAGCCAATTTAGAAGAAATTTTGAATTTTCAGAAGTTCACCGTAAAAGAGTGAATGTTTTCGGTAAATGAATAAGATACAGGCCAATGGCTAATCTCTGCTATTTTATTTACAATAGCCAGGCCAAGTCCGTTCCCTTGTTCTGAAGGGTTTGCTTTTGAGAAACGATTAAATAACTTTTCCTTATTTAATGATTGCGGAATTCCTGTATTTGAAAAAACAATCGAATTTTCAGTCAGTTTTATCCATACTTGGCCGTTTTTTATATTATGTTTGATAGCATTCATAAATAAATTGCTAATAAGAATTTCGGCTAATGTTTGGTTTGATTGAATAAAAAGTTGTTTGCTCAATTCTGTTTTTAAACGAATGCCTTTTGAATATGCTTGTTCGTTAAAAAAACCAAGTTGTTTTTCGATAATTTCATTTAAAACGATGGTTTGTTTCTCATTGTAATTTTCATTTTCGATTTTTGAAAGCAGCAGTAAGTTTTTGTTTAAGCGGTTTAATCGTGAAACACTCTCATTTAAAGAGCCCAAAATCACCGATTGTTCTTCACTTACATCTGAGCGTTGAATCAGTGTATCAATTTTTGCTTGAAAAACAGCCAAAGGTGTTTGTAACTCGTGTGCCGCATTTTCAACAAATTCTCGTTGATTTCTATAAATGGAAGTATTTTTCTCTATCAATTTTTCAATACTTTGATTCAGCCGGTTAAATTCTACAATGTTCGTTTTAGGCAACTGCAGTTGATTAGTTTTATCAATCTCAAACCGCTCTATCTGCTCTAAAGTTTGGTAAAAAGGTTTCCACAGTTTGGCTGATAATCTTTTGTTGATAAAAAACAATCCAAGGAGTAAAAAACTTAGTAGAAATGTATAAATAATGAAGATACTTATTATTAAATCTTCAGATTCGACCATGTTTGCACGAACTGACAAAGTATAAGGCTTACTTTCAATGAAAAAAGGTGCATTTAATTCTCTGTAAGGTTCATCTTCATTGCTCAATGAATCGTAATAATTTTTATAAAAGTAAATATCATTTTTTATGGATTGGTTTTCCAATATTTTTATATTGCGATTATATTTGTTCCAAACAGAAATATCGTTTTCTTTCAATTGATTAACTGTGAACTGCATAAATTCGTTTTTACGAAGTTCTAATGCTTCATCAATATCTTCAAGATACAAATTTTGAATAAGGAAATAAAAAGCAGGAGCTGTTATTACAAGCAGAATTGTTGTAAGAAGCAGATAGGTTTTTGATGTTTTATGTATAAGTTTTTTAGTCATTTTGCCATTTGTATCCTAAGCCGTAAACTGTTTTTATATAATCACTGCCTCCGGCATCTCTTAATTTGTTTTTCAGGTTTTTAATATGAGCATAAACAAAATCGTGATTGTCGAGCATGTCTGCCATGTCGCCCGAAAGATGCTCTGCAATGGCGCTTTTGGACAGCACTTTATTTTTGTTTCCAATTAAAAAAAGAAGCAATTCAAATTCTTTTTTAGTAATTTCAAGTTTAGTGTTTTTGACTTTTACAGTCTTAGATAAAATGTCAATTTCAATTTCGTTATAAGATAAAATATTATTGCCATTGAAGTTTTTTCGTCTGATAAGTGCCTGTATCCTGACTAATAACTCAGATAAATGAAAAGGTTTTGTCAAATAATCGTCTGCACCCAAATTAAAACCCTCAATACGGGTTTCTAATGTTTCTTTTGCTGAAATAATTATTACTCCTTCCGTTTTGTTTTGCTGTTTCAGTTCTTTTAAAATTTCAAAGCCATAGCCATCAGGCAGCATCAAATCCAGTAATATGCAGTCGTATTCATAACTAGAAATTTTATCTATTGCGGAATGTAAACTGTTTGCCCACTCACAAACAAAGTTATTTCCTGTCAGATAGCCAATAATGCTTTCTGCAAGTTCTTTTTCGTCTTCAATGAGTAGAATTTTCATAGTACAAATAAAAATATCAATTTAGAATAAATTTAGAATAATTTCATTATTAGTTGAACGAGGCGGCAAAATTGCACTCTTTGGCAAAGCTTTGGTTTGAGCGTTGGCTCGTGGGGCTTTGGCAATGTGTGCAATGTGGGTGGGGTTTCCTTCTTCTTTTGCGGGTAGGAAGAAAAAAAAACAAAATAAATTTCCGTCAAATTTGCACTGTCCTGTCAAAAAGCTAAATTCTTTCTTATTTTAATTTTGTCAATATTGTATCTGTCTGTCGTCTGTCTTTTTACACTTGTTGCCAACGCCCAACGGTACAGCCTTTTGGCGAATACCCGCACTAAGATAACAAATAAATACAAATTGTCAACATAAGATTTTACGCTCAGGTACAGATGCGCCAGCCAATGGGCTGTACCGTTTGTT
>Ga0180009_10003437_pt1 | contig 18006 bp, 17 predicted proteins | sample OS_PC_MetaG_FD_123537 | JGI IMG/M metagenome (GOLD analysis project Ga0180009, IMG submission 123537) | Groundwater microbial communities from the Aspo Hard Rock Laboratory (HRL) deep subsurface site, Sweden - OS_PC_MetaG | ecosystem: Environmental > Aquatic > Deep subsurface > Groundwater... | reverse complement strand
GTGCCGTGACTGTTCCATGTTTTGAAAATTCCCGGCGCAAGGCAATCAGTAAACCAATCTGCAGTTCGCTGAGTTCGCCTAAACCGTCATTTTGCGCGATGTGGCCAGCAAGACCCTCGCTCCACATGGAGGGGTCGAGCAGGAAGCCATCAAGGTCGAAAACGGCTGTGCCGGGCGAAGTGGATAAGATACCCATAGCCAATCACCCTGCAATACAAATGTGCTTCCATTTATAGCATCAACTCCAGATACAGCCAGTCTTATGAGGTATTGTTTACCCTTGTTTACATGTTGTTCACGGCTCAAGCGTGTTCAGTCATCAAAACCAGTTTGCGTATTGGAGCGGGCAGCGCAGCGTCCAGAGCGCTTGCTTTAGAAAGCCATATTTGACCGGGCTGCGTGGGTGGGCGGGTTGCCGGGTGGAGCCGAGTCGCTTGAATTTCCAGTTTGAAGTGGGTGAAGCTATGCGCGAGTTGGGCCCACGGCTGTTGCTCAAGCGTGCCGACGCCGAAATGCTCAAGGCAATGGGCAACGGGGTCGGCATTAAAGTCGAGTTCGGGCAGACTCCATAGGCCACCCCAGATACCGCGTGCAGGCCGTTTCTCAAGAAATATCTCACCTTGATCAACCAGGAGCAGCATCTGGATCTGTTTTTCGGGCAAAACCTTTTTTGGGCGCGGCGTGGGCAGTTCAGCCGTGCGATGCTGAGTATGGGCAATGCAATCAGCACTGACCGGACAGCTATGGCAGGCTGGCTGGCTGCGGGTGCAGATTAATGCGCCGAGATCCATCATGCCCTGGGTATAGGCCTCGATGGATGTTGCCGGCAACCGTGCTTCCGCCAATTGCCATAAAGCGGCCTCTATTTTTCTGTCGCCTGCCCATCCGGAAATGCCGCCGTGGCGTGCCAGCACACGTTTGACATTGCCGTCGAGGATGGCGCAGCGCTGGCCAAAGGCGAGTGCCGCCACGGCTGCAGCGGTGGAGCGCCCCACACCGGGAAGTTGCGAAATTTCGTCGAGCGCGGCTGGAAATTGCCCACCGTGTCTCTCAGCAACAATCCGTGCGGCGGCATGCAGATTGCGCGCGCGGCTGTAATACCCCAGCCCGCTCCATAGCGCGAGCACTTCATCTTCGTGTGCAGCGGCAAGCAGTGGCAGGCTTGGGAATCGTGCCAGAAAGCGTTCGAAGTAGGGGATGACCGTGGCAACCTGGGTCTGCTGCAGCATGATTTCAGACAGCCAGATTCGATAGGCGTCATGACTGCTCTGCCAGGGCAGGGTATGGCGGCCATGCTGCTGTTGCCACTGGATAATGCGGGATGCAAAGGAATTCACCCCGGCAGGGTAGCATTGTTATAAGGCGCATGCCGAGGTGAAAAGCAGAATCAATGGGGTGTCTGAACCACGCAAGATGCGCGACCAGAACCGCCGTCCGGCGGGGACGTAACCCCCTTCAATTCAGGCGTTACTGAGTTTGCTCCGGAACAGTTTCATCAGCTTGCCGAATGCCGATTCCGTGATGGATTTGCGTTCGACCAGCACTGCTTCGCCACGCCGTAACTTGTCGGCCAAGCGTGGCAGGCTGATAGAGAAGCTGTTCATGCCGTCCTGATCCGAGAAAAGATACGTGTTTTTGACACCGCCGACCCAGCCTAAACGCGCCCAGCGGAAGGTGCCGTCGTCGTAATGAAATTCGATCCACTCACCCTTGTTCAGATCGCGAGCCCGCTGGGTAAATTCGTCTTCAATTTCAGGTGTGATCGAGCTTTCCTGCGCGGGGGCCACGTTTGCGGGAGACTCAGTCGCGGGAATGGCTGCTATTTCCTCCATATCCTCTGGGCTCATTTCGGGTAACGGTACAGGTTGCGCATTGGGGCGCACCGCGTTGGCGTGCAGGATGACCAGATTGGCGAAGAAACGATCACTCAGTTTGGGCGGCAATTCGATTTCGGCGACCCCTTCGCGCAGGCGTTTCAGCAGCCCCGGCAGGATGCGCACCAGCATCAGCCGCGCATCCATGTCGGCCTTAGGCTGCACGCTCCATACAAGTTCACGCATGGTTTCGACATGACTGTTGAAATGCGCACCCTGCTCACCTTCACTGACGTAATCCGACGTAAGCAAGTGTGCCCAGTCGCGGCGCAAAAACTCGCGTGCAGCTTCCGCAACAGGCTGATCCTTGAGGGCTCGATTTATAAAATCATGCACGATGACTGGCGCAATTTCGGTGCGTTCCAGTCGATTGATCTGAGCGATTTCCGGTTGCAGGCTGACATCGGCCGTTTCTTTCAGTGCCACTTCCAGTTTGGAGCCCAGCTCTTCGAGCTCAGCCGCAGCCAGGTCGAAAACAGTCACATCTTTTTCGAAGTCGTCAACTACACGGCTGACAATTCCGGATATGAGCTCCAGGCGCGCATGTCCGGCTTCGTTATCGGGCAGGTGAACAGAAAGCGTGGCGATCGCATCCAGCATCCGGCGTACCGGATGGTTCGACTGCGAGAAAAAGTTACGGTCCAGCATCGCAGCCTTGAGCACGGGAATCTGCAGCCGGGCAATTTGTGCCTTGAGGTGATCCGGAATGGCTGCGTCATCGAACACAACATCGAACAGCATGGCCACTGCATCAACCAGGACAGCATCAAGCGGTGTAGCAGACTGCATGACCGGACTTTGTTGCAAACTTCTTAATACATTGTGAATCGTAGCGACTTCTAGTAACGGAAGTTCGAACCGGCCGCCATCGGGCAGCATCAGGCCACCCATTTGCAAGTGGCTGAGAGAATCTAGCAGGTTAAGTCCAGTTAACCCAGTCGATCCAGTTGATCCAGTTGATCCCCCTCCGGATACCTGGCCAGAATTGCCATGCGCGAGTTGCTCAAACATCCTGAACATCTCACTGCCTGATTCTCCTTGTGAAGCAACGTGGTTTCCGGAAGCGGACACATTTCCGGAAGAAGCCCCGTTTGTTGAGTTGGCCGTATTGCGGGAGCGGCTCTTCATTCCAATTTGGAGGTCCGGAAGAATGCCATGGCCGGCCAAGTATTGGTTGATTGATTGATAGACGTGCGCAAGCTCGGTGGTCAACACCAAATCGAATTGGTTAAGCAAGACAACCTGCGCGCTTTGGGGTAGCTGCATGCTGGAAAAGCCGTCCATAAAGGCGCTGCACAGGATGCGCGGGCCGAGCGGATTATCGTTCTCAACCAGATCGGGACGGCTCATCACGTGTCCAATGCGGGCATCTAGCGCTACCATCTCTTCGGCACAGTTGTAGCGTAGGCGAGAGGTCGCCTTGTCTACAGCCAGCGTGAGTTCATAGTCTTGGTCACCGATCAATGTCAGCTCAAGTAATTCACTCCCGGGAAGCTTCTCATTGTTGCTGGTGAATTTGTCGAATGCCCTGTAGTAAGCGTCCTTACAGGCACTGAGCAATTCATTGGCCTGTCTGCTCAGGAGACCTTGGGCGCTGTAGAAAGCATTGCGTGTTTCGAGTAATGGAGAACGCTCAGCCATGGTCAACAGCGCATTTTCCATTGCCTCGGTTTGCCGAGTCAGCGCACGGGTGGCGCCCTCGATCAACAGGTCGCGGCTGCCATGCAGCATGGCCAGCGTTTCTGCAGAAATCTGCGGCCGGCGTGAACGCTCGTATTGATTCAGGTTTACTACGACTGAATTGTCAGACATCTCGCACTCCTTCAAGGCACCTTACGGTTGTGCGGCTGGCCGATTTGGAAAGGGAGAGCTTGACCGGAGTCAACCGGCAGTCCCGCTGTCTCAACGCCATGAGCGAATGAGACCGGTAACTTTGCGTCCCAGCCTCGCGGCGGGTTTGCCCTGTTCGGTGGTCGACGGAAGTGTCGAAAATCAGACACTAAGACCGCATAACAGCACTATCGGCCAGGGAAGAAAAAACTTGAGCGTAAGAAGTTAATATTTTGCGTGGCTGTGGACTTGCCTGGCTAACTAGAATTGAGCTCGGTCGAGCGGGTTCCCGAGCGGTGTTTGGAGCGGGCGAAGGGAATCGAACCCTCCTCATGAGCTTGGGAAGCTCAGGTAATGCCTCTATACGACGCCCGCTTGGTATTTGACCGATAAGGGCAAATGTACCGACATGCCCTTCAGGGTGCTTCAGGGTAGAATCAGGGATGATACTGAAACTCATGTCCGCCGGATAGAAAAGAAGTGATTTGTGATTGAACTGGCCATTAATGGCGAGCCTCGTACCTTCCCTGCGCCGCTTACTCTTACCCAACTGATCGAGTCGTTGAGCTTGGCAGGAAAGCGCATCGCCATTGAAAAAAATGGTGAAATCGTCCCGCGCAGTCAGCACGCCGACACGACGCTAGTCAGTGGCGATCGCCTGGAAATTGTCGTTGCGGTCGGCGGCGGTTGATCTTTTTAATACGTTTTAGCCTCTAAGAATTTATGGAACCACTCGTTATCGCTGGAAAGTCCTATGGCTCCCGTCTTCTGGTCGGGACCGGCAAGTACAAGGATTTCGAACAGACGCGCCTTGCGGTCGAAGCCTCGGGCGCGGAAATCGTTACTGTGGCGATCCGCCGCACCAATATTGGCCAGGATGCCAGTCAACCGAGCCTGCTGGATGCGCTGCCGCCGTCGAAATACACGTATCTGCCCAACACCGCCGGCTGTTATACCGCGGATGATGCGATCCGCACCCTGCGTTTGGCGCGCGAACTGCTCGATGGTCATTCATTGGTCAAGCTCGAGGTGTTGGGCGATGCTGAATCGCTCTACCCCAATGTGGGTGAAACGCTGAAAGCCGCCGAAGTGCTGGTGAAAGAGGGCTTTCAGGTGATGGTCTACACCTCCGATGATCCTATCGTGGCCAAGCAACTGGAAGATATCGGCTGCGTGGCCGTGATGCCACTGGCGAGCCTGATTGGCTCAGGCATGGGCATTCTCAATCCGTGGAACCTGCAAATCATCATCGACCGCTTGAGCGTGCCGGTGATTGTCGATGCTGGCGTTGGTACCGCTAGTGATGCCGCCATTGCGATGGAGTTGGGCTGTGACGCCGTCTTGATGAATACTGCGATAGCTGGCGCAGGCAATCCGGTGCTGATGGCCTCGGCGATGAAAAAAGCGGTGGAAGCTGGCCGTGAAGCTTTCCTGGCTGGGCGGATGCCGAAGAAAATCTATCAGGCCAGCCCCAGTTCACCCACTGCAGGCCTGATTACAGGCAACAAATAACAATGACTGCTGACACTGGCGCGCATCCGCGCATCCGTTCCTACGTACTGCGTGCCGGTCGTGTCGGCCCGGGACAGGCACGCGCGCTGGCTGAAATCGGACCACAGTTCTTATTGCCTTATCAGCCTGGAGAGCTTGATCTGGACAAGGCATTTGGCCGAGTTGCCCCCCGTATTCTGGAAATTGGCTTTGGCATGGGCGAGGGGTTGGCGGAAATTGCCGCGGCCCATCCTGAAAACGATTACCTCGGGGTTGAAGTGCATACCCCTGGTGTGGGCGCGCTATTAAAGCAGCTTGGCGAGCGGAGCCTGACCAATGTCCGCGTGGTTCAGCACGACGCGTTCGAAGTGCTGACCAGGATGCTGGCGCCAGCCAGCCTGAACGGCATTCATATTTTCTTTCCCGACCCTTGGCATAAAACACGCCACCACAAACGCCGGCTGATTCAGTCGCCGCTGGTGCGACTGCTGACGAGCCGACTACTCAGCGGCGGTTACATTCATTTGGCAACCGATTGGGAAAATTACGCCGGGCAGATGCTTGAAGTTCTGGCGGCGGAACCGCTGTTACACAACACGGTGGCTGATTACGCACCGCGCCCGGACACCCGGCCCCTTACCAAGTTTGAGCAGCGCGGCATTCGTCTGGGTCATGGGGTGTGGGATCTGGTGTTTCGCACGGCTTGAGATTTTATGCTTGGGGTCCCCCCTTGATGTCCAGCACGGACCGCCACTTCCGCTCGATCTGGATAATTACAGCCAGCCTAGGTGAACTGTTCCCGGGTTATCCAGCCTGACTTGTCTGCTTGCGGTGCGGCATGCACCCATGGAGTGCGTCTTCAGGATCAAGATTTAATCTTTCCACGTTCTATCATGTAGTTACAGTTGGCACGATTGCTGCGCCACAGATAGTCATCCCACATCAAGGAGGAAGCATGGAATTCGGTATTGTCGGACTCGGACGCATGGGCGGCAACATGGCGCGGCGGCTAGCGCGCCAGGGAATCAAGATCGCAGTCAACAACCGCAGCCATGATGTCAGCGAGGCCATCGCAGCAGAAACCGGTCATCTCGCTTGTGCCACGCTGGACGAGATGGTCAAAGCGCTCAAGGCGCCGCGCGTCGTCTGGCTGATGTTGCCGGCAGGTGAGGCCACCGAGACGGCGCTGGATGCACTGGTGCCGCTGCTTTCTCCGGGCGATCTGGTAGTTGATGGCGCCAATGCGTATTACAAGGATGACCAGCCCCATGCTGACAAACTGGCGGCGCACAAGATCGACTTTGCCGACGCCGGCGTGTCCGGCGGGGTGTGGGGCCTGGATAACGGCTATTGCATCATGTTCGGCGGTAGCGACGCGGCGGCGGCGCGCCTCAAGCCCTATATGGAAGCGCTCGCACCCACACCTACTACCGGCTGGCTGCACACCGGCCCGGTTGGCTCCGGTCACTTCGTCAAGATGGTTCACAACGGCATCGAATACGGCATGATGCAGGCGTTTGCCGAAGGCTTCGCGCTGATGAAGAACAAGCCCGGGTTTGATTTGGACATCGCAGACATCACTGAACTGTGGCGTCATGGCAGCGTGGTGCGTTCCTGGCTGCTGGATTTGTCGGTGGACTTTCTGGCACAGGATCAGACGCTCGAATCCATCGAGCCGTTTGTCGCCGATTCGGGTGAAGGACGCTGGACTGCACTGGAGTCAGTGGAACAGGGCATTCCCACCCCGGTGATGTCGTTGGCGCTGATGATGCGCTTTGCCAGTCAGGGCAAGAATGATTACGCCTCCAAGGTTCTTGCCAAGATGCGCCAGGGGTTTGGCGGCCATGCAATCAAAGAGGAAGGCAAATGAACGACAAAGTTGACATCGTTCTGCCGTGTACTTTCGTTATTTTTGGCGCAACCGGCAATCTGTCCACCAACAAATTGCTGCCTGCGCTGTATCACCTGGAAGCGGCGGGCCGCCTGACGGAAGCACTCAATATCATTGCATTTTCACGACGTGCATTTAGCGACGATGAGTGGCGTAACCACATGCGCGACGTCCTTGCCGACAAGATCAAGGGCAAGCAGGACACGCCGATATTCGAGCGCTTCATTGCCCGCTTCACCTATCAGAAGGGTGACCTTAACGATATTGAGTCTTACAAGGAGCTGGCCAAGCGCCTGCCGTCCGAAGAGGCCTGCTCGGCCACGGTGTTCTACCTGGCGATCAAACCCGCTGAATTTGGCGCGGTCGTTCGCAATCTCGAAGCCGTGGGTTTGAACCGGCCGCGCGGGTTAAACCGTGTGGTGGTGGAGAAACCCTTTGGTGAGGACATCGAATCGGCACGCATGCTGAATCAGTTGTTGCATCAGCATTTCGATGAAGAACAGATTTTCCGCATCGATCATTTCCTTGGCAAGGAAACGGTGCAGAACCTGCTGGTTTTCCGCTTTGCCAACACCCTGATCGAACCTTTGTGGAACCGCAATTTCATCGACCACGTGCAGATCACCGTGGCCGAATCAATCGGGATCGAACAGCGGGCCGATTATTATGACAATGCAGGCGCGCTGCGCGACATGCTGCAAAACCACTTGATGCAGCTGCTCACCGTGGTGGCGATGGAGCCACCGCCTGCGCTAGAGGCCGATGCGTTGCATGATGAAAAAGTGAAAGTGTTGCGTTCGATTCGACCGATTGCCAAGCAAGCCGTGCACGCCCACGCAATCCGTGCGCAGTACGCACGTGGCGTGATTGATGGCAAGTCCGCGTTGGGCTACCAGGAGGAAGAAAACGTCGCGTCGAATTCCATTACCGAAACCTTTGTCGCCGCCAAGTTCTATATCGACAACTGGCGCTGGCGCGGGGTGCCGTTCTACCTGCGCACCGGCAAGCGCATGCCGCGCCAGACCTCAATGATTGCGATCCGCTTTCGCCATCCGCCGCAGCAGCTGTTCCGCGAAACGCCACTCGAAACAATCGATCCGAACTGGATACTGTTGTCGATCCAGCCCGACGAATCGATGCGCATGGAAATCCACGTCAAGCAGCCCGGCCTCGACATGGACACGCGGATGATGCAGATGAACGCGAGCTTCCTCAAAACCGACGAAGAAGCGCTCGATGCGTATGAGACCTTGCTGCTCGACGTCATCGAAGGCGACCGTTCCTTGTTCCTGCGCTTTGACGAAGTGGAATGGGCATGGCGGGTGGTCGATCCCATCCTCAAGAACTGGGCGGTGGAGCGCGAATACATACCGACCTACGCTGCGGGCAGTTGGGGCCCGCAGGATGCCAACCGTTTGTTCGATAGCGACGACCAGACCTGGCGCAACGAACTATGAAGCTGCCCGGCTGGCGCGTATTTTCCGATGCGGAGTCGCTGGTTGAAAGACTGGCCAATGCCTTGTGTGAAGCAGCCGATCAAGCCATTGCCGCGCGTGGCGCGTTTCATCTGGTGCTGGCAGGCGGCAGCACGCCGCTGGCGCTATATCGTGCTTTGTCGGAGCGAGGCGTAGGGGATGCCCGCTGGCATCTCTGGTACGGCGACGAGCGTTGTTTGCCGGTGGACCACCTCGAACGCAATAGCCGCATGATCGAAACAGCCTGGCTTGCGACTTCACTGATTCCGCCTGAAAACCGTCACCCGATTTCGACCGAATTGGGCGCCGTTCAGGCGGCTGCGTTGTATGCGGATAGATTGAAAGCCGTGGCCGATTTCGATGTGGTGCTGCTGGGCATGGGCGAGGACGGCCACACTGCCAGCCTGTTTCCCGGGCACGACTGGGGTGTCGAGCCTGACAGTTCAGACGTGCTCGCGGTTTTTGGCGCGCCCAAGCCGCCGCCCGAACGGGTCAGTCTGTCGGCGGCCCGCTTGAGCCGCAGCTCACAGGCGTGGTTTGTGATCACCGGCAGCGGCAAGAGGACGGCTATCTCGCACTGGCAAGCGGGTGAAGCCTTGCCGGTCGCGCAGGTGCATGGCAAACAGGAAACCGTTGCCTGGCTGGATGCCGAAGCCTTGCCGGTAACGGATTAATTACTCCGCCGTGTCGGGTGCCGTTGTATCGGGTGCTGTTGTATCAGATGTCGGGCTGCTGGGTTTGTCGGGTTTGTTGCGTGCCGCCGCCAGCATGGCCTGCCGCGTGGCGGGTGTTTCCAAGCTGATGCGACCCAGCGCGCCGGTGCGGTAATCGGTCAAAAATATCATCGCGGCTTTTTCCAGGTCCAGCTCGCCGCCGCGCCCCTTCAGCACGCAGCCGCGTTTTTTGGCCACTGCCTCCAGCACCCCGGTCGCATCCAGCCCTTCCAGCGAAAACTTGTAGCGTGCCTTCAACAGTCCCGGGTAGCGTTCCAGCAATATTCCCGCCAGAAACACTGCCACTTCCTCGTCAATCACCGCGTTGCGACCAATCGCGTGGCTCGCCGCCAGCATGAAGCCGTCGGCATCGTGTTCGATTTTCGGCCAGGTCATCCCCGGCGTGTCGATCAGCGACAGACGCGGCGAGATATTGATGCGCTGCTGCGACTTAGTCACCGCCGGCTCGTCGCCCACCGCCGCCACCCGGCGCTTCACCATCGCATTCAGCAGTGTGGATTTTCCCACGTTGGGGATGCCCATGATCATCAGTCGCAGCGGCTTGAACGTATCGTCGCGATGCGGTGCGAGTTTCTGCGCCAGCGCTGGCAGCTTCGCCACGTCGCTGGGTTTCTTGGCCGAAATCGCAACCGCCATCACCCCCGGCTGCTTGTTGAAATAGTCCAGCCAGGCGCGCGTCGCTTCGGGGTCGGCCAGATCGGCCTTATTCAACAGCTTGAGGCAGGTGCGCTGACGATGCAGCCGCAGCTCGTGAATCATCGGATTACTGCCCGCTTCAGGCAGGCGCGCATCCAGCACCTCGACCACCACGTCGATCAGCGCCATCGTCTCCGCGGCCTTTTTGCGCGCGGTGGTCATGTGACCGGGGAACCATTGGATAGGCATAACGTGTGTGTGTCTGGGAAAGGTGGGGATTATCCCACCTGTTGCGCCAGCTGTCGTATCGACCGGCTGCCGGGCGTAGCACCCCGGCCTAGGGAAGCCCTGAACAAGTCTGGATCCTTGTCATTGCGAGCGAAGCGCGGCAATCCAGTGCATTGATTAATCGCGCATTTTTGGATTGCCGCGCTTCGCTCGCAATGACGATTTGTTCAGGGCATCCCTAGGGGACGACATGATGGGGAATAAGGGTGCTCGCTGCACGAGGTGTCCGACACACCAAATAACTTGTGATACAGCGAACCGGGCAAGCATAATGTCCACGCTGAAAATTATCAGCGTTATTTTTTCAACAGGGAGATTAAAAAAACATGAACGGAAAAACACTTGCGCTCGCATGTTGCGTTGCTATGGCAACGCTTTCGGGGTGCGCACTTACTACCGAACAGATCGAACTTAACTACTCGCAGCGGGCCGGAGTTTCCAAAGTCCCCGGGGCAGACGTTGTTTCAGTAAATGTTCAAGTCACCGATCAACGACTGGACAAGAGCAAAGTCAGCAGTAAGAAGAATGGTTATGGGATGGAGATGGCTCCGATTACTGCAGCCGAAGATGTTGCAGTAACCGTACGCAAGGCTATTGAAAAAGAACTTCAAGCGCATGGATTCCAGTTGGGATCGGATGCAGCCCTCGTCAAGATCACAGCCGACCTGACCCGCTTTTATAACGATCACAAAACGGGCTTCTTCTCTGGGGATGCCGTGGCTGACCTGAATATGTCAGTTACAGTTAAATCAAGGGGCGGAGAGCAACTATTCTCGAAGCAGATTATTGCCCAAGGAAAAGAGCCGAATACGCAACTCGCGACTGGAAATAATGCGAAGCTCGCACTTGAGCGCGCACTCGAAAATGGCATGAAAGGCCTTTTTGAAGACAAGGCATTTATGACCGCCCTGCTAGGTGTATCCGTCTCGCAGTCGGCTTTGAAATAAGTTCTGATATTCCAAACAGGATATTCAAGGGCCTGTTATTGCCCTGTTTACCCTAGTGAGGGCCGGGGAGATGGCTTCCCCCCTCCTCGCCCCACTCTTCCAGTTTTAACCAGTGCCGCCGCCGCTGCCTGTGCCATGCGCCGCCTGCAATACCAGCGCGTCGAAGCTGGCAGCGCTCATCAGCCCGCGTTCGGCGACTATATCGCGCACCGGGCGACCAGACTTCTCCGACTCCTTGGCGACTTCAGCGGCCTGGTTGTAGCCGATCTGCGTGTTGAGCAGGGTGGCGAGCGCGACACTCTGGTGGATGAAGAAGGCGCAGCGTTCGCGGTTGACGACGATGCCCTTGAGGTTCTTCTCGGTGGCTGCGTTCGTCGCGTTGGTCAGCCAGTCCATGGCGTCGAACAGCGCGGAACCCATCGCCGGCATCATCACGTTCAGTTCCATTTGCCCGGCCTGCACCATGTAGGACACGGCGGCGTCCTGCCCCAGCACCTGGAAACATACCTGATTCAGCATCTCGAACATCACCGGATTGACCTTGCCGGGCATGATGGAGGAGCCGGGCTGTACCGGTGGCAACTGGATTTCACCGAGGCCGGTGCGCGGGCCTGAGGCGAGTAGACGCAGGTCGTTGGAAATGCGGGTGAGTTCCAGCGCGAGGTTGCGGATTTCGCCCGACAGTCGCGCCAGATCGTTCATCGACTGCATTTGCGCAACCAGCTGGCCGACGCGGATCGGTTCGCCGGTCAGATGGGCCAGTTCGGAAGCAGCACGGGCGGGGTAATCGGGCGAAGTGTTGAGCCCGGTTCCGGCAGCGGAACCGCCGAGGCCGATTTCGCACAGGGCGGGGCGCAACGCATCGAGCGCGGCTTCGCAACGGGCAAGCGTCCAGGCGTAGCCGGCGAATTCATGGCCGATAGTGGTGGGCACGGCATCCTGCAAATGAGTGCGGCCGGATTTGACGGTATCTTTTTCGCGCTCGGCCAGGCGGGTAAATTCAGCGGCCATGCTGTTTACCGCAGCGGTCAGGCGTGGCAACTTGGCTAGCACGGCGAGACGGATCGCGGTGGGGATGGTGTCGTTGGTCGATTGCCCCATGTTGACGTCGTCGTTGGGGTTGATCGGTGTGTACCCGCCTTTTTTACCGCCCAGCGCAACGTTGGCGAGGTTGGCGATGACTTCGTTGCTGTTCATGTTGTGGCTGGTGCCGGCGCCAGCCTGAAAACGGTCGACCACGAATTGATCGATATACTCGCCGGCGAGGATTTTGTCGCAGGCGGCGGCAATGGCATCGCGCTTTTGCTCGGATAACCACCCCGGCTGGCAGTTGGCATGTGCAGCGGCGAGCTTGATACGGACGTGGGCTAGTACGAAATCCTTATCCGGACCGCGGCCGGAAATGGGAAAATTAACTATTGCACGAGCGGTTTGTGCGCCATACCAGGCATCCTGGGGAACCTCGACCTCGCCAAGCGAGTCTTTCTCAGTACGCAATTCATTCATGATGGGAAAACCAATGCAGACGTTACAAAGAAGCCGATTTTATCCGATGTGGCTGGCAGGGCTCATTCTGGCGCTGATGACGCTGGTTGTAGTGGGCGCGCAGGCCGCTGACTTCAAAGTAACGGATACCACCGGCAAGACGCATACCCTCTCGGGTTACAAGGGGAAATGGGTGCTGGTGAACTACTGGGCCACCTGGTGCCCACCCTGCCTGGAAGAAATTCCTGATCTGATTACGCTGCACGAAACCAAGAAAAACAATCTCGTCGTCATCGGGGTTGCAATGGATTATAAATCGTCCAAACAAGTGACGGATTTTGCCGATGGCTTGTTGGTGACCTACCCCATCGTGTTGGGTACACCGAAAATTGTGAGCCAGATTGGTCCGATGCAGGGGTTGCCGACCACCTATTTATTTAACCCCGAGGGTAAAATGGTTGCACATCAGGTTGGGGCGCTCACGCGCGAATCGGTTGAAAGCTTCATCAACAGCAAAAAAGTAAGCGCCAGTAAATAAGCCTCGTGTAAAAAAACAGGCTGTATTCAGGAGACTCCATGCGTCATTTGTTCCTCGCATTCGTTCTGTTGTTCGCGACACCCGCTTGGGCGGAAACACGCGACCCCGGGAACTTCTTCTTTCAGCCGAAATTCGGCGACTTGCAGGCGGATTTGCAGGAAGCCAAAAAGCAGGGAAAGAAGGGCATCTTCCTGTTCTTTGAAATGGATGCCTGCCCATTTTGCGAACGCATGAAGACCACCATTCTCAATCAGTCCGACGTTCAGGATGCGTATCGCGCGAAGTTTCTGGTGTATTCGATCGACGTCAATGGCGACACCGAGATAACCGACTTTCAGGGCAAAGCCACCACTGAAAAAGACTTTGCCTTTGCGCTGCGTGTGCGCGCCACTCCCACGTTGCTGTTTTTTGACTTGGACGGCAAGCTGGCCGCTCGTCATACCGGACCCACCAAGGACAAGGCCGAACTTCTGCTGCTTGGAAAATTTGTGGCTGATGGTGAATACGCCACTCAGCCTTTCGCCAAATACAAGCAAGGCAAATGATGCGCGCAATCGGGTGGGTGCTGATGGCGTGGGCATTGTCTGCGCCGGTTCTTGCTGATAAATTGACACTTGAAGAAGCGCTGGCGAGTGTGTCGGCCGCGCATCCGGACCGTCGGATAGCGGAAAGCGAACTGGCCGTGGCACGCGCAGACCGCGATCAGGCCGGAAGCCGCCAGGATTTCAACCTGTTTCTGGATGGCAGCCTGCGCACGGGACACCGCCCGGACGGGGACTGGAAGCCGGACAATATCGCCCGTATCGTTGCGCGCAAGCCGTTACTCGACTTTGGCCGCAGCAGTCATGCCATGGCTGCGGCCGATCAGGAAATAGCAGCACGCCAGGCGACACTTTTCAATGTCGACAATCTGCGTCGCCTGGACATCATGGCGCGCTATTTTGACGTGCTGCTGGCCGACATGCAGTACGGTGCGGACAATGAACTGATGGCGGTGACCTATGTGGCCTGGGATAACGCCAAAAAACGCTTTGAAGTGGGGCAGATCAGCCAGCCTGAACTGTTGCGGCTCGAGGCAACATATCAGGATGTGCGCGAGCGGCGTTATGCCAGTCAGCAACGCATGAGCAGCACCCGCCAGAAATTGGCTCATGCCATGAACACGCCCGGCAAGTTGTCTTCCGAACTGGTTGACCCTGCCTTGAAGGACAACGCCCGCCCAATTTCCGATTACGAATCCCTGCTTGCAGCAGCCATGTTGCAAAATCCGCGTATTCTGGCCTTGCAGGCACAGGTCGAAGCAACGAATGCAAGGGTCGCATCGGTCCGTGCGGAAAACAAACCAACCCTAGATGCAGAAGTGATCGGCGGTGGTTACAGCCGTGAATCAACCACACGCGACGACCTGAGTGCCGGTCTGGTGTTCAATATTCCCTTGTATCAGGGTGCGCGCGTGGATGCGCGGGTGGCACGCGAGTTGGCGCAAAAGGAACGACTTGCGGCTGAGCTGGAAAAACTCAAACGTGATTTGGCAGAAAGCCTGTATACAAGCCTGCAAGAAGTTCAGTGGCTGCGTGACAGCGGCCGCGCTGCCGCAGACAAGCAAATCGAGTTTCGCGACTGGTTGCTGGAGCGCGCGCGTGCGGAATATGAACTGGAATTGAAAACTAACCTGGGTGCGAGCATGGCTGAAACGCAATTGGCGCTATTGCGTCGCAAGCAGGTGGAATACCGGTTGGCGCTGGCTTTGGCGCGTCTCGATGCATTATCTGGCGGCAGCATGCCGTTTGTTGAGGGAGCAAAAAAATGAAGCAGGGCATATTGGCGCTGGCATTGTTTGGATGCGGGGCACTGGCAGTTACCCCGCTGTGGGCTGCTGAAAAAATTGAACTAACCACCCGGGTGTCTGGCGTGGTGGACCAGGTGCTGGTTAAAGTCGGGCAGCGTGTCAGCAAGGGCACGGTGCTGTTGCGGCTGGAGACAACCATCCTGCAGGCGCGTTTGGACGAAGCGATGGCTGAGCATGCTCGGGCGCAGGCAGACGAGGCCGATGCGGCGCGCGAATTGGGGCGGGCACAGGAAATGTTCAACCGCACGGTATCTTCGACGTCTGAACTGGAAGCTGCCACGTTGCGGCACGCGCGTGCACAGGCGAACTTGTCAGCGGCCAATGCACGTAAGCTGATTGCTCAAAAGAACCTGAACGATGCCGAACTGAAAGCGCCGCTCGATGGGGTGATTGGCGGGCTACCCGGCGCACCGGGTACGGTCGTGTCGGCGGAGTGTCAACCGAAAACGCTGGTAATCCTGAGCACCGGGCGTCCTTGAAGCGGGACGCCCGGCGGAGGCGCTGCGTGTACTGCTTGGTTCGTCCGTCAGTCGTTGATGTCTTCCAGCAAGTCGACGACTACCCGAGTACGGGTATTCAAAATACCCACATCGGCACCGATGATGACGCGTATAAATCCATCGGGCAGCCTGCTTAACCTTCTTTCAATGTCAGGTTCCAGGTAGCCCCACTTGACATCGGCAGGCACGCTACGGTTGCGCGTCATCTTGAACGCGTGGCCCGGAGGGACTTTTCCCTTTTTTGCCAGACCTGGCGGCAGACGGCGATAGTCCTCACGATAATATTCACGGATGATCCTGCGGTCCGAATCACTGAATACCACACGTACGTCCAAGTCACGATCGCGGACCTGAACGCCGCCATGATAGGGCGGGGTTTCGCATCCAGCCAGTCCTGACAGGGCCGCGATGGTGAGCAATAGGGCGAGTTGCTTTGTCATGGAATTCTCCTGGCAGTAATAAACGCTTGAATGATTCAAATGCCAGTTTAGGCGCATGTTGCCGGGCACCAAAATCTCGGGCGTCGACTATCGCTGCCCAGTTAGTGGGTTATTTAGTCGGCTGAATCAAGCAAAGTGGCGTCGGTCAGCTGCGCGATGCTGAGGCTGTGTCAGCTGATTTGGTGCTGGGCTGGTAATCCCAATGCCGCTTCCACGCGCCGACAACAAGGTTGGGGTATTCCGGGCGACCGAGGCTGCCGTTGAAGCGTCCCAGTGCGCGGAACAAGTCGCCGCGCTCAATGTCGATGTAGTGTCGCAAAATGAGTGCGCCATAGCGCAGATTGGTCCGCAGTTGAAACAGATTGTGGTCGGGGTTGCCAATGGCCTTGACCCAGAACGGCATCACTTGTGTGTAGCCGCGTGCGCCAACTGGCGATACGGCGTATTTACGAAAGCCGCTTTCGACCTGAATCAGTCCCAGCATTAATTGGGGATCGACACCTGCGCGCGAGGCTTCCCAGTGCAACGTGGTCAGAAACTCCATGCGCTCGGATGCGTCCGGCATGCGTTTGGCCAGCCGGCGTGACATTTCGTTTAGCCAGGCCGTTTCATCTGCAGCTTGCCTGAACGCGGTGCGGGTGACCGCGGTGTCGGCCAGTCCGCGCTGCAGCGACGAACGCACATTCGCCGACATCGCTTCTTCCCGCTGCCCCCCTGCTAATGCAGGAAAGGTCAGGAAGAGCGCGGCCAGCAACAGGCTGATGTGCGTCAATGTTTTCATGTCAGTGATTCAGTAACCCTGTCAGATACTCCAGTGCTTCGTTGAGTACAATTTTCTTGGGTTCGACGGTCTGGCCTGCTTCGGCAAGGCGCGGCTGGTATTCGATGATGCCGTCCTTCAGCCCGCGCTCACCCACAGTGATACGGTGGGGGATGCCGATTAACTCGGCATCGGCAAACATGACGCCGGGACGCTCATCGCGGTCGTCCAGCAGTACGTCATGCCCCGCAGCCTTCAGCTCAACATACAAATTATCGGCAGCCGTTTTAACCACCTCGCTTTTACCATAGCCGATAGCCACAATAACGAGCAAAAACGGTGCCATGGCCTTGGGCCAGATGATGCCTTTATCGTCGTGGTGCTGTTCGATGGCCGAGGCCACGATACGTGAGACGCCGACACCGTAACAACCCATTTCCATGGGCTGCGATTTACCTGCCTCGTCCAGGTAGGTGGCGTCCATGGCGAGCGAATATTTGCTGCCCAGCTGGAACACATGCCCCACCTCAATGCCGCGGCACAGCTTCAGCGTGCCTTTACCGTCGGGGCTGGGATCGCCAGGCTGGACGTTGCGCAGGTCGACTACAACCGGTTCCGGCAGGTCGCGGCCAAAATTGACACCGGTAAGGTGTTGGTTGTCGACATTGGCCCCACAGACAAAATCGCTCATTGCAGCCACTGCGCGGTCGGCAATTAACGGGATTTTTAAGCCGACTGGACCGACTGAACCGGGTGCGCAGCCGGTTGCGGCACGGACTGCAGCTTCGTTTGCCAGGGCAAAGGGTGTTTTCACGCCCGCGATTTTCTCGGCTTTGATGTCATTCAACACATGGTCGCCCCGTACCAGCAAGGCAATCGGGCCATCCGTTCCTTCCACAATCAGGGTTTTAACGGTCTGATTGACGTTGAACTTGAGAAAAGCGGCCACCTCATCGATGGTTTTGACGCCCGGCGTGGCGATGGATTGCATCGCCTGAGCCGCTGCGGCGCGCGGCGCGGCGGGCGCGACGGCCTCGGCCAGTTCAACGTTGGCGGCGTAATCGGAGTCCGGGCAGTAGGCGAGCAGGTCTTCACCCGAATCGGCCAGCACATGGAATTCGTGCGAGCCCGAGCCGCCGATTGAGCCCGTGTCAGCGGCGACCGCACGGAAGGTCAGCCCCAGCCGGGTGAATATCCGGGTATAGGCGTCGTACATGGTCTGGTACGTGACCGCGAGGCTTTGCTTGTTGGGGTGGAAGGAATAGGCG